>Ga0114946_10003333_pt1 | contig 10866 bp, 5 predicted proteins | sample WalLakDeSediment_FD_88676 | JGI IMG/M metagenome (GOLD analysis project Ga0114946, IMG submission 88676) | Lake sediment microbial communities from Walker lake, Nevada to study Microbial Dark Matter (Phase II) - Walker Lake 11/02/13 Deep Sediment | ecosystem: Environmental > Aquatic > Freshwater...
GATGGCGGAACGGGCATGGCCGGAGGCGGCGGCGCTGACGGTGCCCCGGGAGCCATCGCTGACGGTGCCCCCCCGAGGGCGGCCGCCGGCACTGCCACGGGGGCGGTCACCGCAGGCCCCACACGGTCGGCTGCGCGCGGCTGCACGGGTCCCCGAACGGGGCCCCGAACGGGCTCCGGATCGGGACGCGGATCGGGCTGCGGCAAAGGCTCGCGAACGGGCTCCGGCGCGGGACGCAGGCGTTCCGCTGAAGGGGCCGGCAGGTCCGCCGGTGGCGGCGGTGCCGGCGGTGGTGAAGCCACCGGCGGGGTGACCAGCGTGCACCCGAAGGCCGTGAGGGCCACGATGCCCAGGCTCATCACCCGGGATGCCGCTGCCCGGGGCCAATCCTGCCCCTCGGCCCTCCCTCGACCTGTGATCACCGGCATCCTTTCTGACTTCCTCACGTCTGGCTTCCTCACGCTCTCCCCTCCCCCGGCACCCTGCCTCCCGGATCCACGATGCTCTTCCCCTCCGTTCCGCCCTCCCGGCTCTCCCTCCGGCGGGCCCGGAAGAAGGCCCGAAGGAGTTCTCCACCCTCTGCCGCCAGCACGCCCGCCGTGATCTCCATGCGGTGGTTCAGTCGCATGTCCTGCAGGAGGTTCCCCAGGCTGCCGGCCATGCCCGCCTTGGGATCTGCGGCGGCGTACACGACCCGGTCCACGCGGGCGAGCACCAGGGCCCCGGCGCACTGGGCGCAGGGTTCGAGGGTGACGTAGAGGGTGTACCCGTCGAGTCGCCAATCGCCTCGTCTGGCCGCTCCGACCCGTAGGACCTCCACCTCGGCATGGGCCGTGGGGTCGGGACGCGTCACGGTCCGGTTGAACCCCTCGGCCACGAGGCGCCCCTCCCTCACGAGCACGGCGCCCACCGGAACCTCTCCCACCCGTCCCGCGGCCCGGGCCTGCTCCAGCGCCCGCGCCATCCACATCCGGTCCCCCGGCCGCAGCGGTGCCAGGCGAACTCCGGCGGCCCCACCCGGTCGCGCCAGGGGATGGTCCTCGCCGGGGAGTGCGGGATCCACGCCGCCCATCGCCGTCATGCCCCCTCCTGCGGTCATGCCCCCTCCTGCCGTCGTGCCGACGCCGTCACCCGGACCCGGTCACCCGGTGCCGCGCCCGGCGCTCAGTGGGCCGTGGGCGAGACCGGGAGGGGCGTCTCGTCGAAGCGCCGGTGCAGGCCCGCCACCCGGCCACCCACCACGAGGCGGGAGGGATCCTCCACCACCATCGCCTCGCTCCGTGGCCCCGCAGACCGAAGGGCCACCTGCCACCCGGTCCGCTGCACCCGAAAGAGGTCGGGGCGCTCACCCAGGTGGACGACCGCCAGGTCGCCGTCCCGGAGGTCCTGGACAGAGGCGGGCTCCACCAGGAGGAGATCGCCAACTTCCACGCCCAGGGTCTCCCACCGCGCATCCCGGACCTTCAGGAACCACGACCCCCGGGTGGCCCCCAGGCGCCGGTCCACCGAGATCCAGGCCTCCACCCCGTCGGATTCGAAGCCCCGGGCCGACGCCGGAGGCTCGGGAAAGCACGGGACCGACACCGTGTGGGGGTTCAGGTCCACGCCCAGGATCCGGATCCCGCGGGAGCGGGAGGGATCCCTTTCGAGGTACCCCTTTTCCGCCAGTGCCGTCAGGTATTCGGACACCGTTTTCGTGCTCCGGATCCCGAACTCCTCGCCGATCTCGCGGATCGACGGCTGGTAGGTATGTGTCCGCAGGTACCGGACCATGTACTCCAGGATGTTTCGTTCCAGGTCGTTCAGAACCGCGGGCATGCAGGTCTCCCAAGGGCCCGGCAAGGCCGGGCGCGGGCCGGGAGGGCGGTCCCCGGCAACATATGTTTCCCTGCGTCAGGGTAACGCGGGCGCGAAGCCCTCGTCAAGAAGCGCGCAGGCGCCCTTCTCTTGCGCTCCCTCTCACGCTCCGGACTCGCCCTTTTCCCTCTGCCGGATTCGTGCCATGGCCTCACGGATCCGGTCCAGGCTTCGGACCGGCCCCAGCACCACGAGCACCTCGAAGATCCCGGGGCTGGCCTGCTGCCCGGTCAGCGCCACCCTCAGGGGATGAATCACCTTCCCGGCTCCCACCCCCCGCGCCTCGGCCACCTCCCGGACCACGACCTCCAGCGCCTCCTCGGTCCAGCTCGCTCCGCCCCGCTCCGAGGCGGCCAACAGGGCCGCGTGGAGGGCCGCCAGGTGTGCATCGGCAGCCTCCGCATCCCGGAACCAGTGCCTTGCCGCCGCCGCGTCGTCCACCTCCACCGCGTCCCGGGTATAGATTCGCACCGCCTCAGCCACCTCGGTCAGCGTTCGGGCCCGCACCTGCAGGAGTGCCACGAGTCCGCGGAACCAGGCTCCGTCGTCCTGGTCGAGGCGAGCCGCTTCCCCGGCGGGAAGGAGACCCAGCAGGGTCCGGACCTCGGCCGCCACCTCCGCCACCGGGGCCTGGGCAAGATGGCGCCCGTTCAACCACGCCAGCTTCGTCGGATCGAAGACGGCGCTCTTCTTCTGGACCCGGTCCAGCGAAAACCGGGCGCAGAGCTCCTCCGGCGTGAACACCTCCTCCTCGGAGCCAGGGTTCCAGCCCAGGAGCGCCAGGAAGTTGACCATGGCGTCCGGCAGAATGCCCTCCTTCCGGTAGTCTCCCACCGCCGTGGCGCCGTGGCGCTTCGACAGCCGCTTCCCGTCGGGCCCCAGGATCATGGGGAGATGGGCGAACTGGGGCACCGGATTTCCCAGGGCCTCGTGGAGAAGGATCTGCTTCGGGGTGTTGGAGAGATGGTCATCGCCCCGGATCACCAGGGTGATGCGGGCGTCGGCGTCGTCCGAGACCACGGCCAGGTTGTAGGTGGGGGTCCCGTCGGAGCGGAGGATCACCAGGTCCTCGACCTCGGTGTTCCGGAAGCGGACGAGGCCATGCACCCGATCCTCCCACGCGGTCTCGCCCTCGGGAACCCGGAAGCGGATGGCGTGGGGCTCCCCGGCCGAGGCCCGGATCTCGGCCTCCTCGGGCCCCAGGCGTTCCGCCGCCTCCCGGGGAAAGTGGATCACCCGGTCCGGGTCCGTCTCCCGGAGCGCGGCGAGTTCCGCGGGATCCGTGAAGTCCCGGTAGGCCTTCCCCTCGGCCAGGAGCCGAAGGGCATCGGCCTGGTGGCGCGCGAGGCCGTCGCTCTGGAACACGGGCCCCTCGTCCAGGTCCATGCCCAGCCAGCGCATCCCATCGAGGATGGCCTGCGTGTGCGCCTCGGAAGACCGCTCCCGGTCCGTGTCCTCGATGCGGAGCAGGAAGACCCCCCCCTCGCGCCGGGCCAGGAACCAGTTGAAGAGGGCCGTGCGGGCGCCGCCCACGTGGAGGTACCCGGTGGGCGAGGGAGCGAAGCGAACGCGGAGCGACATGGGGCGGACCGGGGCGGAAGTCGAAAAGCGAAGGAAGCATCCATACGGGACGCCCCTGGGGGATGCCCTGGGGGGATGCCACGGAGGATGCAAGCGGGAGTTCGCGAGTTGCGACGGGGGATGCAGTGGGGGATGCAGTGGGGGATGCAGGAACGGATGGGGAACGGATGGGGAACGGATGCGACGGGCTCCGGCCCCGTCGGATGTCACCGTCGGTGGAGCGGTCTTACGATCATCCGGGCACACCGGGCTGTAAAGCCCCGCTCCCCGGGGGACCGACCGGGGGAAGGCGGGTTCCGGCCGGGCCGCCTGGCCCCGGCAACCCCGGCGCTCCCGGCGACCCCGGGAACCGGGTGGGCCCGTCCGTCCCGGCCGGCCCGGCGGGCGCCTCGGGCTCGGCCGCCTCGTGGGGCTCCCGGCCCCACCGCTCGAAGATCAGGTAGAGGGCCGGGGTGGTAGTGAGCACGAAGAGCGTCGACGAGAGAAGCCCCCCGATGAGGGCGTAGGTGAGGGCATTCCAGATCGTGGAATCCGCCGTCTGGGTGAAGAGGACCAGGGGGAGGAGCCCCAGGACCGTGGTGGCCGTGGTCATGAGGACGGGGCGCACACGCTCCAGCGTTCCCTGGAGGATGGCCGCCCTTAGCTCGGCCCCTGACTCCTCGCGGACGCGGTTGATGTGGTCCACGAGAAGAATGGCATTGTTCACCACGATGCCCCCCATCATGATCACCCCGATGTACGCCTCCCGCGTGAAGACCGCCCCCTGGAACACGAAGATGAGGAAGACCCCGATAAGGGCCATGGGAACGGCAAGGAGAACACAGAGCGGCTGCCGAATGGACTCGAAGAGGCCCGCCGTGACCATGAAGATGAGCCCGATGGAGACCAGGAGGACCAGGGTGAACTGCCGGGCATCCTCGTCGGAGATGCGCCACGGGGTCCGCTCCCGGATGGAGTATCCCGGGGGGAGAATGGTCAGGGCCACCTGCTCGTCCCGCACGATGTCGCCCAGGGGGCGCGGTCCCCGGAACTCGTAGGCCACCGAGCGCTCGTACTGCTGGTTCTCCCGGCGGATCTGGGTCAGGACACGGCGCTCCTCCACCTGCAGGAGGTCGCCCAGGCGGACGGGGTTCCCCCTGGAGGTCGCCACCACCGTCTCCGTCAGCTCCTGGACATCGGCCTGGCGATACCCCTCCAGCTTCACCTCGAAGCGCACCGGCTCCTCTCCCAGCACCACCGTCCCCTGGGGGCCCGTTCCCCTCAGGGAAGCACGGACCAGATCCGTGGCCTCCCTCACCGTGATCCCCAGCCGGGCCGCCGACTCCCGATCGATGAGGGCCACGAACTCGGTGGCCCGGTCCCGAACGAAGAAGCCCGCTGACGCGTTCGTGTCCACCTCGTGGACCCGGGCATGCCGTCCGATCCGCCCCCCGAACTCCTCGGCAATGTCGGCCAGTCGCTCGTAGTTGTAGCCGAGGAAGGTGATGGTGTAGTTCGGGGCCGCCCCTCCTCCCCCCCCGGACCCGAAGGACGGCCCCTGACCGAACACCCGGACCTCGGCCCCGGTGAAGGTCACCGCGTAGGCCTTGAGCGACTCCTCGATGACCAGGGGAACCGCGGTGAACTCCAGCGCCTCCGGAAAATCCACCCGGATGGTGGCCCGGGTGTCGACGACGTTCGTGGTGTAGCGCTCTAGCTCCGGCATCAGGGCCAGGCGCTCCTCGAAGTGCCGGGCCAGGTCGTCCACCCGTTCCAGGTCGGCCCCCCGGGGCATGATGATGGTGACCTGCACGAAGGAGCGCTGCTGCCCGAATCCTCCCCCCCAGACCTGCCCCCGGGTGACGTTGGCATCGAAGAGCGACCATGTCCCCCAGAAAAGGAGCGCCACCACCCCCACCGTGACCCACGGAAAGCGCAGGGTCCCCTCCAGGAGTCCGGCATAGAACCGGAGGTAGAGGGGGGGCGGACGGTCGCGGTTCCGGTAGGCCGGGAGGGTGGCCAGCGGGTCATCGGGGCCCGTGGCCCAGGCGGGAACGGCTCCGGCAGCCAGCACCGCTTCCGGGAGCGGCTCTCCCGACCGACGCCCCAGGTGCCCTGCCTTCCCCGCCCCCAGGAGCCGGGCCGCCAGGGCGGGGATGAAGGTGAAGGCCACGAAGATGGAGGCCACCAGGGTGAGCCCCACGACGATGGCCAGCGGGAGGTACATGATCCTCAGTTCGCCCCGGAGGTAGACGAAGGGGACCAGCACGATGAGGGTGGTGGCCGTGGAGGCGAGAATGGGGAGAATGACGTCCCGGGCCCCCTTCTCCGCCGCCCGCTCCGGAGTGTCGCCCTCCTGCCATCTCCGGTACACGTTCTCCAGCACCACGATGGAGTTGTCCACGATGAGCCCGAAGCCCAGCGCCAGCCCCATGAGGGTCAGGAGGTTCAGGGTGAGCCCCCCGAAGTAGATCAGGTTCAGCGTGATGAGGATGGAGAAGGCAATGGTCGCAAAGACGATCCCCGCGGTGCGGAAGGAGCGGAGGAACCCGAGGAGGACGAGGAAGATCACCACGGCCGCGAAGCCGGCCCGGGTGCGGAGGTCCGTGATCTCGCGGTTGATGTCCTCGCTCTGGTCGTCCACCAGGATGAGATTGGACCCCGGTGGGTTGCTCCGTTCCAGCTCCTCCATCCGGGTCTTCACCGCCTCGGCCAGGCGCACCGTGTTCACCCCGGCCTCCTTCTGGACCGTGAAGCGCACCGTGGGCATGCCGTTGATGCGGTAGTGGGCCCGGGGCTCCTCGAAGGTGTCCCGGATCACCCCCACGTCCTCCACCCGCACCAGGGTGGCGCCGGCCCGGGCGCCGGGAACCGGGAGTACGGCCTCGCGGATGTCCCGGGCCGTGGCAGGGCGGGACCGGAGGGTGAGCGCCCACTCCCGGTCCTGGTCCCTCACCGACCCGGCCTCCCGCACCAGGTCCAGCTGGAGGAGGGCGTTCTGGACATCTTCCGGCCGGAGGCCCAGGGCCGCGATCCGATCCGGGTCCAGCTCCACCTCCAGGAGGCGGTTCCGCCCCCCCTCGATGATGATCTCCGACACCCCGCTGATCTGGAGGATCTCCGGCTCCACCACGTCCTCCAGGTGAGCCCGGAGGGCCTCCAGGAGGAAGGGTCCGGTCAGGGTGTAGGCCAGAAAGGGACGCTCCGCCTGCCGCCGGAACTCCTGAGGGACCCAGGTGGAGACCCGGAGGGGCTGTACGCCGGAGGGGAGGCCCTCCTCCAGGGTGGCGATCCGCTCCGACAGGTCCAGCCGGGCGAAGTCCATGTCGGTGCCCCGGGCGAACTGGATCTCGACGGTAGCGCCGTTTTCACGGCTCGTGGAGGTGAGTTCCTCCACGCCGGCGATCTGCTGGATCGACGCCTCCACCGGCGAGGTGGCGAAAGCCTCCACCGTCTCCGGCGAGGCCCCTGGCCAGCTGATGGCCACATTGAGCCGGGGGAACTCGGTGTTGGGAAGAAGCTCCACCGGGACCCCGCGCCAGGCCGCGATCCCCAGCAGCGCCACCGAGGTGTAGGCCATGGCCACGGCCACGGGCCGCCGGATCGAGAGACGGATCACGGGGCCGGCTCCGCGCCGGGGACGCTTCGGGCCCGCGCCCCGACCTCCGCCTCTCCCAGGCCGACCGCTCCCCGCCCGACCTCTGCCAGGCCGACCTCTCCCCGCCCCGCCTCCACCCGCCCCCGGATCCGGGCCGACTCACCCATCACCGCCAGGCGGGCCGACTCCACCACCGAGAAGAGGACCGGCACCACGATCAAGGTGAGGAGGGTCGCCACCAGGAGCCCTCCGATCACCGCGATGGCCAGGGGAGCGCGCAGGTCCGCCCCCCGACCGATCCCCAGCGCCATGGGGGTCAGCCCCAGCACCGTGGTCACCGTGGTCATGATGATGGGGCGCAGACGAACGCGCCCCGCTTCCACGATGGCCTCGCGGAGCTCCGCACCCCGGGCCCGCGCCTGCACGATGAAGTCCACCTTCACGATGGAATCGTTCACCACGATCCCCACCAGGATCACGATCCCGATGAGGGACATGGTGTTGAGCCCCTCTCCTGCCAGGAGGAGGGCCAGCACCGCCCCGATGAGGGCCAGCGGCACGGCGGCGAGGATCGTGCCCGGGTGGAGGAAGGATTCGAACTGGGCGGCGAGGATCATGTACACCAGGATCAGGGCGAGGCCGAAGGCAAAGGCCAGGTCCCGGAAGGATCGGCGCATCTCCTCGTTTTCGCCGCCCACGTCCACGCGGAAGTTCCGGGGCACGACGAGACCGTCCAGCGCCGCTTCCACCTCGGCAATGGCCCCGTTCAGCCCGCCGGATCCCACGTCGGCAAGCACGGCCAGCACCCTTCCCTGCTCTTCCCGCCGTACTTCGGAGGGAGCGCGCACGGTTTCCACGGTGATGAGCTGTCGAAGGGGCACGCCGCTGACCCGGATCCGGTCCAGGGTAGCCGCGCTGAAGCGCTCCTCGTCGGGAAGGCGCACCGTGACCGGGACCTTCCGGTCGAAGGCCACGAACTCGGTGGCCGGGATCCCCCGCATGGCCTGGTCCACCGCGTTGGCCACCGCTACGGCCTGGAGCCCGAAGCGGGCGATCTCGTCCCGGAGGACCTGGACCTCCACCTGCGGCTGCCCGCGCTCGCTTCCCACCCGCACGTTCACCACCCTCGAGCTCCCCTCGAGCCTCGCGGCCACCTGCTCGGCGTAGTCGAAGCCCTGGTCCAGGTCCTGACCGCGGACCCGGATCGAGATGTCCGCATCCGATCCCCCCAGGACCTGCCCCAGGGCCGAGGACTGCCCGGTCTGGATCGTCACCAGCCCTTCGCCTCCGGCCGCTTCGAGGGGGGCACGGAGACGATCCAGCACCGGCGCCGTTGCCGCCCCCTCCCTCACCCGGACCTGGAAGCGGGCGGTGTGGAGCCCCGTGGCGTCGTCGGCCTGGGCAAAGCGGCGCACGTCGCGCCCCACGGTCCCGAAGACCGCTTCCACATCGGCGTCGGCCAGAAGGAGGGCCTCCAGCGTCATGGCCACCTCGTGGGTCCGGTGAAGGGCGGTTCCCTCGGGAAGTTCAAGCCCCACGTCGAAGGCGCCCTGGTCCACCCGGGGGAGGAGATCCCGGTCGAGGAAGAGTCCGGCCAGCAGGGTCAGGGCCAGCACGCCCCCGGCCATGGCCAGGACCGGCCCCCGGTGATCCAGCGCCCATTCCAGCGCCCGGTGGTACCGACGCGCAAAGCGGTCGAATCCCCGATCGAAGGCCCGGAGCCCTGGGCCGAAGACCCGCCCCAGGATCCCGCCCAGGAGGTCTCCCCAGAACCGGAAGAGCTCCCGGACCACTCCCCACGTGCCCCGGAGGACCCATGCCGGGGATCTCCACGCGACATGGAGCCCCCATCCTGCCGTCCGAAGAACCCCCTGGGGTCGAGGGCCCGGGCGGAGCGGCCCAGGTCCCCGGATCTCCGGGCGGGCCCCGATGCGGAACCGCGCCGCCACCGTGGGGAGGAGGGTCAGGGCCACCGCCAGTGACACCAGGAGCGAGAAGGCCACGGCCAGGGAGAGGTCCCGGAAGAGCTCCCCGGCCACCCCCTCCACGTAGATGATGGGACCGAAGACCGAGATGGTGGTGAGGGTGGAGGCGGTGATGGCGCCGGTGACCTCCTCCGCACCCCGGGCCGATCCCTCCAGCGCCTCGTCTCCGGCCTCCCGGTGGCGGAAGATGTTTTCCAGAACGATGATGGAGTTGTCCACCAGCATTCCCACCCCCAGGGCCAGCCCCCCCAGCGACATGATGTTGAGGGAGACCCCGAAGGCCTCCATCAGGGCGAAGGTGCCCACCACCGAAATGGGGATCGCCAGCGCCACGGCTACCGGGTACCGGGGCTCCCGCAGGAAGAGGAAGAGGACCAGGAAGGCCAGCATCCCTCCCAGCACCAGGGCCGACACCACGTTGTCGATGGAGTCGGCAATGAAGCCGGCCTGGGAGCTGGCCACCTCCACCGTGACCTCGGGAAACTCGAGGCGAAGGAGCTCCACCACCGCCTCGACGTCGCGGGCCACCTGGACCGTGTTCGCCCCGCTCTCCTTGAACACCAGGAGCCCCACGGACTCCCGGCCGTTGAAGCGGGCCAGGGCGTCCCGGTCGGCGAAGCCGTCCACGACCCGACCCAGGTCGCTTACCCGGATCGTCCGGGTCCCCCCGGCGGCGGTGCGCTGCTGGGCCACCGCCACCTCGTTGATTTCGGCCACCGTGCGGAACTCGCCCAGCGTCCTCAGGGGGTACCGGGTGCGCCCCTCCAGGATGGTTCCACCGGCACTGGCCCGGTTGGCCTGGTCAAGGGCGGTGGCCACGGACTGCATGGTCAGGCCATTGGCCTCCAGCGTCTCCAGGTCCACCTCCACCACGATCTCCCGGTCCAGCCCGCCCGAGACCTGGGCCTGGGCCACCCCGTCCAGCTGCTCCAGGCGCCGCCGGAAGACGTTCTCCGCCAGCTCCTTCGTCTCCCAGAGGTCGGCCCCCGCCACCGCCAGGGTCAGGACGGGTTCCGAGTCCGGGTCGACGCGGAGGATCTGGGGGCGGCTGGCCGTCACCGGGAGCGTCTGCCGGACCTGATCCAGCCGCTCCCGGACGTTCAGCATGGCGAAGTCCATGTTCGTCCCCCAGCCGAAGCGGAGGGTGATGAGGCTGACCCCGTCCCTGGACACGGAGGTGATCCGCTCGATCCCCGGAGTCGAGGCCACCTGGGCCTCCACACGCTCGGTGACCAGCCGCTCCACCTCGGTGGAGGAGGTCTGGGGCATGGCCGTGTAGATCACGAGCCTGGGGTAGCTCACATCCGGCAGGAGATCGATGGGCAGCCGGGTGAACGAGATCACCCCCAGGAGCACCACGGCCAGGAAGAACATGGAGACGGCGACGGGTCGCCGAACGGAGAGGCGGGAGAGGGACACGCCTCAGCCTCCCCGCTCGGTGGCCGTGAGCGGCCGCCCCAGCGCCCGCTCCAGGTTGATCCGCGCCCGCTCGAAGGCGTACCGGGCCTGGAGGACCGAACGCCGTGCGCCGGCAGCCTGTTCCGAGGCGTTCTGGAGTTCCAGGTAGCTCCCCCTCCCGAGTCCGTAGGCCTGGAACTGGAGCTCCCGCCGCTCCTCGGCGAGCTCGGCCCGCCGCTCCTGGAGGCGCAGGTTCCGCTCGGTCTGCCGAAGCTCCTGCGCCAGGTTCCGCACATCCTGCTCCAGTTCCAGTCGGGTCTGGCGCAGGGCCTCCTCCTGATTCCGCACATGGAGGCGGGACCGGCTCGTGTTGTTCCGGATGTTGAAGTACTGCCCGAGGTCCGGAAAGGAGAGCTGGACCGCCACGTTCCGGCTCCAGTCGCCTGCGGGAAGCGGGTTCAGGAAGGC
>Ga0114946_10003334_pt1 | contig 10865 bp, 8 predicted proteins | sample WalLakDeSediment_FD_88676 | JGI IMG/M metagenome (GOLD analysis project Ga0114946, IMG submission 88676) | Lake sediment microbial communities from Walker lake, Nevada to study Microbial Dark Matter (Phase II) - Walker Lake 11/02/13 Deep Sediment | ecosystem: Environmental > Aquatic > Freshwater...
ATGCGCGCGAGCATGGCGGTGCCGGGCGTCTTCGCGCCCCTGGAGACGGAGGACCGGATCTATGTCGACGGCGGGATCGTGCGCAACCTCCCCGTCGACATCGCGCGCGCGACGGGCGTGGACAGGCTCATCGTGGTCAAGCTCGACTCCAACCCGCCGACCCGGGAGCAACTCAGCTCGGTGGTCGGCATCGCCGGGCAGATGGTCAACTTTCTATTCGCCCAGAACGAGGAACGGTCTCTGACCGAGATCGACCCCAGGCATGACATCCTGGTCACGCCGCAGCTTGGTGACATCGGCGTCGGTGACTTCGACCGAGCGGAAGAGGCCATCGCCACGGGCGTCGAGGCCGCCCGCAAGGTCTCCGGCCAGCTCGCCCGCCTGGGGGTGAGTCCGGCCGAGTACGCCGCCTGGCGCGCGTCCGTCGAGCGCCGCCGCGAGCCCGTCGAGCGCATCGACGAGGTCCGCGTCGTGGGTCTGGACCGGGTCAACCCGGACCTCTTCAAGCCGGTGGTGGATCGGCACGAGGGCAAGCCGCTCGACCGTACCCAGCTCTCGAGCGACCTCAACCGCCTCTACGGGCGGGGGGACTTCGAGCGCGTCAACTACCGCATCGAGCGCGAGGGCGGGCGAAATGTGCTCATCGTCGACGCCATCGAGAAGGCCTGGGGGCCGGGCTACCTGAGCTTCGGCCTCGGCCTCACCAACGACTTCCAGGGCGACAGCCGCTTCGGGCTGCGCGCCACCTACCGCCAGACGTGGATCAACGACCTCGGCGGCGAGTGGCTGACCTGGCTCAACCTGGGCAACGAGCCTCAGATCTACGCGGAGTTCTACCAGCCCTTTGATGCCGCACGTACCGCCTTCGTCGCCCCCTACCTCGACCTGAGCAAACTGCCGCTGAGCGTCTTTCGGGGTGACGATCGGGTGGCCCGCTACGACATCTCGCGCTACCGCGTCGGCGTGGACCTGGGCACCACCTTCGGCCGCTTCGCCGAGCTCCGACTCGGCCTCTTGGCAGGCGTGGTCGAAGCCGAGGTGGACACCGGCTCGCGCCTGGTGCCCGAGGCGAGCAACACCGAGACGGGTTTCCGCGGCCGGCTGCTCTATGACACCCGTGACAGCGGCGCGATAGCCCGCAGCGGGAGCTTCGCCAAGGTCGACCTGTTCGCGCCGACCGAGGCCCTGGGGGCGGACCAGGACTACATCAGGACCGAGATCGAGGCCGCAAAGGCGCTCAGCAGCGGGGCCCACACGCTGGTCGCGAACCTGAGCGGCGGGACCGCGTTCGGCGACGAGATGCCCTACTACGACCAGTTTCCGCTCGGCGGCTTCCTCAAGCTCTCGGGCTACGCCAACGAGCAGTTCCGCGGCAATGCCTACGCGTTCGGCAGCCTGGTCTACTATCGACAGATCACCACGCTGACCCCGCCGCTCGGTAAGGGTCTCTACCTCGGCGGATCGCTGGAGGTCGGGCGGCACTGGGACGTGATCGAGGCCCTCAACCCAGATGAGACGCGCTTCGGAGGCAGCCTCTTCTTCGGGGCCGACACCTGGCTCGGTCCTTTTTATCTGGGCCTAGGGCTCTCGGGCGACGGCGGCGCCACCGGCTACGTCACCCTGGGTAGGCCGTAGGGACGAGTCAAAAACAAGTTGAACAACGCAAACAGCGCTTCTCGCTCTCCTTATCGTTATCGTTATCGTTATCGTTATCGTTGTCGTAATCGTGATCGGAGAGGCGATGCCTGTCGGCCGTTTGCCGCTTGATGTCTACCGGGTTCCGATCCGGTCGGTGGCTTGGCGGTAGAAAACTGCTAACCCTTTGTGAGGCATCGATCGTCACGCGCGGCACCGCTTTGCTACGATGACTTCGATTACGACAACGACAACGACAACGACAACGACAACGACGACGGGAATGGTGCCAAAGATGGCTGCGGATGGACTTGTTTAACTTATTAGTGAACCATCCCTTAGAGAAATGGGGAAGGATTCAGCGTTTCCCGCTGGTCAATCCCCCGGCAGCTCGTCACCGGGCCGCGGGGGCTCCGGGCCGATGCGGCCGAGCACCTCCTGAAACCGCGCCTTGTCGGCGCGGGCGGCGCGCTTGGTGAAGACCTCCTCGGCCTCAAGTGCGGCCACCTTCTCTGCCAGGGCGGTGTTGATGAACTGGTTCAGGCTGACACCGTCGCGCGCCGCGGCACGACGGGCGGCGGCGAGGATGCTCGCGGGCGCCTTCAGCGGATAGTTGCTCTTGCTCATGGCTCTCCTCCCTCGTGCACGCAACCGGACCTGAGCCGGCGGGCGATCTCGGCGGGTCGGCAGAGGTCGATGCCGAAGCGCCTCGGCACGGTACCGAAGTCCTGGATATTGAAGGTGACGATGTGGGTGGCGCCACCGTTCGCTGCGGCCTCCAGCACCATGTCGTCGTCCCGGTCCCTGAGCTGCGGGCGCCAGAGGTACCCGATGTCCACCCGCACCAGCATCGCGGCGAGCTGATCCAGGATCGCGTCGATGTCGTCCAAGCTCGCCTCGGCGCGGCGCAAGGGGTCATCCCGCTTCAGCACCGACTCGTATTCAAGCAGCAACGGAACCGATGCGGCGGCGCGCAGCGCGCCGAGACCGACCGACTCCAGGAGATAGCGGGATGCCCCGGTGGCGCTCATGACCCCGGCGGCGACCACATCGGTATCCAGCACCAACAACATATCCCTCAGCATATTACCGAGCAGGCGAACGGCAAGCCATGACCCACGAAGTCGGCGCATTGCTCGCGGCCGGGCGGCAGTGGGACCTGATTGAGGCCCTCAACCCGAGCGAGACCCGTTACGGCGGCAGCCTCTTCTTCGGGGCCGACACCTGGCTCCGTCCTTTTTATCTGGGCCTAGGGCGCTCGGGCGAGGGCGGCGCCACCGGCTACGTCACCCTGGGCAGGCCGTAGGGGACGGCCGCTCCAGCGAGGCGTCGCGCCGACTGAATCGGGTCAGTGCGAGCGACCGGTGCCTGCCGGGCTACGAAGGGCAAGAGGAGCCTCCGAAATCTCGGAGCCGTGGGTCGGAGGTGCACCTGCGCATCGACGCGGCCTGACACGCAACCAATTGACGTTCGCAGGTCTGACAAGGTGACACGACTACCCAGGAACTGGCGCGTCGTTTGCATTCATCTGGCCATCCCCTTCTCGGCCCTCGGCGCACAATGTTGACGCGCGACGCTGGGTGTACCACCGGCCACGCTCGATCGGCGCGGCGATTCCGATCGATCCATCTTCATGCCAGCACTCAACCCAGAGGAGAGAACGATGAGCGACACCCCGAACGCCCCAGCCGCCAATGCCCAGCCCCTGGGCGCCGATGAGCTTCAGCGCATCGACGCCTGGTGGCGCGCCTGCAACTACCTCTCGGTCGGCATGATCTACCTGCGCGACAACCCCCTGCTCAAGGAGCCGCTCAAGATCGAGCACGTCAAGCACCGCCTGCTCGGTCACTGGGGGGCGAGCCCGGCCCTGTCGTTCGTCTGGGCACATCTCAACCGCTGCATCAAACGCGACGATCTCGACATGATCTTGATGGCCGGTCCGGGCCACGGCGCCCCCGGTGTGCTCGGGCCAACCTACCTGGAGGGCACCTATTCCGAGGTCTACCCGGACAAGGGCGAGGACGCCGACGGACTGCAGAAGTTCTTCAAGCAGTTCTCCTTCCCGGGGCACATCGGCTCCCACGTCACCCCCGAGACCCCGGGGTCTATCCACGAGGGTGGCGAGCTGGGCTACAGCCTGTCGCACGCCTATGGCGCCTGCCTGGACAACCCGGACCTGATCGTCGCCTGCGTGGTCGGCGACGGCGAGGCCGAGACGGGGCCGCTGGCGACCGCCTGGCACTCGAACAAGTTCGTCAACCCCATCCGCGACGGTGCGGTGCTGCCGATCCTGAACCTCAACGGCTACAAGATCGCCAACCCGACCATCCTCTCGCGCATCAGCCACGACCGGCTCGCGGCGCTCTTCCACGGCTACGGCTACACGCCCTGGTTCGTCGAGGGCGACGACCCGCAGACCATGCACCAGCAGATGGCGGCGACCCTGGACGCGGCCATCGCCGAGATCCGGCGTATCCAGTCGGAGGCGCGCCAGACGGGGCAGGCGGAGCTGCCGAGCTGGCCGATGATCGTGCTGCGCACGCCCAAGGGCTGGACGGGGCCGAAGACCATCAACGGCCACAAGGCCGAGGGCTCCTGGCGCTCGCACCAGGTCCCGTTCTCGGACGTGCGGACCAACCCCGCGCACCTGAGGCTGCTGGAAGACTGGATGCGCGGCTACCGACCCGATGAGCTGTTCGACGCCGACGGCCGGCTGGTGCCGGAGCTGCGCGAGCTGGCCCCGAGCGGTGGACGGCGCATGAGCGCCAACCCGCATGCCAACGGCGGCCTCCTGCGCCGGGATCTCAAGCTGCCCGACTTCCGTGACTATGCGGTGGCGGTGCCGGACGACCAGAAGGGCAAGGTCCTGTACGAGAACACCCGGCCCCTGGGCGAGTTCCTGCGCGATGTGATGCGCGACAACATGACCAACTTCCGCCTGTTCGGTCCGGACGAGACCGCCTCCAACCGGTTGCAGGCGGTCTACGAGGTGAGCAAGAAGGTGTGGATGGCGGACCTGCTGCCGGAGGACGCCGACGGCGGCGAGCTCTCCCGCGACGGCCGGGTGATGGAGATGCTCTCCGAGCACACCCTGATCGGCTGGCTCGAGGGCTATCTGCTCTCCGGGCGCCACGGCTTCTTCCACACCTACGAGGCCTTCGCCCACGTCATTGACTCGATGTTCAACCAGCACGCCAAGTGGCTGGACATCTCCAAGAACCACGTCCCCTGGCGCGCCTCGGTGGCGTCCCAGAACATCCTGCTCTCCTCCACCGTCTGGCGGCAGGACCACAACGGTTTTTCGCATCAGGACCCGGGCTTCATCGATCTCGTCACTAACAAGAGTCCGAGCGTCTGCCGCGTCTATTTGCCGCCCGACGCCAACACCCTGCTGGCGGTGGCCGATCAGTGCCTGCGCTCCACCGACTGCATCAACGTGATCGTTGCTGACAAGCAGAAGCACCTGCAGTTCAGCACCATCGACGAGGCGGTCGTGCACTGCGCCAAGGGCATCGGCATCTGGGCGCGCGCGAGCAACGACGAGGGCGTGGAACCGGACCTGGTGATGGCCTCCTGCGGTGACGTGGCCACCCAGGAGGCCCTGGCCGCGACTGCGCTGCTGCGCGAGCACCTGCCGGACCTCAAGGTGCGCTTCGTCAACGTGGCGGACCTCTACAAGATGCAGCCGGCCAGCGAGCACCCGCATGGGTCCACCGAGCGCGAGTTCGACAGCCTGTTCACCACCAACAAGCCGGTGATCTTCAACTTCCACGGCTACCCCTGGCTGATCCACAAGCTGGCCTACCGCTTCAAGAACCACGAGCACCTGCACGTGCGCGGCTACAAGGAGCGCGGCAACATCAATACCCCGCTGGAGCTGGCGATCCTGAACCAGACCGACCGCTTCACCCTGGTGATCGATGTCATCGACCGGGTACCGGGGCTGGCCGCCCGCGCGGCGCATCTCAAGGAGCAGATGAAGAATGAGATCATCCTCAACCTGGCCTATGCCCACGAGCACGGGACGGATCGCGAGGAGATCACCAACTGGGTCTGGCCATTCTAAGCGGCGTCGGGGCCTTTGCCGCGTGCGCCCCGGCCCAGCCGAGGCGCTTCCTGATTGCCGTCAACGGAGGATTTCGAGCATGGCCACGAAGACCGCAACAGCCCAGAAGAAGACCAACGAGCGCGATCCGCGCACCGGCGCGAGCGCCGAGGTACTCAGACAGGGCGTCGTCGATCATCTGCGCTACTCCATCGGGCGCTTGGCTAAGGTGGCCGGGCCCCGCGACTACTACCGGGCGCTCGCGCTGGCGGTGCGCGACCGCATGCAGCGGCGCTGGATTAGCACCGCCGAGACCTACTTCGTCTCGCAGCACAAGGTCGCTTGCTATCTCTCCGCCGAGTTCCTGATGGGGCCGCATCTGGGCAACAATCTGCTCAATCTGGGGATCGAGGAGGCGGCGCGGGCGGCCATGTCCGAGCTCGGCTGCGACCTCGACGAGATCCTCGCCTGCGAGGAGGAGCCCGGCCTCGGCAACGGCGGACTGGGGCGGCTGGCCGCCTGCTATCTCGATTCGCTGGCCACCCTGGAACGTCCTGCCATCGGCTACGGCATCCGCTACGAGTTCGGCATCTTCGACCAGGAGATCCGCGACGGCTGGCAGACCGAGATCACCGACAAGTGGCTGCGCTATGGCAACCCCTGGGAGATCGCCAAGCCGGAGATCGCTTATCCGATCAATTGGGGCGGGCATACCGAATGGTATGAGGACGACACGGGCGCCTCGCGCGTGCGCTGGGTGCCGTTTCGGGTGGTGAAGGGCACCGCCTACGACACGCCGATCCAGGGCTATGGCGTCAACACCTGCAATACGCTCCGGCTGTGGAGCGCCGAGGCGGTGGAGTCCTTCGACTTCCAGGCCTTCAATACGGGCGACTACTACCAGGCGGTGGAGGACAAGCTGGTCTCGGAGACGGTGACCAAGGTCCTGTATCCGAACGACGAGCCGGCGGTGGGCAAGCGGCTGCGCCTGGCGCAGCAGTACTTCTTCGTCTCCTGCTCGCTGCAGGACATGCTGCACATCCTCGACCTCGCCGGCGAGCCGGTGGAGGCCCTCCCGCAGCGCTTCGCGGTTCAGCTCAACGACACCCATCCGTCCATCGCGGTGGCCGAGCTGATGCGGCTCCTGCTGGACGAGCGGCGGCTCGATTGGGACAGCGCCTGGGCCATCACCGTGGCGACCTTCGGCTACACCAATCACACCCTGTTGCCGGAGGCCTTGGAGACCTGGCCGCTGCCGATGTTCCAGGAGCTGCTGCCGCGCCACCTGGAGCTCATCTACGAGATCAACCGCCGCTTCCTCGAAGAGGTTCGAGAGCGCTTCCCCGGCGACGAGGGCCGGGTGGCGCGGATGTCGCTGATCGGCGAGGAGGGCGACAGGCGGGTGCGCATGGCCCATCTCGCCACCGTCGGCAGTCACGCCGTCAACGGGGTCGCGGCGCTGCACACCGAGCTGCTCAAGGCCAGCGTGCTCAAGGACTTCTACGAGCTCTGGCCCGAGCGCTTCAGCAACAAGACCAACGGGGTCACGCCGCGCCGTTTCCTGGCGCTGTCGAATCCGGGTCTGCGCGCGCTGCTCAACCGGACGCTGGGCGACGGTTGGCTGACGGATCTCGGCCTGTTGAGGGGGCTCGAGCCCCATGCCGAGGACGGCGGGTTCCAGCGGGAGTGGCGCGCCGTCAAGGAGGCCAACAAACGGCGCCTCGCCGACTATGTCCAGGCACATACCGGTATCGTGCTCGACCCCACCTGGCTGTTCGACGTCCAGGTCAAGCGCATCCACGAGTACAAGCGCCAGCATCTCAACCTGCTGCACATCGTCACGCTCTACCGCCGGCTCAAGGAGAATCCGGGGCTCCAGATCCCGCCGCGGGCCTTCGTCTTCGGCGGCAAGGCGGCGCCCGGCTATTTTCTCGCCAAGCGCATCATCAAGCTGATCAACGCCGTGGCCGAGACGGTCAACGCCGACTCGCAAGTCAATGACCGCCTGCGCGTCGCCTTCGTGCCAAACTTCAACGTCCAGAACGCCCACCTGATCTATCCGGCCGCGGATCTCTCCGAGCAGATCTCCACCGCCGGCAAGGAGGCATCCGGCACCGGCAACATGAAGTTCATGCTCAACGGCGCGCTCACCATCGGCACGCTGGACGGCGCCAACGTCGAGATGCGCGAGGAGGCCGGCCCCGAGAACTTCTTCCTCTTCGGGCTCACCGCCGACGAGGTGGAGCGGGTCAAGCGCGAGGGCTATCGGCCGGGCGACCAGGTCGCGGCCAATGCCGAGCTGCACGCCGTGCTGGAGCTGATCGGCAGCGGCCACTTCACGCGCGGCGACACCGAGGCTCCCCGGCCGCTGGTCGAGAACCTGACCCAGTCCGACCCCTTCTTGGTGCTGGCGGACTATGCGGCTTATATCGTCTGCCAGGAGCAGGTGAGCGCCGCCTGGTCTGACGAGGAGCGCTGGACCCGCATGTCGATCCTCAACACCGCGCGCGGCGGCAAGTTCTCGGCGGACCGTGCGATCCGCGAGTACTGCGACGACATCTGGGGCGTCAATCCGGTGAGGGTCGGGCTTGATTGAAGGGCACCTTGAACAATTCAAGGCGCCCGTGTGGCACAGGGACGTGCCGCCATTTTCAAGTGCCCAAGCACCTGAAAGTGAAGCGAAGCGGAAATCGCACTTTTCGCTTCGCGTCTTGAAGGATCCCAGGGATGGGATTCTTCGAGGTCCCCTGAAGGCGGCTCCCCGACGTGTGGCCCGCCCGAATGCGCGCGTCGCGGCGCTGGGAAGAGAAACGGCCTCCGCATTAGCGGAATCGGCGTAAACGAGTGCAATCGCTCATCCGGCACCGGGGGTGATCGCCGATCCCGGCTGGGATGAGACCATCACAAGAGGAGCACATTGATGAAGATGTTGAGATGGCTGACCTGCCCGATCGTATGCGTGGCGCTCGCATCGGGACCGGCACTGGCGGAGGAGGCCGCTGCGGCTGCGGCCGGCGGCGAGGTCGCGGCGCCGGCGGACGAACAGATCGACACTGAGGCGCTGGCAATCCTCCAGCGCATGGCCGAACGGCTCGCCGCGGCCGACCGATTCACCGTCTCCATCCGGGCCGCCTACGACGCGGTGCAGGCCTCGGGCGAGAAGATCGAGTTCGGCGAGACACGCCAGGTCACCCTGAGCCGCCCGGGCGGTCTACGGGTCGAGGCCGTGCAAAGCGACGGCGACCGGCGTCTGGTGCTCTTCGACGGCGAGGCGATCCGCATCTTCGACCCCGAGGAGAACGTCTACGCGCAGATCGAGAAGGCGGGCAGCGTGGATGATGCCTTGCGGCATCTGGTGCGGGACCTCGGGGTGCGGGTGCCGCTCGCGCTCCTGCTCACCACCCGGCTGCCGTCGGAGCTGGAGCGCCGCGTGACCTCTCTGGCTTACGTGGGTGAGGACCAGTCGACGGAGGCGCCCACTGATCACCTGGCCGCCAGGACTGAGGACGTCGATTTCCAGGTCTGGATCGCCCGTGAGGGCGAGCCGCTGCCCCGGCGGATCGTGATCACCTACAAGCACGCCGAGGGGCAGCCGCAGTTCCGGGCGATGCTCTCCGACTGGAACCTGTCCCCAGAGGTCTCCCCCGCGCAGTTCGCGTTCGCGCCGCCGGAGGGGGCGGAGCAGATCCCCTTCTTCACCCGCGTCGCCAGGCGGTCTAGCACCGGCGAGGCGGCGCCCGAGCAGAGAGGAGCAGAGCAATGAGCGCAAGATTCTTTTCCCAGACCATCGCGATCCTGACTGCGGCGCTCTTGGTCGTCTTCCTCGCCGCCGATGTCGAGGCGCGCGGGCGCGGGGGCGGCGGACACGGCGGTGGCGGACACGGAGGCGGCGGCTTCTCGCGCGGGGGTCCGGCCGCGGGCGGCGGTTTCTCCAGCCGCGGATCGGCGGGCGGGGGTGCGCAGACGGCATCGCGGCAGGCCGGCTCGGTCGAGCGCTCCGGACAACGGGCGCAGACGCAGCAGGTCCGGACCACTGAGCGCTCCGCCACACGGCAGGATCTGGCCGGCGAGCGCTCTGCCCGCACCGACACCCGGGCCGATACCCGCACCTCGGGACAGGAGGAGCGCACCGAGCGCCAGGGCCAGCGACAGGACGGGGCTACCGACCGGACGGAGGCGCGCCAGGACGGGCGCAGCGAGCGCACCGAGGACCGTACGGATGCCGCCCGCGACATCGCCGACGACTGGGACGACCATGACCGCTGGGACGGCGACTACGACGGATGGGGGTACGCGGTGGCCGGCGTGGCGGTGGGGGCGGCCGTCGGCTACGCCGCGGGGGTGGCCACGACGCCCAGCTATGTGTCGGTGCTGCCGTGCGACCCGTACCTGGTCACCGCCGGCGGGACCTCATACTACCAGTGCGGCTCGACCTGGTACGGCCGCACCTACGTCGGGGACAGCCTGTCCTACGTCGTGGTCGGCCCGCCGCCGGGCTACTGAGGATCGCGCGAGCGGTCAACCACCGGCCCGGCGGCCCAGGCCGCCGGGCCGGTCCCCACCCAAGTGGAGGCAGCCCTGCGACCTGTACCAATGGTCCGCTTGCGCAACGGCCTGATGCCTTTTGCATTGGGCCTGCTCCTCGGTGCGGGGGTGGCGGCGGGTCAGGATTGCAACCCAGACCAGTTAGCCGCCCGCTTCACGCCCAACGAGGACGGCACGGTGACCGACGGCACCACCGGCCTGACTTGGAAACGCTGCAGCGAGGGACAGAGCTGGGACGGTACAACCTGCACGGGCGACGCCGCGCGATACGACTGGCGCGAAGCGATGGCCCTCGACCCCCAGTCGGGCGAGGGTGGATGGCGGCTACCCACGCTCGACGAGCTGGCGTCGATCACCGACAAGGCCTGCTCCCCCGCAGTCGACCCCGGCGCGTTCCGCGCCACCCCCGTCGGGATCTTCTGGTCCTCTGCCACCGACGCGAACAACGCCGACTACCCCTGGTGCCTCCACCTGCGGGACGGCCACGCGAGCAAGGCCCACAAGGGCCGCGGCGGCCACGTCCGCCTGGTGCGGGTGGACCCGGATTCTCCCAAGAACGACGGGCGCGCTGCGCCCCGTCCTCACCAACCCGAATCAGGAGACTGATGTGAAGAGACTGAGCCTGAGCACGATGATCGCG
>Ga0114946_10003337_pt1 | contig 10859 bp, 9 predicted proteins | sample WalLakDeSediment_FD_88676 | JGI IMG/M metagenome (GOLD analysis project Ga0114946, IMG submission 88676) | Lake sediment microbial communities from Walker lake, Nevada to study Microbial Dark Matter (Phase II) - Walker Lake 11/02/13 Deep Sediment | ecosystem: Environmental > Aquatic > Freshwater...
AAGCAACCGACCTGCGGTAAATCGGGTCGCACCGCGCTCACGGCGTGGATGCCGGCCAGATTGTGCGGCTGGTGCAGGGGCGCCAGCGGGACGAAACGTTCCAGACGGGCCACGATCTCCGGCGTCAGTCGCTGAGGATCGCGGTACTCCTCGCCGCCGTGCACGACGCGATGACCGGCCGCGATCACGTCGGGCAATCCCGGGGTTTTGTCGAGCCAGCCCAGCAGATCGCGCAGAGCCGCCTGGTGGTCGTAGACCGCGTCTATCGCCGTCGCCGGGGCCGGCGGCTGGATGTCGGCCGCCCGGCGACGATAGTCGGGTCCCAGTTTCCGGTATTGACCGAGCGCCGGCGTGCCCGGCAAGACCTGCCCGGTCCGATCGAAAGCCTTGAACCGTGGATGATCCTCGCCGAGATTTTCCTGCAAGCCGCGGCAGACCAGTTCCAACTCGCCGCCGTCCGCCGGCAAGGCAAACACCGAGAATTTGATGCTGGAAGAGCCGGCGTTCAGAACCAGTAATCCCTGAGACATGGGCGCGCTTCCTTCTGGATTCAGAGCGAGTTGGCGCTCCCCTCGTCCCTGGCCGCTGGGAGGTCGGGGCCGAGTGGCGAGCCCGATGGCGTGGATCCGTCGAACTGGCAACCGAAGGTTTGCAAATAGGCCCGAAACCGCTCGCCCAGTTCCGGATGGCGCAGACCGTATTCGATGGTGGCGATTAGATAGCCCAATTTGCTGCCGCAGTCGTGGCGCCGGCCCGAAAACTCGTAGGCCAGCACCTGCTCCTCGTTCAGCAAGGCCGCAATCCCGTCGGTGAGCTGGATTTCGTTGCCGGCGCCGCGCGGCATATTGATGAGGAAATCAAAGATGCGCGGCGTCAGGATATAGCGGCCCACCACCGCCAAATCGGAGGGGGCGTTTTCCGGTTTCGGTTTTTCGATGATGCCGTCCACGTTGCTGAGCCGGGTGGCGAACGGCAGCGGATGAACGATGCCATATTTGTCGGACTCCGATTTCGGCACCCGCTCGACGCCCAGAATCGAACATTGGTATTTGTTGAAATGGCGGGCCATCTGGCTCAACGCCCCGCCCTCCCGGACATCCTCTTCGATCAGATCGTCGGCCAGGATCACCGCGAAGGGCTCGTCGCCCACCACCGGGCGGGCGCACAGTACGGCGTGACCCAGGCCCAGCGCCTCGGCCTGGCGGACGTAGACGCATTCCACGCCGTTCGGCACGATGCCGCGCACCACCTTGAGCAGGTCGGTCTTGTTGCGGGCTTCCAGTTCCGCCTCCAGTTCGTAGGCCTTGTCGAAGTGATCGGCGATGGCGTTCTTGGTGCGGCCGATGATGAACACCAGGGTTTCCACCCCCGCCGCCACCGCCTCCTCGACCCCGTACTGGATCAAAGGCTTGTCCACGATGGGAAGCATTTCCTTGGGGCTGGCCTTGGTGGCCGGCAGGAACCGCGTCCCGAGGCCCGCCACTGGGAAAACCGCCTTGCGCACTTGCCGTTTCAACCTGCTTTACCTCCAAGGGTTTGAAGTTACCAACGATATTTCTAAAACCGCGGGATTCCTACTCCTCAATCGAATCCAGTTGCGCGACCAGAGCCTCCCGCAACATCGCGTATTTTTCTGGATCGTTCAACGGTCGATTCTCGCGGTCGGTGACGAAAAACTGGTCTTCGACCCGGGCGCCGACGGTGGCGATTTTGGCGTTGTGCAACTGCACGCCACACTCCATGAACACTTTCCCCACCTGGCACAGCAGTCCGGGGCGATCCCAGGACACCAGTTCGACCACCGTTCGGCCGTTGGCGGAATTCTCGCGGAAGGACACCACGGTCGGGGTCTGGAACGCGCGCTGAATCCGTGAAATATGCCGGCTGGGCAGCAACGGGGTGGCGTCCGGCCGGTTCAGGGCGTGCAGCAGGCTGGTGGTGATTTCCTTGATGCGGGCCCGGTCGCCGATGGGCGCGCCGGAATCTTCCAGCACGGTAAAGCTGTCGAGGGTGTAGCCGCCGTGGCCGGTGATGATCCGGGCGTCGAGAATGTTCAGGCCCAACTGATCGAGGATGGACGTGATCAATGCGAACAGGTTGTCCTGATCGCGGGTGTAGATGAAAATTTCCGTGCCGCCGCGGCCCGGATCGTCGCGGGCCAGGACCAGGGGCCGGTCCTTGTGGCCTTTTTTGAGAATCGCCCGGGTGTGCCAGGAAATCTCGTCGGCGGCGTGGCGCAGGAAATAATCGTCGCCGAAGCTTTCCCATACCCGGTTGATGCGTTCCTCATTGATGCGGGTCGCGTGCAACCGGCGCCGCGCCTGCGCCTGAACCTCGCGGATGCGTTCCTCCTTGTCGATCGGATTGTCCAGCCCGCGGCGCAGCGCCTGGCGGGTCGCATTGTAAAGCTGCCACAGCAGCGAGGCCCGCCAGGTATTCCACAGTTTGGGATTGGTGCCGCGAATGTCAGCGACCGTCAATAGATATAGATAGTCCAGATGCAGTTGGTCGCCCATCCGGCGGGCGAAGGCGTGGATGACCTCGGGGTCGTGAATATCCTTCTTCTGCGCGGTCAGCGACAGGGTCAGGTGATGGCGCACCAGCCAGGCCACCAGTCGGGTATCGAAGCTGCTGAGCCCGTGCCGGCGGCAAAAGCGCTCGGCGTCCTCGGCGCCCAGTTCGGAGTGGTCGCCGCCCCGGCCCTTGGCGATGTCGTGGTACAACCCGGCGATATAGAGCAATTCCGGTTTGGGCAACCGGTCCATGATCGCATTGCATTGCGGCAATTCCTCGGCGAACTGGGGCAGGTAAAAGCGCCGCAGATTGCGCACCACGAACAGGATATGCTGGTCGACCGTGTAGGCATGGAACAGATCGTACTGCATCCGACCCACGATCTGGCCGAATTCCGGCAGGTAAGCCGGCAAAACCCCGTAGGCGTTCATCAACCGCAGTTGCCAGGTGACGCCGCGAGGCTGGCGCAGGATTTCCATGAACAGGCTGCGCGGCCGCATGTCCTTGCGAAACTTCTCGTCGATCAGGGGCAGGTGTTCGCGGATCAGGCGGATGGTGGTGGCCCGAATGCCCTTGAGTTCCGGATGCTGTTGCAGGATCAGGAAGATTTCCAGCAGGGCGAAGGGGTAGCGCAGGAAGACGTTGGACTGGGTCACCTCCAGGTAGCCGCGGCGCGCCTGAAAGCGGCGATTGATGGGGTGCGGCTCGTCGGAATCATCGGCCAGCAGGATCGCTTCCTCGAACCACTGCAACAGCATCTCGTTCAACTGGCTCAGGGCGTTGACGGTGCGGTAGTAGCGCTGCATGAACTGCTCGACCGCCAGATTGTGATCCTGATCCAGGTAGCCAAACTGCTGGGCGATGCGTCGCTGGTGGTCGAACAGGAGATTATCCTCGCGGCGCCCGGTCAGTACGTGCAGGGCGAACCGCACCTGCCAGAGAAAATTGCGGCACTCGATCAGTTCCTCGTATTCGCGCGGGCTCAGAAACCCGTGATCGATCAGTTCTCGCAGGGTGCCGGCGCCGAAATGGCGCTTGGCGACCCAGCCGATCATCTGCAAGTCGCGCAGGCCGCCGGGGCCGTCCTTGATATTGGGTTCCAGGTTAAAGGCGGTTTCATTGTACTTCTGGCAACGCCGGCAGCGCTCCTGCTGCTTGAACTCGAAAAAGGCGGCGTCCGGCCAGATGCGATCCGGCCCGGTGACGGCGCGCATCCGTTCGAACAACGTCGGCGAACCGGTCAACAAACGGGCTTCCATCAAGCTGGTGGCGATGGTGATGTCGGCGGCGCCCTCGCGGGCGCAATCCTCGAGCGTGCGCACGCTGTGCCCGACTTCCAGGCCGATATCCCACAGGAAGGTCAACAGATCCTCCAACCCGGAGCGATGGCTTTCCAACGCGTGATCGCCGAGCAGGATCATGATGTCGACGTCCGAACCGGGATGCAGTTCGCCCCGCCCGTAGCCGCCGACCGCCACCAGCGCCAGGTCCGACGCGTCCGCCGCGAAAAAGCGCAGCCAGGCCCGTTGCAGCAATTCATCCATCAAGCGGGCGCGAACCGGCGCCAGCTCGTGGGCGGGAACCCCCTGCCGGAACCGTTCCACCAGCCGGGCGTCGCTGTGCTGGAGCAGGGCGCGAAACGGCGCGAGCGGCGTGGCGGCCGCGGCGGACTCCCGCTCGAACGCCACGGCGTCGAACGCAGCCTCGCTTGCCGCCAGAGAAGGGAGCACAGGCGAGAAAGCGGGCCTTCGTAAAGCGTCGGAGGTAGCGAAAGTATTGGAGGTAGCCATGGGGGTTCTTTGAGGAGTGACCAGGAAAACGCAAGTTTCCGATGGACGACTAAAGCGTTTCGCCGGGCAGGAGCGTCAGGATTTCGTGGCCGGTTTCCGTGACCAACACGGTATGTTCCCACTGGGCGGAAATGCTGTGATCCTTGGTGATGACGGTCCACTTGTCGGGCATGACTTTCACGTGCCGTCGCCCCACGTTGATCATCGGCTCGATGGTGAAGGTCATGCCGGGCTTCAGTTCGACCCCAGTGCCCGGATCGCCGTAGTGCAGTACCTGTGGTTCTTCGTGAAAGTCCCGGCCAATGCCATGTCCGCAGTACTCGCGCACCACCGAGCAGCGTTGGGCTTCGGCATGCTTCTGGATGGCGTGGCCGATGTCGCCGAGCCGAATGCCGGGCCGCACCATGCGAATGCCGATGCACATCGCTTCGTAAGCCACCCGGCTGACGCGCTGCGCGTTGATCGGTGGGACGCCGATGTGGAACATCTGGCTGGTGTCGCCGTGGTAGCCATCCTTGAGCACGGTGATGTCGATGTTGAGCACATCGCCTTTCCGGAGCTTTTTTGGACTCGGGATGCCGTGGCAGACCACGTGATTGATCGAGGTGCAGATGGACTTGGGAAAACCACGATAATGAAGCGGCGCGGGGATGGCCCGTTGCGTGTTGACGATATAATCGTGACAGATGCGATCCAGTTCCTCGGTGGCGACGCCCTCTTGCACGTAAGGTCGGATCATGCGCAGCACCTCGGCGGCCAGGCGGCCGGCTACCCGCATCTTTTCAATTTCCGCCGGTGTCTTGAAGGTGATGCTTGCCGGTGGCTTGGGGGTGTTCTGAAACATGTTTTGGTCTACGAGCTTCCGCCTGCGAACGCCAGACAAGAATTGTGGTGCGAGCGACCGCCGAGGCGATCACCGGCTATTGGGACCCATCGAACCCACGGCGGTTCATTTGGTTTTCCCGAACGATCCATGTTATAAAGCGCGCGCCTTTTAGGCAAACTCCACGTGTATTCACACTACTCACATTCGCCGGCACGGGCGGCCGGGTGCCCCATGATGGGTCGCTGCTCGGGGCGGATGGAGGCTTAACCCCAATCCTGAGGAGAATACTTGGCAATGGCGACCATTTCCATGCGCCAGATGCTGGAGGCCGGCGTGCATTTCGGCCACCAGACCCGTTACTGGAATCCCAAGATGGCCCCCTATATTTTCGGGGCGCGCAGCAAGATCCACATCATCAACCTGGAAAAGACCCTGCCGCTGTACCTGGAAGCATTGAATTTCACCGGCCGACTGGCGTCCAACGGGGGCAAGATAATGATAGTGGGCACCAAGCGCTCGGCTCGCGAGGCGACCGCCGAGGCGGCGCTCCGCTGCGGAATGCCGTATGTCAATCACCGTTGGCTGGGCGGCATGTTGACCAACTTCAAGACGGTTCGTCAGTCCATCAAGCGGCTGAAGGATCTGGATCTCATGGCCCAGGACGGCAGTTTCGAGCGATTGGTCAAAAAGGAAGTGATCGGGTTGCGGCGCGAAATGGACAAGCTGGAGCGCAGCCTGGGCGGGATCAAGGACATGGCCAGTCTGCCGGACGCGTTGTTCGTAATCGACGTCGGTCACGAACGCATCGCCGTTCAGGAAGCCAACAAGCTGGGCATCCCGGTGATCGGAGTCGTGGACACCAACCATTCACCGGATGGCATCAGCTACGTCATTCCCGGTAACGACGACGCCATCCGATCCATCCAGCTTTATTTGGGAGGGGTGGCCGAGGCGGTTTTGGAAGGACGCGCCGTGTTGACCTCAGGCCGCGTCGAGGAAGAATTCGTCGAAATTCCCGAGGAAGAAGCCCCGCCGAATGTCGAAACGGACGCCTGAGCATCAGCGCGAAGATATCCCTTCTCCTATTGAATTTCAAAGTTTTTTAGAGGTAAGCAAGCATGGCGGAAATTACGGCGGCGCTCGTTAAGGAATTGCGCGAGCGCACGGGCGCGGGAATGATGGAATGCAAAAGAGCCCTGCAGGAGACCGGAGGCGATATCGAGGCGGCGGTCGAACTGATGCGCAAGGCGGGTCAGGCCAAGGCCGACAAGAAAGCCAGCCGCATCGCCGCCGAGGGCCTGATCGTCATCCGGCAAGCGGGCGAAGCGGCGGTCCTGGTCGAGGTCAATTGCGAAACCGATTTCGTGACCAAGAACGAGGATTTTCGGGCGTTCGCCGCCACCGTGGCCGAGCTGGCGCTGCGGGACGGCCCCGCCGATCTGGACGCGCTATTGGCGCTGAACATGGCCGACGGCCAGAGCGTCGAGCAAAACCGGCGCGAGTGCATCGCCAAGATCGGCGAGAACATCAACGTCCGCCGTTTCGCGCGCCTGGCGGCTTCGACCGGCATCCTGGGCTGTTACCTGCACGGCGCCCGCATCGGCGTGCTGGTGGAACTGGAAGGCGGCGACGCCGAATTGGCCAAGGACATCGCCATGCATGTGGCCGCCAGCCGACCGCTGTGCGTCAGCGCCGACCAGGTGCCGGCCGAGCTGATCGCCAAGGAAAAGGAAATTTACGCGGCGCGCGCGGTCGCCGAAGGCAAGCCGGCCAACATGATCGAGAAAATCGCCGAGGGGCGACTGCGCAAGTATTTCGAGGAAGTCACCTTGCTGGGCCAGCCTTTTGTCAGGGATCCCGATCAAAGCGTGGAAAAGTTGTTGAAGGCGCGGCAGGCCCGGGTCGTCCGCTTCAAACGATTCGAACTGGGCGAGGGGCTCGAGAAGAAGTCCGACAATTTCGCGGCCGAAGTGGCGGGAATGGCGCGGGGCCACGACGACCAGGACCAGCCGTGATCCTGACGGGAGCGCGCCGGTTTTTTTGATACACTCTCAGCCGCGCCAGGCGCTCCCTGGTCTTGCCGGCTGAACCTGGACAACCAGCTCCAACCCACCCGATTTCGACCACGCACAGGTTCGCGATGCCCATGCGGAATTCCAGACCGATGTTCAAGCGGATTCTCCTCAAGCTCAGCGGCGAAGTGCTGATGGGCGGCGGCGACTATGGCATCGATACCGAAGTGCTGGCCCGGATCGCTGGCGAAGTACGAGAATTATGCCAAGCCGGGGTGGAAGTGGGCATGGTGATCGGCGGCGGCAATCTGTTCCGCGGCGCCGGGCTGGCCCGGGCCGGCATGGATCGGGTCACCGCCGACCACATGGGGATGCTGGCCACGGTCATGAACTCGCTAGCCATGCAGGACACCCTGGAACGGCTGGACGTATTCACCCGGGTGATGTCGGCCATCCGCATCAACCAGGTCTGCGAGGACTACATTCGGCGCCGCGCCATCCGCCATCTCGAAAAGGGCCGGGTCGTGATTTTCGCCGCCGGCACCGGCAATCCCTTTTTCACCACCGATTCCGCCGCCAGCCTGCGGGCCATTGAAATCAACGCCGAGGTGATGCTCAAGGCCACCAAGGTGGATGGCGTCTACTCGGCGGATCCATTCAGGGATTCCGAGGCGGTGCGCTACGACCGGCTCACCTACGACGAAGCCCTGGCGCGCAAGCTGCAGGTCATGGACGCCACCGCGATCGTCATGTGCCGCGAACATAACCTGCCGCTGATCGTTTTCAACATCAACCGCCACGGCGACCTGGGGCGGGTCGTGCGCGGCGAGAGCGTGGGCACCTGCGTGGTGCGGGAATGACGACCATGATCGACGACCTCAAGAAGGAAGCCACCACCCGGATGGCGAAGAGCGTGGACAATCTGAAACAGGAGTTGACCAAGCTGCGCACCGGCCGCGCCCATGCCAGCCTGCTGGATCACGTGATGGTCAGCTACTACGGCAGCGAACTGCCCCTCAATCAGGTGGCCTCGGTCAGCGTGCCCGATGCGCGCACGCTGTTGGTGACGCCCTGGGAAAAGAACATGGTCGGACCGATTGAAAAAGCGATCCTCAAGTCCGATCTCGGGCTCAATCCGTCCTCCGCCGGGACGACGATCCGGGTGCCGCTGCCACCGCTGACCGAGGAGCGCCGCCGCGACCTGGTCAAGGTGGTCCGCCAGGAGGGCGAAGGCGCGAAGGTGGCGATTCGCAACATCCGGCGCGACGCCAACAATCAGCTCAAGTCCTTGCTCAAGGACAAAAAGATCAGCGAAGACGCCGAGCGGCAAACCCAGGACGAGATCCAGAAACTCACCGATCGCCACATACAAGATCTGGACAAGATTCTCGCGGCCAAGGAAGCCGAGTTGATGGAAATCTGAAGCCGTCGGCCTGGATCGTTCACCTTGATGGCCATCTGGATAAGGATTCCTCGGGATGTCGGTTGACACCGGTGTTCCACCGACCCCGCGAAACCGCCTGCCCCGCCATGTCGCCATCGTCATGGACGGCAATGGCCGCTGGGCGCGGCAGCGGTCCTTGCCGCGCACGGCGGGTCATCGGGAAGGCGCCAAGGCGGCGCGCCGGGTCGTGCGGGCCTGCGGCGAACGCGGCATCGAAGTGCTGACGCTGTTCGCCTTCAGCAGCGAGAACTGGCGCCGGCCGCGGCCGGAAGTCGACGTCTTGATGAATCTGTTTCTAACCACCCTGCGCAGTGAGATCCGCCGTCTGGACGAGGCCAACGTGCGCTTGCGCTTCATCGGCGATCCGAGCGCTTTCTCCGATACCCTGCGGAAATACATGATCGAGGCCGAGCGGCGCACCGCCGCGAACGATGGCTTGACGCTGGTCGTCGCCGCCAATTACGGCGGGCGCTGGGATATCGCCCAGGCGGCGCGGCGAGTCTCCGAGGAGGTGCTGGCGGGCTGCCTGCAACCGGGCGATATCACCGCCGATCTGTTGCATCATTACACGTGTTTGGCCGACCTCCCAGAACCCGATCTGTTCATCCGCACCGGCGGCGAGCAGCGCATCAGCAACTTTCTGCTCTGGCAACTGGCCTACACGGAGTGCTATTTCACCGACCGGCTGTGGCCGGACTTCGCCGCCGACGATCTGGAATTGGCCTGCGCCGCGTTCGCCAGTCGGCAGCGGCGCTTTGGCTTGACCGGCGAACAACTGGCCGCGGGCTGCCATGCTTAGGCAGCGGATCATCACCGCGGCCGTTCTGGCCCTGGCCGTGATTTGGGCCGTGTTGAAACTGCCCGCCGCCGGTTTTGGCTTGGCTTTGCTGGCGGTGGCGGTGCTGGGCGCCTGGGAATGGGCCCGGCTGGCGGGTCTCGACGGGACAGGCGGTCGCCTGCTGTATAGCGGCATGGTGCTGGCGGCGATTCTCGCCCTCTGGCCGCTGGTCGAGAGCGTGGTTTTCGTGGAAGGGTTGCTGGTGCTGGTTTGCGTCGGCTGGTGTTACGCGCTGTTCTGGATCGGGCGCTACGCCGCGCGTCCGGACCGCCGGGACCGCGCTTTCATGGTGGGGGTGGCCGGCTTGGTCGTACTGGTGGCGCCCTGGGCGGCGTTGATGAGCCTGCGGGATGAATTTGGTCCGAGCTACGTCCTGTTTCTGCTGCTGCTGATCTGGATCGCCGATACCGGCGCCTATTTCGCCGGGCGCCGCTGGGGACGGCGCAAGCTGGCGTTGACCATCAGCCCGGGCAAGACCTGGGAGGGAGCGTTCGGCGCCGGATTGGCCGCCCTGGCGTTCGCGCTGGTCGGCGCGGCGGTGCTGGAACTGGGCGCGCGCTGGCCGGGATTCGTGGTGGTCTGCATGGTCACGGTCGGCTTCTCCATCGTCGGAGACCTGTTTGAAAGCATGATGAAGCGCCAGCGAGGGATCAAGGACAGCGGCGCTCTGTTGCCCGGCCACGGTGGCGTCCTCGACCGCCTCGACAGTCTGACCGCCGCCGCGCCGGTGTTTTTGTTGGGCCTGTACGGGATGCTACGATGAAGGCGCGGTCGGGCGTCGCGATTTTGGGCTCGACCGGCTCGATCGGGATCAGCACGCTCGATGTGTTGCGGCGTCACGCGGATCGTTTCCGGGTCGTGGCGCTGACCGCTCATCGGGATGTCGAAGTTTTACTCGAGCAATGCCTGGCCTTCGAACCCGATTACGCGGTCATGGCGGATGAAACCGCCGCCGAACGCCTGCGCGACCGATTGCGGGCGGCGGACCGCCCGGTCGAGGTGCTGGCCGGCGCGGCGGGTCTGGAGCGGGTCGCGGCTTTGCCGGAGGTCGACCAGGTGATGGCGGCCATCGTCGGCGCGGCGGGGCTGTTGCCGACGCTGGCGGCGGCGCGCGCGGGCAAGCGGCTGTTGCTGGCCAACAAGGAGGCCCTGGTGATGGCCGGGCCGTTGTTCGTGGCGGCGGTGCGCGACCGCGGCGCGGAACTGTTGCCCATCGACAGCGAGCACAACGCGGTGTTTCAGTGTTTGCCGCCGGACTTTGCGTCCGCCGGCTTGGAATCCTGTGGGGTGCGGCGGATTTTGCTGACCGGCTCCGGGGGGCCGTTTCGCGCCACGCCGTTGAACCAGTTGGCGGAAGCGACGCCGGAACAGGCGTGCGCGCATCCGAACTGGCGCATGGGCCGGAAGATTTCGGTCGATTCCGCCACCATGATGA
>Ga0114946_10003338_pt1 | contig 10849 bp, 5 predicted proteins | sample WalLakDeSediment_FD_88676 | JGI IMG/M metagenome (GOLD analysis project Ga0114946, IMG submission 88676) | Lake sediment microbial communities from Walker lake, Nevada to study Microbial Dark Matter (Phase II) - Walker Lake 11/02/13 Deep Sediment | ecosystem: Environmental > Aquatic > Freshwater...
TGCTTAAAAACAATAGGAATGACCGTACGATGCTCATAGTGTTATCAATGTAATGCTCACCTGGCAATAATGATCTTGCCTGATTGAGTATTTTGGTTATACGTGATAAAATTATAGAAAAAAATGCCGGCAGCCCAGTCTTTCGTGTTAATTATCGTATGATGTTTATCGTGATGGAGCTTAACCTTCGATTTGACCTTCCCTTCCGGCGAATATATGATCAGCAGTGCATCATGCCGTGAACCGGCCACATTGTATTCCACGATGAGATGATTGCGGGCCGGATTCGGATATATCCGGAAATGAGGTGCGGGGCCGGTGGCCTTTAATTCATCACGGGACAGGGGTTTGGATGCAAGTTTCAGGTTGTCGCCGGGTAAGAGGTAATAAGGGCCTGTTTCATCGATTCCCAGGTAATGCAACAGGTTCAGCGCATGGCACCCGGGCAGGTTATCACTTTCGGCCAGGTTGTGCAGCCGTGTAATAAGCGAAGAATCCTGTTCCTGCAACTTCAGCGAGTCCCTTTTGAATTGCAGCATTATATCGAACCATTCCAGCCAGTCCTGATGTGTGGAAGATTGGATGGCAGTCATATTGAACTGCTGGCCGGCCTGGTTCAAATGATCCAGGGCAGATAAAGTATCTTCAAGCGCCATAAACATTGTAGCCAAACGGTATTTTGACGAAAGGGTATTGAGGCTTTCCAGCAACATGGCGATGCTGTCGGTTGAAACCGTCAACGTATCTTTCCTGTAGATGGAAATGAGCCGGTTGACAGCCGTTTCTTTTTGTGCTTTCCAGTACGACAGTTCCGCCCCGAGGATCTCTTTGTGCCCAAGGGTATCTTTACCCTGCAGGATCTCCGCCATCATGTAACCGGGAATTTGATTCTGACGGTTATCCAATGCCTCAAGAATATTGCCTGCCTTGGCGCTTTGGGGATTGGCCACCATGATCTCCTTGACCATGACCGGAAGCAGAACATCTTCTTTTTCAATGGATTGAATTAATATTGTGTCAGAAAGATATGGGGATAACGACATCAATTGATCATGGAGGTCCAGCGCATCGTCGGGCTGGGCAAACGTGATGTCCATGGATAATAAATTGGTATTTCCCCCATCGGTCAGTTGTTGTAACAATGTTTCCAGAGAATCGGCCTTTGAGGAGGAAAAATCCAGCATGTTCTGAAGACTTCCTTTATCGTTGTGATCTTCAATTAGGGATGGGCAGGATGATTCATTCCATTCTTCAAGGGTTGCACGCCGTTCAATGGTTTCCGTTGAATAATTCAGGGGGATCCAAGGATTCTCTCCAAATAAAACGGGTCTATGATGGTAATAATCAACCTGTGCCATCTCATTGTTAAAGTCACTGAATGGAGTAATGTCTTTATGGGAGAAAAGATTCCCAGCAGGATCGCCAGGAACTCCCTGGTAAAGCGCTATACCGCAATCCGTACATCCTGAATACCCGGTCACTGCAATATCGTATTCATTGTTAGTGTAAACATTGCATTTTATTTTCAAACCATACAAAAATTGTATACTCCGGTTGCGATTCTGTGCCAGGGTTCCGGTATAAAGATCTGAAAAGTTGTTTTTATAGATTTCGTTAAAATCTTCTCCCGAGTTATTGATGGTAATCCCGACATTGGAAGGTATGTGTTGAGAAAGTATATCACCGACAAATTGGTTTTCCTGAATGGAGTACCCAGAGCATTGATCCAGGTACACACCGCCAAATACCTGGTTGCCTGCCGGGGATTCTTTCATGGTGACAAGGAAATCGTTTCGCTCAAGTGTAAGGTTTTGAATCCCGGTAGCATAGATACCGGTTATATTGCCGGCAAATTTGGCATGTTGCACTGTAATGTCCTGATCTTCGAAAACTTTCATGGCAAATATGCCATAATAAAGGTCTCTGAAGGTTGCCGACGGTTTGCCTTCTTCTTTGGGCAAAATTTCGAAACCTGCATCAAGGGCGAAGATACCGCGGCCGTGTTCCCGGTAATCGGGAACTCCCCAGAGGAGATATTCGAACTCACAGTTTTCTATTTCGATGCCTTTAACCTGCACCAGTATCATGAAATAATCAGGGTATTCTCCATTAAGCAACAGTTCGGTGGTTTGAAATTTGCAATCGATGAATCTGCTCGTATTCTGGTAAGGATACGACCATAGCAATACGCCCGATTGGTTGTTTTTAAAGACGGCATCCCTGGCATCGACAATTCCGCCTGTATATTCCCAGTCGGGATAGGTGTTTTCTATATTTTTCCCGCAGAAGACCGCCCTTCGGGCTTTTTCGATAACAGCGCCGTTTTTCAGTTCAATCCGGCCTTGTATACCGGACGATTGCATTGAACGGGAATCTCCCCAAACTTCAACACCCCACCAAAGGTCATTACAGGCGCTTGACAGCGTGCACCCGTCCAGCACCAATTCAGAGCTTCTGTGTACGGTGATTTTTGCTTGGTCAGGCATGTAAATCCTGCAATCCTTCACAGTAACGGTGGCGCCATTGGTGATAACAATACTGCGGTCGAGTATGGTATCCCTCTCCCAGGTCAGATCCTGGTCAATGGTCCAGGGAGGTTCATTGTAATCGCACAGGATCGGGCTCTGTTTCCACAACCCCCTTCCGTAAGTGGCTGCATAGACTGTATGGTTATACATGTTAACTTCAAGATCGGTTACAATTTTTCCCGGCAAGCCGCTTTGGTAGGGATACCATTGATCATCTGTCGCATCTCTTTTGAATACACCCACATCGGTCGCGGCTAAAAGCCTCCCGATTTGAGGGATATATTTGATTTTAAAGACCGGCAACCCCGGTGGCAGCCCTTCTGAAAAATCCTGCCAGTTGGGTTCGGGTAAAATCCGGGTAAAAACTTTGTTGTCCTGATAGTTATTTAAAGGTGTTGATTTGGAATACACGGCCGCAGACACCCAAATCTGGTCCGGATTGTAGGGATTTACTTCGATATCGGAGATGAAACCGCAATGGCAGGCCATAAGGTCTTTACTGATATCCGTAAAGCTTTGGCCGTTATTATTGGAGTAGAAGATACATCCTGTATAATTTTCTGGAGGTGGCGGGTCATCCCAGGGATAAAAGCCTTTCATGGTGGATACATAAATGCGTCGGCCATTTGTGCCGGTTTTCACCACTTCAATGTCAGTCAGGACTTTTTCAAATGATTTCAATGGGACCGGTGCATCTACACCTTGACTAAAATCATCCACTCCGGCAAACCTTAAAAGATCCTTTCCGCCGGCATACAGTACCGATGGATCGTACGGGTCAAGCTCCATGGGCATGATAATACTGGATGACCCCATATCTTTATAGAATAATCCATCTGTTTCACCCAAATTATTTGTTCTGTATAACCAGGATGATTGCCATTCACCGAAATAAAACACCTCGGGATTATCAGGGCTGAAGACTAATTCGCTTCCATCACCTCTTCCGAAGTTAATCCATTTTTCGTCGGTGAGCAACATGGCTCCAAGATCCTGGCACCCGCCGGCCACCCTGTCTGCCACAACCGGTGAAACGCCGATTCCATAAAATTCCGTTACATTCAAGCCGTTTTCTGTTGAACTAAAAGGGTGATGCCATTGCCATGCATTTTCACATTCGGTTGGCGGAGACCCTGCAAATGGTACCCCCCAGCTAATACCCGCGTCATTGGCAGTAAATAAAGTATCCTTCCCCCCGCCACTAAAAATGACCATATCACGGATGTCAGGATGCAACCAACATGCATCCGGGTAAGGTGAACCGTATAATTTATAAATTTTTGGGTCATTGGGCGTGGTCATGTCCAATTTCAAAAAATACACACCGGCGATGTAAAAGATATCCATGTTCGATGGGGACACTGAAAATTCAAGCATATTTCCGCTCAAGTAGGGTGCAGGATGTCCACTATTGGTGTTTTCATAAATGAGTTCGAAATCATTTTGATAATACCGGACAATCCGGAAATATTGCATTGTATCCTGTCCATTTCTGATATAGTCAGCAGCATAACAAAACCAGACATATCCTCCGAAATTCCCATGCATGCTGATTTCACAACGGTGGGGGTTGTTGACCATCTGATCGCCCTGTTGCGTGTCCAGGCCGATAAGGAACACATAATCGGAAATGTTCAAAGTATCGAAATCTCCAAACGGATCCGTTACCTTGAATATCTCGCTGCCGGCAAGGTAAGCCGTATTATAATCCCACGGGGTTACTTTGAAATCAAATAGGCCATTGTGGTTATAAAAAGTTTCTGCAGCAGGAGGATTCGGAGGATCCCATGGATTCCAATTTTTTGAAAACACCGGTCCGTTTCCCCAGCTATCACCTTTGTCAAATGATCTGAAAACCTTTTGGTAGCCTATCAGGAACAAGACATATTCGTCAGGATCGGACGGATTGGGATGTATCACTATTTTTCTCAACCGGTCTCCCCAGTGAGCGGTCGGATAACTTACACCCGGAAGATTCACGAGGTTGTTATGAACCCCGCCATCGGTCGATTTGAACAAACCGGCCGTATACTTGCTGAAATCACCCAGTGAGTTATTACCGGTAAAATAGATCGTTTGATGATCGTCAGGATCGACCGCTATACTGTTGACGCCATGAATTCTGGGATCTTCGTCATTCATCGGGTACCAGTTATCGCCGCCATCCGTGGTTTTCCAAAGGCCGCCATGATGGCTGCCTGCATAGATTAAAGAATGATCCCCGTCGCTTACCCACAGGGAAAGCATCATGCCTTTTCCTGTAATGAATGAAGCAGCATTGTTATGTTTCAAAGGGATACCAAGGGGGCCTGAAAATTCCCAGTCGGGGTAATCCGTATATCCTTCAGGATATTGGTAATTTTCATAATAATCCCAGATCCCTTCGATTACAGAACTCAATTCTCCGTTCACCCCGTGGCGGTAAGAATAAAACCATTTCCAGCGCAGGTAATCCTTGTAGCCGGTACCCCGCATATTCTCAATTCCCCTTTCCAGGATCAGTGAATCGTAAAAGGCATCGTAATACGCTGTCATTGTGAAGAAATTCCCGGTTGAATCCATTTGGAACTGGGCGGTAACTCTTTTTGAACCTAAATTGATCAGACAGCTTATCAATACTGCAATTAAGTAAATGTTTTTCATTGTCATTGGTTTTTGGTTAAATACATTGAAAATACCTTCCTGTTTTGAAAACAAGAAATTCAAGGAGGAAACAATAATTCAGGGAGGATGAAAGATCCAATGGTCAGAAGAGACGTTATAACCTCTCTCTCTCTCTCTCTACGTAATCAACAGATTGAGCAATCTGTAACATGACAGAAACGGATTACCTGGTTAAATTTTCATGACATGGGCGGGGTAAATATACAACAAAAAAATGCCGAAAGCAAGGAAAAAATGCAGGTCATTTCTCATTTCGCAATGGCAAGGCACATTTCACAATAATGGGAAAATGCAAAATGCAAAATGTAAAATGCAAAATGCAAAATGAATTCTGTCGTCCCGATGGGACTTTGATGGAATGGGTGCCGTATTTTACCCGGATTTCATCCGGGGCTAAAATATTTCACGCCTACGGCGTGGGCACAACAGAATGACCACCGTATGACAACCGTATGACCACCGTATGACAATCGTATGACAACTGCATGACCACCGTATGACCACCGTATGACCACCGTATGACAACCGTATGACTACCGCATGACTACCGTATGACCACCGTATGCCTTCCTCCCCTTCAGCCACTCATAAATATTCATATTCATCAGCAGCAGGTTGACCAGGTAGGCGAAATCCTCAACGGGAATGGTGTAGATGCGGATGGCAAGGTTCTGGGTATCGTCGTATCCTACAACAGGGAAGCTGGTGAGGACGCCGTTGACCATCAGAAATGGAATGATGCTCAGGGCATAGGCGACATAGAAATGGAAAAGATAGGTCTTGTGGGTCTTCAGGATGAACTGCAATCCGATCAGGAAGGTGGCCATGCCGAAATTGACGGCCGTGTAAGCCCGGTCGATGTGCAGGATGGTGACGGCCAGGAAAAAGATGAAAAGCACGATGTTCAGAGGGATGATGAAGCCTTTGTATTCCTTTTTAATGTAAGCCCTCGATACTTCGTAAATAAATATGCAGCAATACGGGATTATGATAAAGAAAAGCCATTCTTCAATGGGCAGGCCTGCGATGAACAGCCCCGTGACATAATCCTTGTTGAACCACCAGACATTATGCCGCGTGAAATAAACGTCCCAAAGGATAAATACGGCGGCGGTGGCCAGGATAGCAGGGAAGAGATACTTCCAATATTTGTAAAATGCAACTTTCTTATCGAAACTAAAGGCAAAAGGGATCAATACCGATCCGGCCAGCAACAGGGCGTAAGTGAATTTCTGCAGTTCCATCTTTCTAAATCAATCCCAGTTTTTCTTTCAGATAACAATTTAATAATAACAAGATCTTCCTGAAATTTGATATCCTGTATCGCTTTTTCATGATATTACTGGCATCCGTCCTTTTGATCTTATCAAAGAGTTTCTGGTAATAGGTATAGGCGAGGTAAACGCCCAGTCTGGCGTCTTTATTAAGTTTTCGGATACCATCGAAAGCCTCGTCAAAGTCTTTCTGGATATCCTGTTCGATCTGTTTTTTTGCATGGTTGTCGAATTTGGTGAAATCGACTTCAGGGAAGTAGAACCGGTCGCGGTCCTCCAGGTCCGATTTGATGTCGCGCAGAAAATTCACTTTTTGAAAAGCTTCGCCCAGTTTTCGTGCCGGAAATACCAGCGCATCATAGTTTCCATCATGGTGAGTGAACACCTTCAGGCACATCAATCCCACTACCTCCGCCGAACCATAAATGTAATAGTGATATTTGTCCTTGTCGTAATTCTTGCTGTTGGGGCACAGGTCCATCTTCATGCTTCGCAAAAAGGATTTGATCAGTTCATGGTCAATATTGTATTCATTGACCACCCATTGGAAGCTATGCAGGATAGGGTTGCCGCTGAATTTTCTTTCAATCGCGTCAAAAGTTTCATTTTCAAAGCGTTTGATGAGCTCGCGTTTATTCTGGTCATGAAAGGTGTCGACGATCTCATCGGCAAAGCGGACGAAACCGTAAACAGCATAGATAGGTCTGCGCAGGGGTTTTCCCAACAGGCGTACCCCCAGGGAAAAGGAGGTGCTGTAATTCTTCGTTGTTTTTTCGCTGCAATCCAGCGCGTTATGCAAATACAAGTCCATGCTTCTTCTGGATTCTTTCGGTGACTAAACGGGAGCTGATGACGGTCATCGGCAGGCCGGTGCCCGGTGTGGTGGATGCTCCGACATAGAAAACGTTGCCGTAGACCTCATCATAATTCTTTGGCCGGAAGCCCCCGATCTGGTTGAGATCGTGGGCAAGCCCCAGGCCGCTGCCCTTGTAAAGATTGAAATCCCTCTCCCAATCCTTTGGATCCATGACCGTAAGGGTCATCAGGTTGCCTTTCACGTCATAGCCGATCCGTTGCGACAGGTCGGTCAGGATGTTGTCGGCCAGTTCGTCGCGGTCTGACCAGTCGGGTTTGAAACGCAGGTCGGGAACCGGGCAGAGGATGAAGAGGTTTTCACAACCTTCCGGCGCCGATTCTTTGTTATGCCTTGAGTTGACGTTCACATAATAGTATGGTTTGGAGAGGCTGATCGAATTTTTAAAGATCTTCCCGGCGTATTCCTTAAAGTTTGACCCAAGGAAATAGTTGTGATGGTGCAACGTGTCAATTTTTCCCTTCACGCCGATGTACATGGTGAAAGGAGCAAGGGTCCATTTCATCCGGTCCAGCCGCTGTTCGGTGAATTTCGGCCGTTTGAAGATCTGCGAACGGAAGCCGGCCGCATCGGCGTTGATCACGAAAATATCGGCCTCCCAGCGTTTTCCCTCCGTGTCGACCAGGTGGCTCAATTGGCCGTTACTTTCCGCATAACCGGTAATCTCCGTATTGTAGGTAATTTTAATATTCTCTTTTTCAAATTCTTTCATCAGGCCTTCCACGATCTTGTACATGCCGCCCCTGACATTATGGTAGCCGTCGTGCACCATTTCGGTGTATGACAGAAGGCTGTATACGGCGGGTGTATCAAAAGGCGTTGCGCCAAGGAAAAAAGCCACCAGCGAAAAGATCTCTTTAACCTCGCGCGATTCAAAATGCCGTTCCATTTCGGACCACACAGACCGGATCATCTTGGGGGCATGGCCCCATGGAACCCTTGCCATTTGCAACAGGAAATGGGCCAGGCTGTTGAAGTTCTGTTTGATGATGATATTTTCTGTATCATGGAATAGTTTACCCGCACCAGCCAGGTAACGGGTCATTTTGGCTTCGAAGTCCGGTTCCACCGCTTCGAATTCTTTTGCCAGCTTCTTCAGGTCCTTATGGATCAGGTAATATTTATCGCTGTTGGCAAAGTTTACAGCGTATAACGGATCGAGCTCGACGAATTCAAAGGGCATATCAATGCCGGTTGATTTTACAAATTCCTTGAACTCGTAACTCATGCTGAAAAAGGTGGGCGCCATGTCCCATGTGAATCCGTCTTTTTTCAACTGGTTCAGCCGGCCTCCAGGCTGGTGGTATTTCTCCACCATTTCCACATGGTATCCTAGCTTGGCCAGACGAAGCGCAGTGGTAAGGCCACCCAATCCTGTTCCGACGATCAATACTTTTTTCATATCTTTAATAAAATGCCGAATTTACAAAAACAATACGTCTTAAAACATATCTTTGCTTAAAATGTTTAATCATGCCTGAAAAAATTGCTGTGATCGGCTCCGGAATTGGGGGGATGGCAGTGGCTGCAAGACTTGCTGCCAAAGGATACCGGGTGGATGTTTATGAGCAGTCGGATAAGCCCGGCGGAAAGATGTCGGAGATCAGGCATGACGGGTATCGTTTTGATACCGGCCCTTCCTTGTTTACTGCTCCTGATCTTGTGGATGAAATAATTGCCCTTGGAGGTGAGTTTGAGACTGATTTTCAATATTCAAGGCTGGATACCATATGCCGGTATTTTTATGAGGATGGGATGGTCATTGATGCTTCCGGCGATCCGGTGCAGTTTGCCGGGGAACTGGCTTCAAAGGCGGGGGAGGATCCCGGAAAAGTATTGAAGTACCTTGACAAAAGCCGAAAAATCTATGAATTCACCTATCCCGTTTTTATCCGGAATTCACTGCACAGGGCAAAGAATTATCTCACTTCCGATTTTATCAGGGCCCTCTTCCGGCTGCATAGCTTAAATCCGTTTATCAGCCTTCATCAACTGAATCTCAAATATTTTCGCCATCCCAATACCGTGCAGTTATTCGACCGCTATGCCACTTATAACGGATCCGATCCCTACAAAACGCCCTCCACCATGCGGGTGATCCCTCACCTGGAGCACAATGTGGGCGCTTTCTTCCCCCGGGAAGGCATGTATCATATCATCCGAGCGTTAACTTCATTGTGTGAGAAGCTCGGTGTAAGGATCAATCTGAACACGCCTGTGGAGGAAATTGTATTGTCCGGGAACAAAGTGAGCAGTATCCGTGTTAATGGTGAAATGATGCCTTACGATATGGTCGTCAGCGACGCAGATATTTGGTTTGTTTATCGCCAATTGCTGAAAAGCATACCGTTCCGCGAAAAATGGTTCCGGCACGAACGCTCCACCTCGGCGCTGATCTTTTATTGGGGAATAGGGATGGAGTCCCGGCAACTGGATATGCACAATATTTTGTTTTCTTCAGATTATGCACTGGAATTCAGGCATTTATTCGAATTGAAAACGCTTCAGCCCGATCCGACGGTTTACATTTTTATCAGCAGCAAGGTGGTGAAAAGCGATGCACCTGAAGGTTGCGAGAACTGGTTTGTCATGATCAATGTGCCGGAAAACGTCGGGCAGGACTGGGATGGGATTATTACTGATGCCAGATGCAGGATTGAAGAAAAGATAAAGAGGCTCCTGAATGTGGATGTGGCCCGGCAGAGAAAATTTGAGTTTATTTTGGATCCGCGGAGTATTGAAAGCAGGACGGTGTCGTACCGGGGATCGTTGTATGGCAACAGCTCGAATTCGATGTGGTCTGCTTTCCGACGGCACCCGAATTTTTCAGATATCAAGGGCCTGTATTTCACCGGCGGAAGCGTGCATCCCGGCGGGGGCATTCCGCTTTGCCTCTCTTCGGCGAAAATTGTGGCCGACTTAATACCAACACTTAAAAAATGATCCTATGATTGAAAATGTCAGGAAATACCCGGTACTGCTGATCATTTTTCTCTCGCTCTTTTACCTGGTGGGCGTTTTTGGCCTGACCTGTGAAAGAACGCAGTCCGTTTTTCAAAGCCTGGTACCTTTTACATTATTGTTCAGCCTTTATTTCCTCTGGCTGTTTCATGAAAATCCGACCCGGAGGTTTTTTCTTACGGCGTTCATTATCATGCTCCTGGGTTATCTGGTGGAGGTGGCCGGGGTGAATACCGGGGTGATTTTCGGTGAATATGTTTACGGCAAGACGCTGGGAGCGAAGATCTGGAATACGCCCCTGATGATCGGGGTGAATTGGCTGCTGCTGATCTATACGGCATGGATCCTGACCGGTTTTATCACCCAAAACCGCTGGCTGCGATACCTTTTTGGAGGGGCAGCCATGTTATTCTACGACATTGTCCTGGAGCCTGTGGCCATCCGGATCGATATGTGGAACTGGCATGGCGAAAAAGTGCCTGTTCAAAATTATTTCGCATGGTTTGTCATTGCCGTTATTTTATTCATCATTCTAGATATGAATACCA
>Ga0114946_10003339_pt1 | contig 10846 bp, 9 predicted proteins | sample WalLakDeSediment_FD_88676 | JGI IMG/M metagenome (GOLD analysis project Ga0114946, IMG submission 88676) | Lake sediment microbial communities from Walker lake, Nevada to study Microbial Dark Matter (Phase II) - Walker Lake 11/02/13 Deep Sediment | ecosystem: Environmental > Aquatic > Freshwater...
ATTCCTGGTACGGATGCTGATCACGGCCGTGGCCTTGTGGCTGGCGGCGCTGATCGTGCCCGGCATGCATCTCGAGGGCGTGCCTACCGTGCTGGGTGCCGCGCTCGTGCTCGGCATCGTCAACGCCTTCGTGCGGCCGGTGGTAATCGTGTTGACGCTGCCGCTGACGATCCTGACGCTCGGCCTGTTCCTGCTGGTGGTCAACGCGATGATGCTCGGCCTGGTGTCCGTGGTGTTCCAGGGCTTTACGCTGGGCGGGTTCTGGAGCGCGATTTTCGGCGCCATCTTCGTCAGCTTCTTCAGCTGGCTCGCGTCCGCCTTCATCGGCAAGAACGGCCGCTACGAAGTCATTGTCATGCGACGCTGAGGCGCTACCCTCAACGGCGGCCGATCTGCCGGGCGCTGACGGTGACCCAGGCCACGCTGGCAAGAATCACGGCCATGCCGCCCAGCTGCAGGCCGCTCAGTGATTCATCCAGTATCCACCAGCCGAGCAGGGTCGCGATCGCCGGATTGACGTAGGCGACCGTGCCGAGTCGCGCCGGGGTGGTCTGGTTGATCAGCCACATGTAGGTCGCATAGGCGATGCAGGATCCGAACACCGTGAGGTAGAGCAGGCCGCCGATACCCGCAACGGTCCACGTCCAGCGGGCCAGCTCGCCGTTTGCGATACCGATCAGCGTCAGCAGGCCACCGCCAATGAGCATCTGGCAGGCAGCAAACATGAGCGGCTTCATGCTGATGGTGGCATTCCTGCTGTGCATCACGCCCCATGACCAGGCCAGCGTCGAAAGCACGATTGCGGCCTTGGGCCAGAGCAACTCACCGCCCGGCACCTCTCCAGCCGATCCTTCCGGCCAGACCATCAACGCGGTACCGAACAGCCCTGCGAACAGCCCGATCTTTGTCGCCCGGCTCAGCGACACGCCGCGCCTCCCGAAGGTGCCGAACCAGGCGGTGAACAGGGCGGAGCTCGCGATGATCAGCGCCGCCTGGTTGGAAGGCACCCACTGCTCCGCCCAGGTCACGACCCCGTTGCCGAGCACGATGAAGGCGATCGCCAGGATCGCGGTGGTGCCCCATTCCCCTCGGGAGCGAGGCAGGGATTGGCCTCGCGCCAGCGCCAGGGTCCCGAGGACCAGTCCGGCGAGGATGAAACGAATCCCGGCCAGCATCCCGGGGGGCAGATCCTGCACGGCAATCCGGATCGCCAGGTAGGTGGAGCCCCACACGATGTACACGATGGCAAAGGCCGAGATCAGCGCGAGGCGGGAAGGCGTCGCGTCCATCTATCCGGCATGCCGGCCGCGGCGCTCACGCGGCGGCGGCGGGAGTGCAGCGAAAAGAGCCCGGCGTTGCGGCCGGGCTCGGGAAGGGCGATCTCGCTGAACGGGCGTTACCATCCGCAACTGCGGCCTCGATTCTGGACCGCGAGCCAGCTCATCAGTGGCTGGAAGTACTCGATGATCGCCGAGGCATCCATCTCCCGCGAGCCGGCAACCAGCTCCAGCGCATCCGGCCACGGCCTGCTCGCACCGAGCTCCAGCATGGCCATCAACCGGCGGCCGGCCTCTTCGCTGCCGTAGATCGAGCATTCGTGCAGCGGGCCGGTATGCCCCGCGGCCTCGCACAGCGCGCGATGAAACTGGAACTGCAGGATTCGGGCCAGGAAGTAGCGTGTATAGGGGGTGTTGCCGGGGATGTGGTACTTCGCGCCGGCGTCGAAGGCCGACTCGTCGCGAACCACCGCGGGCGCGATGCCCTGGTAGGCGGTGCGCAGCCGCCACCAGGCCGCGTTGTACTCCGCGGGCGGCGTCCGCCCCGAGAACACGTCCCAGCGCCACTGGTCGATCAGCTTGCCGAACGGCAGGAAGGCGATCTTGTCCATCGCCAGCTTCATCTGCAGGTTGAGGGTGGCCCCGGGGCTCTGCTCGACCTCACCGATCAGTCCCAGCTCATGCAGGTAGCCGGGCGTCATGGACAGCTCGAGCGTGTCGCCGATGCCCTCGTGAAAGCCGTCGTGTGCGCCGTCCTGGTAAAGCGGCGGCAGGTGCTTCTGCAGCAGGTAGTAATAGATGTGGCCGAGCTCGTGGTGGAGTGTCGTCAGGTGTTGCGCCGTGGGCTCCACGCACTGCTTGATCCGCACGTCGTCCTCGCCGTCCAGGGACCACGCGCTGGGGTGGCATACGACGTCGCGGTCGCGCGGCTTGGTCAGCAGAGAGCGCTCCCAGAACGAATCCGGCAACGCCGGCATGCCGAGCGAGACGAAGAAATTTTCGGCCGCGCGCGTCATGCGGGCTTCATCCCAGCCCTGCTCTTCCAGCGCGGTCGTGACGTCGAACTGGGCGACGCCCGGCGCCGGCTTCACGAGATCAAACAGGGTTCCCCATTCCTGCGCCCAGATGTTGCCGAGCAAGTGCGCCGGGATGGGGGCCGTGCGCGAGACCTTGTCTTCGCCATAGTGGTCCGCGAGCTTGTCGCGCACGTGGCAGTGCAGCTGTTCGTACAGCGGCCGCACCTGGACCCAGAGCCGCTCGACCTCGGCCTCGAAGTCCTCGGGCGGCATGTCGTAGCCGGAGCGCCAGAGCGCGCCCACGTCCGGGAAGCCGATCTCGAGTGCGCCTTCGTTGGCCAGTTCCACGAAGCGCCCGTACATCGACCGCATCGGGCGGGCCGTGTCGTGCCAGCCCCGCCAGGCCTCCAGCAGCTTGTCATAGTCGCGCTCGGTGGCCATCAGCCGGATGATGTCGGTTTCGCCGAGGCACTCGCCGTCTGCCGGGCAATACTTCGCCGAGCCATACATCCCTTCCATGCCGGTGGCGATATTCGCGAGCTCGGCGCGCTTGTCCGGGACGTCCGGCGCCGGGAGCGTGACGCCTCGCCGCAGCAGCGCCAGCTGACGCGCAGTCTCCGGGTCGAGATCCTGGTCCGGGAAACGCGTCGATTCCGCGATGGCGCGACTGGTGAAGGCCAGCGCCTTCTCGCTGGCTCGCGCGGCGAGCCACTGCGTGTCCGGCGTGATGTACGTCGATTGTACCCAGAAGGCAGTGGCGACTTCGCGGCGCAACTCCGCCAGTTCAGCATTGACCCGCGCGACGAATTGCTGCGCGGTTTCTTCGGCGGCCTCGGGCGCCGGCTGCGCGTGAAGCGGCGCGCCGGCCGCGAGAGTAATGGCAAGAATGCCGAGGAGAGGCGCTCCAAGGCGCCAGGAAGGGCTTTTGATCAAGGCCTTGTACTCCGGATTCTGTGGGGCAGGCCCGTGGGCCGCAGCCGGCATTGTACTGCCCGACCGGCCGAGTGCCAGCAGGGCGCGCATGGCGGTTATAATCGCGCACCCCGGCCGGGATCCCACGGCTTGCCCGTCGTGCTGGCAAACAGGCAATTCAATAGACGACATGAGGACGACATGATGCAGACCCGTCGCCTTGCAATGGCCGCCATCGTCCTGACCGCGGCGGCACTGGCAACCGCCTGCGTGACGCCGCGGGGCGAAGCTGCCGGGATGCCGGTCACGGCCGAGCCTGGAGGCCGGGTGTTCGACCTGCCGCGCCAGGAGCGCGAGTTGCCTAACGGCCTGAAGATCATCGTCGTCAAGACCGACTTCCCCGACATCGTCAGCCTGCAGATTCCGGTCCAGACCGGATCCCGGAACGAGGTCGAGCCAGGCAAGACGGGGTTCGCCCACTTCTTCGAACATATGATGTTCCGCGGTACAGAAAATGTCTCGCCGGAGCAGTACAACGAGGCACTCAAGCTGGCCGGCGCCGACACCAACGCCTATACAACGGACGACTTCACGAATTACTACATCAATTTCACGAGGTCCGACCTCGAGACGATTCTCGCGCTGGAGGCCGACCGGTTCATGAACCTCTCCTATGGCGAGGACGTGTTCCGCACGGAGGCCCTGGCCGTCAAGGGTGAGTACATCAAGAACAGCGCGAACCCGACTTCGAAGCTTTACGAGCAGGTCCGGGCGGCTCACTACCGCGAGCACACCTACCGGCACACCACGATGGGCTTTTTTGAGGACATCGTCGAAATGCCGGAGCAGTACGAGTATTCGAAGCTGTTCTTCGACCGCTGGTACCGTCCCGAGAAGGCCGCAATCGTGCTGGTCGGCGACCTGGAATTCGAGCCGACCTTTGCCCTGGTAGAGAAATATTTCGGGGCGTGGGAGCGCGGCGACTACCAGGCTGAAATTCCCGTCGAGCCGCCTGGCGCGGGACCGACCTCGGTCTACGTGCCGCGTGATACGCCCACGCAGCCGTGGATCGGGATCGCGTTCCGCGGCCCCGGATTTGACCCCGCCGACGCCGACACCGCAGCCGTTCGCCTGCTCGCGCAGCATTATTTTTCGGACAACTCCGATCTCTACAAGAAACTGGTGCTCGACCGGCAGGTCGTGGACCAGCTGTTTTCATTCATGCCGACGAATCGCGATCCGGGCTTGTTCTGGGTGTTTGCCCGGATCGCGGAGCCGGACGCCGCTGCCTGGGTCCGCGACGAAGTGCTCGCAACGTTTGCCCGAGCCCGTACCGAGGAGCTTTCGGCGGAAAAGTTGCAGCGCATCAAGGACCGGATGCGTTACGGCTTCCAGGCGGGCCTGGACAACTCGCCGGCGATCGGCGCGGCGCTGGCGAGCCTGGTCCAGTATGAGCGCAGCGTCGAAACGGTGAATACTTTGTATGACAGTTACGCGCGGCTGACGCCGGCCGACCTCATGGCCGCGGCCGACCGGCATTTCACCGATGCAGTGCGCACCATCGGCGTCATCGCCGAGGGCGATACGCTTGCCGGACTGGAAGCAGGCGGACCCTCGGTGGATGCGCTTGTGGCGGAGGCCATGGCCGGCGGCGAGGCCGGCTTCCGGCTCGTCGAGCGCCACAGCGACGCTTCGCCGCTGGTAGATGTGTCGTTCGTATTCAACGCGGGCGCGGCGTTCGACCCGCCAGGCAAGAAAGGCCTGGCCCAGCTGGCCGCGATGATGATCGCAGAAGGCGGCTCGGCAGAGCGCAGCATCGACCAGATCAATGATGCGCTTTACCCGATGGCGGCAGGCTTCGATGCCCAGGTGGACAAGGAGATGGTCCGCCTGGGGGGTACCGTGCACCGCGACAATCTCGCCGAGTGGTACGGGCTGGTGAGCGAACAACTCTTGTCGCCCGGCTGGCGCCAGGAGGATTTCAGCCGCCTGCAGACGCAGCTGGTGAACGCCATCCGTACCGACCTGGTCGCGAACAACGACGAGGAGCTCGGCAAGGAGGCGCTCTACCAGTTCGTCTACGGTCCGGAGCATCCCTACGGCACGCTGACCCTCGGACTGATCGAGGATGTGCAGGCCCTGACGCTCGCCGACGTGCAGTCCTTTTACGCGGACCATTACTCCGGCGCCAACTTGACGGTCGGCCTGGCCGGGGGCTATCCGGCGGATCTGGTCGCGCGCCTGCGGCGCGACTTCAGGCGGTTGCCCCCCGGCGAGTCGACAGCGGCGGACATCGGTCAGCCGGCAGCGGTGGCCGGACACGAGGCGCTGATTCTCGAAAAGAATACCCTGGCGCACGCCGTTTCCTTTGGCTTCCCGATCAAGCTGAAGCGTGGCGATCCGGACTGGGTGCCGTTGTGGCTGGCGACCCAGTGGCTCGGCCAGCACCGCAGCCAGAATGCGCGCCTGTTCGACCGGATCCGAGAGCAGCGTGGCATGAATTACGGTAACTACGCCTATATCGAGTACTTCCCGCGCGGCATGTTCCTGATGCAGCCCGACCCGAACCTGTTCCGTCGCCAGCAGATTTTCCAGGTCTGGCTGAGGCCGCTCACGGGCAACAACGAGGCGCACTTCGCGACACGCGTTGCGCTGTACGAGCTCGACAGGCTGATCGAGAGCGGGCTGACGCCGGAGCAGTTCGAGGCCACGCGTGAGTTCCTCGGCAAATGGGTCGCCCAACTGGTCAGCTCGCAGCCTGCGCTGCTCGGTTATGCGGTCGACAGCGCCTGGTACGGAATTGCAGACTTCCCGGCCTATGTACGGGCCGAGTTGGCCCGACTCACCGTCGAGGATGTCAACCGCGCCATCCGCACGCACCTGTCCACCGAGGACATCAAGTTTGTATTCGTCACGCCCGACGGCGCCGACCTGCGGCGGCGCCTGCTCGACAACGAGCCTTCGCCAATGAGCTATAACTCGCAGAAGCCCGAAGCGTTGCTGGCCGAAGACAAGGTCATCGAGGTACTGCCGTTGCGATTCACTGCGGAATCGGTCGCGATCAAGCCGGCCGACGGCGTGTTCAGTCGTTAGTCACCAGGGCCGATAAATGGGCAACATCACAACCCAAGATGAAATCACCCGCACCGAGATCGAGGCACGCGTGTTCCGCAAGCTCGTAGAACACTTGCGGGCGCATCCGGAGGTGCAGAATCTCGACCTGATGAACCTGGCGTATTTCTGTCGCAACTGCCTGTCAAAGTGGTACGTGGGTGCAGCGGCCGAGCAGGGGCTGGAGCTGGAGTACGAACAGGCGCGGGAGATCGTCTACGGTATGCCGTACGCGGAATACAAGCAGCGCTACCAGCGCGAAGCGACGCCGGAGCAGCTCGAGAAATTCGCTGTCGCAGAACGCAAGGCAACGCCCTAGGCGCACGCTGCGGGGTTCCGCGCGCCCGGAAGCGTGCTATTTTCCCGTTGTTGCAAGCCTTTGGGGGAGGTTGATGCACTGCAGCGGTGAATCGGCGCTATTCCGACCGAAAACCGGCGTTGCGGCCGGTCGCTACGCATGAAACTGATCCCCGGTCATCACCTGCGACCCGAGAGCGTCGCGCAGATTCTCGGCCTGACGCTACAACTTTCGCGTCCGTTCGACCTGGTGACGATGCTCTCGGAAGTGGTCGGTGCGGCGCGCCTGATCCTCGACGCGGAGCTTGGCTCGGTATTCCTGTACGACAAGGCCGCCGATGAACTGGTTATGGCGGTCGTGGAGGACATCGAGCCAATTCGGATCCCGATGGGCCAAGGCCTCGTCGGACATTGCGCCGAGACCCGGCAGCTGATCAACGTCCCCGACTGCTATGCGGACGCACGCTTCAATTCCGAGGTCGACCGCGCGAGCGGGTTCCGCACCCGCTGCATGCTGAGCCTGCCCCTCATCGGGGCGGAAGCAGAGCTTATCGGTGTATTGCAGCTGCTGAACAAGCGTAGCGGGGAATTCAACGAGCACGATGAACAGGTGGCCGGGGTGCTCGCAGCCCAATGTGCCTTTGCCCTGCAGCGTGCTCGCGCCACGGAGGCGTTGCTGGCGTCGGAGCATCTGCACGAGGAGATCAGGGTTGCACGCGAGATCCAGATGAGTGGATTGCCGGACAGCATGCCGGAGCTTGCCGGTTACGACGGCGCGGGCCTGTTTTGCCCAACCGACCAGACCGGTGGCGACTTGTACGACTTCGTCCCGGTCGGCGACGACCACATGTTCCTGCTGCTTGGCGACGCCACCGGTCACGGCATTGGCCCCGCGCTCTCGGCCACCCAGGTCCGGGCGATGGTGCGGGTTGCGCTGCGCCTCGGCGCGGATCTGGACGCAATTCACGCGCAGGTGAACAATCAGTTGCTGCACGATTTGCCGGACGACCGGTTCGTCACGGCGTTTCTCGGGCTGCTGGACGCAAGCGCACACACGGTGCGCTTCCATGCTGCCGGCCAGGCGCCGCTGCTGCACCTGCACGCGGCCGACGGGGAAGTCACCTGGCATGGCGCCACGACCATTCCGATGGGTGCGCTCGAGCTTGCGGAGCCAGATCCGGCGCATATTCTCCACCTGGCGCCCGGCGACATCCTGGGGCTGATCTCGGACGGGATTTACGAGTACGCCGACAAGGCCGGCCGCGAGTTCGGCGAAGATCGGGTCGCCGCGCTGGTCCGGCGCCTGCAGGACCGACCGATGCGCGAGTTGGCTCAGGCGTTGCTTGCTGCCGTGCGAGAGTTCGGCGCAGGCGCCGCGCAGGCAGACGACATCACGATTGTTTTGCTGCGACGACTGCCGGGCTGAGGCGGCAGCGCCGGTCGGCAAATCCTCCGATCGGGCCGCCGCGCCCACATTCGAATGACCTCGGGAGAGTTGACAATGCAAGAGCTGTTCACGCGTTCACTGGATTCGCTGGATGAAATCTTCGCCTTCACGGAGCGTTTTTTTGCCGGCCGGGAGGCCGAGGAGCGGCATCAGTACGCTGTAAACCTGGTCATCGAGGAACTGTTCAGCAATATGGTCAAGTACAACCCGACGAGCGCCGGGCCGATCGTGCTGGAGTTGCAGCACCGCGACGGTGCCATCCGGGTTCGGATCAGCGACCGCGAGGCTGAGCCGTTCGACGTCACCGCGGCGAAGGCCAGCGACCCGGAGGCGCCGCTGGAGCGCCGGGAGGGCGGCGGCCTGGGGCTGCTGCTGGTCCAGAAATACGTCGACTCGCTCGAGTACGCCTATCGGGACGGGGTTTCGACCATCACATTCACGAGAAAGCTGGGTTAAGAAGATGTTCGATATTGAATCCGCCGGCGATGGAAGAATCATCATGTCCGGCCGTCTCGATGCGGCGCAGGCCGCCAAGGCCCAGGAATTCCTGGATGAGATCGCGAGCCCGCGCGAACTCGACTGTGCCGGGCTGGAGTACATCTCCAGCGCCGGGCTCGGGGTCCTGCTGCGCACCCAGAAACGCATCATGGGTCAGGGCGCAAGGCTGCGTCTCGTCAATGTCAGCAATCATATCCGCGACGTGTTTCGCTACTCGGGCTTCGACAAGATCTTCGTGATCGAGTCAACGCCTGATTCAGGCTAGCGTCCGCGGACCCGCCAACTTTTTGGTCGATGGCAAGTACTTGTGAATAAGGACCCGGATACTGCACTGGTTCGCGCCAGCAGGAATGGCGATCGGGTCGCCTTCGAAGCCCTGCTGACGCGATACGAGCGGCCCATTTACAACGTGGCGATGCGGATGCTGAGGCATCCGGAAGATGCCCGGGATGTTGTTCAGAGCGTGTTTCTGACGGCCTTCGAGAAGCTGCACCAATATGATTTTGAACACAAATTTTACAGTTGGATCTACCGGATCGCGATCAATGAATCTATCGACATCCTCAACGGCCGGACCCGCTACGCGCCCCTCGACGAAGGCCTCGAGGGGGTGGACGACAGCAGTAATCCGCACGAGGCCGTTCGTGCCGCTCAGCTCGGCGCTGGCGTGCAGGCGGCCATGATGCGCCTGGCCCCCGACTACCGCGCCGTGATCGTGCTGCGTCACTTCGTCGACTGCAGTTACCGGGAAATGGCTGAGATTCTCGGCGTCCCGGAGAAAACGGTGAAGTCCAGGCTGTTTACGGCACGGCAGCTCCTCAAGGAATGGCTGGACGCCGACGACATGGGCGCGGCGTGATGGACGACAGGACGCTCGAGCTCATTCACGGCGACATCGACAGAGTGAACGATGCCGAGGCGCAGCGCGAACTCACGCTTCGCCTCGAAAGTTCGGCGGAAGGCCGGCGCGAGCTCGCGCGGCTCCGGCACCTGCGCCAGATCCTGGCCGGTGAAACTGATTTTGAGCCGCCGGCCGGCCTGAGGGCGTCGATCATGGCGCAGATTCCCGCGCACGCCCCACGGCCGGCTGCCCGGGTCATTCCGCTGCGGACGAGGCGCACGTGGTTCGGAGCCGCAGCCGCGCTGGCGGCGACAGCCGCCGGCGTGGCGCTATTGCTGGGTCGTGCCCCCGAGATAACGGAACTCGACCCGGCGGTGCTCGCCGGGACCATGGTCCGATCCGCGACTGAAGCGAGCGGGCCTTCGCTGCGCCTCGACGATGCATCCATGACAGGTGCGATCAGCCTGCACAGTGGCGAGGGACGCTACGCGATCGAGGTCGATTTGGACGCCGCCCGTCCGGTGGTGATCCAGGCCGACGCCGGCGGCGCGCAGCTCGAGATCGAGGGCTTCGTTCCAGTGGCCGGCGAACCGGCGGAACTATCCATAAAGGACGGCGGGATTCGGCTGCTGCACCGCGGCAACCAGCGCTACGTGCTTGTCCTCGGGACGGGCGGCGGCGCACCCTCGTCGATTGATTTTTCAGTCTATGCAGACGGTCAACTGGTCCGGCAGGGCAGGTTGACCTGGCCGGATGAAATCCCCGGCGGTCGCGAGTGACCAACTTTTCCGCGCACCGCTGGTACTTCAGTTAAGTTCACGAGATAACAATCCGTGCCGCAGGCGCGGACCACAGAGGGAGAGAGTGATGTCTGAGTCAACGGGAAACACTTCCATCAGCCGTAAGCCCTGGGTCCTGGTTGCGGGTTTGGCGGTCGCTGTCGCGGCTGTCGGGTACTTTACCGTGGGCACTCAGCCGTCCATGGAAGAGACGGCCGGCACCATCGCGCCCGCCAGCCGGTATCGTGCCGAACAGATTGGTGCAGACGACATCAAGCTGGGGGACGAGTCTATCCAGCAACTGGTCCAGACAGACACGTTCGACAGGCTGATCAAGGACGAGGCCTTCAGGAACGCGATGGCGAGCGACGCCTTCCGCGATGCCCTGTCCAGCGACGCGTTCCGCAACGCGATGGCGAGCGATGCCTTCCGCAATGCATTGGCCAGTGATGCGTTCCGCAATGCGATGGCGAGCGATGCCTTCCGCAATGCACTGGCCAGTGATGCGTTCCGCAATGCGATGGCGAGCGATGCCTTCCGCGATGCCCTGGCGAGTGACGCCTTCCGCAACGCGCTGGCGAGCGATGCCTTCCGCAATGCCCTGGCGAGTGACGCCTTCCGCAACGCGCTGGCGAGCGACGCCTTCCGCAACGCGATGGCGAGCGACG
>Ga0114946_10003342_pt1 | contig 10838 bp, 10 predicted proteins | sample WalLakDeSediment_FD_88676 | JGI IMG/M metagenome (GOLD analysis project Ga0114946, IMG submission 88676) | Lake sediment microbial communities from Walker lake, Nevada to study Microbial Dark Matter (Phase II) - Walker Lake 11/02/13 Deep Sediment | ecosystem: Environmental > Aquatic >...
ATTAACATTCATTGCCATCATCTTCATCTTTATTGCATGTGGGCAAGTTTCTGAGAACCCTTTCTGGCATGGCGGGGAGGAGCAGCTTGACATTCAGCGGGTATTTGAGGGGGAGCGTTTCCCCACGGTGGTGGTGGCAACTGACGGCAGCGTTGTGGCGACATGGGGCAGCAATACATACCAGGTTAGGCGCAGTGAGGATGGCGGGGAGACATGGGGTGAGGTCATCGGCGTGACCGATATTTCCGGGCGGTATGATTACCATGGGGGCGGTGTTACGGTGGATGAAAACAGGGGGACGATCTTTGCTTTTATTGACAGAACCTTATTCCTGGAAGACGGCGATCCTGAAAAATTATCCGGGCCTGGCGGGAGATCCGGCACCACCTTTGTTTTTAAAAGCACCGACCACGGCAAGACCTGGTCAGAATTTCCCGTCGTCATCCACCCTGACAAACATGGCAACATGCCTGCCATGCACATGAACGAGCGTGGCATCACCCTGCAGCGCGGCCCGCATGCCGGGCGGCTGATTCGCCCTGCGCGTTTTTTTAAGGATTACCTGGATCAAAGCACCTGGGGCGAGGATTATACCAACGCCATTTACAGCGACGATGGGGGAGAAACATGGTACACCAGTGATCCTTTTCCTGCTCTTGGAACAGGTGAGGCCACCCTGGAGGAGCTGTCAGACGGACGCATTTATTACAATTCGCGCAGGCATGTATCCACTGACGGGCTGAATCCCCGCATGCGGTATATAGCCTGGAGCTATGACGGCGGGCATACCTGGACTGACCTTTCGGTGAGCGAGGAGCTGCCCGACGGGCCACAGGGCCACGATTACGGCCTGATGGGCGGGCTGGTGCGCCTGCCGGTCGACGGATATGACATCCTGTTGTTCAGCAATGTAGACTCGCCCGGCGACCGCTGGGACCGGCGGCGCGGCATGGTATGGGCCAGCTTCGACGGCGGCCTGACATGGCCGGTGAGCCGGCTCGTCGACGAGGGTGGATTCGCTTACTCCTCCATGACGGCCGGCAGAAAGGGTACCCCCAGCGAAGGCTGGATATACCTGATGTACGAAAAAATTGAAAACGGACAATATGTGGGTGCCAATGTTGCACGCTTCAACCTCGACTGGGTGACACAGGGACGAGATTGGAAGGTTTTTTATTGAAAAATCGAAATCTATCGTAATTTTGATGAGATGGTAATAAGTCGAACGGCCGAACAGTCGAACAGTCGCACAATCGAACAGTCTGACAGTCGAACAATCGAACAATCGAACAATCGAACAATCGAACAGTCTGACAGTCGAACGGGCAGAATATAATCTTATAAACAGATGATGAAAGGCAGGGTATTTCTTTACAAGAGCGCCGTGGTGGCGTCGCTGGCGGGTTTTCTGTTTGGGTTCGACACGGTGGTGATCTCCGGTGCGGAGCAGACCATACAGCAGCTTTGGGGTTTGAACAGCGCCCTGCATGGCTGGGCCATCAGCATGGCGCTATGGGGAACGGTGCTGGGGTCGCTGATCGGTGGCTGGCCGGCGCAGCACTTCGGCCGGAGGAAAACGCTGCTGTACATCGGCATCCTCTACCTGGTCTCTGCCATCGGCTCGGCCCTGGCCCCCGAAGTGGCCTCTTTCATGTTTTTCAGGTTCATTGGCGGGCTGGGCGTGGGCATCTCCACCGTGGCGGCCCCCATGTTCATCGCCGAGATCGCACCCCCCGAATACCGCGGCCGCCTCACCGGCATGTTCCAGTTCAACATCGTGTTTGGCATCCTGGTAGCCTTCCTTTCCAACTCCCTCCTGGGTGGCCTCGGCGAGCACGCATGGCGCTGGATGCTCGGCGTGGAAGCCTTCCCCGCACTGTTATTCGCCGTCTTCTGCATCGGCCTGCCCGAAAGCCCGCGCTGGCTGATCGTGCAAAAGAATGACCACGCCGGCGGGCTGGCCATCCTGCAAAAAGTCAATCCCGGCTTTGATGCCAAAGAGCTGAACACCCTTGTAAATGAAATAGAAGCCACCCGCAACGAGAAGACTCAGGGCGGGGTGTTCTTTTCACGCAGGCTGCTGACACCCATCCTGCTGGCGTTCTTCATCGCCTTCTTCAACCAGCTCTCAGGCATTAACGCAGTGCTCTACTTCGCGCCGCGCATCTTCGCCATGACCGGCCTGGAAGCACAGGCCGCCCTGCTGCAGTCGGTCGGCATCGGCATTACCAATCTTGTCTTTACTTTCGTGGGATTGTGGCTCATCGACCGCCTGGGGCGCCGTTCCCTCCTATACATCGGCTCAGTGGGATACATCGTTTCACTGGGGCTCACCGCATGGGCATTTTCGTCAGGGCACCTGGGCATCGTACCCATCACCATCTTCGCCTTTTGCGCAGCCCACGCCATCGGACAGGGCGCCGTGATCTGGGTATTCATCAGCGAAATCTTCCCCAACAGGCAACGCGCCTACGGACAGTCGTTCGGCAGCTTTATCCACTGGTTCTTCGCCGCCTCGCTCACCCTGGCATTCCCCCTGATGGCCGAAGCCATGAAACCACAGTACATCTTTGGCCTCTTCTGTGCGATGATGGTGCTGCAGCTCATCTGGGTCAGGCTGTTCGTGCCCGAAACAAAAGGCATCTCATTGGAGAAAATGGAAGAGAAGGTGATCTGACAACGCTCCGCTGCACCTGAAGCTTAACCCACTTCCGCAACCAAACGTTCCTGTTTCGGGCAAACGGCCTGAATGACATCAGGTTTTCTGTCTGAAAATCATAAATCCCTATTGATTAATCCAAAAAAAGTCCTTAAATTGCGGGGAAATAAACCGGTATTATCATGAAAAAGCTGGGAATTGCATTATGCCTGTTATTATTCATGGCGGGATATCATGGGTTCAGCCAGGAAAATTATGCCATCAACATTGGAACCAGGTTCGTTCAGGAAGAGATCATGTATATTTCCTATGACATTCTGGATCTTGGAGATGCCGTGAGCTTCCATGTGAAATTGACACCAGTATACCTTGAACAGGAAATTGATGTTACGGAAGCCTACGGCGATATAGGTGCCGGCATTAAACCGGGGAAAAAAGAGATCGTATGGTATTTTAAAAGCGATTTTCCCGGTGACATCAATGAGGTGGAAATAAACATCCATGCCTATAAAGAGCCGGCGCCGACCGCTTTGGGCGGGGTGGTTACTTTCCCATCCCACTATAAAAAGCACAAGACCATGAAGAATATATGGATGGGTGCTGCCATAGGTACCGGTGCCGTTGGAGGTTATGCATTGCTCAGGTCAAACAGTGTTTACAATGATTACAAGACAGCCAGGGCAGACGCCGAGGACCTGAGGAAACAGTATGAGACACTGGATAAGATCTATCCGGCGGCTTTTGTTCTTTGCGGTGTGTCGGCCACCATGATGATCATTCAGATGAATAAACAAAAAAAGGCTGGCCGGGGCATCAGCTTTCACATCGTTCCTTTTGCCGACGGCATGGTGGCAGGTTTAAGCTGGGAGTTTTGATTTTTTTGATCTAAAAACTTTTGTGATATGAAAGCGTCAATATTTATCACTATCCTTTCCTGCGTTGTACTTGCAACAGCTGTACAGTGCAAGCGGGAGATCGACAACCCATACGATTCTGCCACACCCAGTGAGCTTTGGACGCCACAATCTTTTAAGGCTGAGCAATCCGGGAATAATGTAGTTCTTTCCTGGGTACAGGATATCACCCATATAGATGGCTTCAAACTGGAAAGGCGGGTTTCGCAGGGGAACTGGGCCAATATTGCCACCCTGGGTGAGGGCGTTACCTCTTACACAGACGCTGACCTGGTTGGGGGTGTGGTGCACGAATACAGGTTGTATGCGTTTGCAGGCAATAATCAGAGTGGTATTTTAACGGCACAGATCACGCCGCTATTTGTTGATGGGACAACCGGCAATGTATCCCATTTTGGTTACAATTACAAGACGGTATGGATTGGTGGCAGGGAGTGGATGGCTGAGAACCTGCAAACCCCCCGTTACAGGAATGGGGATGTGATTAATGCCCTTATCAATACCCAATGGGCGATTGCAACTGCGGGTGCCAGGGCTGTTTATCCCCACACGGAATTTACAGGATTCAGTTCCACTGCTGCGGTTCTTGCTGCTTACGGTGCATTGTACAACTGGCATGCTGTGGCCGACAGCAGGGGGCTTTGCCCTCCGGGCTGGCATGTGCCTGCAACCAGTGAGTGGGACGCCCTTGTTGATCATCTTGGCGGAACAACTCTTGCCGGGGGCAAATTGAAAAGCCCGCGGACGGCGCCCATTGCACACCCACGCTGGGACAGTCCCAACACAGGCGCAACAAATTCATCCGGGTTCACGGCACTGCCTGCCGGTGCGCGCTCTATTGACGGATCTTATGCACTTATTGGCGGAGGTGCCCTCTGGTGGTCCTCCACCCAGCAGGATGCACCAACTGCCTTTGCATTTGTTGCTGCCCATAACTCAGAGCATACAGGCCGGGGCAATCTTGACAAGAAGTTCGGCTTTTCTGTCCGCTGCGTCAAGGATCGCTAACTGCAACAGCACGTTTCCCGGGTTTTATGTCCAATCGGTGATCAATTATTTGTATCTGATTGGAAATCTCGCCATTCTTTATTATATTTACCAAGTAAATAATCATAAAAAATGAGTGCTGTAAGTATTGCCACGAAATTTATCAGCCTGATTTTTGCAGGCAGTATTATATTGGTGCTTTTCAAACGGGTAAAGGTGTTGAAAAAGTACGGCCTGATCTCGATGCTGTATCTCGTTTTGATTTCCATCCTGCTTGCCGCACCCACCCTGTTGCTGCTGTTTGATCTCAAAACCAGTGATATGGTGCTGCTGATCCTGGTGCAGTCCTTTATACTGCTGCTGGGCATCGCACATGTGCTGCAAAGTCCGGCTGCCCTGCCCTGGTATAAGGAGCAGTCTTTTATAATACAGGTCCTTTTCATTCTGTGCATCGTTTTTCTGGCCTACTTTTTCTCCGACCTGTCACTGTCATATATTGTCCATCCCAAGCTCCGCCTGCTATGGTTTCTTTCCCTGCTCTGGTTTGTGGTTCCTTCATTGCTCAACGAAACGGTCAACCTGTTGATGAAGGTGCCACCCAGGCAGTTTAAAAAGTGGGTTTACCCCCTGAACGAGAAGATAGCCGACCCCACTGATGAAGAACTGAAGGATCCCCTGGTGGTCAGTTTCGTGTTCCGCAAGAATGCGCAGCATGAAGAGGTGACCACTTTCAGGGTCAAAGCGCCTGTTGGCATGCAGCTTGGGCGGCTGTTTTACTTTTTTATCAACGACTACAACGAAAGGCATCCCGGGAGCAGGATCTCTTATGCCGATGAAAACGGGGAGCCTCATGGATGGGTGTTCATGAAGATAAGGAACAAGCTGCTGGGATTAAAGTCGGTGGCAGACCCTGAGGGCTCCATAACCAGCAATGACATCAGGGAGAACGATGAACTGATCTGTAGCAGAATATAAAACACCTGAAAAAAAATATGCCATGAAACCACTGAATCATAAAGAAAGATCGAAAGCTTACCAGAAGGTGGTGGGATTATTTGTGTTGAGTTTTATTGTAGCCATGGTGCTGGGGTTTACCACCATGAATGCCGGTCAACTTACCGAGGCCAAGACCCGGAGCGACCTTCAGAAGCTTCAAAACCAGCTGAAGTTTCAGCAGGAGGTTTTTGCACCCAATGTTGATGAGGCGACGAAAATCCTGGCAAAAGTGCCTGTCTATCGCGAACAGGGAGAGAACATCGAGGTGCTCAATTCAGGCATAGCCTCCGTGCTCAGCCAGACCATGAAAGAGGTTGAGGAGGATGGGACATGGGAGTCGGATATGTATTTGAATATCCTGAAGGTTTATTCCGACTTGCAGTTATCTTACAGGGAACAGTTGCGTATGAAGGACGAACTCGACACCAGGAGGAACAGCACTGAGGGTAGTGACAGGGATCTGCAGCGTTGTCTTGATGAGAAAAGGGCTTTGCAAACGGAATTGAATTTGCTCAAGGTGGCAGGTGGAGCAGGAGGGGGCAGTGCCCAGCTTGAAAGAGAACTGGACAAGGTTAAAAAAGAACTTGACGACTGCAACAGGGTCAACAATGTGTTGCGCACCGAGAACAGCAGGCTCAGGCAGAGGAACTGACATGCACTGAATTCTTCATGGGCGCCCGGGCCTGCTTCTGACTTCCCGTGCAAGTTTTGCAATTTCCTGCAGGTTGAATTGATTATAGCGCTTGGGGTTATACCACGAGGGGTTAAGGTGTTGTCTGTACGAATACATGGCTGAACTGCGATTTGTGCCCATCCATCCAAGGATAAAAACAAGCTTATTAAGGGTTTCATTTTGTCTCTGATCTCGCTGTTTTTGAATTTCAACCAGTGCGCTCATGATTGGAACATGGATTTTTTTTTTGGCCAGATCAAGGAAACTGTCTCTCGCTTTTAACCTGCCATCGGCAAGGGCATCCATCCATGCTTCACGCAAAAGCGTATGCAGGTTATTCCATAGTATTATCTTTGGGTTGGCAACCATATTTTTTAATGTTTTATCAGATAAAATGTGTTGGTTGGACCGGATCCCCATATATCGAAATCTTGTCAGCATGTCGAACAGTTCGCTGGGACAATCATATCCCGGGCGTTTTTTGTGTTTAATGATATAATCTATAAAATGAAAGAGGTTTGTACTCCTGGGTCCATCGATTGTTTGAACCAGATACTTTAGGTGAGGTTGTGCAGTTTTTCCCATAACACACCTCAGATTGATTTGTGGTCCTGTTATAGTGACAGCCCATGGTACCTGGTCAGACGGCCAGGTCATTAATTTGTAATTGTTTGTTGGTTCCTTGCGCAGGTAAGAAATACAGGAAATCAATTCGTGGCCTTCAATAGAGATTCTTAGCCAGTTTATCCAATTTTCTATATGGCGAGGAGTGTCTTTGAAAATATGTTCGCGCCGGGAGTAATCATAGATGTTCTCACAATCTGTTCTTCTGGTTGGATCTTTTCTCCATAGTTCGGCCGAAAGTGGTGGTATCTGATTGCCCGCCACCGTGGATGCGGGTATTGTGTTCATTCTCCTCATGGCAACCTCTGCAAAACAGGTCTCTCCGGGCCTGTTTTGCACACAATGATTGCAATTCAGATCGGTGCGTCTGTAAGTCATCTTGTCGTCATTTGCTCCATTCAGCCTCCTATGAATACGGTTGGGCAACCAAGGGTAATCACACCTCCGTGGGCGGTCATGTCGCCGGCCCGTGCAGCCGGCATTCCTCCTATCAATACGGTGGCCGAACCCTTTACAATGCTGTCGGGCGGACCTGTACATGTTGCCATATCACCGACCCGCGCTGCCGGCATGCCGCCAATCAGCACGGTGGGGCAACCCGGAGGCAATATGGGTCCGCCCACATGGGGCTTCGGCCCGTCCGACATGGGGCAGGTGTGCATGTCACCCACTCGCGCAGCCATTGACATAAGCGTAATTACTAATTAATTTGTACCACTGTTCCTTTGACCACCGTAGCTCCGGTTGAAGATAATTCAGCATTTGTGCCCCCTTCAATCTTCAGGTTCAGATCGGCCTTGGCAGAAATATTCATGGATGATAATTCGATGTCGACTTTTGCTTCTGACTTGATATCGTTGGCTTGCAAGTCAATCTCTTCACCCGACTTAATAACAATATTCTTGTTGGCACTAATTTCGATATTGTTGGCATTTATTTTGAGAGTGCCTCCGGCACTGATTTGCATATCACCTTTTGTTTTAATTATGATCCGCTCATTATCCCTTTCCAGCAATATTTCATTAAAATTTTTTTTGTCATTGCCGACAGTATAAAATCTTAAACTTTCTTGTCCGGGTTCATCATTAAACTCAATGGTATGGCCCGTTATGGTACGTATGGCCTGGGTTTTGGCATTGTGTTCATCGCGATTCCCGGCCCAATTACTTTCGGGATGACCCCGTTTATCCCAGAGCAAGCCCAAACAATAGGGCCGTTCAACGTCTCCATCCTCGAAGCCAACCAGTGCCCTGGTATTTTTGGCCGGAACGAAAAAGAATCCCCAGCCCTTGCCCGTATATGGAGAGAGAACTTTTACCCAGGGAGTAGCCTCTGTTTTTAAGTCCATCCACCATAGGGCGATTTTAACCCTGCCGAGCTTTTCCGGATCCATGTTATCAATTACAAATCCAATCTGGTTCGACGAGGTGCGCACGAAATAGGGGTCGGTGTTTTCCGGAATGACCGTTTCGCCCGGTATCGCTGTGAAGGTATTGGAGTAATGCAGGTTATTGTCCATGCTATGATGCACCGAAGTGACCAGGTACCGCCCGTAATCCATTTTATTTTTGCCATCCTGCTTGGGGCATTTGATCTTGACATACACACCTGCTGCCAATAAGCCGAATGTGGATGAGCCTGATATATCGGCCAGGTTCACCGCATCAGCCGTCTCAATAATTTCACCCACCTCATCCAGACCTTTCTGGTAATCCGATTCACTGACATTCAGGTGTTCATAATAATCGTTGCTTTCCAGTGGATAAAGCTCCTCTGATTTGTTGAGCGCATGTTTCCCGTACAGATTCAGGCTGCTTTCAATCTTTTCATTGCCCGATTGGTAATTGTAAATGGACTCAAACCGGGGATGCAGCGGATCTTGCGAATAAAGGCTGAACTTTACCGGTGCGGTCTTTAATTCATACCTGAATTCCTTGAGGCTTGAACCAAGGGTCAATATATGCTCCACAACAGGTATTTCTCCAAAAATAACTTCAGTGCCATTGAAAAAGAACCATTCGCCATATCGTATCGAGAGCCTTTTTAAGAACCCAAGGTCGCTCTCTTCATACTGCACAATGTAAGGGAATGTTTGTTTGTTTCTGGTTTTGAGCTTTGTATTCAACGGGTAATCCTTCAGAACTTCTTTTACAATGTCTTCAAGCGTCTTGTCAATAAATGCCCTGTTGTGCGGTTTTCTGTTCAGTAAAATTTCTTTGCTTCCACCTGAGATTATCACGCAATCATCATCCGACAAATCACTCCGGTTGCTCGTGATTTCGGTCACATAGCCCTGAAAGTTAATGCCGTCCTTTTCTTCATCCTTAATTTTTATTTTTGTTTGGATCACAATGGCAGATCCGAGAAAATCTTTTGATTTTTCAATCAGAAAATCATCCAGTTCCTCCAGGCTGTCATATCTGCAGGTGATCTCGAAACTATCAATTCCATAGAGGTTATGGTTGATCGACACACGCTGGAAACCGTTAAGAGGCTTTCCATTCAGGGAAATTTTTATTTTAGATAAATGCAGCATCTCTGGTCTTTTATTATTAGGGTTAAGATTCATCGGTATCAAGTCCCCAGGATAATTCAAGCATGGTAATTTCATCGCCGCAGACGATTTTTCGGCAGGAGATACTTATCTGGATAGTAATTTCAGATTGATCGGAAAACGATTCCTGGTATTTTACAAGCGCCCCATCTTCAAATTTCAGCGACCTGCGCGGTTCCCGAATTCCACCCTCGCTCGTAAATCTTATTTCGCCATTTCTTCTGGCATCTCTGCCAAGCATCCATTGCAGGATCTCGGAATCATTGATGCCCGGAATGGTTAAATCAATGAGACCTGCCCGGACAATGGAGGTGGTACGGCCGATATTGTCAACATCCTGAGAAAAGCTAAAATTACAGGAAAGGATTCTGATCCCGGCTTTTTCATTGTTATGACCCTTAATATGAAGCCTTGCACTTAGTATCATGGTATAACCTCCGAAGTGTTTTCAGGTTAAAGAAACAGTATAGCAATACGATCATTTCTTCCCGTACGTCCTGTTCGGGAAGGCCAGAAATGCAATCTCCGGGCGATGGTGGCAGGCGCCTATATGGCCCATTCGTTCTCGTGTTCTCCGTCGCCCATTTTGATACTTCGGGCCGAGAGGGAAAATTTCTGTGTCATGGCCCCGGTGCCTGTATCATCGAACGATTCTTCATATTTGATCATGTAGGCTTCATTGATCTGAAGCTCTTTGAGTTTGGCATTCTCGTCGCGCTTGTTGAACGTAACGGTGCCGTCTTTTTTCATGTAGCTGTCGCACATCCATTCGAACAAGCTGGTGTCGTCGGTCGATTCAGCTACCAGGTTTACGATGCCTCCCCGGGCTACCGACGATGGCCTGCCAGTGATATCAACATCCTGATGAAGTGCATAATTGCAGCTCAGTACACGGTATTCCTTACCGTCTACCTTGAAGGTTGCTTTAAATGACATGATGCCTTGGTTTTAAATGATACAATCAGTTCTGTGTATAGTCGGTATTCCATTCGTTGCCGTCATCCCCTTTTTGCCCATCCATTTTTATCATGAAGTTCTTGGCAGGGAAATAGGGGGTCATGTGAATATCGAGGTATATCCTGTCTTTCTGCACCGGATCCTGTTCGAACCTTTTTACGGAGAATTTTTCGATCAGTTTTCCCGGGCCGGAGATCTCATCCAGGAAGCCGGTGATCTGGCCGAGCAGATCTTTCCTGGTTTTTACGTTGAAGTTCTCGAAGGCCCTGCGGTTCAGAAAGTCCATCATCACCTTTGTCACATAGTCGAACACCCTCACCACGGAATAGGTCTGTAGTCCGAGGTTATCGCCGTTGAAGAGTGTTTTGGCCGAGAAGGCCATTACCTTGCCATATTCATTGACCATGGGTATCAGGCCCAATTTCTCCAGGTTGGCGATTTCGCTCTTTTTCAGGTCGAACCTGACGCCGTCAA
>Ga0114946_10003343_pt1 | contig 10838 bp, 9 predicted proteins | sample WalLakDeSediment_FD_88676 | JGI IMG/M metagenome (GOLD analysis project Ga0114946, IMG submission 88676) | Lake sediment microbial communities from Walker lake, Nevada to study Microbial Dark Matter (Phase II) - Walker Lake 11/02/13 Deep Sediment | ecosystem: Environmental > Aquatic > Freshwater...
CCAACCGCGAGGGTCCCGACCGTGGCGAGGCGATCGGCGAGGAACAGCTGGCTTTGGATGCGCCGCTGCTCGCCGACGTCGCGGATGATCGAGATGATCGCCTGCTCGCCGTCGAAGGTCGCCGGGATCGAGGCGACCTCGCCGACCACAATCTCGCCGTCGTGACGCTGAAAGTGGATGTCGCGGATCGGCGCCGGCTCGCCGCTTCGCAACATCTCGTGGATCCGCTCGCTGACGGGCGCGACGTCATCGGGCTCGAGCTGCGCGAAGATGGTTTGGCCGACGATGTCGGTGTCGGGCGCGAGCCCGAGCTGGGCGACCGCGGCCGGGTTGACGAACAGGTAGCGCCCGCCGCTGTGGACGATGATCCCGTCGGGGGTGGCGTGGAGGACCGAGCGCAAGCTGGTCTCGGACTGACGCAGCGCCTCTTCGGTTTGACGCCGCTCGCTGATGTCGATGAAGGTCCCGATCGCGCAGCCTTGGCCCGCGCCGAAGTCGGGCAGCCACTGGGCTTGGCCGGCGACCCAATGGCTGGTCCCGTCGCGGTTGAGGATCTGCAATTCGTGGTCGCGGACCCGGCCGCGGGTCTTGACCCGCTCGAACATCTCCCAGGCGTCGACGTTGGTCATGAACTCGGTCAGCTCGCGGCCCGCGATCTCGCCCGGCTCGCAGCAAAAGGCCCGCTCGAGCTCGCGGTTGCACTGCAAGAACACCCCAGCCGCCGAGACCACGCCGACCGGCATCGGCATGCTGTCGAGGATCGTCCGCAGCTGCGTGCCGGTGATCCGCGGGAGCACCTGGTCGAGGGGATCGTCGCTGACCGGCGCGAGCTCGGGTTCGAGACCGCCCCCCGCTCGAGCGACCTCGATGCGCAGCTCGATCTCGACGAGCCCGGCCGAGTCCAACACGCAGTCGTTCGCTCCAGCAGCGAGCGCCTGCGTCACGGTTTCGCGCGGCACGATCGCGATGATCCACCGAGCGCGACGCCGCCGTCGAATCCACGAGCAGCTAACGATCGAGTCGACGCCCGCGACCAGGGCGACATCGACCGGGTCGCCCTCGAGCTCCGACGGGGCCGCGCACCCCTGGACCAAAGACCGCCCGTCAGCGACGAGCCGCTCGAGGTGGTCGACGAGCGCCGCCCGGCGACTCGGGTCGGAGTCGACAACAACGAGCTTCATCGCCTCGATTCACCTCCGGCCACAGGCAGCCAAGATACCACCTTGGCGGCCGCCGGAAGCGAATGACGATGGGCCACAATCCCGAACAACTTGCGGTTGAACCGCACGACCGGGGGCCGTCAGTAGCACAGCTGCTTGCCACCAACGAGCGAGGTGCAGACCATCCCGCCTGGGCAAGTCTTGCCGTTCGCGCAGTCGAGCTCGCAATAGCGGCTGGGCTCGTTGTTGCACCTCGGCACCGCGGAGCCACCAACGTTTGCGAAGCACTCCGCGTCGCTCGAGCAAAAATTGGTGCAGAAGCCGTCGAAGGGGGTTGGATCGCCCTCCATGCTGACCGTGGCGCAACCGTCGAGGCCCGGACACCCGCTGGCGTCGAGGCAGTGCGAGTACAGCTGCCCGAGGCCGGGCTGCGGCGAGTTGCTGCAGCTCGCCGTGCTGACCGCGCAGGAGTTGCAAGTCAAGGTGCCCTGGTCGAAGCCAAGATCGACGCAGGTCACCCCGCCAAAGTTGTTGCCGTCGCAGGTCTCACCGGGGTCGATCACGCCGTTGCCACAATTGGGGCCGGGCTCACCGTCGCCGTCGCCCGTGTCGCCGTCGCCCGTGTCCCCGTCACCATCGCCCGTGTCCCCGTCACCATCGCCCGTGTCCCCGTCACCATCGCCCGTGCCCCCGTCACCGTCACCGTCACCGCTATCCCCATCGCCCGCGGAGGTCTCGTCCATCTCGTCCATCTCGTCCATGTCGTCGGAGAAGGTGGTCTGTGTGGTCCCGAAGGTCCCGAAGGTCCCGAAGGTCCCGCCGTCGTCGCCGCCACCGGCGCAGCCCCAGAGCGGGAGGATCAGACAGGTGACACTGAGGTGGATGACGCGCTTCAACATGATTCAGGGCTCCGCAGTTAATGTAGGAGCGACGACCATAGCATCACCGAGCGCCGCCCGGGACAATCCCGATGGTGGGGGCATCGGGCGCCAGGCCGAGGGCCGTCAGGGCTCGCCGAGCGGGCGGATCGGCGGAGCCCAGATCCAGCCGTCTTCGAGCCACAGGTCGCCCAATTCGTCGATCGCCCGCGCGAGCTCCGCCGCCTCGTGATCGACGCCGACCAGCAGATCCTCGGGGCCGCGCCAGCCCTCACGCGCCCAAAAGTACGCGGTGAAGGCCGAAACCACGGCGTGAAAGACATGCACGTTGCGCACGACCAGATCGGGCCAAACGCGATCGAAGGCGAGGCCGCCGGCCCTCGCCCCAGCGAGCTGGCCCAACATGTCCTTGCGGGTCTCCCAGGTCTGCAGCGCCGAGCCGTGCCGAGTCCGGCGCTCCTCGCGAGGGCCAAACATGCGGATCAGCGTCGCGCGCGGGTGGACCTCGAGGAGGTTCTCGTTGAGCCGCAGCTTGGGCGACAGGGCGCGGCGCAGGTAGGCCGCGCGGGCGGCCAGCGGTCCCATGCCCTGGCCGAGGGCCTCGCGTGGCTGCAAGGTCGCCCGCTCGAGCAGCAGCTCCGTCGCCCGCTGCGTGTAGGGCGTGACGCTGGGCTTGCCGGGGTCGCTGCGCCCGGTCCGTATCACGAGCGCCTCACCATGGCGGCGCATCCACGCGACGACCGGCACGGTGCAAGCGCCGATCCCCGGGCACGCGAGCTGGCAGCGTACGCACGGCGGCAGGGTCAGAGGCGCGTCGCAAGCGACGACCGTCGCCTCGTCGACCCACCGCTCGAACCACCGGAGCAGGACATCGTCGCGAAACGGGGCCTCGAGGGCCGCCCCGTTCGCGTCCTCGACTTCACCGCCGCCGCGCTGCCCCCAGCGGGTCCGCGCCTCGGCGAGGATTAGCTGGCCCTGATCTGGTTGATCAGCCTGCTCAGGCGCGGCGATCTCGAGCCGCGCGACGGCGGTGGTCTTTCCCCGACCACCGCCGAGGCTGATCCCCACGAACCGGCGCAAGCGAGCGCGGCCCGAGCTCACTCGTGGACCGAGGGCATGCGCTCGCCCAAGAAGCGCAGGTAGGCGATGGCCGCGGGCAGCTCGAGCGCCGGGAGCTGCTCGACGAGGTCCTTGGCCTTGGTCCGCAAGGTCTCCGTCGGCCCTTCGCCGCGGCGGCCGACGGGCTTTTCGAGGGGCACGTCGGGCTCGGGCGGCTGATCGGGGCTGCCCCAGGGCGGATTTTCGCCAAGGGCGATGTCCTTGGTGAGCAGCCAGTTGTTGATGTAGATGTGCAGCAGCGTGGCCCGGTAGCTAAACCACCGATCGCGCTCGACGGGGTAGGACAGCAGCACGTCCTTGAACCGACGAAACGCTCCCTTGCCGTCGATCGCAAGGACCAGGCGATCGCGCAGGGCCTTGTCCTCGACCGAGGCGACGAAGCGCTCCATCCACCGGTACTGCTCGCGCGACGAAGCCGGGTCGAGGTGGACGTAGCGGCTCGCGTGGCGGCGGATGCCCACGCGCTTCTCTTCGTCCTCGGGCCGGCTGTCGACGATCGTCAGGACTTGGCCGGTCTCGAGGTCGAGGTAGCTGTGGGTCTCGGGGGCGTTGTGTTCGAAGGCGGTCTCTAGCGCAGACCAATCAGGATTTGATGCAGAAGGATCGACTCGCATGTTTAATGAGCTTCTTTTTCTCGAAATCCCAAGCAGCGCCGCGCGAGCGTGGCGCTGGGAGCCTTGCGTTGGTCAGACGGGGCTCGAGACAGCGCTGAGTGCGGCCCTACGTTGGCCGAGATACGCGCCGTTTGGTTTTGCTTGGGTGGTTTGAAGTGCCGCTGGTCAGGCGACGGGTCGGTGCGCGCGAACGAGTGTTCGCGTATAGCGAGGATAGATCCTGTCCGCGATTCCCGGCAACCCTGATCGCCGGGTCCAGCCGCGGCGGGCCCCTTGCCTCGACCATCCAGCCCTGGACTCAGGCTTGCGCGGGCCAGGCACCCTTACAGCAGGCGGCCTAGCTAGGCTCACAGCAAACGACGCAGCAACGCGAGTTCGCGGTGGAGTTCGAGCGCCGACAGCCGGGCCCCCCGCTCGAGCTTGCGCAGCAGGTGCTCGAGCTTGGATCGGGCGCGCCGCCACTCGCGGGCCTGCGCTGGGCTCGGCTCCTCGGCGCTGTCGAGCAGCTCGACGAGCTCCGCGAGCGGCTCGCGCTGCCCGCCATCACCCTCGCGCTCGGCTTCGTCGTCGGCGACGAGGGCCTCGGCGGCCTCGAGCTGGGTCTCGGCGAGCTCGAGCTGCTCGTGGGCGTCGTCGAGCTGGGCTTGCAGCCCCGCGACTTGGGCCTCGAGCGCCTCGACGGGGCGGGTCTCGACGCGCTCGAGCTCCCCACGCAGGCGCTCGTTCTCCCAGCGCAAGGTCTGCTCGCGGGCGAGCAGCTCGTCGAGGCGCGGGCCGGAATCGACGCCGGTCTCCGCACCACCGGGCGGATCGCCCACGCCGCGCTGGTCGAGCTGATCCTCCAAGCTGGCGATGCGATCTGCGGCTTGCTCGAGCTGCTCGAGCACCGACTGGCGCTCGATCGCCTGGAGATCGCCTCGGCGCTGGGCCTCACTCAGCTGGAGGCGCAAGGCCGCGAGTTCGTCGTCGTCACCGGCCGCGCCCGTCCCTGCTTGCGCGCCCGCGCCCGCACCGGCGCCCAAACCAGTGGCCGCCGGCAGCTCGATCCAGGTCACGCCCTCGCCAGGCAAGCGCGCGCCGACGACCGCGACGAACACCTCGACGCGCGGGTTCTCGCTGCCGAGGGTGTTGTCGATCTCGATCTCCGGCGGCGGCTCGTCCTCGCCCTCGCCCTCGCCCTCACCCTCGAGCACCGGGCCGAAGTCATAGAAGCCGACCATGGCCGGGCGCGTGAGCCCGTAGACCCGGCCGTTGCTGAACAGCTGCTCGACCAGCTCAGTCAGCTGCTCGTAGCTGCGATCTTCGTCGGCCCCGCACGCGAGCGAGAGCACCACGCTGCGCGCGGCGTCCTCCTCGACGCGCTCGCTCAGGACCTCGAGGAAGGCCTCGAGCTTCGACTCCGAAGGATCATCGAGGTTCACGAGCGCGACCTGCCAGCGCTCGTCGCTGGCGATCTCCGCCGCTTCGTCGACGGCGACGAACACGGTGCCGCTACGCTCGCGGGCAAAGCTGGCGGCGCGTCGATCGTGATGCAGGGCGACCCACACCCGCTCGCCGCTGCCCTCGCCGGGGAGCAAGCCCGCGAGCAGCTCGGCGAGCGGACCCTCGACGCCAGCGTGCAACGCCGCCTCGAGCTCACGATCACAGACGATCCGATCTCGGCCGCGCCACAGCTCTTCGAGGAACTGGTAGCGTGCTGCCCAACGACGCTCGTCGCCCATTGCGGGCGAGTCATACCCGGTGCGTTTGCCCAGAGCAATTGCCCGGCCAAGAGACGAGCAAAACGTGACCGCGCGCACCCGTTGCTGGGGATCGAGCGCGGTGCTAAGCATCCCGGTTCGGGCCCCATGCTCATCCAACCCAAGCTTCGCGGCAAGATCGAGAGCCTCGCCGAGCGCCACGAGGAGCTCGGCGAGATGATCTGTGCACCCGAGGTCATGGCCGACAAGCAGCGGTTCTTGGCGCTGTCCCGGGAGCACGCCGAGCTGACCCCGGTCGCCCTGACCTTCGCGCGCTTGCGTGAGTTCGAGCGCGAGCTCGACGGCGCCCGCGAGCTCCTCGAAGACCCGGACATGCGCGAGCTCGCCGAGGCCGACATCGACGAGCTCGAGCACCGCATCGAGCAGACCGTCGTCGAGCTGACCCGGCTGCTCACGCCCAAGGATCCCAACGACAGCAAGAACGTGATCCTCGAGATCCGAGCCGGGCCCGGCGGCGACGAGGCCGGGCTGTTCGTCGCGGATCTGTGGCGCATGTACGGCCGGTTCGCCGAGCGCCACAAGCTGACCATCGACCAGGTCGAGTTCTCGGAGAATTCAGCGGGCGGCTTCAAAGAGATCAGCGGGCGCGTGGCTGGGCGTGACGCCTACGCCCGGCTCAAGTTCGAGCGCGGCGTCCACCGGGTCCAGCGGGTCCCCGCGACCGAGTCCCAAGGCCGGATCCACACCTCCACGGCGACCGTGGCCGTGATGCCCGAGGCCGAGGAGATCGACATCCACATCGATCCCAGCGACATCGAGTTCGAGGCCATGCGCTCCGGCGGCTCCGGCGGCCAGCACGTCAACACCACCGACTCGGCCGTCCGCCTCACGCACAAGCCCACGGGCGTCGCGGTCCGCTGCGATCAAGAGAAGTCGCAGTTCAAGAACCGCGACCTCGCAATGATCCGCCTGCGCTCCAAGCTGCTCGAGGTCGAGATCGAAAAGGCCGAGTCCGCCCGCGCGGCCAGCCGCCGCGAGCAGATCGGGACCGGCGACCGGTCCGAGAAGATCCGGACCTACAACTATCCGCAGGATCGAATCACCGATCACCGCGTGAGCGTGACCCGCCACAACCTCGCCGGGTTCATGGACGGCGACATCGATGATCTGCTCGCCGCCTTGCGGCAAGATGAAGAGGCGGCGCGGATGTCCGAGCTCGCCTGAGCCCGGTCGAACCCCAGGAGGTCTTGTCGTGAAGCAGTCGGTCAGCGTCGAGATCGCCGGACAAAACCTCTCGATCCGCAGCGACGAGGGGCCCGAGTACGTGCAGGAGCTCGCCGACTACGTCGACGCCCACCTGCGCGAGATCGGCGGCGGACGGCGGAGCTACTCGCTCCAGCGCGTGGCGTTGCTCGTCGCCATGCAGATCGCCGATGAGCTGTTCCGCGAGAAGGACCTGCGCCAGCGCTACCGCGCCAAGGTCGAGGCCCGGCTCGAAGGTCTCGAGGCGGCGCTCGCAGCCCACGAGGCCGAGCTCGCCGCGCTCGACCCGAGCGCTTCTTCTTAACCAGCGCAGGGGCTATCCTCGCTGTCCATGCCCGCCGACAGCGAGCAACAAAAGGTCGAGTCGCCCGCGCTGCGGGTCCTCGTCGAGCGCGGCTTCTTTGAAGCGGCCTCGGATCTCGCGGCGATCGACGCGGCGATGACGGCGGGGATGGTGACCTTTTACAATGGCTACGATCCGACGGCCTCGTCGCTCCACGCCGGCAGCTTGCTGACGATCATGGCCGCCCGTCACCTCCAGCGCCACGGTCACCGGCCGTTGATGCTGCTCGGTGGCGCGACCGCTCGGGTCGGCGATCCCTCGGGCCGCAACGAGACCCGCAAGATGCTCTCGGAGGAGCAGATCGCGACCAACCTCGAGGCGCTCCGTAGCCAGTTCGCCCGGTTCATCGAGTTCGACAGCGGCGCGCCCAACGACGCCGTGCTGCTCGACAACAACGACTGGCTCGCGCCGCTGCACTACATCGAATTCCTCCGCGAGATCGGCCGGCACTTCACGGTCAACCGGATGATCGCGGCCAAGACCTACCGCGAGCGGCTCGAGAGCGAGCAGCCCCTGTCGTTCCTCGAGTTCAACTACCAGCTGCTCCAGGCCTACGACTTCCTCCACCTCCACCGCGAGTTCGACTGCGCCCTGCAAGTCGGCGGCGCCGACCAGTGGGGCAACATGATCTCGGGCGTCGAGCTGATCCGCCGGGCCCGCGCGGGCCAGGGCGAGCAGGATCGGCCGGACACCGCCTACTGCTTGACCTACCCCCTGCTGGTCATGGCCGACGGCGCCAAGATGGGCAAGACCGCCAGCGGCGCCGTGTGGCTCGACGCCACGCTGTACTCGCCCTTCAACTACTACCAGTACTGGATCAACTGCCACGATCGTGACGTGGCCACGCTCTTGCGCTTGTTCACCGAGCTGCCGCTCGAGCAGATCGACGAGCTGGTCAGCCACGAGGGCGCCGCGCTCAACCAAGCCAAGGCCGCGCTCGCGTTCGAGGCCACCAAGCTGCTCCACGGCGAGGACCAAGCCGAGCAGGCCCGCAAGGGCGCCGAGCAGGCGTTCGGCAGCGGCGAGAACTGGACCGCCCTGCCCTTGATCACGATCGCCGCCTCCGAGCTCAAGCTCATCGACCTCGTCGTCGATGACGCGGTCAAGGGCTTCAAGTCCAAGCGCGACGCTCGCGACCGCATCAAGGACGGGGCCGTGAAGATCGACGGCGAGCCGGCGACCGACCCGGCCGAGCTGATCACCGCCGAGCGCTGTGGCCCCGACGGCCTGCGCATCCAGATCGGCCGCAAGCGGCGGATTCGCGTCACCCTGGCGCCCTTGCGCCCTGACTCGAGCCTGCAACACTAGTCCCGCGACCACGTATTTCGAGCGGCCCCCAACACCGGCGCTACGCCCATGCCCAACAAGCCCGACCCTGATACGAACCCAGCGGCGGGCTTGCGCCCCAGCACGAGCGACTTACAAAGCGCCCCCAGCATGGACCCGTCGATCACGTCCACCGTCGTCCGCGCGTTGCCGAGCACGAGCGAGACTGAGCCCGGAGCCGGGGTCGACCTCCCTGAACTGCGAGATGAACTCGAGCAGGTTGCGATCGAGGCCCTCGACGCGCGGATGCGTGGCGTCACCCCCGACGCCGCCGTCTACGACGAGCGCTTCCCTCACCTCGTCGAGTTCCACACCGGCCTGCGCGACGCCCTGCTCGTCGAGATCCCCCGCGAGCTCCAGCCCTGGGTGGCCGCGATCGGCGGCGAGACCGTCGAGGACAAGCTCCCGGCGGCCAAGCCCAAGAGCGCGCGCAAGGCCGAAGCCGTCGCCGCCCAGACCCAAGCCGTGGTCGGGCGCCTCTCCAACCTTCATAAAGATCTGTTCGCCCGGGCGTTTGGGGCCGATCCCGCGAGCGCCGGCGACGGCCCCGACCAGCTCCAAGCCGCCCTCGCCGAGCTCTTGCTGTTTGAATCGGTCCGCCTCCAGCTCCTGGTGGTGGTCTGGAGCTCGACCGAGTTCGAGTCCCTCGGCGGCGACGAGCAGGCCATCGACGCGATCGCCTGGGCCGAGGTCGAGGCCATGCTGCTCGAGCCCGAGCTCGCTCACGGCGATGTTCGGCCCTTGCCGGTGATGGTCGCGGCCGGGAACATCGCCCTCGCCCGCGACGCAGCCGACCGCGCCGAGGCCCTGCGCATGGTCAACGAGGACAAGCGCGAGACCCTGCGCATGCGGGCCCGGCTGCGCGCGGCCCTGCGTGAGCTCCGGCTGCCCGAGTCGGTGTTGCTCGAGAACGCGTTGGCGGGCTTGCTCGGCGAGGATCGAGTCGAGCTCATGGACCTCCAAGCGAGTCGGCCGGTCGCCCTCGATGGGCTGTCACGCCAGGCCATGGACCAGCGGGTCTCTCGCGGACGCCGAGCGCTGACCGATGGCCCCGAGAACTGGCCCAGCCGGCGCAAGCCAGCGCTCTTCGATCTGCTCCGGCGCGGAGCCGCGAGCGCCCCGGACGAGCCCAGCTCGGACCCAAACGACTCGGACCCCTAGCAGCCTGTGGTGAAAGTCCTCGCGCCGCCTCGCTTGGCCTTTTCGCCGAGGGCGGTGTCGCCGAAACTTGTAGTACGCCCGCCCCAGGCTCCACTCTAGCCAAGAAAGCTGCTAGTCTCCGCCCCCGATGAGCGCGGATAAGACCGACCCCTCGATCGCCGAGCCCTCGCGCGCCAACCGGCTGATCATCGTAGCGATCGTCTTTGTCATCGCGCTTGGCTTGGATCTGTGGACCAAAGCCTGGGCGTGGGAGCACCTGCGCGAGCAGCCCCCCGTCGAGCTGATCGAGCACGTGTTCTACCTGAAGTTCGGGTTCAACACCGGCTCGGCCTTCAGCTTCTTGCGCGACGAGTCCTGGGCCCGCTACTTCTTCATCACCGTGACCTTCTTGGCCCTCGGCTACATGGGCTGGCTGGCCTGGAAGATGCCGACGCGGCGGCTCTACGGGTTCATCGCCGTCGGCATGATCGCCGCCGGCGCCGCTGGCAACCTTCATGATCGCTTCGTGCGGATCATGCCTGTGTGGATGGACGGGCAGTTTGTCGAGCGCCACGGGGTCATCGACTTCCTGCAATTCTATTACAACTGGCCGGCGCAAAAGTACTGGCCGATCTTCAATGTCGCCGACTCTGCGCTGGTCTGTGGCGTGATCCTGCTCCTCGTGTTCCTCCATTTTCATGGCGCCGAGGTCGAGGGCGCCGAGCCCGAGGGCGCCGAGGACGCCGCGGCCGGGTCAGAGACAGCCAAGGTCGCCGACGCCGAACCGACGGCGAGCGAGGCGCCCCCGGCCCAGGCCCCCGTCGGCTGAGCTCAGCTCAGCTCGCCGCGCTTGGCCTTGTCGAGCCAGCCTTGGGCTTCCTTCTCGATGATCGAGATCGCCTTGCCACGAAACGGACGGAGCATGAAGGGGACCTCGAGCTCGAGCTGCAGCCGATCGGCCATGACGGTCATCGCGCCCTCGAGGCGCTTGCCGACCACGGTGAAGCCGAGCTCGACCCGCCTGTCGCTGACCCATTTGGCTCGATACTCGTATTCGGCGAAGCGCTGCCCGTAAGCCTCGGCGGCCTTGACGGCGGCGAGCTTAGCGAGGTCGAAGTCGAGATCGTGGGGGATGTCGTGTGTCACGCGAGGGCAGCTTAACCCGCGTTGATGACCCCTCGCAAATCCGGGGGCCCCGCCCATGGGTCACAGCCGCGCTAGCTAGCTAGCTAGCGCGGTTCGCCCTCGCCCTCGCTGACCTCTTCGGTCTGGCCGGCGAGCGCGGCGATGAAGCC
>Ga0114946_10003344_pt1 | contig 10837 bp, 8 predicted proteins | sample WalLakDeSediment_FD_88676 | JGI IMG/M metagenome (GOLD analysis project Ga0114946, IMG submission 88676) | Lake sediment microbial communities from Walker lake, Nevada to study Microbial Dark Matter (Phase II) - Walker Lake 11/02/13 Deep Sediment | ecosystem: Environmental > Aquatic > Freshwater...
GAGCGCGGCGATGAAGACGACCGCTGTGAAGATCCGCTTGATCATGACAACCTGGCTAGCAGCGCGCCGGGGCGCGATCCAGAGCGGATTGTATCAGCGGTAGTCCGCCCGCAGCGCGTGCCGGGCGGAACAGGCAGGATTCAGGCCTTGATCGGATTATGCCGGCCGGTGTTGACCCGCTCGCGAAGATCCTTGCCTGGCTTGAAGTGCGGCACGTACTTTCCCGACAGGGCCACCGCTTCACCGGTTTTCGGATTGCGGCCGATACGCGGCGGGCGAAAATGCAGGGAAAAACTGCCGAAACCGCGAATCTCGATACGCTCGCCACTGGCCAGGCTGTTGCTCATGACCTCGATCAGGTACTTGACCGCCAATTCGACGTCCTTGGCGTTCAAGTGGTTCTGGCGACGGGCGATTGCCTCGATCAGTTCAGATTTTGTCATTTTATTGATCCGTCAGCGGCCCTAAAGACAGTTTTCCTCCGGATGGCGGAATGACGCGGGCCGCCCCGGGGCGGCCCGCAGCCGCCACCGTCAGGAATTCTCCTGGCTCGAGATCTGCTCCTTGAGCAGGTCGCCGAGACTCGTTCCCGTGGTCGAATCCGACTTCTTGTAGCTTTGCATGGCCTCGGCCTCTTCCCAGACCTCCTTGGCCTTGATCGACAGAGAGATCTGCCGGCTCTTGCGATCGAGCCCAGTGAATCGCGCCTCGATTTCCTCGCCCGATTTCAACAGGGTGCGGGCATCCTCGACGCGCTCACGCGACAGTTCGGAGGCACGCAGGTAGCCCTCGAGCCCGCCCACATCGACGGTGGCGCCCTTGGCATCGACCTCGGTGATGACCCCCTTGACGATGCTGCCCTTCGGGTGCTCCGCAAGCCAGGCCGACATCGGGTCGCGATCCATCTGCTTGACGCCCAGCGAGATGCGTTCGCGCTCCGGATCGATCGACAGCACAATGGCCTCGACTTCCTCGCCCTTGCGGTAATTGCGCACGGCCTCCTCGCCCACGAGGTCCCAGGAAAGGTCGGACAGGTGCACCAGCCCGTCGATGCCGCCATCCAGCCCGATGAAGATGCCGAAGTCGGTGATGGACTTGATGACGCCCTTGACGCGATCGCCCTTGTTGAAGCTGGTTGCGAACTCATTCCATGGGTTGGGCATGCACTGCTTGATGCCGAGGGACACACGCCTGCGCTCCTCATCGATCTCGAGCACCATGACCTCGATTTCATCACCGATCTGGACGACCTTGGACGGGTTGACGTTCTTGTTGGTCCAGTCCATTTCGGAAACGTGTACCAGGCCTTCGACGCCGTCCTCGATCTCGACGAACGCGCCGTAGTCGGCCAGGTTCGTGACCCTGCCGAACAGGCGGGTATTGGTCGGGTAACGACGGGCGATATCCTGCCACGGATCCTCGCCGAGTTGCTTCAAGCCGAGCGAAACACGGTTCCGTTCCCGGTCGAACTTGAGCACTTTCACCTGAATCTCGTCGCCGACGTTGACAACCTCCGAGGGGTTCTTGACCCGGCGCCAGGCCATGTCAGTGATGTGCAACAGTCCGTCGATCCCGCCAAGATCCACGAAAGCACCGTAGTCCGTCAGGTTCTTGACGATGCCGGGCAATACAGCGCCCTCGGTCAGGTTCTCCAGCAGCTCTTCGCGCTCGACGCTGTGCTCGGCCTCGACCACCGCGCGACGCGACACGACCACGTTGTTGCGCTTGCGATCGAGCTTGATGACCTTGAACTCGAGCATCTTGCCTTCGAGGTAGCTCGGGTCGCGGACCGGGCGGACGTCCACGAGGGAGCCCGGGAGGAACGCGCGCACCAGTTCCAGTTCGACGGTAAAACCGCCCTTGACCCGGCCGGTGATCATGCCTTCCACGATCTCGCCCTTCTCGAAGGCCTCTTCAAGAACGGTCCAGGTACGGGAGCGCTTGGCCTTTTCGCGGGACAGGCGCGTCTCGCCGAAGCCGTCCTCGACGGCATCCAGCGCAACCTCGACCTCGTCGCCGACGGCGACTTCCCACTCGCCCCGCTCGTTCTTGAACTGCTCGGCGGGAATGACTGATTCGGACTTGAGTCCGGCGGACACGATAACGACGTCATCGTTGATCTCGACGACCAGTCCCTTGAGGATGGCGCCGGGACGAATCTGCTGACTGGCAAAACTTTGCTCGAAGAGCTCTGCGAAACTTTCTGACATGGGTTGTTGATCCAACGGCCCGTAGGCCGACCAGTGGTAATCCGACGTCGCATCCATGCCGCGTCGGGCTTTCACGAAAAAAGGCCCCTGTCCTTCGGGACCACAGTAATCTCAATCGTTCGGCACCAGTCTCCGCCGCTTCAGCTCGTCCAGCACCACCTCGACCACCTCGTCGATGCTCAGTTCGGTACTGTCGACCACGCGCGCATCCGGCGCCGGGCGCAATGGCGCCACGGCGCGCTCGGCGTCCCGGCGATCCCGGGCCGCGACCTCTGCCGAAAGGCGGGGAAGGTTAACATCAAACCCCTTTTCCTTCAACTGCTTATAGCGGCGCAACGCCCGCTCCTCCGCAGAGGCCGTGAGGAAAACCTTCAGCTCCGCGTCCGGGAAAATCACGGTGCCCATGTCCCGCCCGTCCGCTACCAGGCCCGGCGGGCGCCTGAAGCTCCTCTGCAGGCCGACGAGGGCTGTGCGCACCCCGGGCAAGGCAGCCACCCGCGAAGCCCGGTCGCCGCAGGCCTCCGAGCGGATCGCCTCCGTGACATCCCGGTCGCCGAGGAATACCTGTTCCCCGGAAAACCGCGCCGGCAGATCCCGCGCGAGCGCAGCCAGGCCGTGCTCGTCTTCCAGCTTTAGGTCCTCATTTTCCGCTGCCAGCGCGACGAGACGATAAAGCGCGCCGCTGTCGAGAAGGTGCCAGCCCAGGCGCTTTGCCGCCTGGCGGCAAAGGGTCCCCTTCCCTGCGCCGCCGGGTCCGTCCACCGCGAGTACCGGCGCGGCATTCACGCCGCGGCTCCCGGCGCGAGCGCCTCGATCGCCAGGCCTGCAGAGGCTGCAGCCTCCCGGAAGCCCGGAAACGAGGTAGCGACATTCGCGACATCCAGGATTCGCACCGGCCCGGAGGCCCGCGCGGCCGCGATGGCGAACGACATCGCCACGCGATGGTCGCCGCCGCTGTCCACCGTCCCACCACGCATCGCCCCGCCCTCGATCAGCAAGCCATCGGGCCGCTCCCTGACGTCTATGCCGACAGCTTGCAAACCGCGGGCCATGACCGCGATCCGGTCAGACTCCTTGACGCGCAACTCCTCGGCGCCGCGGACCTTGGTGGTGCCGCCGGCCAGGGCTGCGGCGACAAACAGCGCCGGAAACTCGTCGATCGCCAAGGGCACCAGTTCGGGGGGCACGTCGATGCCTTTCAGGTCGCTGCGCCAGATAAGCAGATTGGCCACCGGCTCGCCGCATTCCTCGCGCAGCCGGGTGATCTCGATTCGTCCGCCCATCATGTTGAAAATCTCCAGCAGGCCCGTCCGGGTCGGGTTCAGGCCGACGCCTTCCAGCTCCAGCGGGGCGTCTCCGCCCGCGAGGAGCCCGCCCAGGATAAAAAAAGCCGCCGAGGAGAAGTCCCCCGGCACGATGACCTTGCCACCGCGCGGTCGTGCCGGACCCACGACTGCCGCACCCCAATCACCGGCCTCGACGGGACACCCGAGGGCAGCCAGCATGCGCTCGGTGTGGTCTCGTGACAGCGCGGGCTGGCGCACGACGGTCCGGCCCGCTGCGGACAACCCGGCGAGCAATACGGCCGACTTCACCTGTGCGCTGGCCACGGGCATCGAGTAATCGATCGGCCGCAACGGCCCGGCAGCCGAAATCCGGACCGGCGGGCAACCATTGCGCGTCTCGAGCCTGGCACCCATCCGGCCAAGCGGCAGGGCGACCCGTTCCATCGGGCGACGAAGCAGGGATTCGTCCCCGGTAAGTACTGCATCGATATTGCGGCCCGCCAGCAAGCCCGCCATCAGGCGGATGCCGGTTCCCGAATTGCCGAAGTCGAGCGGGCCGGACGGCGAGACGAGTTGCTCGGGCGGCAGGACTCGCACGCCGCCGTCGGCCAGGTCCTCGACGCGCGCCCCAAGCGCCTCCACCGCCCGTCGGGTCGCGAGGCAATCCTCGCTGCGCAGGAAGCCCTGCGCCTCGAGCGGTGCGGCGCCAATGGCGCCGAGCAGCATCACGCGATGGGACACTGACTTGTCCCCCGGCATCAACAGTCGTCCGGCCAGCGGGCCCGAAGGATGCACCAGCCAGCCGGGCCGGTTCATGTGCCGAGAACCTTGTTCAGTGCCGCGATCAGCCGGTCGTTCTCCGCCGGGGTGCCGATGCTGATGCGCAGGTGATTCGGCAAGCCGTAGTTGCCCACGGGGCGGACGATGACCGCCTCCCGAAGCAACGCCTCATACAGGAGTGCCGCCTCCGTCCCCATGTCCACCAGCAGGAAATTGCCGACCGAAGGCACCACCCCGAGACCGAGCGCCGCGCAGGCCTGCCCCACGCGCTGCAGCCCGGCGGCATTGATTTCCACGCTGCGCGCAAGGTGCGCCTCGTCGCCGAGTGCAGCCAGCGCGGCCGCCTGCGCAAGGCTGTTGGTATTGAAGGGCTGGCGAACACGATTGAGCAGGTCCGCAATCTCCGGACTGGATACTGCGTAACCCATCCTGAGGCCAGCGAGTCCGAATGCCTTGGAGAAGGTCCGGGTCACGACCAGGTTGGGGTAGCGCGCAAGCCAGCGCGTCGTCTCCGGGTAGTCCGATTCCCGCACATATTCAGAATAAGCCTCGTCAATGACCACCACCAGGTGCTCGGGAAGCGCCCCGATAAATCCCTCGAGCGCACCCGCCTCCAGCCATGTCCCGGTCGGATTGTTCGGGTTGGCGATGAACACCATGCGCGTCTCGGGCCCCACCAGCGCCGCCATGGCGTCGAGGTCGTGGCCGAAGGGTTGTTCATCCTCGACGGGCAAGGCATCGGCCACCAGGTGCGTTGCGCCGGCCGCCTGCACAGCGAGGGCGTAGACCGCGAATGCGTGGCGGGAATACACGGCGCCGAGCCCGGGGCGCAGAAAAACCTCAGCCAGCAACACCAGCACATCATTTGAGCCATTGCCGAGCGTCACGCAGTCGGGAGTCACGCCATGGCGTGCCGCCAGCGCGTTCTTAAGCTCGTAGCCGTTGGCGTCGGGGTACCGGGCCAGGTCCCCGCTCGCCACGGCGATCGCGGCAAGTGCCCGCGGTCCGGGTCCGAGCGGATTTTCGTTGGAGGCCAGCTTGACGATATCCGTCACGCCGTACTCGCGCTCGAGTTCTGCGATCGGCTTGCCGGGCTGGTATGGCCGGAGGCCGCAAATCCCGGCGGCAGCCAGGTCGAGGAATCTGTTTGTCATGAGACCTCCCGAACGGAGGCCGCAAGTTTACAGGATCGCTACGGGGTAAGAGCCCAGCACACGACACCATGCCGCCGCGGCCTCGAGATCCCGCAGCGCCGCGGCGACGTTTTCATCGTCGCGGTGGCCCTCGACATCTACGAAGAACACGTAGTCCCATTTGCCGCGTCGCGAGGGACGCGACTCGATACGCGTCATGCTGACCTTGTGCTGCGAGAGCGGATAAAGCAGTTCCTGTAACGCGCCTGCCTTGTGGCGGGAGGACAAGAGCAGTGAGGTCTTGTCGGACCCGCTCGGCCCGGCTCTCTCCCGGCCGATCACGACGAAGCGGGTTGTGTTGTCCGGCCGGTCCTCGATGTTGGCCATCAACCGGTCCAGTCCATAGACCTCGGCCGCGGTACCGCCCGCGATTGCGGCCGCGCCCTCTTCCGTGGCGGCGAGCCTGGCGGCTTCCGCATTCGATGCCACCGCGACCTGTTCCACGCCGGGCAGGCGCTGGTCGAGCCAGGCCCGGCACTGGGCCAGCGACTGCTGGTGCGAGTACACCTTGCGCACCTTGTCGAGCGAGGCCACGCGCCCAAGCAGATGCTGGCGGATACGCAATTCGACCTCACCGCTGATCAGCAGCGGCGTGGTCATCAGCATGTCGAGGGTATTGCTGACGGTGCCTTCCGTCGAATTTTCCACCGGTACCACGCCGAAGTCCGCAATGCCGGCTTCGACATCGTGGAAAACTTCCTCGATGGACGGCGCTGTGAGCATGCGGACCGAGTGGCCGAACTGCTTGAGGACCGCGGCCTGCGAGAAAGTGCCTTCCGGGCCGAGAAAAGCCACCTTCAGCGGTTCCTGCTGCGCGAGGCAGGCCGACATGATTTCCCGGAACAGGCGGACGATCTCCTCATCCTTCAGGGGCCCTGAATTGCGACTCACCGCGTGGCGGAGGATCTCGGCTTCACGCTCGGGCCGGTAATAGTCCCGGGGCATAGTGGTCAGCCCCGCGGGCTCCGGGAACTTGGTCTCCCCCACGGCGCGCGCAAGGCGCGCACGCTCATTGATCAGTGCCTGCAACTGCTCGTCAATGGCATCGATCTGGCGGCGGATGCCTTCGAGAGCCTCGTTGTCGCGGCGGTCGCTCATCAGCGTTTCATGCCGGGTCGGGGGTCACTCGCAACGACAGGACCCCGGCAATCGATCCGATCTGCGCCAGCACGCTGTCCGGGATTTTGCCGTCGACATCGGCCAGCGTGTATGCGATTTCACCGCGGGACTTGTTCAGCAGGTCCGAGATATTCAGTCCGGCGGATGCCAATGCAGTGGAGATCTGGCCGACCATGTTCGGCACGTTGGCGTTGGCGATCGCCAGCCGCGTGCTGCCCTCGATGCGCGGCAGGATCGCGTCGGGGAAATTGACCGAATGGCGGATGTTGCCGTTCTCGAGAAAATCACGCAGGTTCTGCGCGACCATGATGGCGCAGTTTTCCTCGGCTTCGCGGGTCGATGCGCCGAGATGCGGCAGGGCGATGACCTTGGCATGCCCCTTGTTGGCGGATGTGGGGAAATCCGTGACGTATCGCCCGAGACGTCCCTCGTCGAGCGACGCGAGCACCGCGCCATCGTCCACGATCTGGCCGCGCGAGAAGTTCAGCAATACGCCGCCGGGCTTCATCAGCGCCAGGCGGTCGGCGTTCACCAGGCCGCGCGTGCCCTCGGCGAGCGGCACATGCACCGTCACGACCTGCGAGCGGCTGAACAGGTCGTCGAGGCTCACCGCCTGTCGCACCCCGGAGTTCAGCTGCCAGGCACGTTCCACGGTAATCCGCGGATCGAAACCGACCACCTGCATGCCGAGCGCCAGCGCGGTATTGGCGACTTCGACGCCGATCGCACCGAGACCGATGACCCCCAGGCTGCGGCCGGGAAGCTCGAAACCGACGAAGCGCTTCTTGCCGCTCTCCACCGCACGATTCAGCTCTTCCTCGCTGCCATCCAGTGTACGCACGTAATCCCAGGCCTCGCACAGGTTGCGAGCTGCAAGGAGGATGCCGCCGATCACCAGTTCCTTCACCGCATTGGCATTGGCGCCGGGCGCGTTGAACACCGGGATGCCGCGCCGGCTCATCGCTTCGACGGGAATGTTGTTCACGCCCGCGCCGGCCCGGCCGATCGCCTTGACGCTCGCCGGGAGATCCGACTTGTGCATGTCGGCGGAGCGCACCATCACCGCGTCCGGGTGGCCGATTTCAGACGCAACCTCGTAGCGGTCCCGCGGCAGCCGTTCCAGGCCCGCCAGGGCAATGTTATTGAGAGTGAGAACCTTGAACGTCATCGTGATCTCCATCGGCGCCGTGTCGGTAGCCCGATAGTGGCAGATTCATGTCGCAATGCAACAGACGGACTATCCGCAGTTGCGCTCGAACTCGCCCATGAAGGCCACGAGAGCGTCCACGCCCTCCTGCGGCATCGCGTTGTACAGGCTGGCGCGCATTCCGCCCACCGAGCGATGTCCCTTGAGAGTCAGCAGCCCCGACGCCTTGGCCTGCTCGAGGAACTTCGCGTCGAGCGTCGGATCCGCGAGCGTAAACGGTACGTTCATCCAGGAGCGACAATGCTTCGCAACCGGGTTGGCATAGAAGTCGGAAGCATCGATTGCGCTGTAGAGGGTCTCGGCCTTGCGGCGGTTGCGCCGCTCCATCTCGGCCAGGCCGCCTTGTTCCAGCAGCCATTCGAACACCAGCCCGGCGATGTACCAGGCCCAGGTCGGCGGCGTATTCAGCATCGATCCGGCTTCGGCCTGCTCGCGGTAATCCATCATGACCGGTGTGCCTTCGCGCGCCCGGCCCACCAGGTCTTCGCGAACGATCACAATCGCGAGCCCGGCAGGTCCGATGTTCTTCTGCGCGCCGGCGTAGATCAGTCCGAAGCGGCTGACGTCGAGCGGCCTGGACAACAGCGTCGAGGACATGTCGACGACCAGCGGCGCCGACGCCTCCGGCACGAAATGGAATTCGACCCCGCCGATGGTCTCATTCGGCGTGTAATGCAGGTAGGCGGCATTTTGGCTCAATTGCCAGCCGGATGGATCGGGGATCTCCGTGTGCCGATTGTCCGCTGAATCTGCAGCCACGTGCGCATCGAGGAAGCGGCGGCCTTCGGCCAGGGCTTTCTTGGACCAGGATCCCGTGACCACGTAGTCCGCCTTGTCGCCCGGGCCCGCCAGGTTGAGCGGCACGGCGCCGAACTGCGCCGACGCACCGCCCTGCAGGAACAGCACACGGTAGCCCGCGGGGATACCCAGCAGCCTGCGGAGATCAGCCTCGGCACGCTCCGCGATGGACATGAACTCCTTGCCCCGATGGGACAATTCCATCACCGACATGCCGCAGCCGCGCCAGTTGGTCAGCTCATCGCGCGCGCGCTCCAGCACCGGCAGCGGGATTGCCGCGGGTCCGGCGCTGTAATTGAAAACACGATCCATGTTGTGCCCCATTGAAATGTTCCTTCAGTCCGCAGCGTCTGTTTCGTCGCCGGACAAGTCAGTATCGTCTTCGTCGAGGTCCTCCGCCTGTTCGGCGGCCACCCGTCCCATCCCGACCAGCCGGCCGCCTTCGTCCAGCCGGATCAGGCGCACGCCCTGCGTGTTGCGGGACAACACGGGGATGCCTTCGATCGCCGTCCGCACGAGTACCCCGGTGCTGGAAATCATCATGACCTGGTCGTCCGGCTGCACCAGCAGGGCGCCGACCATGAGGCCGTTGCGGTCATTGGTCTGGATCCCGATCACGCCCTGGCCGCCGCGACCATGGATCGGGAAATCCTCCACCGGGGTCAGCTTCCCGTAGCCGTGCTCGGTGGCCAGCAACAAGTGTCCCGCGTCGGCGATGATGAGTGCAATGACCTGGTGTTCATCGGCCAGGCGCAGGCCGCGAACTCCGCCGGCCGTGCGACCCATCGGGCGGACATCCGCCTCGCGGAAACGGACGGCCTTGCCGTTCGACGCGCACAGCAGGATCTGCTGGCGGCCGTCGGTGATACCTACATCGATCAGGTAATCGTCGTCGCGCAGGTCGATGGCAATGATGCCGTCCCGGCGCGGCCTCGAGAATGCGACGAGGGGCGTCTTCTTCACCGTGCCCCGGCTCGTCGCCATGAACACGTAAGGACCCTCGATGAACTCGCGGATGGGCAATACGGCGTTGATTCGCTCGTCCGCCTGGAGGGGCAACAGGTTGACGATCGGCTTGCCGCGCGAGCCGCGGCCGGCAATAGGCAACTCGTAAACTTTCAGCCAGTAGACCTTGCCCCTGCTGGAGAAACACAGCAGCCAGTCATGCGTGTTGGCAATGAACAGCTTGTCGACGAAATCCTCTTCCTTGACGCGCGTTGCCGTCCGGCCGCGGCCGCCGCGACGTTGCGCCTGGTAGTCCGTCACCGGCTGTGCCTTGGCATAACCGCCGTGTGACAGCGTGACGATCACGTCCTCCTCGCTGATCAGGTCCTCCAGCGAGAGGTCGAGGTGCTCGCGGAAAATCTCCGTGCGGCGCTCGTCGCCGTATTCGTCGCGCACCGCGATCAGCTCCTCGCGAATCACGGCCGACAACCGGTCGGCGCTTTCCAGGATCTCAGAATAACCTTTAATTTTCTCTATTATCTCTTCGTATTCCTTGATTATTTTGTCCTGCTCAAGCCCGGTAAGGCGATGCAGGCGAAGGTCCAGGATGGCCTGCGCCTGGGCGGTGGCGAGCGGGTATGCGGCGGTGCCCAGGGCGAGATCCCCAGCCAGCCCGACAGGCCGCGTGGCCTCGGCGCCGGCCCGTTCCAGCAACCCGCTCACCACGCCCGCCGCCCAGGGGCGTGAAGTGAGTCCGGCCCGTGCCTCGGCCGGCGACGGCGACGCCTTGATGAGGGCGATGACTTCGTCGATGTTCGCCAGCGCGACGGCCAGGCCCTCGAGCACGTGGGCCCGCTCGCGTGCCTTGCGCAGCTCGAAAATCGTGCGCCGCGTGACAATCTCTCGCCGATGCCTGAGGAACGCCTCGAGGATTTCCTTCAGCGGCAAGAGCCTCGGCTGGCCGTCGACCAACGCAACCATGTTGATGCCGAACACGGTCTGCAGCGGCGTGTGCTTGAACAGGTTGTTCAGCACCACGTCGCCGTTCTCGCCGCGCTTCAGCTCGATCACCACCCGCAGGCCGTCCTTGTCGGACTCGTCACGCAGCTCGCTGATGCCCTCGAGCTTCTTCTCGCGCACCAGCTCGGCGATCTTCTCGACCAGCCGCGCCTTGTTGACCTGGTAAGGCAGCTCGGTGATCACGATCGCCTGGCGGCTGCCGTCGCGCAGATCCTCGAAATGGCTGCGGGCGCGGATGTGGACCCGGCCTCGGCCGGTGCGGTAGGCCTCGACGATGCC
>Ga0114946_10003345_pt1 | contig 10831 bp, 8 predicted proteins | sample WalLakDeSediment_FD_88676 | JGI IMG/M metagenome (GOLD analysis project Ga0114946, IMG submission 88676) | Lake sediment microbial communities from Walker lake, Nevada to study Microbial Dark Matter (Phase II) - Walker Lake 11/02/13 Deep Sediment | ecosystem: Environmental > Aquatic > Freshwater...
GCGCTCGCCGTGTTTCTCGCAAGAACAGGGGCAAGGAGAGAAGAGATCAGGACAGGGATCACCGATCTTTTTGCATATGACCTCAACCGCACGGTCGATGAGATTCGACCCGGTTATTTCTTTGACGTTTCATGCCGGGGCACGGTGCCCGAAGCGATCATCGCATTCCTTGAGTCAAGCTCCTACGAGGATGCGGTAAGGAATGCCGTTTCACTGGGCGGGGACAGCGACACCTTGGCCTGCATCACGGGAGGGATCGCAGAGGCGTTTTACGGTTCCGTCCCTAAAGAAATGCAGGACTTCGTGAGACAATGCCTGACGCCTGATCTTTGGAAGATCACAGAGGCTTTCTGTGAAAAATACCGATAGTCATTGAACCTCGTGCTGCACTGCAGGCGCGAGGAGATCACATTGAAGAAAGTTTTAGAGGATGCGGAGCACAGGGGCCGGGTGATGGAGAAGCGGAGCGTACAAGTGTCACGAGCATGCGCCGTGCTGTACGCCGACATCCTGGGGGATTGGCGGAAATGGAAGCCGGTTACAAGGATCAAGCACCCGGAAAGGGTGGAAGCATTGATTGACAGGATCAAGAAGACGCTCTTCCGGGCTGTCCTGTGAAGGGGAATGACAAATGAATAGAATGAAAGGATCGAGCAGTTTCAATTGATGGCCATGAGATCGAAAAGCCCGAGCAAGACCTGCTCCGGCAAAGCATCCGGGCCTTGGAACTTTTGAAAAAACTGAACCGCCTGGCGGGAACGGATGCCGATGATGCCCCGCCTGCAGGTGCGGACATCTCTCTTCTTTCCTTTTTCATTGCCGGCCACGAGGGGTTCACCTTCGATGAAAGGCAGGAACTCCTGGAGATGACCTCCCCTGCCGCCCGAATCGAAAGAGAGGTCGAGTTGCTCGACAAGAAGATCGATATGCTCAATGCCCGGGATGAGATCAGGAAAATCACGGGCGGCAACGGAAAAATGCGGAAAGTTTAACCTAAACTGATCGGTTCCACGTTCAAGGTTCAGGGTTCAGAGGTTATATTAACCGTCTCGAAATAGTATGGACACTTCCTTTTCCCGGACGTGCCATTTTCCTGTAGGAGCGACCTCCGGGTCGCGATGGTATCGCAAGCAGGAGCTTGCTCCTACAGTACGGGGGAAGGGCACAAGCGGGCAAAGGGTTGTCAAGACTATTATGGGACCATTGATAAGGTGAAGACAACCTACCCACGACAGCTTTCTAAAGCCGCAAAAGGATCCAGAAGATGGGCAAGCCTCTCAAAACGAATAGAAGCGGCGTCAGGCTCGAGATCCCCCCACAGACCCTTGACACATTGGAACGGAGCCCCTATATTCGGCGAAATTATTAATGGTCTCATAATAGTCTTGACATGAATTGTCTCCTTGCCCTATTTCCGTTTCTGTAGGAGCAAGCTCCTGCTTGCGATAATATCGCGACCGGGAGGTCGCTCCTACCGGTAGGTGACCTGTCGATTAGAACGAAGCGTCAAGACTATTTCGAGACGGTTCATGACTTTCAGATTCCTCGGCGCGGGATAAACTCCGGGAACTCCCTTTGAGGAGCTTGCCGGGTACTGCACCTGTCGGCGATGTGAGAGGGCCAAGTTCCATTTTCGTGAAAAGAAGTTTTCTGTTCCAAAAACGTGATAACCCCAAAAAGGGAGGAATCCGGTCGATGAACAAGAAGCAGAAAGAGATTCTGGAGGGATTGAAAACCGCCATGGAAGCGGAACTCACGGGACAGCAGTTTTACAAGGCCGCTGCCAAAAGCACGAAGGACCCGAAGGGCAAGGCGGCCTTCCTGAAAATGGCGGACGAGGAAATGGGCCATTTCAATGCACTGCGGAAACAGTACCAATCCGTGTTGGATACTGGAAATTACGATTCGGCCGTGAAGGTTGCAAAAGGAGGAGGAAGAAAAGCGTCAAGCCCCATCTTCAGCAAGGAGATCAAGAAGCGAATCAAGAGCAGCCATTTTGAGGTGAGTGCCCTCAACATCGGCATGAAACTGGAACTGGATGCCATGACCTTCTACCGGACCTGTGCCAAGAGGGCGAAGAATCCCGAGGCCAAGGCGTTCTACAATGAGCTCGCCGATTGGGAGCAGGGTCACTACCGGGCTTTCAAAGACCAGCTCGACATGCTCAAGGAAGAGTATTTTACGGCCAACAATTTCGTGCCCTTCTAATGCCTCTGATCACCCTTGCTCCTGCTTTTCTCCCTTGGTCCACAGGGGCACGAGGGAGAGAAGGACCACTGCGAGATTGATCATGATGGAGATCATCACGACATCATGGAAGGCAAGGGGAATGGCGGCTTCAGCGGCATAGGTCCGGTCAAAACCCTCCAGCACGAGTCCCGCTTCATACCTGTCTTTCCATGACGAGAAAAAAGTTCCGGTGACGGCCATCCCTAGGGCAATGCCCACCTGTCTGTGGGTGGCGATCAGGGCGGAAGCCGTGCCCAGGTGCTCCCTGTCCACCGCGCTCATGATAATGCTGTTGTTGGCCGGCTGGAACGTTCCGGCGCCCACCCCCAACAGGACGAACACCGGGGCGATAGTGATCGGCGAGCTTTGCAAATCAAACCCGAGCATCAACATGAAGGACAGGGTGGCTGCAGCCGCTCCGATTGCGGCAAACCATGGGGGCCCGAACCTGTCCGAAAGCCAGCCGCTCACCGGGCCGAACACCATGGTCGTCACGGAGGTGGCGGCCATGAGCATTCCTGCTTCCGAAGCTCGCATACCAAGCCCCACCATGAGGTAAAATGGGATGATCAGCATGTAGGAAGGGGCCGCCACAAAGTGGAGAAACAATCCCCCCATGGCGCTGCTGAAAATCTTGTCCTTGAAAAGGGCGGGATTGACAATCGGATTTTGAGCGCGGCCTTCAAAGCAAACAAAGACCACGATCAAAGAAAGCCCCAGGCCGGCGAGAAGGAAAACCCGCAAGGACGCAGGGCCGTACTCCCTCATCTGGCTCACGCCGAAAACAAGGAGAAACAGTCCTGCCGAGGATATGAGCGCCCCCAGAAGATCGAGACGGATTTTGCCGGGCTTGGGTTGATCCGTATCGAGAAACAGGATCGCCATGACAAAAGCGGCGACACCCAAGGGTACTCTCACATAGAAAATCGAGCGCCAGTCCAGGATGTCCAGCAGGAGCCCGCCGACAATGGGCCCTGCAATGAAGCCCAGCGATACGGACACCCCCATGGAACCCAGCCCTTTACCCACTTCGTGGGGAGGGAAAGCCTCCGTGACGATGGCGGCGCCGCAAGAGATGGTCATGGCGGCGCCCACGGCTTGCAGGGCTCGAAAGAAAATCAACTGCCCGATGCTCCCGGCAAGGGCGCACGCCGACAACCCCAGGGTGAAAACAACGATCCCGGCCAGAAAGATCCTTTTTCGGCCGATCATGTCGCCGATCTTTCCGATAATGAGCATGGAACTCGTGCTCACCAGAACAAAGGCCACGGTCACCCACATCACCACCGACACCTCCGTCTCGAAAACACGGGTGAGCACGGGAAAGGCGATGTTCGTGATGCTGGCATCCATGGTCGCCGTCATGGTCGTGACGGCCACCGTGATGAGCACTTTCCATTTGTTTTGAATCATTGTATGATTGCGCCAAAATCCTTGTATGAAACTTATGAAGGTGCAGCCGTCAGGCTGCAACGGGATTATAGTCCGAAAAAGGCAAAGAGGAGAGGAAAAAGCCATGCGGATGCTCAACCCTGAGAATATGCGGGATCTTGCGGCAGTGGCGCTGGGGGAGGAAGAGGCGGATCTGGTGGTGAAAAACGCGGACCTGGTCAATGTCTACACGAGGGAACTCCTGAGGGGCACCTCAGTAGCGGTCAAAGGAGAATGGATCGCTTATGTGGGGCCGGATGCCGGCCACACCATCGGCCGGAAAACCCAGGTCATCGAGGCGGAAAGGCAGGTCCTCATGCCCGGCCTTGTGGACGGCCACACGCACATCCTCTACTACGCAGGGCCTCATGAGTTTCTCCGCTACGCAATGACGGGAGGCACGACGACGTTCATCACCGAGATCATGGAGCTTACTTTTCCACTCGGGTATGAGGGGCTTTTGTCTTGTTTGGAAGCTTTTAAGGATCAGCCCGTCAAGATTTTCTCCACCGTGCCCCCCTCCATCACCTTGAGCAGGGATGCGGCCGAAAGGGCCCCTAAGCCGGCACAGTTGATGGATCTTCTAAACCGTGAAGAAGTGCTGGGCGTGGGAGAAGGCTTCTGGCAGGAAGTTTTGCAGAAGGAGACAAACTACCCCGCCCTTGCCGCAGAGGCGTTGAGGTTGAGAAAAACCGTGGAAGGCCATGCCGCCGGGTGCCGTTCCCGGCGGCTGCCGGCCTACCTGGACTATGGCGTCTCGTCGTGCCATGAATCGGTGAGCGCCGATGAAGTGGTCGAAAAGATCCGCCTCGGCGTCTGCGCCATGATTCGGGAGGGCAGCATCCGGAAAGAACTGGATGCCATCGGGAAAATCAAGGACCTGGCCCTTGACCTGAGGCGGGTTGCGCTGGTTACGGATGGGGCCGATCCCAGGGATCTTGTGGAGAAAGGCTACCTGGAGCATGTGGTCCAGCGGGCTGTGGATGTGGGCTTTGAGCCTCTTCTTGCCATTCAGATGGCCACCTTGAACGTGGCCGAGCATTTCAGGCTGGACGGCCTTTTGGGGGGCATAGCCCCGGGGAAATATGCGGACATGGTTCTCATCCCGGACCTTCGCACGATCCAGGCTGAGTGCGTTGTGAGCAACGGCGTGGTGATCGCCCGAAAGGGAAAGCGGGCGGTGGAACCTCGAAAGGCGTTGATCCAAGGCGACAGGCTGACAAAAAGGCGCTTTGCTCCCGGGGACTTCGCCGTCCGAGTAAACCGCAACAACTCTGTCAGGGTAAGGGTGATCGAGCAGGTCACGGAATTGGTGACCAAGGGGCTTGACCTGGAAATGCCGGTTCATGACGGCGAGATCCAAGCGGACCCAAAGCAGGACCTCCTGAAAGCATCGGTCATATCCTGTAAAGGCCGCATCTTCACGGCCCTGATCCGGGGGCATGGCTTTCGGGCAGGGGCCATGGCCACGAGCATAGCCTGGGAAACCTTTTCCGTCGTGGTGGTGGGAGCGACTGATGCGGATATGGCTGCGGCGGCGAACCGGGTCTACGACATGGGGGGAGGGGTCGTGATTTGGGCCCAAGGCGGCGTTCAGGCCGAGCTTCCCCTTCCTATTGCAGGGTTCCTGTCGGAGTTGACGATGGAGGAGGTCGTTCGGAGGCTCAAGAGCATTCAGGAAAAAGCCGAAGCGCTGGGCTTCCCTTTCGCCGACGCAGGCCTCACCCTCGCCACGCTCACCACCGCCGCTATCCCCTTTCTGCGCCTTTCGGAAGACGGGCTGGTGGACGTGAAGACGGGCCGGACAGTGGAGATGATCGTCCCGTGATATGTAGAAAGAATGCGGATATTTCCATAGTATAGTATTCGTACCTAAATTGAGCGATATTCCAGGCAAGCCCGGGCCCCGGCTGTCATTGCGAGCGCCCACAGCGTGCGAAGCAATCCCTTTGAAAACGAGATTGCCACGCCCCTTGGGCTCGCAATGACCGAAAAAATCGCTCAATTCAGGTCGCCATGTTTCAACTGGGGTGAGATCCCGTGGGGCTGTTCGTATGGCGTTTAATGTGATTCTTGGAGTTCTGGGAGGATTGGGGCTTTTCCTTTTCGGGATCCATATGCTCAGCAACGCGCTCAGATCCCTGTCTTTGGGTTTTCTCAAGGATCTGCTGGAAAAAGTTACCTCCAACAGGGTGAAATCCGCGCTTGTGGGTGTTCTCGTCACGGCCGTCATCCAGAGTTCCAGCGCCACATCGGTTATTCTTATCGGGTTTCTCAATGCGGGAATCATTACCCTGACGGCCGCCCTGCCGGTCATCTTCGGCGCCAATATCGGAACCACCATCACCGCCCAGTTGATCGCCTTCAAACTCACCAATTCCGCCATGCTCTTCGTCTTTGCCGGAGCCATGGTCTATCTGTTTTCCAAGAAAGCAAGAAACAAAGACAAAGGACTCGCCCTTTTCGGGTTCGGGATTCTCTTTCTGGGTTTAGCTACCATGAGCTCGGCGGTGAAACCCCTTGCCGGGAACGAGGCCGTGATCGATCTTTTCCTGCACTTCGGCCAACGTCCCATCCTGGGGATTTTGACGGGGATCATCGTCACCGTCATGCTTCAGAGCAGCAGTACCACCATCGGCATGATTATCGCCTTTGCCGCGGTCGGCCTCCTTGATCTTCAAGCGTCGGTTTACCTGGTGCTGGGGGACAACATCGGCACTTGCATTACGGCCGCCATCGCCAGTGTGGGCGGCAAACTGGCAAGCAAACGGCTCGCCCTCGGTCATGCGCTTTTCAACACCGTGGGGACCGCTATTGTTTTTCCCTTCGTTCCCCTGTACCTCCGCTGGGTGCCTTTGCTCTCCTCCGACGTAGCGCGGCAGATCGCAACGACCCACACCATTTTCAATGTGGTGAACACCTTGATTCTTCTCCCCTTGATTCCATGGTTCATCAAGGCTCTCACAAGCATTTTCCCGGGAGAAGATTACGAGAAGAAAGAGGCTCGCTTTCTCGACAAGAATCTCCTCGTGACCCCGAACCTGGCTGTCAAAGCCGTGGTCAGGGAGTTATCAGCCATGCTGAGCGTTTGTCAGGGCATGCTTGAAAAGGCGAGGCAATGCGCCCTCAGTTACAACCACAAGCTGAAAAATGAAGTGGTTCTCGACGAAGATTCGGTGGATGAGATGCAGAAAAACATCACCAACTATCTCGTGGAGATCACTCAAAAGGAACTGACGGAAAAACAAAGAAAGCTCATTCCCGCTCTCCTCCATAGTGTCAACGATATCGAGAAAGTGGGGGACTACTGCCAGGGAATCGTCGGCCATGCCCAGAGAACCTACGAAAACAACCTGACCCTGTCACCCCAGGCAAAGGAGGAACTTGAAAAGCTCTTCAGCAAAACGCAAGTGCTTATGCATCAAACGAAAAAGGCCCTCGACAACGACGACCGTCGGGCCGCCATGATCACCCTGACCATCGAACGGGAAATCGACGAATTGATCCGGCAGTACAAGATGAACCATCTCTACCGGCTCGAAAAGGGAAGCTGCATCGGCGAAGCGGGCCTCGTCTATTCGGAAATGCTCACCGACATAGAAAGGTTGAACGACCACCTCTGCAATATTACAAAAGGCATCCTCCACATCGGGAAGCGATAAGGGATGGGTGTTTGATGATGCCTTGTATCCGCACGATCAGGCCAAGGGGTTCGAAGTGGGTGACCTGAGGGGCGCATTCACCATTGTGCAGGATCTATGAACATTTATTTCCCTCCCGTTTCTTGTGACCGTTTCAGAAATGGGCAATGCGAATGGCCTCGCCTCCTCTTGTTATTTTCTTTTTGGCCCTTTGGACAGCCTTGAGTTACAATGCGCGATCGGAAACGATGGGGTCTTGCCCTGGCCCGTGATGAGGAAAAATAAATCAAAGGGGGAAAAGCCAATGAAAAAAATGTGTGTGGCATTAATCGTGTCAGCGCTCCTCGGTTTCTCGGGGATTTCTTCCCATGCGGACAGCGGACGCACCGGTCTTTGGAGTCTTTACTTTGATGTGTTCATGGACGCCAAATACATCGATCTCACCCACGCTTTTGAGCCTGTTCAAGCCGTTTGGCCGGGTTTTGGAAATGCAAAGTTCAAACCGGCCGCCGCGGGGCAGAAAATCGAAGGCTATGTGGATGTGGGCGAGGAATTTACCTACGAAAAACATGGCTTTGTTGCCACCGCCTATGAGCTGCCCACCGATCAGTATGGAACACAGTTGGATCCCCCGGCGCATTGGGACAACCGTGGTGCAACGATAAGCGACATACCGGCCACCTATGCTATTCGCCCACTGGTCGTTATTGATGTTCATGAAAAAGTCGCCAAAGATGAAGGCTATCACCTCCAGGTTCAAGACATAAGAGACTGGGAGGCCAAGCACGGACTCATCCCGGAAGGCTCTGTGGTGATGGTTCGCTCCGACTGGCATAAGAAATGGTCGAACATCGAAAGGTTCAACAAGAAACCCTTTCCCGGTGTCGGTCTCGATGCGCTGAAGTTTCTCCATCTGGAGAGGAAAATACTTTTCCATGGCCATGAGCCTTTGGATACGGATACAACCCCCAACCTTGAAGGGGAATACTGGCTCATGCATAATCATTTTGCCCAGGCAGAGGGGGTCGCCAACCTCGATCAGGTCCCCGAGGCGGGAGCGTTGATCATTATCGGGTTCGCCAAGCCCAAAGGGGGCACGGGCGGATATGCCCGCTATATCGCTATCGCTCCAAAGGATTGGCCCCATGGTGTTTCGGTGAGACAGGTTCCCGGGGCGCCGCTTCCCGTCCAGGCGCATCCGCTGAAAAGGGATAAGGATGGTGTCATGCGTCCGACACCTTAGCTTCCTGAACCGCCTCCTTTCACACTTATTAATCGTCTCGAAATAGTATTGACGACTCGCTCCCCCCTCACCCCCAATACTGGGGGAGAGGGCAGGGTGAGGGGGCTTGGGGATAACAAGGCAAATATGAGACGCTTAATAATGCCGAAGCATTTTCTGCGCCGCAGCGTACCAAGCGATTCTCTGAAGGTGGAGATCTTTCGAAATTTGCTTCGGTCTGGGCGCGCGGTGGTGGCTATAGCATTGCAAGCAGAGTATGTCTGTGATACAATCCTCTTTCTTAAAACTGAACTTATAATCCGGAGCGGAACATGAAAGGGTATGTGAGCGTTCACAAAATCGGTGACAGGCAGATTTTCGCAAACACGTCAAAGTTTCGCATTTACGGTCGTCTTCACGGCTTCATCTCCGAAGGTTTTTTCCATCAGGGACAATCGGCCCTGGATGCCACTATCGCCCTTTTGGCTTCCCTTGAACCCCCCTATATCGATTATGTCTTTGATATGCGCTTCAGCGATCCCTGGCCCTCCGACATTTTCCAGCTCTGGAAAGATAAGGGGGTCGAGACGCTTACCGAGTATCCCCAAGTCTTTGTTTCGGGCGTTGCCGCCAAAGACTCTCCCCTCTGGCTTCAGATCTCCCAGTGGAAGGAACTCTTCGATCAGCACGGGGATCGCATCCTTGGGATCTTCGAGACCCCGGAGGAGGCGGAGCGTTTTCTCGACACGCTGAGGGGTTATGCCCAAGACCAAAAAGAGATATAAAGAGTTTTGCTGAATATCTTCCTTGACAGGGTCTTCGGGTTCCCCTATAGTCCGTCTCGAACATGATCATTCCAGTCTGAATTATTAGCCAAATACAAGGGTTTTTACCCATACTTCGCTCGGGGGTTTGATGCCGGAGGTGGCCGAGTCACTCGAGTGGCCGCCTGATTTCTCCTTGTTTGAAAAAACCGCCCCCGCCATGGTTGTAAGAATCATTCCGGCGAGACGCATCTCTTTGCCCATGCGTGATCTTACTTCTTATCGTTCGAAATCGTTTGCTGAATCTTTCAAGGGAGGATCATGCATAATCCTTCTCATCCTAGAACGGTTGCCCAGGAACATGTGCTCAACGGTCGGGGTTTTTCCGGGCTGCAAGGCCCGTGGCGTAAAAGGGTGGGTGTTTTATCTGAAATGGCCATTTGAATGAAGGGAGGCTCCGTATGAAAGGAAGAATGGTTCTGATCGGCGTGTTGGTGGTGCTTTTCAACGTTGTTTTTCTTGTTCCCTATGCAACCCTGCCGTCCTCACAGGCAGCGGACCCCATTATTGTGGGCGTGCCGACGTCCCTGTATACTCCGTTCGGGACTTACGGTTTGAAGGCTGTCAATCTTGCCGTGGAGGAAATCAATGCTGCTGGAGGGGTGGCGGTGGGCAATGAGAAAAGACCGCTCAAGGTGGTGGTGGCGGATACTCGAGGGGGGGAGCCCGGGACTCCTGTCCATGACGCGCTCATGGCCTATGAGAGGCTCATTACGGGACAAAAGCCCCACGCCATTGTAATCGGCGCTTTTCGCAGCGAAGTGCTCATCGCCGCCATGGACCTCGTGTCGAAGTACAAGGTGCCTCATCTGGGCACCATTGCGCAGACGCCTGCATTTCAAGGGCAATTCAGAAAAGACCCGGAAAAATACAAGTATCTTTTTCGCGTAACCACCGACGCCTTAATAGATGCGGGCTACATTGCCCGAACCCTGGATATGATTAAGAAAGATTATAATCTCGAAAGGGTCTTTCACCTCTACCAGGACACCCTCTGGGCAAAAGCTTTTGCAGGGCTTCTGCAAAAGCATTGCGCTGCGACGGGGTGGACCGAAATCGGCTTTGAGCCCTATGCGGCGGGCGCGTCGGATTTTTCTCCCGCCCTCACCAAGGCCAGAGAAACAAAAACCCAGGTGATCTCCATGGTGTGGGATGTTCCCCTGGGCGCCGGGGTTTTCGCAAAGCAATACGTGGCCATGAAGGTCCCGGCACTTCTCATTGGTTTTATTCCTCCCATGGGCTCGCCTATGGCGCCGAAAGCGGTCGGACCCGAAGTGGAATACAGCATTACGGTGGAATTCCCGGTGGGTGCTTCTCTGGCCCTGGCCAAAATGCCGAAGACCGTGGAGTTCCTGAGTAACTTTGAGAAGAAATACGGGGAACTCCCCGAACCTCCGGCTGTGAATTCCTCTGCCTATGATTCCGTATATGTTCTTGCCGCCGCCATCGAGCGGGCAGGAAGCCTCGATCCCGACGAGCTTGTA
>Ga0114946_10003346_pt1 | contig 10830 bp, 7 predicted proteins | sample WalLakDeSediment_FD_88676 | JGI IMG/M metagenome (GOLD analysis project Ga0114946, IMG submission 88676) | Lake sediment microbial communities from Walker lake, Nevada to study Microbial Dark Matter (Phase II) - Walker Lake 11/02/13 Deep Sediment | ecosystem: Environmental > Aquatic > Freshwater...
GGGAGCGTGTCTGGCCCTCCCAGGAAGTCGACTGCGGCCGGCTTTCGCACGGGGAACCAGTCGGTCGCCAGGATGCGGACGCGAAAGGGCCTGAGGACCTCCGCGAGCCGGCGGCCCACGCCCCCCAGGCCGACGATGCCGACGGTGGCGCCCGTGAGATCGCGGGTCGGCCGACGGACGAATTCCCGGCGGGCTTGCTGGCCGAGGAAGAGGGGCAGCCGCCGTGTGCAGGCGATCGCGAGGCCCAGCGCATGTTCGCTCACCTGATCAGCCAGCACGCCCGAGGCGCTCGTCACCACGATGTCCGACGCGACGACCGGGGGCACGAGGCAGTGATCGAGGCCGGCGGCCGACGATTGGATCCAGCGGAGACGCCCCCGGGCCACGACCTCCTCCCACGGCACCGGCACCTTGGGGTGGCCGCAGAACAGGTCGGCCTCGGGCAGCTCGGTGGCCACCCGCTCCTGGCCGGCATCCACGATCTCCCCGTCGGTCCGGGCTTTGGAAAACACCCCCTGAATCTGGGCGATGTGGGCGGGTTCAACGGGATAACAGAGCACGAGCCGCATGCGACGGTTGTTGCAGGCAGGGCACGTGGCTGGCAAGCGGGCGGTCGGTTTTTTTGAATCAGGCTTGCTCCCGCGGCATTTCCGGATTCAATAGATGGTTGGCAGCGAACCATCCCTGGTCCCCTTCGGAACCGTCTGCAGATGCGTGCGACCCTCCTCGCCGTCGCGGCCTTGGCCTTCCTTCGGATCGTCTTGGGCCTGCATTTTTTCCTCGAAGGGCTCAGCCACCTCCGGGATCCGGCCTGGTCGAGCGCGGGATTTCGCAAAGCTGCCGTGGGCCCACTCGGCGACTGGTTTCGCTCGACGCTGCCCCAGACGGGAGACTGGGCGGGGACGCTCGGCGCCGCCGACGGCCCGGCCGCTGACCGCTCCGTCGAAGAGGCAGGCGAGGCCTGGCAGGAGAGCGTGGTGGGCTCCTGGCGTGCGCTTCTCGACCGGCGGCTAAAGGCCGTCCCACTCGATGCGGCTGGCCGCGAGGCCGCTACCGACAGGCTCGCCGCCGCCGGCCGGGATCTGGAAACCTACCTGGCCTCGATCGAGGAAGACCTCGCCGACTACCGGCTCGAGGTGGCGAGGCTGGCCGCCACCAAGGCTCGCCCCGAAGCCGAGCAAATCCCGTTCGAGCGGGAACGGGTCGTGAAGAAACGCAATGCACTTGCCGGACAGGCCACGACGTGGATGGCCGACGCCGAAGCGATCGAAAGCCGTCTGGTGAGCGAGTGGGACGCCCTCCTTCCCTCGGATGCCGACCGCCGCCGGGCGGCCACGGCGGCGGAGCCGAGCCCGCTTTGGAAGGCCGACCGCTTCGTGAGCTGGTCGCTCATGACCATGGGGGCCTGTCTGATCCTCGGAATCCTCGTGAAATTCAATGCCATGGGCGCGGCGATCTTCCTGGTGAGCGTGGTGGCCACGCAGCCGTTTTGGGTTACCGGTGCCCAGCCGACCTACAATCAATGGGTCGAGTTGGCCGCCCTGCTCGCGATCGCCGCCCTGCCGACCGGAGGCTGGAGCGGATTGGACTATTTTCTGTCGTCGTGGTGCCCGCTGGCGGCCTGTCGCCGTCGGGCCACGGCCACCCTCTGAAGGCGAATCCCCTGAAGGTGCATGCATGAACCTCACCGAACAGCAGAAGTCGATCGGCAAGGAGAACTTCGCCGACGCAGTCGCGGTTACCCGCCGTGACTTTCTCGCCGGCAGCGTGGCGGCCGGGGTGGCGGCCGGCGCGGGCTTGGGCTCTCTCTACTTCGGCTACGGCAAGAGCGTCGGCACCCCCTTGCGGGTCGGCGTGCTCGGCACGGGCGACGAGGGGAGCGTGCTCATCGGGGCCCACAACCCCGAGTTTCTCAACGTCGTCGCCATCGCCGACATCCGGCCGTACAACGTCTTCCGCGCCTTCCACGGCGACGTGTCGAGCCCGAGCGCCAACACGGCCCGACCCGGCCTGATGGCGAAGTACGCCTGGGCGACGGAGGACGCGGGCCGGAAGAACGTGAAGGTCTACGGGGCTTACGAGGATCTCCTCGCCGACAAAGATGTCGAGGCCGTCATCATCGCGTTGCCTCTCCACCTGCATGCCGAGGCGTCGATCAAGGCGATGCGGGCGGGCAAGCATGTGCTGACTGAAAAACTCATGGGCCACTCGATCCATGAGTGCAAGGAGATGGGCCGCGTCTCGCGGGAGACGAAGAAACTGCTCGCCACCGGCCACCAGCGGCACTACAGCATCCTCTACGACGACGCCGTCCATACGATCGGCACCGCCCGTCTGCTCGGCGACCTGCATTCGATCCGGGCCCAGTGGCACCGCGGCAACCTGCCCGGGAAAGACTCCTGGAAGCCGCCGCTGCCCGATGATGCCGCGCTTGCCAAGCGGCTCGCGGGCTGGAAAAAGAACCTGGAGAGCGCCAAGCCTGGCGACATCGACGGCCTCCAAAAGCAGATCGCGCAGATGGAGGCCCAGATCGCCGACATGGCGGTGGAGGCCGACAAGCACGGCTACACGCAGATGACGCTCCCCGACGGCACGCCCCGCACGCCCCTCGAGGAACTCCTCCGCTGGCGGCTCTGGAACCGCACGGGCGGCGGCCTCATGGCCGAGCTCGGTAGCCACCAGCTCGACGCTGCCGGCATCTTCGTGTCGGCGATGCACGGGGGTGGCAAGAAGGTGAAGCCGCTCACGGTCACGGCCGTGGGCAACCGCAGCATCTTCCCGGCCGACCGCGAGATCGACGATCACGTCTACTGTATGTACGAGTATCCGGCCCCCGGTTATTTCGACGAGCAGGGCGAGATCGCCGACCCGAACAAGAAGATCGTCGTCACCTACTCGTCGATCAACGGCAACGGCTTCGGCGGCTACGGCGAGGTGGTGATGGGCACGAAGGGCACGCTCGTCCTCGACCAGGAAAAAGACGCCATGCTCTACAAGGACTCCTCCAAGGACACGCGTGTCACCGTGGCGAAGGCCAAGGACGGCACGCCCACCCTCGACACCACCGAGAGCGGCGGCGGTGGTGGCGGCGGCTACGCGGCCGTCGGTGGCGGGGCAGCGGCGGCTCCGTCCCGCGGCTACACCGAGGAAATGGAGCACTGGGCCTGGTGCATCCGCAATCCGGCCCCGGAGAACCAGCCGCGGTGCAAGCCGGAGGTGGCCATCGCCGACGCAGTGATCGCGCTCGTCAGCAACATCGCCCTTGCCAATCCCACGACCCAGCCGCGGATCGAGTTCAAGCCCGAGTGGTTCGACATCGGCGACGATGCGACCCCTGAGAACGTTACGCCCGACGTCACCCGCGAGCGGTACAAGATCTGATTCAGCGATGATGGGCTGATCCAGCGACGATTGGCCGGCTTCGCGGTCAGGCGGCTAGCGCACCGGCGGGAGGGCCAATGGTCGTGAGTCGGCCGTGGTGGTCTCCGCGGCGTCGCTGGCAGCCGCCGACTTCGCGAAGACCCGAGGCCGTGTGAGATCGAAGGTCGCCAGCACGTCCTCGTCGTCACTGATTGTCTTGGCCCACAGGGGGCCGATCTTTTCGCCCGCGAACTCGACCTTGTCGTGAATGCGGCCATCCTGGAACGGGCCGGCCCCCATCACCCAGCGGTCCCGGGCGTGGGTGGCGACGTTGGCGATGCCGCTCTGCCACACCGGCTGGCCCGTGTCGCGCTCATACGCGAACAGGTTGATCTTGGCGACCGCCCGCTGGTCGGACCGCTTGAAGAGCGCCATCTCGGGGATGCTCGTGCCGTTGCCGGCGAACTCGACGCTCGTCGCCGGGATGCCGACGAGAAAACTACTGCGGTCGGTGCCGATCGCGCCGGCCCGGGCCTCGACGACGATCTCGGCATCCTCTCGTTTCTCGGCCAGCACGCCCCCGCTGCCGAGCACGTGCTGCCGAACCGTGCTCGTGAGGTAGTCCTTGTCGGCAACGTCGTTCAAGGCCGTCGTGTCGAGGAACACGCGGTGGCCGGCGAGCGGCGACATGTCGACCTTCATGATCGCCCGCTCGATCGCATCCGAGACGAGTAGCTGCTCGGTGGCCGTCCGCTTCGTGTCACTCCAGCTGGTGGTGCCGCAGCCCGTGGCGGCAGCGGCAAGCAGAATGATGAGCGCCCGAAGGGACCGGGCCGTCTGGTGGCGGGTCGGCATCATGTGGGCACAGTAGCAAAGCCCGGGGGGCTGAGACCATGCGGGAAATCCCCGGTTTCCGTTGACCTGGCGGGCCGGTGGCTGGTATCCGCCCCTTCTTCGCCGGCCCACCGGCAGAGGCATCCCCAGCGGAGGAGTCATGGCGCAGCGTCATCGGTTGTTCGTTCCGGCGGTCCTCGCCCTCGCGCTCTGCGGCGGACTCGCCGCGGGTGTGCAGGCCGCCGAGGGCGACCGCCATCCGCTCGATCCCCCCGATCTCTCGAGCCCCCGGGCGATGCTCGCGAGTTTCCGAGACCGCACCGATCGGCTCTCTGCGGCGCTCCAGCGGGAAGAGCCTTCGGCCAGCCGGGTGATGGCCCTCCGCCAGGCGATCACGGGTATCCTCGCCTGTCTCGATTTGCGCGAGGTCGCGCCGTCGCTCCAGGATTCAAAGGGCCGCGAAGCCGCCGTCTGCCTCAAGGAAGTGCTCGACCGGATCGACATGCCGCCCGCCGGCGGGATTCCCGATGCGGAGGCGGTCGAGCAGGAGAAGCTCGTGCGCTGGCGGCTGCCGCATACGGAGATCGTGGTCGTCTGCCTGCCGGATGGTCCGCGGGCGGGCGAATGGGTCTTCAGCGGCGACACCGTCGAACGCGCCGAGGAGTTTTTCCTGCGCATCGAGGACATGCCCTACCGAGCCGATGCCGGCAGTCCTGGTTTTCACGACTTCTACGTGCATGCGGCCGGGTGGATGATTCCCCGCGCCTTGATCCAGTCGTTCCCCGCCTGGGCCCGGGCCGACTTCTTCGGAGAAGCGGTGTGGCGGTGGCTCGCGCTCGCGGTGCTGCTCGGCACAGGCAGTCTCGTCGTCGGAGGGCTGTTTCGCTGGGCGGTGCAGGCAGGCCGCCGCGGTGGGCTCCTCGCCCACGCCCTCGCCTGCGTGGCGCCGGTGAGTCTGGCGCTCGTGAGCCTCGTGGCCGACTTTCTGCTCACCTACCAGCTCCGATTCACGGGGCAGCCGCTCTTTCTCATGAAGGCGGGCCTGCGGGTGACCGCGTTCGTTGGGAGCATCCTCTTGGTGCTGGCCGTGCTCCAGCGGGCGGCTGATCTGGTGATCTACGCCCGGGGGTTTCGGGCGGGCACGATCGGGGCGCAGCTCGTGCGGCTGGGCTTCAAGGTCCTCACGGTCGTGGCCGTGGCCTGGATGGTGATCGTGGGGGCCGACTACCTCGGCATCTCCGTGGCTCCGCTGCTCGCCGGCTTCGGTGTCGGCGGCCTGGCCGTGGCCCTCGCCGCCCAGCACACCTTCGAGAACGTGATCGCGGGCATCATGCTCTTCGCCGACGCCCCGGTGCGGATCGGCGACTTCTGCCAGTTCGGCGACCTGCGCGGCACGGTCGAGCAGATCGGCCTGCGATCGACCCGCATCCGCAGCTTCGACCGCACCGTCATCTCGATCCCAAACTCGGAGTTCGCGAAGCTCAAGCTCGTGAATTTTTCGCGGCGCGATCGAATCCTGTTCAAGGCGCCGCTCTCCCTGCGGTATGAGACGACGGGGGATCAGATGCGGTTCGTACTGGCGGCCCTCCGCGACATGCTCAAGACGCATCCGCGGCTGGTGCCGGAGACGGTGCGGGCCCGATTCATCGGGTACGGTGACTGGTCGCTCAACATCGAGCTCTACGCGCTGGCCGAGACGAGCGACCACGCGGAGTTCCTCGCCATTCAGGAGGACGTGCTCCTGCGGGTGATGGACGTGGTGCAGGAGTCGGGCTGCGGCTTCGCGTTTCCGTCGCAGACGTTCTACCAAGCCGCCGACACGGCGCCCGACGCGGCGCGGGCCCGGGAGGTCGCGGCCCAGGTGGCGGCCTGGCGGCGGCACGACGGCCTCCGCGCCGTCGGCTTCCTCGACACGCGGCCCAATGCCGCCGAGGCCCAGGTTTGCCCCCTGCGGCCTGGTGGCAGGCCGAGCGAGTCCAAAGCGGCGTGACGACCTGCCGTGTAGACTCGGGACGTGATCCGGGGCCTCGGTGGGGCCTCTGGCGGGCTGCGTCATCAGCAGGCAGCAGAGCATATGGTTCGCGTCGCGGCGATTGGAGCCTGGATCTGGCTGGCGGCGTGGAGCGCTCAGGCGGCTGAGCCTCCCACGAGCGACGCCGCACGGACCGCCTATGCATCAGCCGCGGCGCTCCAGAATCGGGAGGCGTGGGATCTCGCGGCCGAGGAGTGGACGGCGCTCATCAAGTCTCATCCCACCGATCCACTCGCGCTCAAGGGCCGCTATTACCTGGCCGTGTGCCAGCTCAAAGCGGCCGACTGGCCGGCCGCCGAGAAGACGCTCCGCGACGTGATCGCGAGCAAGGCCGATGCCGACACGCAGGCGCTCGCCCGTCTTGAACTCGGTCGCGGGCTGTTTCGCGCGGCGCAGGCCAAGCCCGCCCCGGCCGCGTTCGCGGCGGCCGCGACTACGCTGGCCGACTTTCTGGCCACGTCGCCCGCGCACCCGCAGGCCGCCGAGGCGGCCTCGCTCGCGGCGGAGTCGCTGTGGCAGGCTGGCCGGCGTGACGAAGCGATCGCCGCCTGGCAGGCCTTCATTCGAGACCGCGGAACCGCGCCGCAGGTGCCCGATGTGCTCTACGCATTGGGCGTCGGGCTCGCCGAGCAGGGCAAGCGACCCGAGGCGGCGGCCGTGCTCGAGCGGTTCGCCAAGGAGCATCCCGGGCACAGGCTCGCCGAAGACGTCGCCCTCTGGCGGGCCGATGTGGCGCTCGCCCTCGATCGTCCGGCCGATGCCGAAACGATCGCGGGCCCGATTGCCGCGGGCGGCGGCCCCCGGGCGACAGAAGCGCTCGAACGGGTCGTCGCCGCCGGCCATCGCCTGGCGGTGCTCGAACTCGATGCCAAGCGGCCCGAAGCAGCGCTCGCGACGGCCAGCAAGGCCCTCGCGGCGGCCGGCACGTCTGCGGCGATCGATGCCGCGACTTTGGCCGCGCTCGAACTCGACCGGGCCGACGCGCTGTGGGCGATTCCAGCCCGCAAGAAGGAGGCGGTCTCGCTGTTCGCGTCGATCGCCGAACGCTACCCGGCCACGCCCGCCGCCGGCTCTGCCACCTCGATGGCTGCTCTGGCGCTCCTGGAGGCGGGCAAACCAGCCGAGGCGCTGGCCCGCGCAGATGCCTTCCTCGCCAAGCATGCGGCCCAGGCAGCGGCCGCGGCCGTTGACGACGTGCGGGCGATCCGGGCCGAGGCGCTGCTCGCGCTCGGCAAGCGGAACGACGCCGCGGCCGCCTATCGCGAACTTACGCGGGCCAGCCAGCAGTCGGGGAAGGTGCCGGCCTGGCGGCTCCGCGAGGCCACGGCCCTGGCGGCTGCCGGCAGTTGGCAGCCGGCCCACGAACTGCTCGCCGCCGTCGCCTCGAAACTCACGGGCGACCAGCAGGCCGAGGCGCTGCTGCTCGACGCGATGACGCTCGTCGAACTCAAGGATCCCGGGGCCGCGGCAGCCGTCTTGGCCGCACTCGAGAAGGCGCATCCTGCATGGAACCGGCGCGACGAGGTCCTCCTGCTCGCAGCCCGGGCGCTCAAGGAGAAAGGTGATTCCAAGGCGGCGCTGGCGACGGCCGAACGGCTTGCCAAAGAGTTTCCCGCCGGTGGCTCGGCCGATCAGGTGTGGTATCGGCTCGGGCAGCTGCGACAGGAGGCTGGACAGCATGACAAGGCGATCGAGGCCTTCACCAGGTCGCTGACCGCCAAGCCTGATGGCAGCCGCGCCTCCTGGGCGCTCCTGGCGACCGGCTGGTGCCATGAGGCCAAGGGGCGGCTCCCTGAGGCGATCGCCGCCTGGACGACGCTTGTCCAGAAGCATCCGACGTCCACGGCCGCGGTCTCCGCGCTCGTCGCCCGGGCCGACGCTCGGCAGCGATCGGGTGACTTCGCGGGCGGCCTGGCCGATGTGGAGCGACTGCTGGCCGAGGGAGGCGATCTGGCCAAACGGCTCGACGCGGCGGCCGTGGCGGAAGCGCGATTCATTCAGGGGCTGTGCCTTGTGGGGCAGGAGAAGCACGTTCAGGCGGCCGCCACCTTCCGCACACTGCTCGCCGATGCGCCCGCCTTCCCGTCCGCCGATCGGGCCTGCTTCGAGATGGGGCTCGCGCTCGCTGCCGCGGGCAAGCCCGACGATACAACTGCCGCGGGCAAGCCCGACGAGGCAACTGCCGCGTTCGCCGACCTCATCAAGCGGTTTCCCCAGAGCAGTTACGTCGCCGATGCGTGGCTCGAGATCGCCGAGCGCCGCTGGGCGGCTGACGACTGGGTCGCCGCCGCCGAGGCGTATCGGGCCGCGATCGCGGCAGCCGGGAAGGATCCGGAATTGGCGAGCCTTGTCGAGCAGGCCCGGCACAAGCTCGGCTGGACGCACGTGATGCGAAGGGAGCCGGGCCCGGCGGCCGAGGCCTTCCAGGCCCAACTGGCCGCGGCTCCCAACGGCCCGCTCACGGCCGACGCCGCGGCGCTGTTGGGAGACGCGCTGGTCTCACTCGGCCGGCAAGCCGAGGCCGCCCCGGCGTTCGCCCGGGCGCTGGCCGACCCGGCCACGCTGTCGTCCGACACCCTGCGGGGCCTGGCCTTCATTCGCGCGGCCGAGGCAGCCGCCGGCCGGGAGGCCTGGGAGGAGAGCCTCGCGCTTGCCGAGAAGTTCCTGGCCGCCTCCCCCGATGCACCCCGTGCCGCCGAGGCCCGCTACGCCGCCGCCTGGGCCCGGCAGAACCTCGGCCGGCTCGACGAGGCGCTGGCCGGCTACCGCGGTCTCGCCGACGGGCCGCGGACGGAATTGGCCGCCCGCGCCCGGCTGATGGAGGGCGAGGTGCTCTTCGAGCAGGGCCAGCACAAGGAGGCGATCAAATCCTTCTTCAAGGCGGCCTATGGCTTCGGCGAGCAGAACGCGCCGCCGGCCTTCCATCCTTGGCAGGCGCAGGCCATCTTCGAGGCGGCCCGCTGCTTCGAGGTGCTCGGCCAAGAGGAGCAGGCCCGCACGCTGTACGCCGAACTGATCGAAAGGTATTCCACGAGCGTGCACGTGCCGGCCGCGCGGAAGCGGCTCGAAGCCCTTGGCAAGCGCACGGCGGCAACGGGAGCGAAGCCATGAACGGCCTCGAGAGGATCCAGACCCTGTGGCAGTTGTTTCTGGCCGGCGGCCTCTTGATGTGGCCGATCGTGGCGATGTCGCTCGTCGTCGTGACCTTCGGCATCGAGCGGCTCATCGCCCTGCGGCGGCGGCGGATCGTGCCGCCCAAACTTGTCGCCGACCTGACGAGACTCGAGGAAAGTCACTTCGATCCGCGGGCCGCGTACCGCCTCTGCCAGGAGCACCCTTCCGTGGCCGGCCGGGTCGTGGAGGCCCTGCTCGAGAAGATCGGCCGTCCGCTGCCGGAGATGGAGCGGGCCGTCGAGGTGGCCAAGGAGCGCGAGGCCTCGCGGCTCTATGCCAACGTCCGCCCGATCAGCCTGGCCGTCTCCGTGACGCCCCTCCTGGGCCTGCTGGGCACCGTGCAAGGAATGATCATGGCCTTCATGAAGACCGCCAGTCCCGAGGCCGGTGCCAATCGGGCCACCGAACTGGCCGGTGGCATCTACGTGGCCCTGATCACCACCTTCGCCGGCCTGTGTGTGGCGATTCCTGCGTCAATGATCGCCCACTATCTGGAGGGGCGGATTCTCAAGGGATTCCGGGACGTTGACGACGTGGTGGACGGCGTGCTGCCGCAACTGGAGAAGTTCGAGGGCAAGGGCCGCGTCACACCGGCCCAACTGGCTGCGGCTCCGCCGGCGGTCGCCGCGGCCCGCCCGGCTCCGCCGGTTCCGCCCGCCCAGCCCGCGGTGGTCAGGCCATGAGCGTCACGATTGACAAGCTCACGATCGCCAAGAGTAGGCTCGGCAAGGGGCTCGAGATGACGCCCATGATCGATATCGTGTTCCTGCTGATGATCTTCTTCCTCGTGGCCAGCAAACTCGACGAGGACGACCGGGCCCTCGACGTGGTGCTGCCCCACGCCGCCGCGGCTCAGCCGCTCACCTCGCGTCCGCGTGAGTTCGTGATCAACATCGACCGTGCCGGCAACTACTTCGCCGGCGCCCGCCCGGTACGTCTCGAGGAGCTGCGGGAACTGCTCGTGCAGGCGGCGGCCGACAACCCCGCCCGGCAGACGGTTGTCGTACGGGCCGACGAGGAGGCGGCGCACAAGTTCGTGGTGGCGGCGATGGACGCCTGCGTGCAGGCCGGGATCGAGGACTACCAGGTGCAGGCGGCGAGCAACGAGTGACGGAACGGCGAGTGGCGCCGGTCGACGGAGAAGCGTGATGGCCGGTGGCGGGCTCGATCGCGGCAGTTCCTACCGGCGACGACTGGCCCGGGCGGCCGTGGCGAGCTTCGCGCTGCACATACTGTTCTTTGGCGGCCTCTCGGTGTCGCGGCTCGACCTTGCCACGGACCGGCCCGACGAGGCCGAGGCCCGCGCGCCCAAGAATCCCAAGCGGGCCGCCGACTTTCGGCTGCAGGTGTCGAGATCTCGATCGGCCGAGCAGCCGGCGCACGAGCGGCCACTCTCCCTGGACGTCCCGGCAGCGGCAGCGCTGCCCACC
>Ga0114946_10003347_pt1 | contig 10829 bp, 5 predicted proteins | sample WalLakDeSediment_FD_88676 | JGI IMG/M metagenome (GOLD analysis project Ga0114946, IMG submission 88676) | Lake sediment microbial communities from Walker lake, Nevada to study Microbial Dark Matter (Phase II) - Walker Lake 11/02/13 Deep Sediment | ecosystem: Environmental > Aquatic > Freshwater...
GCAGTCAAAAATTTTCCCAGGGAAATAACCACCCTTGAAAACATCTACATCATGGATCATGAGGGCGAAAACAGCCTTGCTGCATTGGAAAAAGCCGGTGAAGATAACCCGGTGGAACCGCTGATTCCCCATCATGACGATACAGCCGCCTTGATTTACACATCAGGAACAACTGCTGAGCCAAAGGGGGTCCTTCTGAGCCATGGCAATATAACCTACTGCGCCAACAGCGGTTATAAGCTCTATCCCGATCTGCACGAAGGTCAGGTTGGCATTTCCATGCTGCCCTGGGCCCATTCTTATGCCCTAACAGCAGAACTGACAGCCTGGATTGGTTTCGGAGGCACCCTCGGCTTTATACGTAATATGAGCACTATAGCCGATGATATCCGCCTTGTTAAACCGCACTACCTGGTTTCAGTGCCGCGGGTTTTCAATAAAGTTTACGATACTATCCAACTGAAATTGTCTGATCAGGGAGGCATAAAAAAGAAGCTCTTTGATGCCGCATGTGCCACGGCAGAAATAAGGCGCGAGCTGACTGAGACAGGCCGGTCAAACTTACTTGTTAACCTAAAATATGCCATGTATGATAAGCTGGTTTTTTCTAAAATAAGAGCGGCCATGGGCGGGCGTATTAGCGGGGCCATGACAGGAAGTGCCGCTATGAATAAAGAAATTGCTGATTTTTTTCATGATATAGGTATTTCTATCTTTGATTGCTATGGTTTAACCGAAACCGCCCCTGCTGTAACCATGAACAGTCCTGTTGCCTGGCGTATCGGCAGTGTAGGCAAACCTCTTGAAGGACAAAACATAGTTATAGATAAATCGGCAACTGAAGAAGGGGCCGATGACGGGGAAATTATTGTTTACGGACCCAACGTAATGAAAGGTTATCACAACAAGCCAAATGAAACAGCCGCAGTATTTACTCCCGATGGAGGCTTCCGCACCGGTGACCGTGGCCGTTTTGATGAAGACGGTTTTTTATGGATAACCGGCAGAATCAAAGAACAATACAAACTTTCCAACGGCAAATATGTCTTCCCCGCAGCAATCGAGGAGGAAATCAAACTGCTGCCCAACGTAGCCAATGCCATGGTTTGCGGTGACGGCAGGCCATATAACATCTGCCTGGTTCTACCTGACTTTGCAGTAACCGCACGCTGGGCTGTCCGGCAGGGAGTTTCCAATGAGCCCGATTCTCTCATAGCTGACAATGCTTTCAAAGAAATGATCATCAGCGAAATTAAAAATCACCTGCGAAGAACTTTCGGTAATTATGAAATACCCGAAAAATACCTTTTTATCAAAGACGATTTTACCGTGGAAAATAAAATGCTAACCCAAACTATGAAGCTTAAGAGAAGGGTTATCCTTGAGCATTATGCCGAAGAGATTGAAATGCTCTACAGTCAAGAATAGCTGTTAAAATTTTATCAATTCGGATCGTTTGCAGTATTGCAGAAGATCCTTACAGTTAATTTTTTATTCCCCGGAACGGATAAAGGGGATAAAAGGTAATGATCAGAGAAGAAAGAGTTTACCGGAAGTAAGCAGTACCCGCTTCAAAAATCTGCTGATCTTTTTCCCCGGGTACATTAAAAGCCACCTTGTCGCCAATTCTTTCCGGATGACCCATCTTCCCGAAGACCCGCCCACAGGGACTGGTCAGGCCTTCTACCGCCCTTATTGACCCATTGGGATTAAAATAACTCTCAGTAGTCGGCTGTCCTTCAAAATCAACAAATTGGGTCGCCACCTGTCCCTGCAGGAAAAGCTTTTCTATTTCGGAATCTAACGCATTAAACCTTCCTTCGCCATGGGATATGCTTATCGCATGCCTGTCTCCGACCTGCCGGTTAGCCATCCAGGGAGATAAGACAGAGGTAACCCTGGTATATACCATGCGGGAAATATGATGTCCAATAATATTGAAACTCAAAGTGGGAGAGCTTTCATGTTGCTCTTTGAATTCTCCGTATGGAAGCAGTCCAAGCTTGAGTAAAGCCTGGAAACCATTGCAAATACCGAGCATTAAACCTTCTTCCTTTTTAAGCAGGTGCATCACTGCATCCTGAATACGGGGGTTTTGAAAAACAGCAGCAATAAATTTGCCGGTACCGTCCGGTTCATCTCCGGCACTGAATCCACCGGGTATGGCAACCATTTGCGCTTTGCCTATCCTGCGAACCATTTCGATGATGGATTGTTTAACCATAAACGGAGTGAGGTTTTTAAAAACCATGATATCTGGCAGGGCGCCTGCCTTCTCAAAAGCCTTTGCTGTTTCGTATTCGCAGTTTGTTCCCGGAAAAACAGGAATGAACACTCTTGGCCTGGCTAAGGATTTAACAGGTTTCCGGGTGTTTCTTTTCTTATAAAAAGTTGCCTGAATTTTTTCCGTAGCGGTAACAGCCCCGGAAGGAAACACCTGCCGGAGAGGTTTTTCCCAATGCCTGAGGGCTTCATCAAGGTCAATTTTTTGTTCGTTTATATCAATTACCTTTTCTTCAACAGTATAACCCAACAGCAGGTAAGAATTTTCTTTACACAGCTGATCCAGGTTTGCTTCAGCTTGAATCTCAAGAATTATAGAACCGTAATCCGGAGAGAATAGTTCTTCCGGCCTTAAAGTTACAGGTTTTTTGATAGCCTCACCCAACCGCACCAGAGGCGGCATATTCACCTGAAGGGGTCTGAAGCTGAATCCGATACGATTCCCAAAACTCATTTTGCTTATTGCCGCAGCAAGACCGCCTGTTTTTACCGTATAAGCGGAAAGCACCATTCCGGAAGCGATAAGCTGTCGGACCAGTGAAAAATTTCTTTTAAGGTTACTGAAATCGGGAAGACCGGTCCGGTCTTTTAAAGCCTTTAATACAATCACCCGGCTGCCGGGCTGTTTAAATTCCTGGGAGATAATGTTTTTTACAGCAACAGCACTGACTGCAAAAGCAACTACTGTGGGAGGCACTCCCAAATCTTTGAAAGTTCCGGACATACTGTCTTTTCCGCCAACCGCGGGAATGCCAAGTTTCTTTTGGGCTAGAAATGCTCCTAAGAGGGCGCTGAAAGGTTTGCCCCAGAGCAGTGGGTTTTGAGCAGGTTTTTCAAAGTATTCCTGCAGGGATAGCCTTATTTTCAGGTAATCTCCACCCATGGCAACATTTTTAGCTGCCGCCTCAACTACGGCATAAATCGCCCCGTGAAATGGACTCCATCGGGCCATGGCAGGATTAAACCCGAAAGTAACCAGGGTGGCTGTGTCAGTCTCACCTTTCAACAGCGGCAATTTTGCCGCCATTCCTTCAGCCGGAGTCTCCTGGTATTTGCCGCCAAGAGGCATTATGACAGTACCTGCTCCAACAGTGCTGTCAAACATTTCGACCAGGCCTTTCTGACTGCAAACATTAAGATCTTCTAAATTGGCCAGCCAGGCCTTTTTTATGTCAGGCCCTTTCATGTCGGTCAGGGAAATTATATGATCAAAGTAATTCTTCCCTAAAGGAGCCTTGATCTCTACAGCAGCATGTTTTTCAATTCCGCCGGTATTTAAAAAATCCCGGTCGAGATCAACAATCACTTTGCCGTTCCAACTCATTTTTAAACGCCTTTGAGCCGTTACAACAGCTATTTTTGTGCATTCTAAATTTTCTTCCCGGGCCAGGCTGATAAATATATCTGCATCGTCCGGAGCAACCACGACCGCCATTCGTTCCTGCGACTCCGAAATCGCCAGCTCAGTTCCATCCAGTCCTTCGTATTTTTTAGGTATACTGTCAAGATCTATCTCGAGCCCATCAGACAGTTCACCAACAGCAACAGAAACACCCCCGGCTCCGAAATCATTACCTTTTTTAATAAGCCTGGTGACCTGGGGGTTACGAAAAAGCCGCTGTATCTTTCTTTCTTCCGGAGCATTTCCTTTTTGGACTTCAGCCCCTCTGCTAGTCAGGAATTCTTCAGTATGTTCCAGTGAAGAGCCTGTTGCCCCCCCACAGCCATCACGGCCGGTTTTGCCGCCAAGCAGAAGGACTACATCACCCACGGTAGGGCTCTTACGTATGATATTTTCCCGTGGAGCAGCCCCGATAACAAAACCGGTTTCCATTCTCTTGGCAACATAACCCTCATCATAGAGTTCCACTACCTGACCTGTCGCCAAGCCCACCTGGTTGCCGTATGAACTGAACCCTTTAGCCGCCTCGGTAGTAATTTTCCGCTGGGGCAGTTTGCCGGGAAGGGTATCTTCAATCCTGACACGGGGATCTCCACTTCCTGTTATTCTCATCGCCTGGTAAGCATATGAACGACCGGAAAGTGGGTCACGGATACAACCTCCCAGGCAGGTGGCAGCGCCCCCAAACGGTTCGATTTCCGTGGGGTGGTTATGAGTTTCATTTTTAAACATGATCAGCCATTCTTCCTCTTTGCCATCAATGCGGGGCCTGATAATAATACTGCAGGCATTGATCTCTTCTGATGTTTCCAGGTCTTCAAGCAGCCCTTTTTTGTTCATTTCTTTCATGTATAAAGTAGCCAGATCCATTAAAGAGATTGCTGCCGGATCATTGTTTCCTGTAAAGACAAAATTCCTGCTGGCCAGGTAATCCTGAAAGGCTTGTTCAACCGGAGCGGTTACCGGGCTTTTTTCAATAGAAACTTTGTCAATTACCGTATTGAATGTGATATGACGGCAGTGATCAGACCAGTAAGTGTCTAAAACCTTTATTTCAGTTATGGTCGGTTCTCTTTTTTCTGCGATGCGAAAATAGTTTTGACAACAAGCGAGATTTTCTAAATCCATTGAGAGATTTAACTCGTCTAACCAATCATGCAGCTTTTGTGGGGAACTATCAATAAAACCCTCTAAAACATTCACCTCTGCCGGGCTGCAAAACCCGGGCTTCAGACTCTCCGGTTTATCAAGAGCTGCCTCCCGGCATTCAACCGGGTTGATACAGTATAACTTGATACGATAGAGATCTTCATCGGAAATATCGCCTTCTAAAAGAAAAACCCTTGCCGAATAGACAAGGGGACGCTCTTTTTCTGTAATTATCTGTAAACACTGCGCGGCAGAATCAGCCCTGACATCATATTGTCCCGGCAGATATTCCACGGCGAATATTCTCGCATCCGGAACCAATTCCAGGTTTTCTTCGTAAACGATATCCTGGGGAGGTTCAGAGAAAACCCGCTTTTTTGCCTGCTCTAATTCCTGCGCCGTGAGTCCTGCAACATCATACCGGTTTATAATTCTAACATTTTTTAGTCCGTCTATGCCAAGATACTCTATTAGTTCCCGGCACAAAGCACTGCTTTCGATATCAAATCCTTTTCGTTTTTCGACAAAGACTCTTCTCACATTTTTAGACAAGAGCATACCACGCATCCCTAAAGCATTTTCGATCGCTTAAATTCTATCAAATGAAATCATGTATATGTGGTGTCTTAAGGGAAAATTACCAGAAACCCTTGTTTATTAACCTTCCAGGCGGCGTAAAACTTCCCGGTAAGCTTCGACTACTCCACCCATATCACGGCGAAAACGATCCTTATCAAGCTTCTCACTGCTGCTGCTGTCCCAGAAACGGCAGGTATCAGGCGAGATTTCGTCTCCAAGCACTACTCTGCCCTCATGCCGGCCGAATTCAAGTTTAAAATCAACGAGGGTAATTCCCTTATCCTTGAGGTAAGGAATCATGATTTCGTTTACCTGTAAGGCTTTTTTCTCTATTTCTTTCATTTCATCGGCAGATGCGAGATCGAGAGCATAAATATGGTAATGGTTGATCATCGGATCGTGCAGTTCATCGTTTTTCAATGAAAATTCAATTACTGTTTTTTTCATAACAGTACCCTCGGGAATACCGAGCCGCTGAGAGATACTGCCGGCCGCAATGTTGCGAACAATTACCTCTACCGGTATTATCTCCAGCGCTTTTACAAGCATCTCGCGCTCGCTGATGTTTTTTATGAAGTGGGTTTCAATGCCTTTATTTTCCAGAAGTTCGAAGAAAATAGTGGAAAGGCGGTTGTTAAGGATTCCCTTATCTTTTAGCTGATCTTTTTTAACTCCATCAAAAGCAGTGGCGTCATCTTTGAACTCAACGAGCATTAACAATGGATCGTCAGTGCGAAATATTTTTTTGGCCTTTCCTTCGTAAAGCATGTCTCCTCTTGTCATCTAACCTCTCCTTTAAACTCATATTTTACTTAACGTATCTCTACTATCCAGATTATAACCGATTGTCTTTGTTAATGACAATATTTCATTCTATTAAAAGGACTTTTACAAATTTACGTTGAACTTTCTGAGTGTGCCTGACAGAGCAAAAAAGAAATCTGAAATATTTAACCTGGCTGCAGATCACCCACGGGAAAAATGCGGTATTTTTGCAATTTACAAATATTCCGGTCCCAATAATGCTGCTATAATTACTTATCTTGGCCTGCTCGCTCTTCAACACCGCGGGCAGGAAAGTGCAGGCATGGCCTTTAAAGGAGCAAATGGCTTACAGGCCTTTAAGGGAATGGGCCTGGTTGATCAGGTTTTTTCTCGCCGGCAACTTACTTCTATCGACACGGGCACTATACTCGGTCATGTCCGTTATTCAACGACCGGTTCAAGCAGTAATGCCAATGCTCAGCCTTTAATAGCACGTTCATATGACCGCTCCGGAATCGCTTTAGCCCATAACGGGAACCTGGTTAATACCAGGCTAATGTATGATAAACTTCTCAGTGAAGGACAAATCTTTCATACAACCTCCGATACCGAGATTCTTCTGACCTATCTTTTTCGCTATCGACGCCAGGGCCTGATCGAAGCCATCAAGAAGACCATGAATATCATTAAGGGTGCTTATGCTGCCGTCGTGATGGATGAATCCCGGATGGCTGCTTTTCGCGATCCCAACGGCTTTCGCCCTCTTGTTATCGGCCGTTTAGACCAGTCCTTTATATTCTCTTCAGAGACATCCGCACTTGATACCGTTGGCGCTGATTTTGTCAGGGAAGTTGAGCCCGGTGAAATAGTCCTTGCGGGACCGGATGGACTTTCATCATTTCAGGCCATGCCGGCAATTCACCGTTCGCTGTGTATCTTTGAATATGTCTACTTTGCCCGACCCGACAGCGTTATTAAAGGTGAAAACATTCATGTTGTGCGTAAAACTGTCGGCTCTATGCTAGCCCATCGTGTGCCCTGCGGTCTCGATATGGTTGTTCCCTCACCAGATTCCGGTGTATCGGCGGCAATGGGCCTGGCGGAAAGCTTAGACCTGCCCCTGGAGTGGGCTATATACCGCAACCCTTACCTGGGAAGGACTTTTATCGAACCGTCTCAGGGCGAGCGGGAAATAGCGGTACGCCTCAAATTCAACCCGATCAGCAGCCTGATCAAAGGCAAAAAAATCGCTGTTGTAGACGATTCACTGGTCCGCGGCACAACTTCACGGGTTATCACATCTCTACTGAGGGCTGCCGGAGCAAAAGAAGTTCACCTCTGCATTGCTTCTCCGCCGTATAAAAATCCGTGCTATTACGGAATTGATATTCCGGTTGCCAAAGATCTGGCCGTCCTGAATAATGACCTGCAACTGCTGACCAAATCGATCGGGGCAGACTCTATCACTTTTGCCAAACCCGAAGATCTTTACCACGCCGTTGGCATGGACCAGGCAGATTTATGCACTGCCTGCTTTTCAGGCGTATATCCCGAACTCGGATAAATGAAATAAGCAGAGGGCAAGCTTTATACTGTTACAGATAGATAGGCTATCCTTTTAAGCCAGGTTGCGTTTAGCCGAACCCGTATAGATATAGTAACCGTGCTTAAAATAAATATTTCTTATTCATGTTTGTAAAGCTATTAATACTTTTCCGGCTGCACCTCTAGTTCAAAAGCCAACCGGTTTATTTCCCGCTGTTCGCTGCTGACATTTTCCAAGAACTCCACCAGGGCTGTTTCAAAATATTGGCGTTCAACAGGCTGGCAGCAGTTATCAGCAAGGGCCTTTACCATAATTATATTTTGCACCCGGGGGTCTCCCGCAGCCCTGGCCAGGGCAGTGGCATCGAGGATATAAAGTTCTTTAACCATGCTTTTAACAGCCTTGAGAATGTTATCTGTCTCCGGGTAATCTGCTTCGTTGAGTGTTACAGACACCGGGTAAACAGGCATAGTATTGGTAATAACCACCGTTTCTGTGTAAGCATATTTTGAAGCCACTCTTAAAGCTTCAAGCGGTTCAAAAGCAACAATCATATCTGCCTGCCCATAAGGAACAAGGGGCCCATATTCTTTGTGACGGGACAAACGCAGGTGACTCATCACTGATCCACCACGCTGAGAAGCGCCGTAAGTTTCTCCTACCACCACCCTGTAACCGGCGGTTGTTGCGGCCAGCCCAACCAGGCCTGAAGCAAGAATATTACCCTGGCCTCCTACTCCGGCAATGATCAGGTTATAAGGCTCCCTGAACTGCTTCATCAGGTCGGCCCCCCTTTTTCGGTCTGCTTTGCAGCGGCTTCTTCAACAGCTACAATAGCGCCTTTGGGGCATAATGAAACACAGGCGCCACAGCCGGTGCAAAGCACATCACTGATTGACGCTTTGGAATCTCCCACGGTGCTAATTGCCGGACAGCCAAAAACAGTACCGCAAAAATTGTTGCATCCGCAAGTTTCGCCGGCACATTTTTCAGCAATTACCCGGTAAAGTTTACGTCCCTTCCGGGCAGCCTGCAGGGCACATTCCTTGCGGAGTATAAATACCCGCGGTCCTTTTTCCTGGAGAAGCCCATAAAGGGCAGGAATTGTTTCATCGAGGTTATGGGGGTCGGCAATAAGAGTTCTCAAACCCATACCGGTTGTGATGCTTTCGATCTTAACCGGTTCTACAGCAGTCCCGTCTGCAGTGCGGCCAGCGCCGGGATGGGCCTGAAAACCGGTCATGGCAGTAACAGTATTGTCGAGCACAACAGCAATAAAATCAGCCCTGTTGTATATACCGTTCACAAGAGCCGGGAGACAGGCATGAAAAAAAGTTGAGTCGCCCATGACAGCAAGTACCGGCTGCTTCATGCCGAAACGGTGCAATTGACCAAAACCGTTGGCCAGACCTATTCCGCTGCCCATACACATCACGCTGCGTAAAAGCATAAAACCGGTCTTGAATATACCCAATGTATAACAGCCAATATCGCCAAGTACAAAGGCCTGCCGACCGTCGAGCTCCAGGGCGCATTTGATCGCCCAGAAAGATGAACGATGTGGGCAACCCGGACAAAGGGTCATTTCGCGATCCGGTATTTCTGCTTTTAAAATACTATGCAGATTAGCTGTCTGAGGCAGTTTAACGGGATCCGGGAGGTCAAAAACCCTGGCCAGGCCTCTTGCTGCCAGATCAGTATTGAGTTCTCCCAAGCCGGGTCCCGCTTCACCACTGATATGTCCCGAGACCTGCCCGAAAAAACGGTAAGCTTTATTCCCAAACTGGGCTAAAAGAGATGTTATATTTTGTTCAAGAAAGGGATCGCTCTCTTCAAAGAAGATTATTTGATCAGCGCCCTGCAGATGTTTCAAAACCATTTCACGAGGCAGGGGCCATGTTGTGCCAATTTTAAGCAGGCCCGTGTTTTGATCCAGGTCTAAAAGTTCGAGAGCCTCCCGGGCATAAAGTGAAGCCGGACCGCTGGCCACAACCACAGTTTCAGCCTCTTCAGGGCCATTGTAGCAGTTAAAAACAGATTCTTCAAAGACAAGACGGGCCTGCTTCTGGCGAGCATGGATCATACCATGCATGGGAGCAAAACAGACAAAACGATCCCAGGGCTTAACCTGAACTGTTTTCTTTTCTTTAGAGGGAAGTTCCCCGAGGATAAGGTTGCTGCGGGCATGACAGATGCGGGTAACCGCCCGGATAATCACATAAGTTTCAAGCTGTTCCGAAAAACCAAAAGCCCAGCGGCACATATCTCTGGCCTCTTCCACCGTTGAAGGTTCTAGCAAAGGCACTTCGGCATGTCTTGCAAAATGACGGGAATCAACCTCATTAATACTGGAATGAGCTCCCGGATCGTCGCCAACAACGATAACCAATCCGCCCCGTGTGCCGGGATGGTTTAGGCTGAGAAGCAGGTCCGCGGTTACAGCCAGGCCATTCTGTTTCATCACACAAAGGGCGCGTAAACCGGCAAAAGAAGCAGCGGCAGCGGCCTCCAGGGCAACCATTTCATTGCTGGACCACTCACCATAGAACTGTTCGTCTTTATCGGCCAGTTTAAAGAGAGATTCGGCCACTTCCACGCAGGGAGAACCAGGATAAGAACTGCAGAAATCAACGCCCGCTTCGAGAGCGCCCCTGGCCAGGGCTTCATTGCCGGTCATAATTACTCTCTGGCCGGGTTTATTTAAATTAATCATTAGGAGCCCTCACCTCTAATCTGCCTGCCGTTCTCATTGTCCAACTTCAGATAGCGGTTATTTACTTCGATACCAAGTGATTCTGATCTGCCTTCCAGGACTCGTTGCTTTTTATTGGTGGTGGCATCGCTTAAAGCTTTTAAGGCTTCGCGGGGATTTGCCCTGATCTCGAGATGACCCTTACCAATGGCTTTATCAACCAGGGAGGCACCCTTTTCTGTCCGGATGATCAATATACACCAGGCCGGATCACTTTCTGTCGATCCGATGGAAAGATCGGCCAGTTCAGAAGTGGGATCTGCACAGGAATGGCATCCCCGGCGGACGTGAAGGCGGGTTTCTTCCAGAGATAGAGTAATTTTACCCTGATCCGTATTCAGATTTATACCGGC
>Ga0114946_10003348_pt1 | contig 10828 bp, 12 predicted proteins | sample WalLakDeSediment_FD_88676 | JGI IMG/M metagenome (GOLD analysis project Ga0114946, IMG submission 88676) | Lake sediment microbial communities from Walker lake, Nevada to study Microbial Dark Matter (Phase II) - Walker Lake 11/02/13 Deep Sediment | ecosystem: Environmental > Aquatic >...
ACGATGCCTGCCCACGCATCAACTGGATTCCCGCTCCCCGCTTTCGCGAGGACAGGCTCCGCGGGAATGACAGGAGAGAGTGCAAGAGACATGTCCCTGCCGGGAGTCTGAGGGTGTCCCTCAATATCTCATTCTCCCCCCAAGATTGGGGGCCAGGGGGTTGAAAACCAAATATGGAAGAAACACCTAAGCGACTGACCATCTACGTTGACGGGGCCTCCCGCGGGAATCCCGGCCCGGCCGCTGTCGGCGTGGTCATAAAGGATGAGAGGGGCGCTACCATGCTGAAGGTATCATCCTCCATCGGACGGGCTACCAATAACCAAGCGGAGTACAGCGCTCTCGTCATGGCGCTGCAAGAAGCCAGGAAGCTGGGAGCCGACCACGTATACATCAATACCGATTCGCAGTTGATGTCCGAACAGATAAACGGCAACTATAAAGTGCGCAACGCCCACATCAGGCCGCTGTTCGAAAAGGCTACGCAGTTGCTGACGGCCTTCCAGTACTACTCCATTGACCACATCCCCCGCTACCTCAACAGCGAAGCCGATGCCCTGGCTAACGAAGCGCTGAATAAGCTCAAGAAGCCTTGATTTCAATAACGGAAGTGGTAAACTGGAGCTAAACCAAGTAGGCCGGGTGACCGCTGTTCCAGAGGATGACTCTGGAAGGGAGGAAAGTCCGGGCTCCATCGGGCAGGGTGCTGGGTAACTCCCAGGAGGGGCGACTCTACGGAAAGTGCCACAGAAACACACCGCCCTGACTCTGTCGGGGTAAGGGTGAAATGGCGAGGTAAGAGCTCACCAGCCACTGGGTGACCAGTGGGCTATGCAAACCCCACCTGGAGCAAGACCGAATAGGAGGACTCAAAGGCTGCCCGACCAAACGTCCTCGGGTTGGTTGCTGGACCCTATGGGTAACTGTAGGGCTAGATAGATGGTCACCGGTCCGGCTAGGCAGGACCACAGAACCCGGCTTACAGGTCTACTTGGTCACCGGGGGTACCGACGAGGTGCCCCCGGCCTTTTCGTCTGGCATCAATCCGTTTCCGACGCGGCACTGTGCGTCCTCACGCTTGGAGCCACTCTCCTCCTGCCCTGTGACCACAGGTTCTGCATGCTTTGGCAGCCTGCCCGCTGCCTTGTTGACATTCCGGGTTATCGTCATCGAGCCGTGTTATGTAGGCTACAGATACGATCAGCGTTTTCCTCCCACGTGCGAGCCATGAAAAAGTGAGGTCCGAAGCCTGGAAGACGGCGTGCCAAGATTTGCCCGCCAACCTCTTTGAAGCCGCCCAACTGCCCTCAGCCGCTTTGCTTTTGTCCAGTCGGCCAGACTATAGTTTTGTTCGGCATGGAACTCGATCCCAAGGTTATCGGATTCATCCTCTATTGCACCCGCCAGAAGAAGGAATGGCCTGATCTATACGACGAAATGTGTCGCGTGGCGGGCCAAGGCCTCTACCAGGGTCTCCATTACAGGGACCTGAGGAAGATGGGGCTGTCCTTCGGCTTGAGCGGCTTGGGAACAACGATCCAGATGATAGAGTCCGTGACTGAGTCGAGGATCGATAACGGTTCCTTTGTCCACCAGACGTCATAGTGCCTCTGTCTGACTGCCCTCCGCGACGATACGCAAGCAGCCAGGCCATCAACAGAAAGCTTCCCTGTACCGCCATTCCCCCAAATTGCCCCGGTGTGTAGCGCATGCTACAATATCTTCCGACTTCGCCGAACAGGCATCACGAACGACACATGCAGAAAAGGTGTAAGGGCAACCGCGACCTGCTCCCGCAGGACATGGAGAGCTTCCGCAATGTAGAGGAAGCCTTCCGTTCCTCCTGCCTCAAGTGGGGGTACGAGGAGATAAGAACGCCCACACTGGAGTACCTGCACCTCTTCACCTCCACCGGCACCCTCACTCCCAGCATGCTCGGCAGGGTCTACTCCTTCCTGGACTGGGATGGCTGGAGCGGAGAGAGAGTAGTGCTCCGGCCCGACGGCACCATACCAACGGCGAGGCTGTACATCGAGAGTCTCACCCAGGCTTCCCCCGCCAAGCTGTTCTATGTTGAGAACATCTTCAGCTTCGAGGAGACAGGCAAGGAGTCAAGGGAGCGCTGGCAGTGCGGGGCGGAAATGCTGGGAAGCACCAGTCCCTCGGCGGACGTGGAGCTGATAATGCTGGCCCAGGAAGTCCTGAGCAAACTGGGTATCAGTGGAACCGTGCTGTATCTCTCTCATGCCGGCCTGATACGATCGCTGCTCCGGGAACTGGGCCTCGATCCGACAGAACAGAACCGCATCTTCGATCAGATCATGGACGGGAACGCCTCGGGGATCATGAAGACCGTGGCAACTGCGAACCCAAGGCTGAAGGATTCTTTGTCCCTCCTTTTCGACCTCAGCGGCAGTTCTCCGGGATTCATACAGAATGTGAAGGCGACTCTCATCAGAGACTTCCCCAGGATTGAGGCCGCCATGGATGATTTCCTGGCCATAGCCCAACTGCTGACAGACATGGGCTGCAGCTACCAGGTGGATATGGCGCTGGGCAAGGGCTTCGAGTACTACACCGGAGTCATTTTCAGATTCCAGATCGGCACCCAGAAGCTGGGTGGCGGCGGACGCTACGATGATTTGATACCTCTCATGGGCGGCGGAGATGTCGCCGCCTGCGGATTCGCTCTCGACCTTGACCGCCTCGCGGGCACTTCCAAGAACCCGGATAACTCCAAGTCAACCATTCTTGTGCGTACCGAACACGCCGGCAAGATCGACAAAGTAGTCTTCGAGACCGCCAACCTTCTGAGACAGGCCGGCTACAGGGCCGATCTCGATCAGGGCTATGCAGGGACAACCAGGCACAGATGGATCCTCTCTATCCGGGGTGAGAAAGGAAAGCCAGGTTTCATGCTCACCAACCAGTCTAGCGGCAAGACAACCGAACTTGATTCAGTATCGGAGATTCTAGGCATACTGCAGGTAGCCAATGCAACTAAAACTGGCCCTACCTAAAGGCCAACTCCTTCAAGAAACCAGTTCCTTGCTCCACCGGTCCGGCCTGGAAATCGGCGGCTATGACGAACAGTCGCGCTCCTACCGGCCGGAGTGCAGGAGTCTGCCCAACGCGTTCATGAAGGTCTTCAATGAGAAGGACATACCGATCCAGGTGGCTGTGGGCAACTACGACCTGGGCATCTGCGGCCAGGACTGGGTGGAAGAGCTTCTGGCCAAGTATCCCAGCAGCGCCCTGATCAAGATCCAAGACCTGGGCTATGGCGGAAAAGACCTGTGCATGGCCGCCGCCAAGACTGCTGGGATGAAGTCCATCGACAGACTGAACGGCCGGGCGGATAACATCCGCATAGCCACCGAGTATCCCAACCTGGCCGAAGCTTTCGCTCTGACCCGGAGGCTCAAGAGGTTTGCCATTTTCCCTCTTTGGGGAGGCGCTGAGGCATACCCGCCGGAAAGCGCTGACCTGGCCCTGATATCGGAGACGCCGGGCAGTCCGCTGAACCACGATCTTGTGTCCGTTGGTACGCTACTCCAGTCACGCGCCTATCTCATTGCCTACCGTCCGAGCTGGGAGTCCAAGGACATGAGTCCTCTACTGGATCGCATATACGCCACTGTCGGGAAGCAGCAACCTCTGCCTGAGAAGAAGCGCACCCTAGACATGGCGCAAGACTCATCATGCCCCAAACGACCCGACGACTCCGGATTTGTCTGGCTCGCCCTTGCTGACGGGCACCAGCAGAAGCCAACGATCGAGTTCCTGGCCAGAGCCGGCATGGAGGTCTCCGACGACCCACAGAACCCGCGCCGTCCCGCGATCAACCTGGATGGCGTCAAGGTCAAGGTCATTCGCCCGCAAGACATGCCTCTCCAGGTGGCCAACGGGAACTTTGACCTAGCCATCACCGGCGAAGACTGGCTGGCTGACCACTTGTACAGGTTCCCATCGAGTCCGGTCAAGAAGATCCTCACTCTCGGTTTCGGCAAAGTCAGGATAGTGGCCGTGGTGAGCAAGAAACTGCCTTTCGAGACCCCCCAGGATTTCCGGGCGCCGCTGCGCAGGCAGGACATCACCACCCTCCGGATAGCCTCGGAGTACGTCAACATTGCCGACAGGTACGCGAGAGAGAACCGTCTCAGCCCCTGCCACCTCATCCCCACCTGGGGAGCGAGCGAAGCCTTCCTGCCGGAAGACGCCGATCTGCTCATCGAGAACACCCAGACGGGGCGCACTCTGGTCCAGCATGGCCTCAGGACCATCGATACCCTCTTCGAGTCTTCGGCCTGCCTCATCGGCAGCACCCAGGCGGCCGACGGCGTCAAGGGGAGGAGGATCGCCGACATAATCCAGCGACTGGAAGTAACGTTGACAAAAAGCTAGGAAGAAGGAGGAACAATGGAATTCAAGGCCATTACCCTGAAGAAAGAGGAGCGGATCGCCACGATTACCCTGAACCGCCCCGAAATCCTCAACGGTGTAAGTGAGCAGATGGGGCTGGAACTGGCCGAGGCCGTCGACAGCCTGGCCGAGGACGAGGAGACCAGAGTCGTCATCATTACCGGTGCCGGACGCGCCTTCTGCGCGGGCGGCGACTTCGACTTCAGCAAGCTGAAGGGCAAGGAAGTGCTCACTCAAGAAGACATCGCTATTTGGCCTAAGACCACGCGCGAAGTGAGACGAGGCATCATACCACCCAAGATCCAGAAGAAAGTGATGCTCGGTCTCCAGAATCTGCCCATACCCACCATTGCCGTCGTCAACGGCGTTGCCGCCGGATTCGGCTTCGACCTGGCTCTGTCTTGTGATATCCGGATAGGCTGCCCCAAGACGGCTTTTGTCATCGGATATACCGGGGCCGGGGTTGCACCCGATAGCGGAGGCACCTGGTTCATGCCGCGCATCATGGGAATCTCGAAAGCACTTGAATTCATTTACACCGGTGAACCGTGTGTGGCCGAGGAAGCCCACAGGATCGGTCTCCTCAACAGAGTAATACCAGTAGAGCAGTTGCAGGAGGAGTCACTGAAGCTGGCGCGCAAGATCTCCAACGGGTCGCCCATAGCTTTCAGGCTGTCCAAGTTCCAGGTATACAAGGGTCTGGCCATGGACCTCGAGACAGCCTTGGCTGTGGCCATGGCTTGCGTCACGATCGCTACAGACTCAGCGGACCACAAGGAGGCCTTGAAGTCGTTCGCCGACAAGCGTGCGGCTCAATTCCAGGATAAGTGACGAAGGCAGACAGCAGGTCAACGGTCCCGCTCCTGATTGCCATCGATGGCTTAGGGGCAGTGGGGAAGAGCACGGTCGGGCAGATCGTGGCGCGAAGTCTGCGATATCGATTCGTCGATACCGGAGAGATGTACCGTGCGCTCACGTGGCTGGCCCTTCACCGGGGAATACACACGGGAGATAGACTGAGCCTGAGCAAGTTGGCTTCCGAAGCGATAGTGGAGATCGAAACGTTCGCTGTCTGTGACCATCGACGGCTATGATGTCACCGCCGGAATCTGCAGCCGCGAAGTGGAAGCGGAGGTCTCCAATGTCTCACAGGTGGCCGGCGTGAGGAAATGCCTGGTCGCCCAGCAGCGTACTATTGCACAAGAGGGCAGGCTGGTCATGGCGGGGCGGGACATCGGCACGGTTGTCCTGCCCCACGCCCATCTCAAGGTATTCCTCGTCGCCTCGGTGGAGAAAAGAGCCAAACGACGCTACCGCGAAGAACGTCGGCCCATGAAGATGGCCTACGAGGAGATTCTGGCTGAGCTGACGAGGCGGGATGCTATTGACAGCACTCGGGATCTGTCCCCATCTATACCCGCTCACGATGCCTGCATACTGGACACTGATGGCTTGACCCCCCAAGAGGTCGCCGACAGAATGCTTGCCCTGGCAAAGGAGGCCAGTTGAAGCTGAACGTTTATGACTGTACCAGACCGTTTGCGGCCGTCGCCCTCCGGTTCTTCTGCCGCTACGAGTACAGGAATCGGAAGCGAAAGCTGCCCGACGGTCCACTCATAGTAGTGTCGAACCACCTTAGTTGGTTCGACATACCCCTCATCGGCGTGGCCATGCCCAGACAGATAGCTTTCATGGCCAAGAAGGAGTACTTCCACTCTCGATTCCACAGACACCTAGTCGATATCTACGGCGCCTTCACCGTGGAGCGGGGAGCCGTGGACGGTACAGCGCTGAAGATAGCATTCGATATACTGGATGAAGGCGGTTGCCTCGGGATATTCCCCGAAGGAACCCGAAGCAAGAGTCTTGAATTGCAGCAGGGACACGTGGGCACGGCGTTCATCGCTCTTCACAAGAACGCCTACATACTGCCCATCGGCGTATCAGGGACCGAGAAGATCCGGATCAAGTTCCAGGGCATCGCCAATATCCTCTACCGGCCAAAGGTTGTCGTGAACATCGGCGAGCCATACATACTGCCTGATGTGCAGGGCCATCCCAGTCGAAAAGACCGGGATCGATCCACCGACATCATCATGCGCAGCATCGCCGATCTTCTGCCTGAGAGCTATCGCGGCGTCTACGGTGACAATGCCAATGCAGATAAGAAAGACTGAAGAGACCGGCTTCTGCTTCGGAGTAAAGAGGGCGCTGAGAACCCTGGAGGAAGCGACTCAGAAGTACGGCGACGTGGAGACTGTGGGACCGGTCGTGCACAACCAGCAAGTGGTCGACCAGTTCACTCGCCTTGGCGTCAAAGTCGTCGCCGACCCGGACGAGGTCAAGGGAAACGTGGCGGTCATCTCCTCGCATGGCCTGCCACCGCAGGCATCCGAGAGACTCAAGAGCAGACGACTCACCATAGTAGATACCACATGCCCCAACGTTCACAGAGCCCAGCTAGCGGCCAAACGACTTGCCGAAGAAGGTTTCTGGCTGGTGGTCTTCGGCGACCCTGCGCACCCGGAAGTCAAGGCCATCCTCGGCTGGGCAAATCAGCAGGGGATAGCCACGCTGGAGAGTTCCGACGTTGCCCACCTGGACAAGTTCCCCAAGCGCGTGGGCGTTCTATCGCAAACAACCCGCAACGAGTCAGAGTTCACCAGGTTTGTGAACGATCTCGTCTCAGTCCTTCTGCCACAAGTCCAGGAACTGAGTGTCCTCAACACGCTGTGCGATGTGGCCAAAAGACGGCAGGCGGCAGCGCTGGAGCTGGCCAGGAAGGTCGACCTGATGATAGTAGTAGGGGGGCGAAACAGCGCCAACACCCGCATCCTGGCCGAGATATGCTCTTCCGCCGGCACCGAGACCCGTCACATCGAGACAGCCGACGAGATCCAGGACGCCTGGCTTGAACGCGGCCGGTCCGTCGGCGTTACCAGCGGCACCTCTATACCCGACAACGTCATCGACGAAGTTATGTTAAAATTGAACAACTGGAAGAGGGGGCCCAACGAGAGGTAGCGCAGAGTGGATGTCGTCTGACGGCAACTCCTCGTGTTGAGCGCTGGTTGTCAACGGAACCGACAGGCGGACCACTCTCGGAGCTATAGAAGCAGCCCTGGAATTGGCGGATTTGCACAGGAGCAGCGCAGCGAGATTCAAGGACGAGGGTGTGACTCATGCTAATCAATGTCGCTCAATTGCTGAAAGAGAGCACCGGTGCTACCCGCACCTATGACATCGATGGTGCCGTCTGCGCCGATGACGGCCAGGAGTGTCAAGTCCAAGGGAAGATCATTCTCACGCAGGCAGCACGCGGCATTCTGGCAAAGGGTTCGGTCACCTGCCAAAGGCACTTGACCTGCGGTCGTTGTCTGAACTCCTTCGCTCACTCCTCTGCGTTCAATGTCGAAGAGATGTTCTACCCCTCTATTGACATTCTGAGTGGACTGTCGGTGGCCCTGCCGGACGAGGATGCGGCCAACAGTTTTATGATTGATGAGCACCACGTACTTGACACGAGCGAGATGATTCGTCAATATAGTCTCTTGGCAACTCCGATGAAGCCTCTCTGTCGGGTGGATTGTGCCGGGCTCTGCCCCGAGTGTGGCGCCAATCTCAACGAGAACAAGTGCCACTGTGTACGAAGTCCTCGGACAGCTTTGGCTGAAGCGCTCGAAGAAGCAGAGTCTCGAAGAAAGTTGGGGTGATCAGATGACACCGCTGCCAAAACGCAAGACATCCAAGGCTCGTCACGGTGAAAGACGAAGCCATTTGTCAGTCAATCTACCGGCCACGCAGCCGTGCTCCAAATGCCACAGCCTGAAGGTGTCGCACACCGTGTGCCCTACGTGCGGAACTTACGCCGGCGAAGAGGTCACCAAGGGCAAGGCCAAGAAGAAGTAGTAGCCCACTGCGCGCAGCGTACAGCAGTTGGAGTGACAGTTTAGCGGTCTGTGATCGCATGCACGGCAAGAGCCATGGCAGGCGACACAAGTCACCATATCCGGCACCACCAGCCTGATTCGGAAGGGACCGGTAGACCGCAGAACACATCCTATGTCGAGAGCAAGCTGAGCCGAGCGTTCGGCTGCCTTTGGATTCACATGACTCACAGGAAACCCATCACAACTCCTTGAGGAGGTTCTCCCGATGGCTACAGGGCACAAGATTGCTTACGTCTTCCCCGGCCAGGGTTCTCAGTGGACAGGCATGGGCCATGACCTGTACACCAACCTGCCTGAAGCCAGAGCCGTATTCGAAGAGGCCGACTCTGTTCTCGGCTTTCCCCTGTCGAGACTCTGTTTTGAAGGCCCTGAGGATGTCCTGCGTCAAACCGTCAATGCTCAGCCGGCAATAATGACCGTGAGCGTCGCTTATCTCAGAACCAGCCCTCAGGTCAAGGATCGGTCTCAGCCGTCTTTCCTAGCGGGACACAGCCTGGGTGAGTACACGGCTCTGGCAGCGGCTGGAACGCTGAGCTTCGCCGACGCTCTGCGTCTCGCCCGTGAGAGAGGACGCCTGATGCAGGAGGCCGGGAATCAAGAATCCGGGGGGATGCTGGCCGTCATCGGGTTGGACGAGGCCACTGTGCAGAGCGTCTGTCAGGCCACCGGCATGGAGATCGCCAATATCAACTGCCCCGGCCAGATAGCCATCAGCGGCCCAAGCCAGGTACTTGAAGAGGCCGCACAACTCGCCAAAGAGAAGGGCGCCCAGAGAGTGGTAGCCCTCCCGGTCAGCGGCGCCTTTCATTCCAGGCTCATGCAACCGGCCGCCGACGGCATGGCGCAGGCTGTCTCCAATCTGCAGTTCCGGGATGCTGTCATTCCCATCGTGGCCAATACCACCGCCCAGCCGATGACCAGCGGGAACGCGCTCAAGGCAGAACTGCTCAACCAGCTCTGCCACTCCGTGCTGTGGCAGAAGTCGGTAGAGTGCATGATAGATGAGGGCACCCTCGACTTCGTGGAAATAGGCCCCGGACAAATCCTCACCGGCCTGATCAAGCGCATCAGCAGAGACGCCAAGGCAATCAGCACCGAGGCGAAGAAACCGTCATAGAGGTCAAGCTTGTCATCTTCACTTGCCTTATCAGCAATGCTATACTAGTGTGCCGTAAGATGGCCGGGCTGATCCGGCAACGTTGAGCAGAGAATAGTGGTCAAGACAATGAGCAGAACGGCTGTGGCTTCCCGACGCAAGGGGAGAGCCATGGCATTGCAGGTCTTGTTCGAGGTTGACTGTGCCGGTCATGACTACGCTCAGGCAATGGATCGCCTGCTTGAGAAGGATCCCCTGCCTGATGACACCGCTTCATTCGCCCGCGAACTGGTGTCCACCGTGATCGAGAACAGGGGGCGCATCGACGAGTTCATTCCCAGGTTCGCCCCGGCTTGGCCCCTGGACCAGATCGCCATCGTTGACCGAAACATACTGCGCCTGGGGATCTGCGAAATCATCTTTGATCTCGTTCCCGCGAAGGTGGCCATCAACGAGGCGGTAGAGTTGGCCAAGACCTATGGAGGAGAGAGTTCATCCAAGTTCGTGAACGGAGTTCTGGGCTCGTTCTATGCCGAGTTCTGTCAATCGAAAACCAAATGAGGAGGGTCAGGTTATTGTGGCTACAGTTTTTGAGAGAGTAAAGCACATCATCGTCGAGCAACTTGGAGTGAAGGATGAGGAGGTGACACCGAAAGCCTCCTTTATTGAGGATTTCAACGCTGATTCACTTGATCTGGTCGAGTTGATGATGGCACTTGAGGAAGAATTCAGCAAGGGCGGCAAGAAGGTAGAGATCCCGGACGAGGATGCTAGAAGGATTGTCACGGTGCAGGATGCCGTCGACTACATCATAGACTTGGGCGTAGCCGACGAGTGATGGTGGATCGTTTTGAGTGGAATACAAAGACGCACTCCCCAAACTGACCCTCTTCCCGCACACGGCGGGAGTGAATGACCAGGGACACCTGACCGTTGGTGGCTGTGACACCGTCGAATTGGCAGCCACCTACGGTACACCCCTCTGCATCTTCGATGAGACCACCCTTCGGGCAAGATGCTCTGAGTACTGCCGGGAGTTCGGGCAACGCTACTCCAACACGCTGGCCATCTACGCCTGCAAGGCTTTCACCAGCCAGGCACTGATTCGCCTCCTGCATGAGGAAGGCTTTGGACTCGACGTAGTCTCCAGCGGTGAGATGCACGTCGCCAGGTCCGCCGGTTTCCCTCTGGACAAGGTCTACTTCCACGGCAATAACAAGGGAGAACATGAACTCAAAGAGGCACTGGAATGGGGCGTTGGCCGCATCGTGGTGGACAACTTCCATGAACTGGCGTTGCTTGGCAGACTGGCCGGTGAACTGGACAAGACCCAGGATGTTCTCCTTCGCTTGTCTCCGGG
>Ga0114946_10003349_pt1 | contig 10826 bp, 12 predicted proteins | sample WalLakDeSediment_FD_88676 | JGI IMG/M metagenome (GOLD analysis project Ga0114946, IMG submission 88676) | Lake sediment microbial communities from Walker lake, Nevada to study Microbial Dark Matter (Phase II) - Walker Lake 11/02/13 Deep Sediment | ecosystem: Environmental > Aquatic >...
CCGAACCTCGAGCCCGGCACCTGGCCCGGTCCGGCGACGGACGGTGCAGCAGAGACCCAGGCGGGAGCGGCGAGGGTCGCGGCTGCGCCCCCGAGCAGGCTGAAGAGAAAGCGACGGCGGCTCGACTCGGACATGGTGCCTCCCCGGAGGAGTGAAACATCCCCCCCAAAGTAGACGGCAGCCCCATGCAGGACCACCAGGGACCGCCCCTGGTGACCTGGCGGAGGGATCGCTCCCTCCCTTCTTGTCCCGGCCCGACCCGGCCCCCACTTTTTCGCCGAGCCGTCACACCTCCTGCAGCCAGACGGGGGAGGAGAGGCGGAGCGCGCATTCACACTGCCAGACCCAGGTGGAGAGTCCCATGGACCCAGCCCTCTTTTTCCACCGATTCCACTTCGCCTTCACGATATCGTACCACTATCTCTTCCCTCAGCTCACCATGGGGCTAATCCTCCTCATCGTCATCCTCAAGACCCGGGCCCTTCGGACCGGCGACCCGCGCTACGACAAATCGGCTCGATTCTGGGGGAAGATCTTTGGGCTGGCCTTCGCCATGGGAGTCGTCACCGGCATACCCATGGAGTTCCAGTTCGGAACCAACTGGGCTCGGTTCTCCGAAGCCACCGGAGGAGTTATCGGTCAGACCCTGGCCATGGAAGGGACCTTCGCGTTCTTCCTCGAATCCTTCTTCCTGGGCCTTTTCCTCTTCGGTCACAAGAAGCTGAGTCCGAAGATGCACTGGTTGACGGCGTTCGCCCTCTTCGTAGGCACGTGGCTCTCCGGGTTCTTCATCGTGGCCACAAACGCCTTTATGCAGCACCCCGTGGGGTACGAGGTCCAGGCCAACGGCACGCTTGCCCTCACCAGCTTCTGGGCTCTGATCCTCAACCCTTGGCTCCTCTGGCAGTATCTCCACACCATGATCGGCTCGGTTGTGACAGCCTCCTTCGTCATGGCAGGGATCGGCGCCTACTACATCCTCACGGCCAAGGGGGAGGGGGCCTCCGACAAGGCCCGGATGCACGCAACGTACGGAAAAGACTTCGTGAAGCTGGGCGTCCTGGTGGGCCTCCCGGCCTCCCTCCTCATCCTCTTTCCCACCGGGGATTTCCAGGCGGTGAACGTGGCCAAGCACAAACCCGCGGCCTTCGCCTCCATGGAGGGGATCTTCGAGACCGTCGAGGGGGCACCCCTGGTCCTCATCGGCCAGCCCGACATGGAGAAGATGCGGCTGGACAACCCCATCGAGATCCCCCGGGTCCTGAGCTTCCTCACCTATCGCCGATGGGGGGCCGAGGTGGTGGGGCTGGCGGACATTCCCCGGGACGAGTGGCCCGACAACGTCCCCCTGCACTACTACTCCTATCACATCATGGTGGGACTGGGGACCATCTTCATCGCCGTCATGCTGGCAGCGGGCTTTCTCCTTTGGAAAGGCAAGCTCTACGACTCCAGGACCATGCTCTGGGCTCTTATGCTCTCCGCCCCCTTCCCCTTCATCGCCAACACCACCGGCTGGATGACGGCGGAGCTGGGACGACAGCCCTGGCTGGTCTACGGGATTCTCCGGACGGAGGACGGTTACTCCCACACCGTCTCAGCCGGTAACGCCCTCTTCTCCCTCATCGGGTTCATGGGCATCTACCTCCTCCTGGGCATCCTCTTCCTCCTCCTGGTGTCCAAGGAGATCAGCCACGGGCCCGGAGACGAGCCGGTTCCGGCGAAAGCCGGCTCCGGGAGAGCCCACGGCGAGACCGCTGCCGCTTCTGACGAGGGGAGGTAAGAATGGAGACCCTTTGGTTCTACATCATCGCATTGATGATCGCCATGTACGTGATCCTGGACGGATTCGACCTGGGAGCCGGCATCCTCCATCTCTTCGTCGCCCGGAACGACTCGGAGCGCCGAACCATTCTCCAGAGCATCGGACCCGTCTGGGACGGGAATGAAGTTTGGCTCCTGGCGGCAGGGGGCGCCTTGGTGCTGGCTTTTCCCAAGCTCTATGCGTCAGCCTTCAGCGGATTCTACCTCCCCCTCATGATGGTGCTCTGGCTCCTCATCTTCCGAGCCATCTCCATCGAATTCCGGAGCCATTTGGACAGTCCGGTATGGAGACCACCCTGGGACGTGGCGTTCGGCGTCTCCAGCGCCCTCCTGGCCGTCTTCCTGGGAGCGGCCCTGGGGAACGTGGTCCGGGGCGTACCCCTGGGGGAGGACGGGTACTTCTTCACCCCCCTCTGGACCTCCTTCTCCATCCGGGATCCTGAGTTGGGCATCCTGGATTGGTTTACCGTCACGGTGGGTATCACCAGCTTCCTGGCCCTCACCTATCACGGAGCTATGTGGGTGATCCTCAAGACCGATGGTGAGATCAGGGAGCGAACCAGGAGGATCGCCGGGCTCACCTGGCCCCTCCTGCTGGTCTTCCTGGCTCTCGTCACCGTCATGACCTTCAGGATCCAGCCTCAGGTGCCGAGCCGGTTTAACGCCAACGCTTTGTCCTATCTCTTCCCGCTGGCGGCCCTTGGGGGAATTGTCGCCAGCAGGGTCTTCACTTCCCGGGGACGGGAGCTCCACGCGTTCCTTGGGTCCGCCGCCTTCCTGGCGGCCATGCTGGTGAGCGTGGTCTACGGCCTCTACCCCATGGTCCTGCCGGCAGCCGGGGACCCGGCAGCCTCCCTCACCATCCACAACGCCTCCGGGCCGCCCTATGCACTCCGGGTAGCCCTCTTCTGGTGGGTGCCGGGGATGATCCTGGTGAGCATCTACACCACCTTCGTCTACCGGCAGATGGCAGGGAAGGTGAGGATGGACCCGGATGCCTATTGAGGAAGCGCAACGCCCCAAGCCTCTCGAAGTCAGCCACCCTCCCGCCCCAGAACCGCCGTGACCGGGTAGTGGTCCGACGGAAAGCGCTCACCGAACCGGGTGCGGACGATTTCGGCTTCAAGAACAACCCAGCCGGGGCCAACCAGGACGGCGTCGATCTTCTCTCCCTGAAAGCCTCCCCCGAACCCGTGGAAGGTCCCCACGTCCCGGGCATCAGGATGAAGCTCCCGGAAAGCATCCACCAGAATGGGGTCTCCCGCCTCCAGGAGGATCCGAAGCGCCGGATTGGACTCTCCGGCATTGAAGTCTCCGGTCACCACGATACCCTCCTCCGCACCCGCAACCCTGGTCCGCTCCCGAATCCGCTGGAGAAGGAGCGCAGCGGCCTTTTCCCGGGACGGCTGTGAGCGGTGGTCCCAATGGAGGTTGAACACCGTGAAGGTCTTTCCGTCCATCCGATCCCGGAAGCGTCCCCAGGTACAGATGCGTGGCAGCTGATTCCCCCAGGTCATGGATCCCGGCACTTCAGGTGTGTCGGAGAACCAGAACGTGCCCTCCTCCAGAAGTTCTAAACGAGCCTCTCTGAAAAAGATCGCGGAGTACTCGCCGGCGGTTCCACCGTCATCGCGACCCGCCCCGATCCACCCCAGCTCCGGAAACGAGTCCGAGATCTCTCCCAATTGGAAGTACAGGGCCTCTTGCACCCCTATGACGTCAGCCCCGAAATCCCTGAGCACTTCCGCCAAGAGCCCCTGGCGGAACGGCCAGGAGTTATCCCCATCCGGGGCCGTGCCGTAGCGGACGTTGAAGCTCATTACCCGAAGGTCCTGGGCATGCGCCGGGTGAACCGGGAGCACGGCGAGAAGCGCGAGCAGGCAGAATCGGCTGGAAATCCCCAAGGGTCCCACAACTCCGGGTTACCGGTGGAACCCCGCCCTGTCCCCTCCCAGGGACCGGGCGCTTCGCAGGGCGCTCTCCGCACCTCCCATGAGCTCCTGGTGGGAGGACATCTCCTGCTGGTAGGCGGCCACACCCATGTTGAACCTGAGGCCGGTGGCTTCACGGACCGGGTCCAGAAAGAGGTCGACCCGGTCCGCCACGAGACGGCCTCCAGCCAGGTTGCAATCCACCAGGATCAGGGCGAAGCGGGTTTCGTCCAGGCGAGCCGCCAAGTCCGACCTTCGAACCGCCGATGTGAGGATTCCACCGAGCCAGCGAAGAACCCGCTCGACTTCTGCGGAGCTTCTTCCCGTCCGCCATCCCTGCAGGTCCTCCGTCTCCAGGAGAACCACGGTCACCGGGATCCCCCGGGACCCGAAGGCGAAGATGATACTGAAGACAGTATCGAAATGGAGCCTGTTCGGCAGACCTGTCTCCTGGTCGGTGAGGGCGGGGTGGCCCTCCCAATCGTCCATGTCAGCCATAATGCCCGCCTCTCGAACTGCCGATGGTGAGATACGCCTGGTAGAAGGGGAGCGGACCCGCGGTCACTGCCCCCTCCCTTCCCGGGAGCTACGCAGCTTGTGAGCGAACCGGGCTCGAAACCTGGCTACCTTGGGACGGACCACCGCTTGGCAGTATGCCTGCTGGGGGTTCCGCCGGAAGTAGTCGTGGTGGTAGGCCTCCGCAGGATAGAACTCGCCCGCCGGAGCCACCTCGGTGACCACGGGGTCATCCCATACGCCCTGGGCTTCCAGCTCCCGCATCAGCTCCTCGGCGGTCTCCCGCTGGGCCGGGGAATGGTAGAAGACCACGGAACGGTACTGTGTGCCCACGTCGGCCCCCTGGCGGTTCAGGGTCGTCGGATCATGCACCCCGAAAAACACCTCGAGGATCTCCCGGTAGGACGTCACCGCCGAATCGAACTCCACCCTGACCACTTCGGCGTGGCCGGTGGTCCCCCGGCAGACCTCCTCGTAGGTGGGATTCTCCACCGTCCCACCGGCATAGCCCGAAAGGACTCCCGTCACTCCCTCCAGATCAAGATAGACGGCTTCCAGACACCAGAAGCATCCGCCCCCCAGGGTGGCGACCTCCATCGTGACGACCTCCTTCAAAGACCCAGGGCCCCGGCCGCTCGCTCATAGTCCTCCGGCCGGACGTAGATGATGTAGCCGAAGGTCCCCCTCCCATCGGTGACCCCGCTGGAAGCGTAAACGTTGACGTTGGCCCGGTAGAGGCTCTCGTGGATCTCGGCCAGAGCCCCTAGCTTGTCGTCCCCCTGGACCAGAAACGCCGCATGGGGTCCGCCCAAGCTCATGCCTGCCCTCTGGCCAGCGGCCCTCATCTTGCCCGTGTCCTCGGGAAAGAGGGTGAGCTGAGTGTGGGTCGGCCCGACCGGCACGGCGGTGAAGGCCACCAGGTTGAGGTCCAGGTCCGCGAGCTGCGACAGGAGCTTGTACGCCTCCCCCGGCTGGTCCCGGGCGGTTGTGTGAAAGTAGTCGACCCTTCGTATCGCGTACGCCATGGTGCCCCCCTTGCGGGATGAGAACAGAAGACGCTCCCATAGAAAGGATTGGACGACGGAGCCGGCGATGCCAGACTTCTCTATTCCCGACCCGGAAATCCCTCCGGCCTCGGCAGCTTCCCCAGGCCTCCCAAGAGCCAGCGGAAGCAACGGTGACCAAGGTCCACCGGCTCCACGAACATCATGGGGCAGGACCCGGGGATCACGGCGATCCCCTCCCTGAGGCAGAGCTCCAGCGCCGCTGTGGATACGCTTCCGGTCCCGAGCGACCGGTGCATCCAGACCCTTGGAATCCCCAGATCCGCGCACTCCCGCACCAGGCCCTCGGCAGCGCCGGGGGGAGTGGCCACAATCACGCCTTCCAACGCTGCAGGCACTGAGGCCAGGTCCGGATAGCAGGCAGCGCCCTCCACCTCCGAAGCGTTGGGGTTCACCGGAAATACCTCGTACCCCGCGTCCCTGAGCTTGCGGAAGATAAGATTGGCCGGGAGGTTGCCGTCCCTGGACACACCGGCCACCGCCAGTTGCTTCCGGGACAAGAACTCCCCGACGGCTTCCCTCAGATCGGCCATGATCCTCCCGTTCAACATCACGACTCACCCTCGGGTCGCGAAGGCTTGGATAAGCGACCCGCTACAGATCCGAGGCGGATCCGAAGCTAGCCTTTCTTCTTACCCCGGTTGTGGCGCTGGTTGGGGTGATTCAGGTGCCGCCAGGTGTCACCCCTGCGCAACTGCTGGATGGCGCTGGGAGAAACCCCCAGAGTCTTCGCCCAGTAGGCAGCGGAATGTTTCCAACGCCCCTTCTCCTTGTCCCAGTCCTCCAAGACTTCCAGAGCCTGGGCCATCGTCATGGCAGCATGGGGGGATTTCTCTCCCCGAAGCCATACGTTGCTCCCCTGCCAGCGTCCGGATTTCTGGATGGGGCCCGGAAGCCGGGACCCCGTGTTTCCGAGGCAATAGTGCCGGATCTGATTGACGGTGTACTCGGGATACTTCCTGGCGATCTCGGCGTAGGTGTATCCCTCCTGCGCCAGATCTCTCCAGATGATGACGGTTGCGCCACTGGGCTTGGCCATTTTTCCCTTAGTTCTTATCCTCGTGCCGCGTTGCGGGTTCCTTGGGCACCTCAAGAATATCAGGAGCTTCCCCCCCCCTCAACCCCTCAAGCTCCCCGCCCAATCTCCCATGGGCTCCTTCAACGAACTGAGGCCGGAAACGGCGGCCTCCGATACAGAATCGCTATTCGTAATACTCCACCCTTACGCCACATCCATCCCACATGCGCTCGTACTCCTCCATGCGCCTCTGCACGAAGGCCCGGGCTTCAGCCCCGCTGCCAAGCAGCCTGGCGACCCTCGCTTCCCGGGACGGAGCCTCCACAGCCGCCAGTTCCTCTCCGACCCGCACCACGAGGAGCTCCCCGGCCAGCTGCGTCGCATGGCGCTCCACGACCGGGAATTCTCCAGCCAGCTCCGCCCACTCCCCAGCGGACAGGGGAACGGTACCCCCTCCCGCCAGGCGGGCACGGAAATCGTCGGTGTTCATCAGACTCTCCCCCTGCGATCTCGAGCTTGCACGCTTCTCGGGAAACGCTTCAATCCCCCTCCAGAGCGAAGGCTGCAGCCTCCTGAGCGTGGATGACAGCGGTGTCGAAGAGGGGCACCGGCGTATCGTCCCGGCGGAGGAGAAGACCGATTTCGGTGCACCCCAGGATCACTCCCTGGGCCCCCTCCTTCACCAAACCTTCCACGATCCGGATGAACTCCAGCCTCGACTCCTCCCTGATCCTCCCCAGGACCAACTCCTCGTAGATTACCCGGTGGACCACCGCCCGATCCCCGGGCACCGGGGTGACCACACCGATCCTGTGGCGATCCTCCAGTCGACTCCGGTAGAAAGGCTCCTCCATGGTGAACCGGGTCCCCAGGAGCCCCACCCGGTCCATTCCGGCCGCCCTGATCCTGGCTGCGGTGGCGTCGGCGATGTGCAGAAGCGGGATGGAGACGGCTGCCTCAATCGCGGGCGCCACCAGGTGCATGGTGTTCGTGCAGAGAACCAGAAAATCGGCCCTGGCCCGTTCCAGGGTCGACGCGTGCCGGGCCAGGATGTGTCCGAGCTCGTCCCAACGTCCCTGGTGCTGGAGGGCCTCGATCTCCTGGAAATCCACGCTGAGGAGGAGTACACGAGCCGAGTGCAGCCCTCCCAGCCTCCGGCCCACCTCCCGGTTCAGGACCTGGTAATAGGATACCGTGGATTCCCAGCTCATGCCCCCCAGGAGGCCGACGGTCTTCATGGGACTCCTCTCACGGATGGGACGGCTCGAAGGTCCGGACGGCAGCCAGCCACGCGAAGGGGTTCTCCAGGTGGATGGCATGCCCGGATCTCGGGATCAGGCGGAGATTGGCCTCGGGAATCAGCTCCGCCAGACGCAAGGCGATCTGCGAGAACCTCTGGTCCTCCTCACCGGCCATGAGGAGGGTGGGGACCCGGATCTCTGAGAGAGAATCCCAAAACGACGGCTGGACGCCGGTACCCAGTCCCCTCAAACAGGCTGCCAATGCCTCCGGCCGATTTCGTAGGCGCCTTGCCCGATGGGCCGCCACGATCCCGGGCGAGAGCTTGCCCTGGGTAGCGAACAGGGGAAGGCCCATCCAGTGGTCCACGAATTCTTCCATTCCCCCTCTGAGAATGCCCTCCGCCAGAGCCTCATCGGCCCGGCGGCGGGCCCGACGCTCGCTTTCGGTGGCCAATCCGGGGGAGGCGCTCTCCAGGACAAGGCTCGAGATTCGGGAAGGATCCCGAACGGCCGCGGCAATGGCGATTCGCCCTCCCATGGAATAGCCCAGCCACCTGGCGCGCTCGATGGACATGGCGTCGAGAATCTGCCAGAGATCCTTCAGCACCTCATCCATCCCGTAGCGTCCGGGGTCCGGGGAGAAGTCGCTCTCTCCATGCCCGAGAAGGTCTACCGCAACCACCTGATGGGCACGGGCCAGCCCTGGCAGGAGCTCCTCCCCCCAGGCTTCCATGGATCCGGTAAATCCGTGGAGCAGAAGGAGGGGCTCGCCGGTGCCCTGGATTCGAACATGGAGGCGGAGGCCGTCCCGCAACGTCACGAACATGGCAAATCTCCCTGAGCCGGTGGCGGCCCTCCCTGTTCAGGCCCGTGGCATCCCCCACCAGGTTGGAGACCGTGGCGGCGCTTCCGGGCCGGACACGCACTGTTCTCTCCCCGGAGATTCTCCTCTCCCGCAGAGAGACCATCGTGAAGTTAATGCCCGCCCCCCTCCCGCGCCCCTCCCCTCATGCCCCGGACTTCGGTACGTTACTTTTGAGGTGGCCTGATCATTTCGCGTCGAGATGCCTGCCGGTACCCCGCCAAGAATCCCAGGACGTCAGAGATGTTCATATCTCCCAGACACCGGATCCTGTTCGTCCACATCGCCAAGACCGGCGGCACCAGCATTCGGGCGGCTCTGGGCCGGCTCCATTGGACCGACCCCTACGCTCTCCCGCTGCACTTGGTGAACGCTCTCTCCCGAGCCCTGAAGCACCGGACCGGTGCGAAGCTCCCTCGGCATGCCAAGGCCATCGCCGCCTATGAATGCATCGGCGAGCCATTCTGGAGCGAGCTGTTCAAGTTCACCTTCGTCCGGAACCCTTGGGACCTGCAGGTGAGCTCCTGGCATCATCTGCAGAGAGTCCCTCATGCCCCCACCGACGATCTCCACACCTTCGAGGAATTTCTCCGCTTCAAGTTCGACCGGGACCGCCCCTACCAGTACTACTTCGAGGCATCCCGCCAGATCCAGAGCCACTACATCGTTGACTACGAAGGAAGTTGCCTGGTGGACTTCGTGGGCCGCTTCGAGCGTCTACACGAGGATTTTGAAGAAGCATGTCGGCTGGGAGGGATCCCCCAGGTCAAGCTCCCCCACAAGAGACACTCCAAGGAGCGGAAGAGGGACTACCGGACCTACTATGACGATGTGACAGCGGAGTTGGTGGCCGGCCACTACTCCCAAGACATCCGATTCTTCGGGTACTCCTTCGACGACTTCGCTCGCGAAATGGAGCCATGGAGTCTCCCCCCCTCCACCCCGTTGTGAGCCCTCCTGTCGTCGGATCAGGCCCTGGAACGCCAGAGCAGCACCCCGACGATCCCTCCGACCACGGCTCCGGCCCATCCGGCCATGATCCACCCTACGGCCAAGCCCACCGGAATCATGGCAATAGGGTGAACCCTAAAACCCGGAGTGCGGTTCGGCTCCATGCCAGTAGCCATTCGAAACGGGCCGCCCGGCCCTACCTCCGCTCCGGCGGCAGGCCATAAGGGTACAGCACGCTCAAGTCCACGTGCTCGTAGGGTAGGGCGTCCAGGAAGGTGGTCCCCACGAAGGGCTCCGGCGCCTCCACAACCACGATGGTCTTGGCGAAACCCGTATCGTCGAAGCCTCCCCGGAAATGGACCCTGGACTTGACCACGATGACCTCGAAGTCCGCCAGATCCAGGGGCGCGAAGTCAAACCTTCCCGGATCCGTAATCTGGGTATAGGTGGGGGTGATGATGACGGCGTTTCCGTTACCGAACCCCACAACCGCCACCCGGTCGTAGCCGAGGCCCCGGTCGAAGAAGAGAAGGGTCCCCTGGATCGGGAAGGGCTCCCCTCCGGAAGGCGTGAACCCGCCCACCCGCATGTCGAAAGGGTCCCCCGGAACGGCACCCACCCCCTGGAGGGACTCCAGGACCGACGGGTCGGTGATGGTCCCGTAGAGGGTCCTTCCAATACCCGCGGCTTCAAAGGCCCTGAGGATGTGGGTGGCGTCCCCCGGGCGGTCCGAGTGGTCTCCCACCGCCACCGGGATCGCTCCCCGGGCCAACGCCTCCCTGACGATCCCGGCCGCCTCGTCCGGCTGAGGGAACCGGCCGAGGGCGAATCCCTCCCGGACCCGCCAGAAGTACTCGTTCATGTCGTCGGCGATCCGGTGGGCCAGATCCTGGTCGTCGTTGGTCATGACGTGGATGGTGGCCCCCACATTCGGGACATCGGACCACGGATAGCCGAAAAAGACACTGACGAAGGCGTCCTCCTCGCGAGCCTCCCAACGCTCGGCCCGGGCCATGATGTCCATGGATGGCGACGCCCCCGTCCATTGAAGGACCGTGGCCGTGATGATGCCCGGCTTCCGGGTTGCGGTCGTGGGCCTGTACATGCCCTTCATGGCCATGTGGAGGGCCCGGGCCGCCCGGGCGCCCTGGAGGCCCGTGTCATAATGGGGGTAGTGTTTCGTGGTGAAGGCGAAGTCGGCCCATCGAAGGAATTCTTCGTCCTCGTTGCCGTGGAGGTCGAAGCTGGCGGCTATGGGTACGTCCGGCCCCACCACCTCCCGGAACCGTCGGGCGATCTCTGCCTCAGGCCTGGGAACGTCCCTGACGGCCATGGCACCGTGGAGGGCCAGAAAGACTCCATCCACCGGCATGGCCGCCTCCAGGTCCCGGATCATGAGGTCCAGGAAGTGCTCAAACG
>Ga0114946_10003352_pt1 | contig 10822 bp, 8 predicted proteins | sample WalLakDeSediment_FD_88676 | JGI IMG/M metagenome (GOLD analysis project Ga0114946, IMG submission 88676) | Lake sediment microbial communities from Walker lake, Nevada to study Microbial Dark Matter (Phase II) - Walker Lake 11/02/13 Deep Sediment | ecosystem: Environmental > Aquatic > Freshwater...
GAAGGCTGGCATTTTCCGCGGCGAGCATTTCGTTTGATCTTTTCAGGCTGAAATAGCCGGTGATATTGGAATAGAGCAGGTTCAGATTTCCGGTAACGCGGTTGGTGGTAGCGATGACGCGGGACTGGTGATAGTAGTTGTTGTGGGAAATAAGGATGAAAGAGATGACCAGAAAGATCAAGAACAGAAAAAAGAACTTATACCTGGAGATGAATGCCAGCAGGTTTCTCATTTCATTTTATCAGGAATGTGAATTTATCGAAATTCTTCAGTGCGATACCGGTTCCCCTGGCCACGGCGCGCAGTGGGTCTTCGGCAACATGCACCGGTAGTTTTGTTTTGAGATGGAGTCTCTTGTCGAGGCCCCTGAGCATTGATCCGCCGCCGGCAAGATAGATACCGGTGCGATAGATATCGGCTGAGAGCTCGGGAGGCGTCATTTCCAGTGCATTCAACACCGCCGCTTCAATTTTGGAGATGGATTTGTCAAGTGAATGGGCGATTTCGGCATAATTTACCGTGATTTCCTTTGGGATGCCGGTGAGCATATCCCTCCCGTGTACCGGGAAATCGTCCGGTGGATTGTCGATGTCGGTCAAAGCGGCGCCCACCTCGATCTTGATCCGCTCGGAGGTTCTCTCGCCAATATTGATATTGTGCTGCTTGCGCATATATTCTTCGATATCTGCGTTAAAATCGTCGCCGGCGATGCGGATCGATTTATTATTGACGATACCTCCGAGGGCGATCACGGCAATCTCGCTGGTACCGCCCCCGATGTCGATGATCATGTTGCCGGTTGGTTCCAGCACGTCGATCCCGATCCCGATAGCGGCAGCCATCGGTTCATGGATGAGCCGGACCTCCTTGGCGCCCGCCTGCTCGGCCGAATCCTTGACAGCGCGTTCTTCTACCTCGGTGATTCCCGACGGTATGCAGATCACCATCTTCAGTGCCGGAGGAAAAACGGTATTCTTGAAACCGATCATCTTGATCATTTCCCGGATCATGATCTCGGCCGCCTTGAAATCGGCTATGACGCCGTCGCGCAGGGGCCGGATCGTTTTGATGTTTTCGTGCGTTTTGCCATGCATCATCATGGCCTTTTTCCCCACAGCGATCACCTTACCGGTATTGCGCTCGATGGCTACAATAGAAGGTTCATCCACCACCACTTTATCGTTGAATATGATGATCGTATTCGCCGTTCCGAGGTCGATGGCGATTTCTTTGGTGAGAAATGAAAAGAGTCCCATGCTTTATTATCAGTTTAACCGCTGTTGCCAGCTCAATGTTTAAAATGCCGGATTCCCGTGAATACCATGGCCAGCCCGTGTTTCCGGCAGTAATCTATCGAGTCCTGGTCACGGACCGACCCGCCGGGCTGAATAATGGCCGAAACCCCGGCCCGGTGAGCGATCTCCACCGAATCGGCAAAGGGGAAGAAGGCATCGGAGGCAAGCACTGCGCCATTCAGGTCAAAATGATTTTCCCCGGCCTTGGCAATGGCTTGCTTTAATGCATCAACCCTCGAAGTTTGCCCGGCACCGCTGGCAAGCAATTGCCTGTTCTTTGCCAGTACGATGGCGTTCGACCGGGTGTGCTTCACGATCTTGTTGGCAAACAGGAGATCTGCCATCTCCATTTCGGTGGGCCTTCTGTCGGTTACCGGCTGCAGGTCTTCCGCCTGCTCCGTCTTCAGGTCTTTCTCCTGTTCAATCACTCCATTTAATATCGACCTGAATTGCCTGACCGGAAAACCACTTGTCAACAATTGCAAAATTATTCGATTTTTCTTGCTTTTAAGGGTTTCAAGCGCACTTTTTTTATATCCGGGCGCCAGAATGATCTCGAAAAATAAACGATTGATCTCCAGGGCCGTTTCCTCATCCACGATCGTGTTGGTAACCAATACTCCACCGAAGGCTGAGACCGGGTCGCCGGCCAATGCTTCGTTCCAGGCATCCCTGAGCACGGGCCGGCTGGCGCAACCGCAGGCGTTATTGTGCTTCAGAATGGCAAAGGTGGTTTCGTTAAACTCACCGATGAGGCCGATGCCTGCTTCCAGGTCTCCCAGGTTGTTGTAAGAAATTTCCTTGCCATACAGTTGGGTGAATACCTGATGAAGATCGCCATAAAAAACCCCGTTCTGATGGGGATTTTCGCCGTATCGCAGGGGATAAGATCCGCGAATGCTCTGTTTGAAAACGGAGGGGGCGTCGCCACTGAAGTATTTATAAATAGCCGTATCATAATGCGAGGTGACATCAAATGCCAGACCGGCAAAATGCCGCCGGTCTTCCAGGTTTGTACTTCCCGATTTTTCATCCAGCAGGCGAAGCAACTCAGGATATTGTGATGAAGAGGACACTATGAGCACATCCCTGTAATTCTTGGCCGCCGCCCGGATCAGCGAGATCCCCCCGATATCGATCTTTTCAATGATCTCGGACTCTTCATCCGTTTGGGCCGCCGTCTCTTCAAAAGGATACAGGTCGACAATGACCAGGTCAATGGGTGGAATTTTGTACTGGCTTGCCTGCTGCATATCTTCTTCCTGATCACGCTGGAACAATATCCCGCCGAAAATAGACGGATGTAAGGTTTTTACCCGTCCGCCGAAAATGGATGGGAATCCGGTAATCGATTCAACAGTGTCTGCCGCGAAGCCCAACGTGGTAATAAAATCATAGGTGCCTCCGGTAGAAAATATTTTTATATCCAGTGATGCCAGTTTCCCGACGATCGCTTCCAACCCTTCTTTGTGATAAACTGAAATCAGTGCACTGCGTATTTTCCTTTCCATGGAAATTATTTTGCTCCTTACGCGTTGAATCATCAAATATAAGTCATTATTCTGTTTTCAATTATATTAATTTTACAAACGCTTTAAATACGGATCATCATGCTGATATTCCTGAAACTGATCAGGGAAAGTTACTTGTTTGCACTGCACGAAATTGTAGTGAATAAAGTCCGTACCATCCTCTCCCTGTCGGGCATCACGATCGGTATTTTTTCCATTATCTCGGTATTTACCATTTTTGATTCGATGGAAAGCAATATCCGTGAAAGCATCGACTCGTTGGGCAGCGACGTGCTTTTCGTTCAGAAATGGCCCTGGGCTATGGGTGGCGATTATCCATGGTGGAAATACATCAGCCGGCCAGAGGCCGGCCTGACCGATTTAAGGGAGATCAGGAGGAGGAGCCAGACGGCGCAGGCCAGCACTTACCTGGCAGGGGTGAGTAGCACTGCAAAATATGGAAAGAATGTTCTGGAAAATGCCAATATTATCATTGTTGCGGAAGATTATGACAAAGTGATGACTGTCGATATTAGCGATGGCCGTTTCATTTCACCGGTGGAATTTGTCAGCGGCCGGCCGGTGGCGGTGGTAGGTAGTGATATCGTGACGAATCTCCTGGGCGTGCCTGATCCCGTTGGCTCGCGGATGAGACTTTTCGGACTGAATGTGGAGGTGATCGGGGTGATGAAAAAGGAGGGAAGCAATATTTTTGGAAATACGGCAGACGACCAGATCTTAATCCCGGTGAATTTTGCCCGGAACCATACCGATATTCGTAACATAGGCGGGGCGATCATAGTGAAAGCAAAAACCGGGGTGTCGATCGATGAAATGAAAGACGAGCTGACCGGGATCATGCGGTCGGTACGGAAACTCAAACCAAGGGCGGAAGATAATTTTGCCATCAATCAAACCGATATCATTTCCAAAGGTTTTGACCAGCTTTTTGGCGTGATTGCCGTCGTGGGTTGGATCATCGGAGGATTTTCCCTTCTTGTCGGAGGCTTTGGAATCGCCAACATCATGTTTGTTTCGGTTAAGGAAAGAACGAAAATTATCGGCATTCAAAAAGCCATGGGCGCGAAAAAATACTTTATTTTACTGCAGTTTCTCTTTGAAGCAATTTTTCTGTCACTATTAGGTGGAATTTTCGGCCTGATCATAGTATTTATCCTTTCATTCACCGTTTCGCAAATGTTTGACATGAGCCTTACCCTGACCCGGGGAAATATTTTCCTGGGAGTTTTCGTTTCTGCATTCATAGGGTTTATTTCCGGTCTCATCCCGGCCTGGAACGCGTCGCGGTTAGATCCGGTGGAAGCTATGCGATCGAATTTTTGATACACCCTCGGGCCAGGGGTGGGGTAATAAAAAAAATTCTCCTTACACCGGGTATATTTCAATTGTTTTCCGGATTAATCGATAGATTATAATTACTTTTAACCATTGAATTGATTATGGACAAACGCTGGGTATTAAAACCGCAAGGGGATCAGGATCTGGTCAGGCATTTGAGCAAGGTTCTCAATATTAATGAGAAGTTGGCCAATTTGCTGGCGCAAAGGGACGTGACGAGCTATGATTCGGCAAAAGCGTATTTCAGGCCGCAACTCGAACACCTGCACGACCCTTTCCTGATGAAAGATATGCACAAAGCGGTAGCGCGTATTGAAAAAGCGTTGGCTGACGGTGAGAAGATTTTGGTTTACGGCGATTATGACGTCGATGGCACTACGGCTGTCGCCCTGGTATATACCTTCCTGGAAAAGCTGCATGAAAAAGTTGATTTTTATGTACCCGACCGGTACAGTGAAGGATATGGTGTATCTATCAAGGGCATTGATTTTGCTGCCGAAAATGGTTTCAGCCTGATCATAGCCCTCGATTGTGGGATCAAAGCGGTAGAGAAAGTGGATTATGCCAGGGAACGCGGCGTGGAATTCATCATCTGTGATCATCACCGGCCGGGCGACTCACTGCCGGCAGCCTGTGCCATACTTGATCCCAAGCGGGATGATTGTAAATATCCCTATACAGAGCTATCGGGTTGCGGGATCGGTTTCAAACTGATCCAGGCCTTTGCCTGGAAAAACAATATTGCATTTTCACGCCTGGAAGAATATCTCGACCTGGTGGTGGTGAGCATAGCTTCCGATATTGTGCCGATCACCGGGGAAAACAGGGTGCTGGCATACTATGGTCTGAAACGAATCAATTCCCATCCCCGCGCCGGACTGGAGGCAATCCTGAATGTCAGCAACAAATACAGCAAATCCAATGGTCTCTCAGGCGCTAATCATCGTTATACGCGCGAACTGACGATCAACGACCTGGTTTTCATCGTAGGCCCCCGCATCAATGCTGCCGGCCGGATTGAAAGCGCAAGGAACTCGGTGAAATTGCTGATCACTAATAATCCGGAAGAAGCCTTTAATCTTGGCAATCAAATCAATGAAATAAATACTGAGCGCAAAACCCTGGATTCCAGCGCAACGGCCATTGCGTTGGAAATGATGCATAACGATCCAAAAATAGCTGAGCGAAAGGGTACCGTGTTGTATCATCCCGATTGGCACAAAGGGGTCATCGGTATCGTCGCTTCCCGTTTGATCGAAAACTATTACCGCCCGACGATCGTGCTGACGCAGTCGGAAGGCATGGTTACCGGCAGCGCCCGGTCGATCAAAGGATTTGATATCTATGATGCCGTGGATGCCTGCGGCGACCTGCTGGAGCACTTCGGAGGGCATACTTACGCCGCCGGCCTCTCCCTGAAGCCGGAAAACCTGGATAACTTCAAAGAACGTTTTGAAAACTACGTTCGGGAGCATCTGACGGATGACATCGCTTCACCGGAAATAGAAATAGATGCCACACTCGATCTGCAGGATATCAAAAGAAAGTTTTTCGATGTGCTGAAACAGTTTGCTCCCTTCGGCCCGGGAAATATGTCACCCGTCTTTCAGACCAACAACCTGATCGACGCCGGCAAAGCCAAGATCGTGGGCAATAATCATCTCAAGATGGAAGTGGTGCAGCTCGACGTCAGGAGCGAACCCATCTCCTCCATTGCTTTCCAGCAGGGCCTCGAGCACTACGAATACATCCGCGACGGCAACCCGTTCAACATATGCTATCACATTGAAGAAAACGAATGGAACGGCAAAAAATCCTTCCAGCTGAATATCAAGGATATAAAACAGGTAATATTTTGAAACGCCCTACGCCCTATGCCCTATGCCCTACGCCCTACGCCCCTCAACGCAATCCCCAGGTAAATCAGCAACACCCCCGCCACCAGGGCCAGGATGCCGGAAATAACCATGAGAAAAGCGGCGGCGCCCATCGGGTTGAATAATAATAACAAACCAAAAATCAATGTGATGACGCCGTTCAGCGTAAATATACCGTGACGGGAAACCACTCCCTTCATCCTTACGGCAAGGATGATCTGTAACAATCCGGTCAATATCGCCCAGGCGCCGATGAGAATGAGAAAAACCCTCAAAGTTTCGCCTGGCATAAAAGCAATGATTCCCCCGATGAGCAGGACCAGGATCGATTCGATCAATAACAAAGCATATGGTTTTTCAGCCTTCATGTTTTTAATGGCCAGGTAAAGCAGGATAAACCCTCCGGCCAGGATCAGGATACCGAAATAAAGGGTCAGCTTAAGGATGGTTTCCTGTGGTACGAATAACGCCAATATGCCGAACAGGATGGCAATCACGCCGCTGATCACGAATAAGCTCCAATTGATGTGTTTCATAACTTATCAGTTTAATATTTCAATAGACTAAACAGCAATTTCCAGGTAGGTCCTGATCAGCAGGTAAAGCCCGAACAGAACCAGGCCTGCCCCGGCGATGCGGTTGATCCAGACGATAATGCCTGATTGCAGGTAACCCTTGATTTTATATGCGGAGAATGTTTTCAAGACATCCATCAAAAAAATCGTTCCCAGGGCTGAAGAAAAAAACGACAGCAACAGGAATACATCTCCCTTATAATTGGTCGTAAAACCGACCACCACCCCCATCCAGAAGATCCAGATAAAAGGGTTGGTAAAATTGATCAGGAACCCTTTCAGGATGTAAGTATAAAAGCTTGGGGAATCAACTTTTACCGGGTTGTTATTGAGATCAACGCGGATGGCTGCTTTTCTCTGAAAAGTGATAATTCCGAAAACAACGAGCACAGAGCCTCCGATAAAACCGAGAGCTGCTTTGTGGGCTTCAAAGATCTGTACCGCCCCGAAAAAACCGAGTGCCACCAGGACGGCGTCGCTCAGGAAAATGCCAAAAGCAAGGAACACGGCTGCCCAGAAGCCCCTGTGAATGCTGGTTTGTATCAATGCCACCAGCGCCGGGCCAAACCCGAAAAAAACCGACAGGGTAAGCCCCAGTATGATTCCCTCCAGAATAATGTGCATCAGGCTTTCTTGAAATTATATTCAACAAGGTAATGTTCCCAGGCAGTATGCAGGTCCTTCTTGATTACCCGGGGAAATTTATTGGCCCCTCCCTCCTTTTTATGGATTTTCATCCAGGTCGAAAAGGCCTGTGAGGGTAATACTTCAACAAAAACCTCCTTTATTGCTGCGATTCGCTCCACCCGGTAATCGTCGTTCAGCACTTTGAGATATTCATCGATCTTTTCCCTTGCAACAGCCGGATCCAGCGGGTCGTCGGTGCCCAGGTACCATTTGTGCGCCCACATGCTGTTGTGCTTGATGCCCGTCACGGTAAATTCACGGATATCTACGTTCAGCTCGTCGCAAAGCATCTTAATGGCCTGGCTCATGTTTTCCACCGACAGGTGCTCGCCGCAGATGCTCAGGAAATGCTTGGTGCGACCCGTGATGACGATCTCCGAATCGGCTTTGGAGGTGAATTTTACCGTGTCCCCGATCAGGTAGCGCCAGGCCCCCGCGCAAGTCGAAAGTAAAAGCGCATATTCCTTATTTTCCTCCACTTCGTCAATGGTAAGCGCTACCGGGTTATCTACCATATCCCCGTCTTCGTCGAAATTCTGATCATCGAACGGGACGAATTCGAAGAACAGGCAGTTGTCGTAAACCAAACCCAGCGATTTACGCCGGATATTTTTCTGATACGCGATATATCCCTCCGATGCAAGGTAAGATTCATGATAGATCATGGGCTTGCCGAACAGCTTCTCAAACGATTTTGCATAAGGCTCGAAAGACACCCCGCTGTGCACATAGATCGAAAGATTGGGCCAGATCTCATGAATGTTGTGCAGGTTGTAATGGGCAATGATCCGCTCCAGGATGATCTGTATCCAGGCCGGCACACCGACGATCACCCCAATGTCCCAGTTGACGGCCGATTTTACGATCTCATCCAGCTTCACCGACCATTCCCTTTCCCGCGATATCCTTTTACCCGGTTTATAGAAATGCTGGAACCAGAAGGGGATCGTACTGGCGGATATTCCAGACAGGTCTCCCTCATAATAAGTTCCGTTGTAGTGCAGGTGCGTGCTCCCCCCGATCATCAGCATCCCTTTTTCATAAAAATTATCCGGCAGGCCATACGAAACCGAAGCCACCAGTTGGCGGATGCTTACCTTCCGGATGGCCCTGATCATATCCTGGGTAATAGGGATTTGTTTGCTGGAGGCCTCCGATGTCCCGGATGTCAGGGCGAAATACTTCACGCGGCCTGGCCAGGTGACAAACGCCTCGCCGCTGAGGATGCGGTACCACCACTTCCGGAACATGGTGTTGTAAGTGAACGTGGGTACCCTTGTTTGAAACGAACGGACGAAATCCTTGCTCTTTAAGATCTCCGAAAAACCGTAATATTCGCCGAATGCAGTGAACTGCGCCCTGCGGATGAGCCTTTTCAGCACCCGTTTCTGGGCCGTGTAAGGATCAACCTTTGGTTTGGCCTTATCAGGCAACCGGCCCAACTCATACGCTTTTTTAACCAGCGGTCCTAATATCGGCATTTGGTGAATGGTAAAATGGTCAAACAAAAGTAAAAAAATATTGATAATTTTATCAATCTTAAAACCGGCCCTGCTGTCATGAGAAAAGCTTTTAAAATCCTATCCGGAATTATTTTCGGCATCATTGGCCTGATACTGGCGCTGCTACTGCTGGCCACGGCCATTGCCTACCGTCCTGAAAGAATTGAAAATGCGCTCATGTCGGGAAAAACACCTTTACCTGCCCGCAACGATAGCATTTTTACGCTGGTGAGCTGGAATATCGGTTATTTCGGACTTGGAGCGGAGAGCGATTTTTTCTTTGACGGCGGAAAAATGACTCGGCCCGGAGAAGATTATTATCGTCAATGCGCCGGCATGGCTCTCGATTACCTGTATCATTCGGAAAAGGCCGATTTCTACTTCTTTCAGGAGGTCGATACGGATGCCCGGCGCAGTTATGGCGACGACCAGGCGGGATTGCTCAGCCTGATGCTGCCGGATCACCAGGCTGCATTTGCCATGAACTACCGCGTCCACTTTGTCCCCGTTCCCCTGAAAAACCCCATGGGAAAAGTCAAGAGCGGCATTGTCACCATGCTGAATGCAGAGACATCGGAAAATACCCGTTTTGCCTTTCCGGGAGGATATGCCTGGCCCGTCAGCCTCTTCATGCTGAAACGATGCTACCTTTTGTCGCGGGTCACTCTTCCTTCCGGGAAAGACCTGGTACTGATCAATACCCACAATGAACCGTTCGACGACGGGCGCCACAGACGGCAGCAAATGGCGGCACTCAGGAAAGTCATGCTGAAGGAATACGGGCGCGGAAATTACGTGGTGGCCGGGGGCGACTGGAACCTTAACCCGTATGGTTTTTCCTCAGGCGATTTCACCAACGGAGATAAAGGAAAAGAAATCCCTTTCGAGGTTAAGGCAGATTTGTTCCCTGGCGGATGGCAATGGGTTTTTGACCCGTCGATACCCACGAACAGAGATGTCGATCAGCCATACACACGGGGCCTGACGCCCACCACTATCATCGACTTCTTCATCGTTTCCCCCAATGTGGAAGTTCTGGAGGTGAAAACCACCGACCTGGCCTTTCAGTGGTCGGATCACCAGCCGGTGAAACTCACGGTTCAGTTGCAATGAACAGTTCCGCCGCGATCCCGTCGGCGAACAATTTCCCTTCGTCCGTCAGGAAAAACCGGTTCCCCTCCCGGTAAAGATGGTTTCTTTCGATGAAGGGGCGGGCGGTTTCCAGGAAATAGCGGCGCCGGTCCTCCCCGAATACATTGGCGATATGTTCCGTATCGCACCCCCAGGCCGTCCGCAGCGAGGTCATCACATATTCGTTGTATCGTTGCTGGGGCGTCAGGACCTCTTCTTCTTCCATAACGGCCTGGTGACCGGAAAGTTGAAGGTAACGGTCAATTCGCGATACGTTCCACTGCCGCGAAACGCCGTTATAGGAATGCGCCGTAGGGCCGAGGCCCAGGTAATGCCCACCGAGCCAGTAAAGGCTGTTGTGCCGGGAATAATGGCCGGGACGGCTGAAATTGGAGATCTCGTAATGGATAAAGCCGCTCTTCGCGGCCATTTCAAGCAGTGTCCGGAAGTGGCCCACCGACTGCACATCATCAACCGGCGCGTACCGGCCTTTTGTGATCAGCGCCCGAAGCGGGGTTTTCTCCTCAACGGTAAGCGCATAGGCCGACAGATGGGGAATATCCATAGAAAAAAACAATTCCAGGTTTTGCCGCCATTTCTTTTCCGTCAGGGTGGGAATGCCGTAGATCAGGTCGATGGTGAGATTTTCGAACCCTGCCTTGCGGGCATTTTCAACGGATTGCCTGGCCTGGGCGGCGTTATGTACCCGGTTCAGATAGGCCAGGTCGTCGTCGAAGAAAGATTGTATGCCAATGCTCAGGCGGTTGACGGGTGTTGCTTTCCATTCCTGTGCTTTTTCAAGGGAGAGATCGTCGGGATTGGCCTCCAGGGTGACTTCCGCTGCATTATCGACCGGAAAAAGGGTGTAAATGACATCAAAAATCC
>Ga0114946_10003354_pt1 | contig 10821 bp, 9 predicted proteins | sample WalLakDeSediment_FD_88676 | JGI IMG/M metagenome (GOLD analysis project Ga0114946, IMG submission 88676) | Lake sediment microbial communities from Walker lake, Nevada to study Microbial Dark Matter (Phase II) - Walker Lake 11/02/13 Deep Sediment | ecosystem: Environmental > Aquatic > Freshwater...
ACTTGCACACTTGCACACCTGACCCATGGAAGACATTGAGCGCATCGAAGAACGGCTGGCCAACATCCGCGGCGTGAAACCGATTTTGGGGGCGCTGCGCATGATTGCGCTGGGAAGCTGGCAGGCAGCCCTAAAGCAGCGGCGCGCCGTGCAGGCCTACGGGGCCGAGCTGCTGGCCATGCTGCCGGCGCTGCTGCCCCACGTGCGCGCATCGGGCGGCGGGCGCGCAGGGCCAGCCGGCGAGACGGGCGCGCCGCGCCGGCTGGCGCTGGTGGTGGGCAGCGAACGGGGGCTGTGCGGCCGTTTCAACACGGCCGTTTTCGAATTCGCCCAAGACCATCTGCAGCGCGCGCCCGCGGCCGAGGTGCAGCTTCTGGGGCGCCGGCTGCAGCGCGTCTGGACGCAGGCCATGTGGACACAGGAACAACGGCCGTTTACCTGGGCCGGCGCCCTGCCTTTCACCACCGCGCCTCCCTACGCGCTGGCCCACGCGCTGACGACGCGCTGGCTGGCGCAGTACGAGGCGTACGCCATCGACGCCGTACACGTGATCTACAACCGCTACCGCGGAACCGGGCTGTATGAAACGGCCGTCTGGCGCATGCTGCCCCCGCGCCTGCCGCGCCTGCCGTCCGGCGCGCGCGCGGCCTGGCCGCCGCCCATCATCGAAACCGCGCCGCCGGCGCTCTACGCGCAAATTATCCAGCAGTGGGCCGCATGCGCCCTCTTTGGCATTCTGCTGGAATCGGCCGCCGCCGAACAGGCCGCGCGCTACCAGCTCATGGAGTCGGCCACCCAAAACGCCGAGCGCCTGATCGCCGAGCTGACCGCCAGCGTACAGGTTGCGCGGCAGCAGACGATTACGCGCGAGATGCTGGAGTTGGCGGCGGGGGCGGGATTGATTGGGGTGATGGAGTGAAAGAGGCGAGGGGGCGAGGAGCGAGGGGCGAGGGGCGAGGGGGGAAGAGCGAGGAGCGAGGGGGCGAGGGGAGTAGGTGCGGAGAGAGCTCAGAGGAGGCTAGGGCGTATGAAGCGCAATATTGTGGTGACGGACGCTTGTGAAATGTGGATTGAAGCGCGCGCGGTGGAAATTGTGGAGCGCAAGGGCATCGGCCATCCCGACAGCCTGTGCGACGGCATCGCGGAGCGCATCGCGACCGACTATTCGCGCTGGTGCCGGGAACATTTGGGCACGCTGCTGCACCACAACTTCGACAAGGTGCAGCTTGTGGCCGGGGAGACGGAGATCGGCTTTGGAGGCGGCTGCCTGCTCAAGCCGATTCGCGTCCAGATTGCCGGCCGCGGCGCGGCCCAAACGGGCGACGGCCGCGCCATTCCGCTCGACATCATCGCCATCCAGGCCGCCAAGGCCTACCTGCGCGAGACGCTGCGCAACCTGGACCCGGAACGTCACTGCGTGGTCGACTGCTACGCCGGTCACGGCGCCGGCGAACTAGTCCAGACGGTCGAGCGCGTAACGGCCAACGACACCAGTTTCGGCGTCGCCCATTGGCCGTTCTCCGTTCTGGAGCGGACGGTCTACGCCGTTAGCCAACACCTGAACCACGCGCTGCTGGATCAGTTCCCCATCGGCGAGGACGTCAAGGTGATGGGCGCGCGGCTGGGAGAGCGGATTACGCTGACCTGCGCCGCGCCCTTGCTGGCCACCGAAATCGCCGACCTCAGCCGCTACCGGGCGGTGAAGGCCGACCTGACGGCCGCCATCACGCGCTTTGCGCAGGCGCAGAGCCGCTACCCGGTCACGGTACACCTCAACGCGGCCGACCATGAAGCAAGCGGCGCGGTCTACCTGACGCTAACGGGCACGAGCGCCGAGTGCGGCGACGACGGCGCGGTGGGGCGCGGCAACCGCATCACGGGGTTGATTACCCCCTTTCGCGCCGCTTCGCTGGAGGCCACAGCGGGCAAAAACGCCATCAGCCACGTGGGCAAGCTCTACAACGTGCTGGCGCTGCGCGCGGCGCAGGCGCTCGTGGCGGCGCTGCCGGACGTGCGGCAGGCGCAGGTGCTGATCTTGGGCCAGATTGGACGGCCGCTGGATGATCCCCAGGTGGCGACGGCGGCGCTGTGCCCGGCGGACGGGGCAGTGACGGACAGGATGCGGGCGGGAGCAACGGCCGTACTCAACCAGCAGCTTGAGCAGATCGACGCCCTGCGCGAGGAGATTCTGAACGGCCGTATTGCGCTCTTCTAACCCGCCAATCGTCCGCTCTCATTCCGGACCGTCGGTGTTCCAGGGCTCCAGCGTCACCAGGCCGGCGTTCAGCGCAAACAACACCGCCTCAACGCGAGTCTCGACGCCCAGCTTGCGGAAAATGGCGCGCACGTAATTTTTGACCGTCTGCGTCGTAACCGCCAGCTGCGCCGCAATCTGGTCATTGCGTTTACCCTGGGCCATCAAACGCAGCACTTCCCGTTCACGCTCTGTCAACTCCTCCTGGCTCTGCGTGTCCGCATAGCGCAGCGAGTGCAGCAGCACTTTTGAAGCGCGCGGCGAGAGGTACTCCCCACCCCTGGCGACGGCGCGAATGGCCGCAATCAACATCTCAGGCGCGTCGTCTTTCAAGACGTAGCCCGCCACGCCCTCGCGCAGCGCGCCCACAATGTATTCTTCCCGGTCGTAGGCCGAGAGGATCAAAATGCGCAGGTCGGGAAACGCCTGCCGCAGCGCACGGGTCGAGGCAATCACCTGGTGCCCCGGCATGTGCGCATCCAGCAGCAGCAGGTCCGGTCGCAGCGCCGCCACGGTCGGCAGCAGCGCGCCGCCATCAGACACCTCCCCCACCACCTCAATATCCTGTTCACGATTCAGATAGGCCGCCACGGCCGCCCGCACAACGTGATGATCTTCCGCCAGGACAACTGTAATGCTGGTCATCATGTTCACTCCATGGCTTCAAAAGCGCCAGACGCTTGCGTGGACAAGCGCCTGGTAAAAGCGCCGGCGCCCGGCGCGCGGCGCATTCTTCAAACCATCATGACCACGGCCGTAACGCTGGCGCCTGCGCCCGGCTGCGAACTAATCAGCAGCATGCCGCCCAGCGCCTCGATGCGCTCCTGCATGCCGCGCAGGCCAATGCCGGACGGGACGGCTTCGCGCCCCAACGCCTGGGTCACGTCAAAACCGCGGCCATCATCCGTCACAGAAAGGCGCACGGCGTCGCCTTCATTTTCCATGCAAACGTCCACGCGCGTCGCCTGCGCGTGGCGCGCCACGTTGGTTAAGGCTTCCTGCAGAAAACGATACAGGCTAATACCCACGCCCTCCGGCAAGTCCGCGACGTCGACGCCGTTGTAGGCGACCGGCAAGCGGGTGTGCTTTTCAAAATCACGGCAAAAACCCTTCAAGGTGGGGTTAAGGCCGAGATCATCCAGCGCGGCCGGATGCAGATCGTGGGCCAGCAAACGCATCTGGACCATGGTCTGATCAACCAGCGCAATCGCCTGATCTAGCTGCCGCTGCGCCGCCAGGAATTCCGGCAGCTGGGAATCATCTCCCAGGTCAAGGCGCACCCCCTTGAGCATAAACTGCAGCGCCGTGAGGGCCTGGCCGGCTTCGTCGTGCAACTCGCGCGCGATGCGCCGGCGTTCCGCTTCCTGCGCGTTCACCAACTCCAGCGCCAGGCGCCGTAGCTGGTTACGCTGCGTGTCCGCCTGGGCAAACAACTGGGCATTGTGCAGCGCCACGGCCGCGTGCGCCGCCAGCGCGTGGACCAAATCACGCTGCTCCTCGCTGAAGCGTTCCGGCTTCAGCTTTTCCAGCAGCAGCAGGCCAATGGGACGCTCACCGGCCGCCAGCGAGACGGCCAGCCAGTTGTGCGTTTGCTCCTGGGGATAGGTTGTCCCGCAACCGTCCTCCGGAAATTGAGGGACCGCCGCTAAATCATCCGCGTGGGGAGTCATGCGCAAAACGGCGGCCTGTGCGCCATCAGGCGCGGGCAAATTCCGTACCGCCTCGCCCTGTCTGTGCACGACGCGCGCCAGCAAGCTGGGACCTTCCTGCAGCCAGAAGGTGGCGCAATCGTACGGAACAAGCTGGCGCACGAAGCTGAGCAGGGTGTGCAGCACGGTTTCAAAATCGAGGGATTGGGACAAAGCCACGCTCGCCGCGCGCAGCGTCTCCGATACCAGGCGCGCCTGCTGTTCGGCGGCGTACAGGCGGCTCAAGGTTTCGCGGCTCTTGTGGATCGCCGTCAGGGCCAGCTTGTTCTCGGTAATATCTCTGGAGTTAAAGACAAAGCCGGCCACGTCGGGATCGTGCAGCAGATTGCGCCCGCGCACCTCCAGCCAGCGCCACTCACCGGAGCGATGCTGCACGCGCATCTCGACGGTCGTCGCTGCTTTGGGCTCCTGCAACTTCTCCCAGATGCGCTGGGTCAGGGGCCGATCTTCAGGGTGGATTAAATTGGCTACGTGGCGACCAATGAAGAAGCCAGGGGCAAATCCTAAAAAGGAGCGCGTGGAGGTGGTGTCATAGGCGATGTGGCGCGTGCTGTCTACTACTGAGATGGTGTCCGCGGCATTTTCGGTGAGCGCGCGGAAAAAGCGCTCGCGGCGGCGCAGGCTTTCCTCGACCTGCGCGCGGCCGGCGATTTCTTGCTGGAGTTGGGCGGAAACGGCCGTTAATTCGGCCGTGCGCGCTCCGAGATGCTGTTCCAACTCGCCCACTTCCCGCCGCCATGACTGCTCGCGGCGACGCCAGAAGTAAGCGGACAGCAGGATGAGCAAACCCGTGATCAGAACCGACGTGACAAGCGCTTCTTGCACTAAGGACCTCCTCGCAAACAATAGCCTTATTTTAGCACACTTTGCGCCGTGCAAACCTCGCGACCTTGCGCGCCGATCTCAACAGTACCCCGGTCACATTCTTGTCGTTACTCAGGTCATAATCGTAATACATTACCATAGGACCATGCAAATCCGGCGCCATCCTCTATAATGCATTTATCGTTTGGGGCCGGGCGCCCTCTTATCCTGAGGAGGGGGGGAGTTCTTCATATGGCTCAATCCTGGCCGCAACAGGTCTTTGAGGATTTGCTCAAAGGGCGGCCATGATACAAGAGCCCAATATTCCCCAAGGAGCTTCCCCTTTCATTCTCGTCCTGGACCCGGACCCGCTGATGGGCGCCGCAACGGTTGATTTGCTGGAAATTGGGGGCTTTGCGGCCGTTTCAGCCAGCCGCCTGGATGAGGCCGCGCAGCTTTTGCGCCAACACCACGGCCAGCTCCGGCTCATTTTGCTGGCGATCAACAATGCAAATGAGACCGGCCTGGCGCGCTACACCTACCTGAAATCCCACTTCGCCCACATAGCGCTGATTTGCGTCACGCCGACCCGTATCAACCGCCTGAAATATATGTTTGGTTTGGAGCCGGAAGCGCCGCTGCTGCACCTGCGCACGCCCTATCAAGCGGAAGCGCTGTGGGCAGCGGTAAGGCAGGCGCTCGCCGCGAACGCCTAGCGCTGCGCGCCGGTAGCGCGCCTGCTGATGACTTTCGTCAACGCCAAACGTGCCACATGTCACTAACCAACCCTGCATAATTTCCTTTAAACTGAAAGCAACGAGAAGCAACTACCGATTCGGACAGCGCAGCACAGGGAGGCGCATAGGATTGATGATCCGCTTCAACCGCGTTACGCACGGGCCGGGCGTTTGGTTTTACGCCGGCCTGATGGCGCTGCTAGGCAGCGCGCTGCTGAGCAGCGCGCTGGCGGGCTGCGCCCTGGTAACGCCGGCCGCCCCGACGCCTACCGCCCTGGCCACGGCCGTCGTCGTCGTCCAAACGCTCACGCTGCCGCCCACCAACACGGGCATCGCCCCCACGCCCCAGCCGGCCACGACCGCCGCTACTCCGGCCACGGTCATGGCGCCGCCGCCCGCCCCCGCCTGCGTCTACGCCCTGGCCTTCGTGGCCGACCTGACCATTCCCGACGACAGCGTCATGCAGCCGGGCGAGCGCTTCGTGAAAAGCTGGCGCGTGCGCAACAGCGGTACCTGCGCCTGGCCGCCAGAGAGCGCCTGGCTCTTCGTCGCGGGCGACCGGATGGACGGCCCCGCGTCCGTGAGCATGCCGCCAACGCCGCCGGGCGCCACGGCCGACATTTCCGTCGCCCTCACGGCGCCCACGGCCCCCGGCGTCGCGCCGGACGGCGACACCGGCTACTGGCAGATGCGGCTGCCGACGGGAGAACTATTGCCGGAACGGGTGTATAGTCGCATCATCGTCGGCGCGACGTCCCCGGCCCCGCCCACGCCCACGCGCCCCGTCGCCGCCGCCACGCCCGCGCCGCCGCGCATCGACTACTTCCGCGCCAACGTGACGATCGCCGACCCCGGCGACGCCATCGAGCTGGCGTGGGGTACCAGCAACGCCACAAGCATTACGCTCCACAAGCTGCTGCCGACCGGCCAACTGGCCGACCACTGGCAAGTGGCGCCGGCGGGCGTCTTCAGCTACGATATCTCCCGCAGCGAGCGCAACGCCACGCGCTTTATGCTGTTTGCGAGCAACGCGCTGGGCCAGTCCGCCCAGGCGACGCTTTCCGTGACGCTGCGCTGCCCGGACGCCTGGTTCTTTGAGCCGGCGCCCGACGAATGTCCCCAAAGCGCGCCGCTTTACTCGCCCGCCGCCGAGCAGCCGTTTGAGCGCGGCGTTATGATCTGGGTACAGGCAAACCAACAAATTTACATTCTGTTTGCCGACGGCAACCATCCGCGCTATAAGATCGTGAGCGACCGCTGGCGGGAAGGGGATCCTATCGACGACCCTGACCTGGTCCCGCCGCCGGGCTTGCGCCAGCCGGTGCGCGGCTTTGGGTTCATCTGGCGCGAGGAGGGCAGCGTGCGCGAGCGGCTGGGCTGGGCGACCGGTCAGGAACAGGGTTTTGAAACGGCCGTGCAGGCCACCGCGCGCTTCAAATACAACGAATTCTACCTGCGCGCGCTGGACGGCGCCGTCTGGCGCCTGCTGCCCGAAGGCAGCGGCTGGGAAAAAATCCAGGTCCGCTAACCAAAAATCGTCAATCGCCAATCGCCAATCGTCAATCACCATGAATCTTGTCACGCAACCCAACGCCCCCCAACACCATCCCCCCGTCTGGCAAATCCGGCTGGGCGGAATCTGCGCCCTGCTGGCGATGCTCAGCATTGCCGGCGCGGCCATCGCCAACCTCATCGCGGCGAACGCCGGCGGCCCGGCGCCGACCCGGCTGCTCAACTTTTACAGCGCGCTGCTGGGCAACACGGCCGACGGCTGGCTGGCCGTTGCCGGTTCGGCGCTGCTCATCCCCAGCGCGTGGGGCTTTTACGCCGCGCAGCACGCCGCCGGGCGCGCGCGCTGGACGGCGCCGGCCTCCGTGCTCGTCGGGCTGGCCGCGCTGCTGGTGGGCTATGCGCTCACCCTGCTCGTTACGCGCGAGCTGCAAGCGCGCCTGCCCGCCGCCGACGCCCAGGCGCTGCCCACCTTCATCGTCATTCTTACGACGGTGCGCACCACGGCCGATATCCTGCTGGTGGTCGGCAGCGGCTTCACCTTCGGGCTGGGGGTGGGGCTTTTTGGCCTCTTCAGCCTCTACACGCCGGGCATCCCCAACGGCGTGGGCGCGCTGGGTATCCTCGTGGGCCTCTTGCACGTGGGCTGGCTGGACGCGCTGGCGCCGCCGCCCCTGGCCGGCTGGTTGACGGCCGTCAAGCTGCTGGACCTGGCGCTGTTTCTGATCTGGATGGGCGCGATGGGGGTGACGCTGCTGCGGCGAAGCCGCCATGAATGAAAATCGTAGCCCGGACATCCCTGTCCGGGCGTTCATCGGGCAGGGATGCCCGATTTACAGAGGAGAGTCAATGGCTGAACAAAAGCCGATTCGCGTCATGATTGTAGATGACCACGCCGTCGTGCGCAGCGGGCTGGCGGCTTTCTTGCTGGTCTACGATGACCTGGAGCTAGTCGCCGAAGCCGACAGCGGGGCCCAGGCCGTACAGCTTTGCCCCGAAAAAAAGCCGGACGTGGTCCTGATGGACCTGGTCATGCCCGGCATGGACGGCGCCGAGACCACGCACGCCATTCGGGAGCGCTGCCCCAACATCAAGGTGATCGCGCTGACCAGCTTTCGCGAGGAAAGGCTGGTGCAGGGCGCGCTGCGGGCCGGCGCCATCAGCTACCTGCTCAAAAACGTCGCCGCGGACGACCTGGCCAACGCGATTCGCGCCGCCTACGCCGGACGCGCCACGCTGGCCCCTGAAGCGACCGAAGCGCTCATTCACGCCGCCACGCAGCCCGTGGCGCCCCAATATGATTTGACGGCGCGCGAAATCGAGGTGCTGGAACTGATGACGGCGGGCATGACCAACCCGGAAATCGCCCAAAACCTGGTCGTCAGCCGCTCCACGGTCAAATTCCACGTGAGCAGCATTTTGTCCAAATTAGGCGTCAGCAGCCGCACCGAGGCGGTGGCGCTGGCGCTGCAGCACAAGCTGCTGGAGTGACCAACGCCGCCTGCGCCGCCAAACAGCCCAAATTTCACCCGCTTTTTGCTCCCCGGCGCGCAAAACCGGGTTAAACTTCGCAGGCGCCAACCAATCTTCCCGCCTAAAGGCAAAATTTCCGGGAAGGAATGGCTGGCGTCCTGGCGAATTGATGCATTGGAGGAAGGCGCATGAGAAACCTAAGGCAACCTGACACGCCACAGCGCAGGCAGCGCTTGTGGCTGCTGGGCATGAGCAGTTGGCTGTTGATTACGGCCGTTTTCATTTTCCAATCCGCGGTTGAAGCCGGCAGCGATGCGGTTCCGGCCATCGCGCCCCAGCCACGCTTCGCGCTGGAAGAAACCCCCACGGCCACCCTAACGGCCACCCTAACGCCCACCGTAACGATCACCCCTACCGCGACGGTCACACCCACCATCACCGTCACGCTAACCGTAACGCCCACGCCCACCGTGACGCCGCCCCCGTCGCCATCCACCACAACGCTGCACCTGCCCATCGTTCTGCTGCCGCCGCCGCCCCTGCCGCCGCCGCTGCCGCCGCCCACCCCCGTTTTCGCCGCGCCGCCGATTGATTTTGCGGCCGCGCGGAACACGGCGCAGGCCGACGGGCTGGACATCGCTTTTAACAAGATTGGCTTCCACGTCGGCGCGGGCGGCAATATGGAGGGGCTGTGGGCGTGGATGGACGCGCTGGACGCGGCGGGCGCGCCGATTGTGCTCAAAAGCGCCAACAACGCCGAGCCGCTCTATTACGCGCAGCAGCTGGGCCAGGCCAGCGGCGTGCCCCACGTCCTGATTTACCGGGATGCGCGCCGCGAATACGACAACCCGCTTTACCATTTGCCGCCCGAGCAGGCCGCCGCGATTAGCTGGGCGCTCAACAAGGCGGCCTTCCCGCCCGAACTGGACTCCGGCCTGGTGTGGGTCGAAACGACCAACGAGCCAGACAAAAACCGGTCCGAGTGGCTGGCGGCCTTTGCGCTGGAGACCGCCCGGCGCGCCGTGGCCGACGGCTTCCGCTACGCGGCCTTTGGCTGGTCGGGCGGCGAACCGGAGCCGGAGCATTGGGAGTCGCCGGCGATGCTGGCCTTTTTGCGCTTCGCGGCCGAACACCCGGAGCAGGTGGCCGTGGCGCTGCACGAGTACAGCTTTGTGACGGCCGAAATCGGCCGGATGTATCCCTGGCTGGTCGGCCGTTTTCAAAAGCTGTTCGAGGCCTGCGACCGGCACGGCATCGAGCGGCCCACCGTGCTGATCACCGAATGGGGCTGGGCGGAGCGCGGCGTGCCCGAACCGGAACCGGCGCTGGAAGATATCGCCTGGGCCGCCTGGCTCTACGCCGCCTATCCCCAGGTCAAAGGGGCCGCGATCTGGTACCTGGGCCCCGGCTTTGAACCCATCCAGGATCAGACGCAGCGCCTGATCGCGCCGGTAGCCGACTACAGCATCAGCAACTACTTCGTCATCCATCCCGGCAAAGGGCAAATCAACGACGCCCTCTTCCGCCCCAACCCGCCCACGCGGCTGGGCGGGCGCGCAGCGCGAACGCGCTGACGAACGGCAAAGCCGCGAAAAGTAAAAAAGGGGGTATGCCATGTCAAAATTTGCGCTTGACGTTTTAGAACGGTGCGTCTTCCCCTTTGCCGCGCCCACGGCCGACCCGGACGTGCTGGTGGGCGCGGCCTTCGGCGAGGACGCGGCGCTGACGCGCGTGGGAGACGGGGTGCTGGTCTCCCACGTCGATCCGATTATCGGCGCCATTGAGGGCATCGGCTGGCTGGCGGTGCACGTCGCCTGTAACGACGTAGCGACGACGGGCGCGGCGCCGCGCTGGCTGCAGGTGCTGGTGATCGTGCCGCGCCAGGAAGACGAAGCGCTGCTGGCGCAAATCATGCAGGACGTCGACCGCGCCGCGCGCGAGGTCGGCGCCAGCGTGATCGGCGGCCACACCGGCTACTCGGCCGGCGTCTCGCGGCCGCTGGTCGCGGTAACGGCCTTCGCGGTAGCCCCAGCCGGCGCTCCGCTCGTGCGCACCCAGGGCGCGCAGGTGGGCGACCAGGTTTTGGTGACCAAAGGCGTCGGCCTGGAAGGGACCGGCATCCTGGCGGCAGACTTCGCCGACGCGGCGCGCCGGCTGGGGCTGAGCCAGGCCGACCTGGACGGGGGGCGCGCGCTTTTGGAGGAGGTCAGCGTGGCGCCGGAAGCGCTGGCGCTGGCCAGGGCCGGAGCCACGAGCATGCACGACGTGACGCGCGGCGGCCTGCTGGAAACGCTGCTGGAAATCGCGCTGCTCTCCGGGGTGGGCCTGACGGTGG
>Ga0114946_10003355_pt1 | contig 10820 bp, 9 predicted proteins | sample WalLakDeSediment_FD_88676 | JGI IMG/M metagenome (GOLD analysis project Ga0114946, IMG submission 88676) | Lake sediment microbial communities from Walker lake, Nevada to study Microbial Dark Matter (Phase II) - Walker Lake 11/02/13 Deep Sediment | ecosystem: Environmental > Aquatic > Freshwater...
TACTGTGCTCACCCTCTGCGCGATGATTATAACCGTTGAATTCGTAGTTTCCTGATCTAGCGCTGAACGCAGGCTAGCATCGGTTTTAAAGTCGAGGGAGGAAAAGCTGTCATCAAAAATGTAAATCTCAGGTTTCCTGACCAGGGCCCGTGCTATAGCCAGGCGCTGCTTCTGACCTCCCGACAGGTTAGCCCCTCCCTGGTCGATCTTGGCCTCAAATCCTCCCGGCAGATCCTTGATAAATTCCCCAGCCTGGGCCAGCTCCGCAGCGAGTTGGATTTCATCATCAGTGGCATCCTGTTTGCCGAAGCGGACATTTTCGGCTACCGTTCCAGAGAAAAGCAGCGTTTTTTGAGGCACATAACCGATCCTGGCCCGTAAATCCTCCTGTGGTAGCTCTGCAATATTGATATCATCGACTGAAATTTTTCCGCTGTCTGGCTCATAGAAGCGCAGCAAGAGTTTAAATAAGGTCGATTTGCCCGACCCTGTGCTGCCGATCACCGCGGTAACCTCTCCCGGGCCGGCGCTGAAAGAGATATCCTTAAGAGCAGATTTCTCAGCTCCCGGATAGCTGAAGGTTACATTAGCAAACTCTACACAGCCCTTCCTGCCGCTGTTTTTTCCTGCTTTGACTGCTGCCGGATCTTTAATGCTTGGAACAGCATCAAGCACCTCGTTGATCCGTTCGGCTGATGCGGATGCCCGGGGAATCATCACCAACATCATTGATACCATAACCAGTGAAAACAGAATCAGCATCACATACTGCAAAAAAGCCATTAAATCGCCAACCTGCAAATTTCCGCTGTTAATACGGGCGCTGCCGAACCAGACAACGGCAATTGCTGTGAAGTTCATGGAAAGCATCAGCACCGGCATGGTTGAAGCAATCAGTTTGTTCACCCTGGTGGCATTTGCCGTCAGGTCACGGTTGGCCTTATTCAACCTTGTTTTCTCCCGGTCAATCTGGCTAAAAGCGCGGATCACTCTGATCCCGGTCAGATTTTCCCGTAAGACCAGGTTCAGTTTGTCGAGTTTAAGCTGCATCGTTTTAAACAGGGGAATCGCCTTGGCGGTGATTATAGTAATCGTAAGGGCAATAATCGGAATCACGACCACAATTGATCTGGAAAGCTGCACATCCCGTGATAGTGCCATAATCACTCCGCCGACAAACATCAGCGGGGCGTGCACCATCATCCGCAGGATCATTAAGAGGACCAACTGAACCTGGTTAATATCGTTGGTGGTGCGCGTGATCAGCGAGGCGGTTCCGATCTGGTCAAATTCGTGCAGAGAGAATGACTGCACATGACCGAAAACCTTGCTGCGCAGGATCTCCCCAAAACTCATCGCCGTCCTGGAAGCAAAGTAACTGCCCAAAACAGTGCAGATTACCCCGCCCAGGGCCACTATCAGCATCATCCCGCCGGTTCTCACGATCAGTTCAATGTTGCCGAAAACAATACCCTTGTCGACGATATCCGCCATCAGGGTAGGCAGAAAAAGTTCGGCCAGGGACTGAAAAAAGACAAGCAGCAGGATGACTGCGATCGTCAGGGAATAGGGTTTCAGGAACCGGAAAAGCTTAATCAATTAGGATGAGCCTCCATCAGGCATACAGGCATAACCTGTCTGATCAACACGATACTTCTAATCATTATACGCCTCGCGTTTAACAGACTCAACAGCAGGTAGCTGTTTTCTATCTTAATAATCTGTTGCTGCCTCAGGTCTTATTTCAGCCATTATTTTCTGTGATATAATCCTACAGGATCGTTAAGCTTTAAAAATAATGGAGGCATATTTTTTGGAACCAGATAAAATCAGGAATTTTTGTATTATAGCCCATATTGATCACGGCAAGTCAACCCTGGCTGACCGGCTGTTGGAGGCTACAGGTACGCTGACAGCCCGGCAAATGAAGGAGCAGGTCTTAGATCAGATGGACCTGGAACGGGAGCGCGGGATTACTATCAAACTGCAGGCTGTTCGCCTGGCTTACCGGGCGAAGGACGGGGGAGACTATATCCTGAACCTGATCGACACCCCGGGGCATGTTGACTTTAACTATGAAGTTTCTCGCAGTCTTGCAGCCTGTGAAGGGGCCATTTTAGTCGTCGACGCTGCCCAGGGAATTGAAGCGCAAACCCTGGCCAATGTTTACTTAGCGCTTGAACAGAATCTGACCATTATACCCGTAATCAACAAAATTGATCTTCCTAATGCCGACCCCGAAAAGGTTAAAGCAGAGTTGGCAGCAATCATCGGTAGTGATGCCGGGCAAGCCTTGGAGATTTCGGCCAAGCAGGGCACCGGTATTGAAGCTGTCCTGGAAGCGGTGGTGGAAAAAGTGCCGCCTCCGGTTGCCGGAGAACCAGGCAATCCGCTTAAAGCGCTTGTTTTTGATTCCCACTACGACAGCTATCGCGGGGTGATTGCCTATATCAGGGTCATGGAGGGCAGCATCCGCAAGGGTGGAAAGATTAAGCTGATGAATACCGGTAAAAGCTTTGAAGTAAACGAAACGGGAGTATTCAGGCCGGCCATGGAACTGGTAGAAGGGCTGACTGCCGGCGAGGTAGGCTACCTGATTGCGTCAGTTAAGAATGTCGGAGACGCACAGGTCGGCGATACGATCACCGGCGCTGATAACCCTGCTGCCGAGGCTTTACCCGGTTACCGGAAGGTAGTATCGATGGTCTACTGCGGCCTTTTCCCCCAGGACAGCAACGATTTTACTGCCCTGAGGGAAGCAATTGAGCGCCTGAAATTAAACGATTCTGCCCTGACCTTTGAGCCTGAAAAATCGGTAGCCTTAGGGCTCGGCTTCCGCTGCGGCTTTCTTGGCTTGCTGCACATGGATATTGTCCGGGAACGGCTGGAGCGGGAATATGGTCTTGAGTTGATTGTTTCAGCTCCAAGTGTGGTTTACCAGGTCCATCTGCGCAGCGGGGAGGTAATTAAGGTTGACAATCCGGCCTTGATGCCTGCAACGGATGAACGCGTAGCTATTGAAGAACCATATGTTGATGCTTCAATTTTCATGCCTGCCGAGTACGTGGGTGCAGTAATGGAGCTCTGCCAGGAAAAGAGGGGAGACTACCGCGACACGGAGTATCTTGATTCGGGCAGGGTAAAACTGTCTTACTTTCTGCCGCTGGCCGAAATCATCTATGACTTCTTTGATCTGCTCAAATCACGTACCCGCGGTTATGCTTCGCTCGATTATACTCTTTACGGCTACCGCCAATCAGCACTGGTGTTAATGGATATTCTGGTCAATGCCGAAAAAGTAGATGCTCTCTCCTTCATCATTCACCGCGACAAAGCTTACCAGCGGGGCAAAGAGATGGTGGAAAAACTGCGCGAAATCATCCCCCGGCAGATGTTTGATGTCCCGATCCAGGCTGCTGTGGAAAACAAGATTATTGCCCGGGAAACAATCAAAGCGCTGCGCAAGAATGTAACGGAGAAGCTTTACGGCGGGGATATCACCCGGAAACGTAAGCTGCTGGAGAAACAAAAAGAAGGTAAAAAGAAGATGAAGAAGATCGGCCGGGTAGAAATCCCGCAGGAAGCTTTTACCGCCGTTCTAAAAGTTAAGTAGTGCTTAATGGATTTGATTGACATGCAGACGCGAGCGCCTGTGATAATTTTACAAAATTCACTATTCATTGACAGAAAATACTCTTTCAAGCATAATAGGCCTAAGCTAAAACCATACCTGATGAGGGGTCGGCGCTGCTCATGGAAAAACAGGAAATTCTGGAACGCATTGATCAGCTTAAAAAAAAGAACAACGCAGTTATCCTGGCCCATAATTATCAGATTGAAGAAGTGCAGGATGCCGCCGATTATGTGGGCGATTCTTTTGAACTTAGTCGCATCGCCGCCGATTCCGATGCCGACATCATTGTTTTCTGCGGGGTGCACTTTATGGCGGAAAGTGCTGCCATTTTATCTCCCGATAAGACAGTGCTGCTGCCGGACCTGAACGCCGGCTGTCCCCTGGCAGACATGATTAATGTCGATCAGCTGCGAGAATTTAAAAAGCAGCATCCTGGCGCTGCTGTTGCCACCTACATCAATTCCACCGCCGCCGTAAAGGCTGAAAGTGACATTTGTATCACCTCGGCCAATGCCGTGAAAATTGTTAACTCCTTAACTGAAGACCGGGTTTTATTCGTGCCTGACGGTAATCTGGCACACTTCGTAGCACAGCGGACTGCAAAAACGATCATTCCCTGGGCTGGCTACTGCAATACCCATCACCGCGTGACGGCGGAAGATGTTGAGCAGGCCCGGACTCTTCATCCGGAAGCGGTCCTGGTGGTTCATCCGGAATGCCGCCCTGAGGTGGTAGCGCTTGCTGATGCTGCCTTAGGAACCGAGGGGATGATTCGTTATGCTCAGGAAACAGCGGTAGGAGACATTATTATCGGCACCGAGATGGGCATGCTCCACCGCCTGAAAAAGGAATGCCCTGATAAAAACTTCATCCTGCTTTCCCCTAAATTAATCTGCCCGAATATGAAATACACCAACTTAGAAAAAATTCTGGGTTCCTTGGAAAATAGAGAACACATTATCACCGTGCCGCCGGAAATTCGCGACCGGGCGGTTCTGGCCCTGGAACGGATGCTGGCTGTTAAATAAACTGGGGAGGTTCTGCCACATGGATCGGGCAAGCGCCAGTGCACGAAAAATAACAACAGCCACTACAGATTACGTTATTGTCGGTTCCGGGGTGGCCGGTATTTTTACGGCAATCCGCCTTGCCGAAAAGGGCCGGGTCACCGTTCTCAGCAAGCAGGACTTAATTGCCGGTAACACCTGGTTCGCCCAGGGCGGTATTGCCGCTGCTTTCTCACCGGAAGATTCACCAACCCTACACTTTGAAGACACCTGGAAAGCCGGTAACTACTTCGGCGACCGGGCCGCGATCAGTGTCCTGGTCGAGGAGGCCCCGGCCCGGATTAACGATCTGCTGGAGCTCGGTGTCTGTTTCGATCGCAGCAATGGCGCCATTGCCCTTGGCCGGGAAGGGGCCCACTCGATGAAGCGAATTTTGCATATCGGGGGAGATGCCACCGGCAAAGAATTGATCGAATCCCTGATCCAGACCGCGAAGAAAGCAGGGATTCACTTTATTGAAGATGCTTTTGCAGAAGAAATTGCCGTTGAAAACGGCCGCTGCCGTGGTCTATTTTACTCCACAAAAGAAGGTTTGCACTACATCGCTGCCCGGGCAGTTATCCTCGCCACGGGTGGTTGCGGTCAAATCTACCAGTTTACCACCAACGCTCCGGCTGTTACCGGTGATGGACTGGTTATGGCCTATAAAGCCGGGGCTAACTTACGCGATCTTGAGTTCTTCCAGTTTCATCCCACTGTGTTTCTACCACCGGAAGGCCAGCCTTTCCTTATTTCAGAAGCGGTGCGCGGCGAGGGTGCTTACCTGGTTAACGCTAAAGGCAAGCGATTCATGCTAAATAAACATGAACGGGCTGAGCTTGGCCCGCGTGACGTAGTTTCAAGGGCTATCGTTGAGGAACAGCGCAGAACCAGAGACTTCGTCTATCTCGACCTTCGCCATCTGGGGGCTGATTTTATCCCCGAACGCTTTCCGACTATATACCGCCGCTGCCTGGAGTGGAAATTAGATATCACCAGGGCTTTGATCCCGGTTACCCCGGCCGCCCATTATTTAATCGGCGGCATTGAGGTGGATCTTGACGGTCACTCGGCGGTTAAAAATCTTTATGCTGTCGGTGAAGTGGCTTCGACTGGTGTGCACGGGGCCAATCGCCTGGCCAGTAACTCCCTGCTTGAAGGTTTGGTCTTCGGGCACCGGGTGGCGGTGGCAGCGGCGAAGAATGATGATCCCGTCACAGAAGAGTTGCCGCAGCAACTACCGAAATACTTCAGCAGCAAACCAGATCGCGAAGCAGAAAAAGAATGTGCTGCTCTGCGCCGGGATCTGACTTGGATGATGTGGCACAAGGTGGGTCTGATCCGCACCGCAGAAAGCATGCTGGAGATGAAGCGAGAACTGGAAAAATGGCTGCCTCTTACCCGCTACCGTTACAGTAGCCCGGAGCTGAATGAAACTGCCAGTATGCTGTTAACGGCAATGATGATGACAGAGGCGGCGCTGCTGAGACAGGAGAGCAGGGGTTGTCATTACCGTTCGGATTATACAGAAAGCGATGAAGTCCTGGCCGGAAAGCAGATTAGTTTTAGCACGGTTGAAGGTGCTGGCGAAGAAAACCACCTACCCCGGGCAGAGCTTTCAAATAAGCCAGAGGAGAGATAACGGTTTGCTGACCACTTACCAAGTCAACGACATACTTAAAAGATCCTTCAGGGAGGATATCGGCTCCGGAGATCTGACCACTACCTACTGCGTCCCCCCGGGCAAAGGAGGCAGTGGCCGCCTGATTGCCAAGGAAGCAGGAGTGCTGGCCGGGATCGAAATTGCCATAGAGGCTTTTGCCTATCTGGATCGGGCAGTTAGGGGTATTAAACTGTTCGCCGATGGCGAAAAAGTAAGCCGCGGCGATGTTGTTATGACAGTGGAAGGGCCGCTGCAGCCGATCTTATCTTCGGAGCGGATTGCCCTAAATCTATTGCAGCGTCTCTCTGGTATTGCCACTCAGACAGCGCTGTGGGCGGAAGAGATTAAAGACTATCCGGCAAAGCTGGCCGATACGCGAAAAACTACCCCGGGCTTAAGAATACTTGAAAAATACGCTGTCCAGGTGGGGGGCGGTCAGAATCATCGCCTGGCTTTAGATGGTGGCATCATGATCAAGGATAACCACATTACTGCAGCGGGCGGCATTGATCAGGCTGTTCAGGCGGTGCGTAACAGAGCACCTTTTACCCTGAAGATTGAGGTGGAAGTAACCAACCTCGATCAACTTAACGAAGCGCTTGAAGCCGGTGTCGATATTATTATGCTTGACAATATGGATACTGAAAAAATGCGCCAGGCAGTCGAGATTACAGCAGGCCGGGTTTTGCTCGAAGCATCCGGCAACATTACCCTCTCCCGGTTAAAGGAAATTGCCGCAACCGGGGTTGACTACATCTCCTGCGGGGCGCTGACCCATTCTGCTAAAGCGCTCGACTTATCATTCCAGCTGGAACTATAAAGTTCTTAGCTATCCTGCGCACAGGGCGTCGGCATCGGGACAGTAAATCTCAAAGCTGAAATTTTCCGGATATTTCGCAGCTATATCCTTATAAAAATCCCTGACCATGATCATATCTTTGCGGAAGCAGCCGCTGGGCATAAAACTCGGGCCGATGCCAGCTGTCTTTGTTCTATAATCCAGGTAAGTTAGCACAATCGGCACCTGCGCGTTAAGCGCGGCATAATAAAAGCCGGTTTTCCAGCGGTGGACTAGTTTTCTGGTGCCTTCCGGTGAAATCATGATTGCCAGGTTTTCTTTGGAATTAGTAATCAGTTCAGCAAGGCTGTCTACCATGGTGCTATTTTTGCCCCGATCAACACCGAGAGCGCCGGAATTGATAAAAATCTTTCTAAGCGGCCAAAAATCAATCCATTCTTTTTTGATTAGGTATTTCACCGGCAGCTTCATCTTGTAAAATCCGGCCATGGCTAGCAGAAAATCGTAGTTGCTGGTGTGCGGAGCAGCAACCATAATACACTTCTTTATCTCCGGTTCCAGCCGGCCTTTAAGCTTCCAACCCATAACCGTAAACAGGAAGATGGTAAATGCTTTTAACAAAAAAGTCCCCCCCCATTCGCAAAATTAGTTTAAGTCTAACACAGTCGGTGATAGATCGGTAGAGTTTTCGCTGAAGGCCATATGCTATAATGATATAAGGCAATATATAATTGGATAAAAACTATTTTTCAGTTACTTGCGGAGGTTATCATGAACAATAAGGATAAACAACATTACCTGGAGGCGGCCGGTCGCGCAGCGGTCTGGCACCAGAATTATTTAAAAGAGATGAAAAAGTGCCGGTTTGATACGATTGCCGTGCACGGCATTTATTCAATGCAGGAAGCGCTTGATTTTAACCAGGGTTCGATTATCGAGCCGATTTATATGTCCACATCACAGGGCTACCGTGATTCTGAGGAGATGGAAGCAGCCCTCTCCTATCAGATTCCTACCTGGTGCTATACACGGATTGCCAATCCGAGCATGTATTATCTGGAAGGGGTTCTGGCCCTGCTGGAAGGGTATGGCGCTGCTGAAGAAACATCCTGCATCGCTACGTCTTCGGGAATGTCGGCGATCCAGACAGCAGTCGATCCGTTTTTACTGCCCGATCAAAAACAACCGGAGAGGCCGATCAACTTTGTGGCAACCGCTCAGGTATACGGCGGCACTTTTCAGCAGTTCTCAATGCGCAAAGAAAAGGAGCGGGGCATCAGCTGGCGCAAGGTGGTCAATTACAACGATATCAGAGAGTGGGAAAAGCTGATTGATGAAGATACCCGCTTTTTGTATGCTGAATTGCCCAGCAACCCGGGGCAAACTTTCTTTGATTTAAAGGCGGTAATTGACCTGGCCCACAGGCACGGTATCCCGATGATCGTCGACAGCACTGTTGCCACACCCGCCCTGCTGCGTCCCATTGCCCTGGGCGCCGATATTGTTGTGCAATCGGTATCGAAGACCCTGAGCACCAGTGGTTTTGGTATTGCGGGTGCGGTAATCTCCCGCAAAAACCTGACCTCAAAGATTGACAACCCGGAGCTGAAAGCTGATTTTGCGATCTATGCCAAGACCCTGCCTAACCGGGATAACGGTCCGAACATCTCACCGATGAATGCGATCATGGCTTTGAACGATATTCGCACCCTCCGCTCGCGGGTAGATAATCAGAGCCGGGCCACGATGACTATTGCCCGTTATCTCGAACAACACAAGTACATTGAGCAGGTCGACTACCTGGGGCTTGAATCACATCCGTTGCATGAAGTTGCCTCAAAATATCTCTGGCTGGTTGATGCTGAACATGATGAGCAGTACGGCAAACCGGTAAACCGCTACGGTCACTTGATGTCCTTCAGGGTTAAGGGTGGGGCTGCGGCTGCGCGTGCTGTATTTGATGCATTTATAAGAATCTGGAGGGCGACTGATCTGGGCCGGATTAAATCGGTGGCTACTATCCCGGCGATCTCGACCCATTCCCAACAGGGTGAAGAAGGCCGTAAAATTGCCGATATACCAGCCAACTTGATTCGGCTTTGTGTCGGAGCAGAGCACCCGGACGATATTATCGGTGATCTCGAGCAGGCTCTGGCTGTTCTTGACGGAAAAAGAGTGACATCAACAGCGCCGGAGTTTTCTGCCGGCGGCGCTTCATCCGCCACTCTCAGACGTTAAGGAGTTGTTCAATAATGAAGTGTCCATTAAGGATTGATTCACAAGGTAATGCCTCAGATTGTTACACAGATGAATGTGTTTGGTGGGTAGTAGATGCAGAAATCGAAGGTTCGAAAACTAAAGGAGCCTGTGCAGTTTCAGAGGTTGCAGTTAATGGAATATTTGTCACCATTGGAGATGATGAAGAAGAGGATTAAAAGTAGCTCGCACGCTAAACTGATTTTTGGTGTGAACCGAAAGGGAGCTAAAATGATGACAGTAGTTACAAGAATCGTAATTTGCTTTACCATCATCATGGTATGCTTATTAATGGGATGTTCTAATCAGGGAAAAGAAGTCTCCTTAATTGCAACTGTTTTAGAAAATAACCAATCCAGCCTGCTAGTAGAACCTGCTGAGGGTTCAGTTGAGTTAAGCAGTGCAGATAGAATTGTAGCTCATGTAGGTGATGCTATTATTAATGACCAGCAAGGAAACAAAGTCTATATTACAGCTGTTGCAGTTGGTGATCAGGTAATGATTATCTACAGTGGAGAGATTGCAGAAAGCTATCCAGCACAAATTTGGTGTTATCGGGTTCAGTTAATAGATTAAGACATGGATTTACTCCAGGATATTGCTGATGGAGTGTAAGCGATCAATACTGAACGACAGAGAATAAAGGACAAGCAGAATGGAAAAAGCAATAGTAATTGGAGCAACATCAGGAATTGGCAAGGGACTTGCGAAGCTGTTAGCTGACAATAATTATAGAGTTGGTATAACAGGGAGAAGAACTGAATTGCTTTACGAATTGAAAAATGAAAAACCTGATTCATATTTTAATAAACCTTTTGCCATAAATGACACTGAATTAGCGTTAGAGAAATTGGAAGAACTGACAACTGAACTTGGTGGACTTGATTTGCTGATTATCTGTTCAGGAACAGGCGAGATCAATGAGAAATTAGAATTTGAAATTGAAAAAAGAACGATTGAGACTAACGTGATCGGTTTCACTTGTATCGCTGATTGGACATTTAATTACTTTGAAAAACAAAAACAGGGACATTTAGTCGCAATTAGCTCAATAGGCGGGCTTCGTGGAAGCGGAGAAGCTCCCTCGTACAATGCAACGAAAGCATATCAGATAAATTATTTGGAAGGATTAAGACAAAAAGCAAATAAACATAAAGAACAAATTATCATAACAGACATTCGCCCAGGATTTGTTGATACTAGAATGGCTCAAGGAGACGGCTTGTTTTGGGTAATGCCTGTTGATTAAGTGGTTAGTCAAATTTACAAAGCGATTTTAAACAAACAAAAGGTTGTTTATGTTACAAAACGCTGGCGAATAATAGCGGCAATACTTAAGCTAATACCGAGACAAATCTATGACAAAATGTAACGATAGAGAAGAACAGGCTTATGCACCCAGTACCTACAGAAAGAACTTGA
>Ga0114946_10003356_pt1 | contig 10819 bp, 9 predicted proteins | sample WalLakDeSediment_FD_88676 | JGI IMG/M metagenome (GOLD analysis project Ga0114946, IMG submission 88676) | Lake sediment microbial communities from Walker lake, Nevada to study Microbial Dark Matter (Phase II) - Walker Lake 11/02/13 Deep Sediment | ecosystem: Environmental > Aquatic > Freshwater...
AAGGCCGCCAAGACCCTCATCCTGCACGCCTTGCGCGACGCCCTGGCGAAGGTGGAGGCCGAATACAGGGCACCTTGAGAAACTCCAGGTGCCCGTACGGAACAGGGACGTGCCGCTATCTTCAGATGCTTGGGCACTCGAAACCGAATCGAAGCAACAAGCGCAATTGCCGCTTCGCGACCCGAAGAATCCCAGGAATGGGATTCCCCAAGGTCCACTGACGCTGGAGGTCGGCGACCAGCGCATCCTTGGGGTGCCCGAGGCGCAGGGTCTCGACGACCACCCGGGCGAGCACGCGGCTGAAATCGAGGCAGCCGAGCAGGCAGATGAGCACCATGATCCCGATGATCTCGGTGGTGCCCGCCGCCTGCGTCAGAAGGCGATGCGCCAGCGGCAGCGCGATGGGAAGGGCGAATCCGACGAAGGAGTTGAAGAGAGACGACAGCACGCTGATCGCCCCCGCCATCACCCCGGTGAGGGACGAGTCAAGAGCAAGTTGAACAACGCAGACAGTCCTTGTCCTTGTCGTTGTCGTAATCGGAGAAGCACCGCCATTCGGGCATGAGCAGCTCGATGTCCACCGGGTTTCAATCCCGTCGGTGGCTTGGCGGTAGAAAACCGCCAAGCGTTTGCGAGGCATCGATCGTCACGCGCGGCACCGCTTCGCTCGGATAACCTCGATTACGATTACGATTACGACAACGAGAATGGCGCCAACGCTGGCCCCTGATGGAATTGACACCGTCCCTAAGGGCCAGGGTCATCAACACCAGCGCCTCTGTGGAGAACGGGTGCAAGACGGAGATCGCGCTCCGCCAGGGCGCGGCGGAGAGGACCGCAGTCAAGAGATAGAGGGCGTAGGTGCTGCGCGGGATCTGCCCGCGCAGCAGAGCTGCCCTTCGAGAAGGCTGGGCGGAATGTGCATGCGAACCCGAGATTACCCCGAAGATCGCGCGCCGCGCGCTCCGCGTCAGCGCTGGCAGCGCGGGCAGTAGAAGCTCGAGCGCTGGCCGATGCGCCGCTGGCGGATCGGCTCGCCGCAGCCGCGGCAGGGCTCTCCGGTGCGCCCGTAGACGCGCAGGGATTGGGCGAAATAGCCGGGGCTGCCGTCCTCGGCCACGAAGTCGCGGAGCGTGGTGCCGCCCTGGGCGATGGCGCTCGCGAGCACCTCGCGGATGGCGGCGGCGAGCCGGGCGTAGCGGACTCGGCCCACCCGGCCGCAGGGGCGGGCGGGGTGGATGCCGGCGAGCGCGAGCGACTCGCTCGCGTAGATGTTGCCGACCCCGACCACCACCCCGGCGTCCATGATGAACGCCTTGACGGCCGCGCGCCGACCGCGCGAAAGGCGCCAGAGATGGTCGCCGCCGAAGTCCGGCCCCAACGGCTCGGGCCCGAGCCCGGCAATCAGGGGGTGGCGCTCCGGCGGATCGGCGGTCCAGAGAAAGAGCCCGAAACGGCGCGGGTCGCGCAGACGCAGGCAGACGCCGCTCGCCAGCCGGAGGTCGAGATGATCGTGAGCGGCGGCCGGGGTCCCCGCCGGGAGTACCCGCAGGCTCCCGGACATGCCCAGATGCACGACCAGCGTCCCGCGCTCCAGCTCGATCAGCAGGTACTTGCCGCGCCGGTGCAAGGTCTCGATGCGCTGACCGGCGAGGGTCTCCTCCGTCCCCGCCGGCACCGGCAGCCGCAGCCGCCGCTCGCGCACGATGAGCCGATCGATCCGCTGCCCGATGAGATGGGGCGCGATCCCGCGCAGCGTGGTCTCGACCTCAGGCAGCTCGGGCATCGCAGGCGACGCGCTCTGGTGGGCGGCAACGGGGCTCGGATCGACATGGGCGACACCCAGGACCGGGTGTGCGCGCAAACCCCGGCAGCCGCCGCCGAGGGCCAAAGGGGTGCGAGCCAGGGTTTGTTCCGGTCTCCGGGCGGGATCTCACTCGACATCCTCAACGGCCGCGCCGCCAGCGTAGGCCTGCGCCGGCGCGATCAGGTGGTGGTAGTGTCGGTCGTCGATCAACGAGACCCGATCGCCAACGGCGACATAGCGTCGCTGCGCGAGGGGCTCGGTGTCGCCGATGCGCAGCTCCAGCCCGTCGAGGGTCAGGGTGAGGCGAGGGGGCTCCAGCCCCAGGGCCTGGGGTTCGGCATCGCTCGGCAGCACTCGGCGCACCGGCGCGGCCGCGATGCGCAGGAGTCGGGCGACGCGCTCGCCGTCGGCGGCACCCTCCAGCGGCTCCAACAGACGCCAACCCTCGCTGGTGCGCTGCAAGCGGATCCTCGCTGCACCGAGGCGCTCGATGACGACTGCGGAGATCGTGCCGGGGTCGAGGTCGGTCAGGATGGGACCGCGCTCGGGGCGCTCCAGCTCGCGCTGGGCCGCGGCGCCGAGGACGACGACCAGGAGCAGCAGGATCAGGTTGACCAGCCAGCGCCCGCGCATCCCTAGCCTCTCCGGCGCCGGCGGTGGACGAGGAGTCCCACCGTGAGGAAGACGAGCGGCAGGACGACCAGCGAGCCGCCGCCGACGAACAGGATCTGGCCGCGGCTGAGCGCCAGCTCCCGCTCGCCCGGTCCGGCCGGGGCGTAGGGCATGGCGACTGGGCTGGTCAGCCAGTGGATCATGGCGAGCCCGAGCGCACGGTTCCCGCCCGTCTCCAGATGGGCATTGCTCAAGAAGTCGCCGTCGCCAACGATCAGTAGGCGCTGCTCGCCCTCGCGATCCGGGGCCGGGCGGGTGAGGGCAAGGGCGAGCGGCAGCGGACCCTCCGCCTCGCCCTGATCGGGGTCGCGGCGGACCTCGCCGCGGATCGGTCCGGTCTCGTTCCAGCTCCCGGCGAGTGTCGCGAGCGGCTCGGCATGGTCCCACCCCGGTGCTGCCCGCGCCGCGAAGGCGAGGCTGCCGGGGAAGAGCGCCGGGGCGCTGAGCCCGCGCACCAGCGGGTGGTCCGGGTAGCGGCGCACCAGCGCGACCGTCGGGTCGTCGATGTTGAGCTCGGCGACGTTGGCGTCGACCAGCATCCCCGGCAGGCGCTCGATGCCGAGGTGCTCGGCGAGCGGCTCCAGCCCGCCCAGATCGCCGGGGTCCATCAGCCAGAGGAGGTTGCCGCCGCGCTCGATGTAGGCGACGAGGGCCTCGACCTCACCCGGAAAGACCGGGATCGCCGGGGTGGAGAGCACGAGCAGGGCCGTGTTGTCCGGGACCGCCGCGACCGTCGCGAGATCGAGCGGCTGCAGGCGGTAGCCGCGCCCGCGAAGCAGCTCGCCGAGGCGCCCAAGGTCGGTGGCACCGGCCCCGTCGATGCGGCGCTCGCCGTGCCCTTCGAGCACCGCGATCCAGGGCGCCTCGCTGCGGCCGAGGCGCACCAGGGCGGCGGTGAGCTCCTCCTCGCCGATGCGGCTCAGCGTCTCGCGCCGCCCGGCGTGCTCGACCAGCACCTGTCCGACCGCGCTCACGCCCGCGGCGCGCGCCTCCTCGGGGGAGAGCTGCGGGTCGAGGTAGCGCACCCGGAGCTCCGGCAGGGCGCGGCGGTAGCGCAGCAGCAGTGCCTCCACCCGCCGCGACTGGGGATGGGCGCGGTCCATGAACACGGTGATCGCCACCGGCTCGCCCAGCCCGGCGACGACCGCCGCGCTCTCGGCGCTGAGCGTATTGCGACCGCCGAGACTGAGGTCCCAGACAAGGTCGTGGCGCGCGCCGAGCCAACCGGCGAGGATCACGGCGGCGGCCAGCAGGAGATAGAACACCCAGTCCGCCAAGCGGCGCTCGATCAGGTCTCGTTGCGGGGAGTCACTCATCGGCGCGGGGAAGATTGGTTTGCAAAGGAATGCGAAGAGACGCGCATGGGTGGCTTTGTCCGGCGGATCGGTCATTGTCCGGCCGCCCCGGAGCAGGACAACACGAGTGCCATGCCGGCTCAGGCGCGTTCGCCGGGGGCATCGCCCTGCTCGGGCGCGACGGCCCGCAGGCGGGCCTGCAGGTTGGTCAGCCGCCGCCCCGCGTCGGCGCGCTTGACGGCCATGGCGAGCGCCCGCGGCTCGGCGACCAGCACCACCAGGCGCCGGCCGCGGGTCACCGCAGTGTAGAGCAGGTTGCGCTGCAGCAGGGTGTAGTGCTGGGCCGCGAGCGGGATGACCACCGCCGGGTACTCGCAGCCCTGGGCCTTGTGGACGGTGGTCGCGTAGGCGAGCGCCACCTCGTCGAGCTCCCCGGTCTCGTAGTCGACCAGTCGGCCCTCGTAGTCCACCCGCACCAGGCCCTCCTCGGCGTCGATCTCGTGGATGCGGCCGATGTCGCCGTTGAAGACCTCCTTGTCGTAGTTGTTGACGGTCTGGATCACCTTGTCGCCGGGGGCGTAGGTCCAGCCGAAGCGGGTGATGCGGGGATGGCCGTTCGGGTTCAGGCGCTGTTGGAGCTCGACGTTCAGGGCGCGGGCCCCGAGGCCGCCGCGGTTCATCGGCGTGAGCACCTGGACCTCGTGCACCGGGTGCAGCCCGAAGCGCCGAGGGACGCGCTCGGTGACCACCTGGAGCAGACGCTCGTGGATCTGCTCCGGGCCCTCGCAGGGGATGAGGTAGAAGTCGCTCTCGCCGCCCTCCGGGTCCGGCCGTTCCGGCATCTGACCGGCGTTGATGCGGTGGGCGTTCACCACGATCCGCGAGGCCGCCGCCTGGCGGAAGACCTCGGTCAGCCGTGCGGTGCCCACCGCGCCCGAGCCGATCAGGTCCGCCAGCACGCAGCCGGGTCCGACCGAGGGGAGCTGGTCGACGTCGCCGACCAGCAGCACCGCCGCCTGGGTCGGCACCGCCCGCAGGAGCTGATTGGCGAGCGGCAGGTCGACCATCGAGACCTCGTCGACCACCACCAGATCGGCCTCCAGCGGCGAGTACTGGTCGCGGCGAAAGGCCATGAGCTTGGGGTCGAATTCGAGCAGCCGATGGATGGTTTTGGCCTCCAGCCCGGTCGACTCGGCGAGCCGCTTGGCGGCGCGCCCGGTGGGGGCGCAGAGCAGCACCGACACCCCCTTGGCGCGCAGGATGCGCAGGATGCTGTTGACCACGGTGGTCTTGCCCACGCCCGGGCCGCCCGTGATGACGGTGAGCTTGCCGTTGATCGCCGCGGCCACCGCCGCGCGCTGCGAGCCCGAGAGGGCGAGGCCGGTCTGCCGCTCCACCCAGGGGATGGCCGCCTCGGGGTCGATGCGGCCCCAGACCGGCGGTTGGCGCTGGAGCCGCGCGATACTCATGGCGACCCCCTGCTCGGCCCGCTGCAGCGGGGCCAGGAAGAGCGCCGGCGTGCCCTCGATGGCCTCCGCCACCAGGTGCTCCTCGGCGAGCTCGGCGGCGATCGCCTGGGCGATGATCGGCGCCGGGATGGCCAGCAGCGCCTCGGCGCGGCCCGCGAGCTGGTCGCGGTAGGCGGCGCAGTGGCCCTCGCCGGCGATCTCCTGCAGCACATGGCGCACCCCGGCCTGGGCACGGATCAGCGAGTCCGGCGGGATGCCGAGCTTGGCGGCGATGGCATCGGCCGTCTTGAAGCCGATGCCGTGGATGTCCAGGGCCAGCCGGTAGGGGTTCTCGCGGACACGATCGATCGCGTCCTCCCCGTAGGTCTTATAGATGCGCACGGCGCGTGCCGTGCCGACGCCGTGGGACTGGAGGAAGACCATGATCTCGCGGATCACCTTCTGCTCGGCCCAGGCGCGGGTGACCCGCTCCTTGCGCTTGGGGCCGATACCGGGGAGCTCCAGCAGGCGGTCGGGGTTGTCCTCGATGACATCGAAGACCCGCTCGCCGAAGGCCCCGACCAGCTTCTTGGCGAAATGCGGGCCGATCCCCTTGACCATGCCGGAGCCCAGGTATTTCTCGATCCCCTCACGGGTGCTCGGCGGCACCACCCGCAGGCTGGCGGCCTTGAACTGCAAGCCGTGCTGACGGTCGTTCACCCACCAGCCCTCGCACTGCACATACTCCCCAGGGGTGACACTGGCCGCCGTGCCGACCACGGTCACCAGGTCGCGCTGCCCGCGCACCTTGACCCGCAGCACGCAATAGCCGCTCTCCTCGCTGTGGAAGGTCACCCGCTCGACCGCGCCACCGAGCCCCTCGCTGGGTGTGCCGCCTGGGTGATTGGGATCGGTCATGGTCGCTCGGCTCGGTACGGGGTGCGCGGGCGCCAGGTCTCCCGCCTCGTCAGTGTACGCGCCAATCCCGCCCCCGACAGCCGGCGCGCTCGCCAAGCGGAGCAGGGTCGGCTACCGTTAGCGACCCCGCCGCCACCGCCAAGCCCCATGCCTCCGCCCTTTGCGCTCAGCTACCGCGTCTGCCCCGCGCAACCAGAGGCCCACCTGTTCTCGGTGGACCTGGAGATCCCCCAGCCAACGGGTGCCGAGCTGACCCTCGACCTGCCGGCCTGGATTCCCGGCAGCTACATGATCCGCGACTTCGCCCGCAACCTGGTCGCCATCGAGGCCGAGGACGCCGCCGGCCCGGTCGCGATCGAGAAGCTCGACAAGCAGACCTGGCGGCTGTCCCTCGGCGGAGGACCGCTCAAGGTGCGCTGGCGGGTGTACGCCTGGGAGCTCTCGGTGCGTAGCGCCCACCTCGACACCCGCCATGCCTACTTCAACGGGGCCGGCCTCTTCCTGCGGGTCGCCGGGCTCGCCGATCGGCCCTGCCGGGTGGAGCTCGCCCCGCCCCCTGGTGATCGCTGCGGCGACTGGCGGGTCGCGACCAGTCTGACCCCACTGGAGGCCGAACCCTACGGCTTCGGGACCTACCGCGCCGAGGACTATGAGGACCTGATCGACCACCCGGTGGAGATGGGGCGCTTCGACCTGCTGCCCTTCACCGTGCGAGGGGTGCCGCATGCGCTCGTCCTCAGCGGGCGCCACCGCGCCGACTCGGACCGGCTGCAGCGGGACCTCGCCCGCGTCTGCGAGCAGCACGCCGCCCTCTTCGGCGAGCTGCCGGTAGACCGCTACCTGTTCCTCACCACCCTGGTCGGAGACGGCTACGGGGGGCTGGAGCACCGCTTCAGCACCAGCCTGCTCGCGAGCCGGGACGACCTCCCGACCGCCGGCGGCGAGCCGCCCAGCGAGGGCTATCGCCGCTTCCTCGGGCTCGCAAGCCACGAATACTTCCACCTCTGGCACGTCAAGCGCATCCGCCCGCGGGCGCTGGCCGAGGCGGATCTCCGAGGCGAGACCCACACCCGGCTGCTCTGGGCCTTCGAGGGCATCACCTCTTATTACGACGACCTCGCCTTGGTGCGCTCCGGCGTCATCGACGAGCGCGCTTACCTGGAGCTCCTCGCGCAGGGGATCAGCCGCGTCCTGCGCACGCCGGGGCGCCTGGTCCAAACGGTTGCAGAGTCGAGCTTCGACGCCTGGACCAAGCTCTACAAGGCGGACGAGAACGCCCCCAACGCGATCGTGAGCTACTACGCCAAGGGCGCGTTGGTGGCCCTGGCGCTGGATCTGATCATCCGCCGCGGGACCAATGGGGCCAGCTCACTCGATCACGTCATGCGCGCCCTGTGGGAGCGCCACGGCCGCACCGGCGTCGGCGTCGAAGAGCGCGGCATCGAGGCCCTGGCCGACAAGGTGTCCGGGCTCGACCTCGCCGACTTCTTCGCACGCGCGCTCGACTCGACCGAGGACATCGACCTCGCCCCGCTGCTCGCCGAGCTCGGCATCGAGGCGCGCCTGCGGGCGGCACGGGGACCCAAGGACCAGGGCGGGATCGGCAACGGCGAGCCCGCGCCGGCCTGCCCTCAGCCGACGCTCGGGGTGCGCCTGCAGCCGACGGGGTCTGACCCTATGCTACAAAACGTGCTCACTGGCAGCGCCGCCGAGCAGGCCGGACTCGCACCCGGCGACACCCTGGTCGCCATCGACGGCCTACGGGTCACTCGCGACAACCTGGACGGCCTGCTCGCGCGCATCCCGGAGGGCGCCGAGGTGAGCATCCATGCCTTCCGCCGCGACGAGCTGATCGAAGTCCGCGCTCGTCCCCAGCCCGCCCCCCTCGACACCTGCGAGCTGGTGCTCATCGCCGATGCGCCGCCCGCGGCCGCCGAGCGCCGTGCCGCCTGGCTCGGGCGCACCGGCTGACGGCTCCCCATGGAGACGCAGCGGCAGATCCTGCGCATCCTCGCCGACGGTGAGCGGCACTCCGGCGCCGAGCTCGCCCGGACACTGGGCATCACCCGATCCGCGGTGTGGAAAGCGGTGCGCCGGGCCGAGGCGGGCCTGGGGCTCGCCATCGAGACGGTCCGCGGGCAGGGCTACCGGCTCCGCGCACCGCTCGACCTGCTCGACGCCGAGCGTGTGCGGGCGGCCATCGCCCCACCCCAGCGGGCGCGGATCGCGCACATCGAGATCCACGACGAGATCGACTCCACCAACAGCCACCTGATGCGCGCGGCCCGCGCCGGGGCCCCGTCCGGCACCCTCTGCCTGGCCGAGCGCCAGAGCGGTGGGCGCGGGCGCCATGGGCGATGCTGGGTCTCGCCGTACGGGAGCAATCTCTACCTCTCGCTCCTTTGGCACTTCGCGCTGAGCCCCGCCGAGCTCGCCGGGCTGAGCCTCGCGGCCGGCACCGCCGTGGCCGACGCGCTGAGCTCGGAGGGGGTCGCGGAGATCGGGCTCAAGTGGCCCAACGACCTCCTCTGGCACGGCCGCAAGCTCGGCGGCCTGCTGCTGGAGCTCTCCGGCGAGGCGACCGGGCCCAGTCAGGTCGTCATTGGGGTCGGAGTCAACACCCGTCTCGGCGCGGCCGGGAGCGCCATCGATCAGCCCTGGACCGACCTGGAGCAGATCCTCGGCGCACAGGCGATCGATCGCAACCGCCTGGCCGGCCGGGTCGCCGAGGGTCTGCTCGCGGCCGTCGCGCGCTACGCCGAGGCGGGTCTGACCCCATTCATTGCCCAGTGGGAGCGGCGCGACCACCACCGCGGCACCGCGGTGGAGCTGCGCCTCGGCGAGCGGCGCGTCCTCGGCACCCACGCCGGCATCACCGAGCAGGGGGCGCTGCGCCTGCTCACGGCCGCCGGCGAGCAGACCTTCCAGGCCGGGGAGGTGAGCCTGCGAGCACCAGGTGCCGACCCCTAGGACCAACGCCTTGGACCTCCTCATCGACATCGGCAACACCAGCCTCAAGTGGGTCACCAGCGGCAGTGACCAAGCCTTGCCGATGCAGAGCCTGCGCCACCACGGCGGCCTGCCGCTCGACCTCAACGCGGCCTGGGAGGAGCTGCCCGCGCCGCGCCGGGTCCGGGTCAGCAACGTCGCCGGCCGCGCCCTGGGCGAGGCCCTGAGCCGTACCTGCCGTGCCCTGTGGGGACTGGAGCCTGTCTTCGCTGGCGTTCAACCCCGCTGCGGCGGTGTCACCATCGCCTATGCCCAGCCCGAGCGGCTGGGAGTCGACCGCTGGCTCGCCCTGCTCGCGGCCCGCCGCATCGCCTCCGGACCCGTGCTGATCGTGGACGCCGGGACCGCCGTCACCTACGATGCGCTCCTCGCGGACGGGCAGCACCTCGGCGGACTGATCCTGCCGGGCGTGGCCCTGATGAGGGCGGCCGTACTCAGCGGGACGCAGATCCCGCCGGTCGAGTCCGGGGGATGCCGCGACCTCTGGGCGAGAGACACCGCAAGCGCCGTGAGCACCGCTGCGCTCTGGGCCCCGGCGGCCCTGGCCGAGCGCCTGCACCAGCACCTGCGCACCCAGTGCGGCTCGCAGCCCGAGCTGATCCTCACCGGGGGCGACGGGGAGCGGCTCCTGGCCGTCCTGCAACACCCGGCGCGGCTCGTCCCCGATCTCGTGCTCCAGGGCCTGGCCCTGCTCGCCTGAGGACCGAATCATGCTGCCATGGGTCTTCGTCGTGCTCCTCGCGCTCAACCTGGCCCTGTTCCTCTGGGGCCATCGCAACCAGCACCTGCGCGAGCCGCCGCTGCCGCCGGTCCCAGAGAGCCGCTACGAGATGCTCCTCCTCTCGGAGATCGAGCAAGACCCACCGGCATGGCCCCTGGGATCACCAGGCGCAGCGATCCCGAGCCCCGAAGCCGCATCGGCCGACCCGGCGGCCTGGGCCGCCGATCGGCCCGAGCACGCAGACCCCGCGGCGTTGCAAGCCGACGTCGCCCCGGACGCCGACCTCATCGAGCCCGCTGGCACGGACGACGACGCCTGGGTCGAGCGCGAGCTGACGGGCGGCGCGGGTGCGCAACCCGCGTCGCCGCCGCAGCCTTCCTTCGACGCGCTTCCCATCGATAAGGAGGTGCCGCTCGACGACCAAGCGACGAGCGACGGGAGGACCGCCGCGGATGACGCTGCCCCCAAGGTTCCCGAGCCAAGAACGGACGACGCCGCGCCACCCACGCCCGATCAAGGGCCCGAGCCCGCGACCGCCCCGACGCCCGACCAAGGCTCCGACCCGCTCGACTCCACCCCCGCCGTGGACCTGCCGCCGATTCCCGAGCTACCCAACCAACAGCGCCGCACCCCCGGCAGCGTCAACCCACGCATCGAATCGACGGTCTGAAGGCATCCCCCGCCGTTGTGCCGCCCCTGGGCGATCCCCTAGAATCCCGGCAGAACCCGCGCCCCTCGCGGGTCGCCGAGCCGCTTCCCCTGAGTCCCGGTACCCGATGGGACCTGGCTCCAAGCACACCACGCTGGCGTAGCTCAGTTGGTAGAGCAGCTGATTTGTAATCAGCAGGTCGTCGGTTCGAATCCGTCCGCCAGCTCCACACAATCAATTGCTTATGTTTATATTTGGCCTCTAACTTTTGCCATCAGTGATACCCCATGTGATACCCAG
>Ga0114946_10003357_pt1 | contig 10815 bp, 10 predicted proteins | sample WalLakDeSediment_FD_88676 | JGI IMG/M metagenome (GOLD analysis project Ga0114946, IMG submission 88676) | Lake sediment microbial communities from Walker lake, Nevada to study Microbial Dark Matter (Phase II) - Walker Lake 11/02/13 Deep Sediment | ecosystem: Environmental > Aquatic >...
GCGCACCATGTCGAAGTGCGCCTCCGGGTGCAGGATCGTCCCGGGACTGTTGCACGCATGGACGATCGGCGGCGACACGCCCTCGTCGCGCATGCGTGCCACGACCTCCGAGAACCGGGAGAGCTGCGCCTCGAAGTCCCAGTCCCCCACGATATCGGCCGTCGCGAAGTGCGTGAACACACCCTCGATCTGAAGCCCGGGAAGCGCTGCGAGCTCCGAGGCGATCTCGGGCGCATCATCGGTCTGCACGCCGATACGGTTCATGCCTGTGTCGATCTTGAGATGGAAGCGCGCCTCCCGCCCCTCCGCCGCAGCCGCACGCGCGAGTACGTGTGCGAACTCTCGCGTCGTCACCGTCGGGATCAGGTCGTGCGCGAGGAGCACGTCGGCGGCGGCTGCAGGCGGCTCGGAGAGCAGTTGGATGGGCACGGCGATGCCCGCGTCCCTGAGCTGAACCGCCTCCTCGACCGTAGCAACACCCAGACGGTCCGCGCCCGCCTTCAGGGATGCACGGGCCACCTCGACCGCGCCGTGCCCATAACCGTCGGCTTTCACGACCGCCATGAAGAGGGTGCCCGGGCGCGTACGTGCCCTCAGCGTCCGCACATTGTGGGCGATCGCATCAAGGTCGATGGCGACGCGGGCCCACCGATGGTAGGGCATCAGGGCTACTCCTGGTTCACTATCAGCGAACGAACGATGTCGGACTTGCTCACGATCCCGACAAGCCGCTCTCCGTCCAGGACCGGCAGCCGGCTCACATCCCGCTCCACAAGCATGGTCGCCGCATCCTCGACGAGTGCGTCGGCCTGAATGGTGATCGGGTCCTTCGTCATGACGTCTCGGACAGACGCGGCCACCGCCTTCTTGAGTTCGCTTTCGAAGCGCGCTGTCGAGGGCGGGTAGAGGATGTATCCGTCCAGCAGGTGCAGGTAGGTGGGGAACTCGAGCTTCACGTCCTGCATGATGAGATCGCCGTCGGTCACGATGCCGATGATGCGGTCGTCCTCAAGAACCGGGACAGCACCGATCTTCCGATCCACCATGATGCGCGCGGCCTCCGTCACGGTCATCTCCGGTCCAACCGTCACCGGATCCGCGGTCATGATGTCGCGCACCGTCTGCTCCGCCATCGCAGGTCCCTCCTTCTCGTCCGGCCCGCAGCCGGAGCTTCGTATGCCTAGATAGTACTATCCAGCTCGCAGATGGCGACCGGCAGATATGCCGGGATGTCCTCCGCAACGACGCTAAGGGTCGTGAGCGCCGCCGAGGCGTGGTCACCCGCTCGCGCGTGCAGGTATGCCGCGAGCGCGCTAGCCTCGAACGGCCCGAGCCCCTGTGCGAGGAGGGCCCCCGCCATGCCCGCGAGCACATCGCCGGTTCCCGCCGTAGCCAGCCCCGGGTTGCCGGCCAAGGTCACCACCTGCCGCTCGCGTCCGCTCACCACCGTGTGCGCCCCCTTGAGCACGCACGTCAGATGCGGACCGCTGAGCATCCGCCCGTACCCCAGCCTGTCAGCCTGGATCCCCGCCGGTGTCGTGCCCAACAGGCGCGCAAGCTCGCCGGGGTGCGGCGTGATCACCGTGGGGGCGTCTCGGCCGGTCACCGTGTCCACGGTGTCGACAAGCGCGTTCAGACCGTCCGCATCTACCACGAGCGGAACGTCGAGGGCTCCTACGAGCGCGCGTGCAACGTGAACTGCGCCGTGGGCCACGGTCATTCCCGGTCCCAGCACCACTGCGTCGAACTCCCGCGCGATATCGATCACCGCATCGGTGACCTTCGACGCCAGAGTATGTGACGGGTTCTCGGGCAGCCCCATGACGATCGCCGATGTGAGCTTGGATTGCAGCACTCCCACGACCGACTCGGGCACGGCGACCGTGACGTAGCCGGCCCCCATGCGCTGCGCCCCCATCGCTGCAAGCGTGGCCGCGCCCGGAAACGCCCCCGAGCCCGCCACGATAAGCACCCGGCCACGGCTGTTCTTGTGCGCGTCGGGAGCAGGTCGCGGCAGCAGGGCCCGATAGTCCTCTGCATCCCAGACCTCCGGATCGCCGGGCGAGCCGAGATACTCTCGCGGGATCCCGATGTCCGCGACGACCAGCTCTCCGACCAGTCCCGCGCCCGGGAACAGTATGGTGCCGACTTTGGGTGCCGAGAACGTCACCGTGACGTCGGCGCGTACGGCGTGCGCTGCGATCCTTCCCGTCGACGCATCCAAGCCGGATGGGACGTCGACCGAGACAACGAGTGCGCCTGTGGCGTTAACCGCCTCGATCCAGGCCCCGAAGGGCGAGCGCACCTCGCCGCTGAATCCGACCCCGAAGAGCGCGTCGACCACAGCGGAGAAGCCCGCCAGCGCATCCGGGTCCATAGGCGCGTCCCCCGGCTCGACCACGGTGACACCGGCAGCGACCGCCGCTTGTGCCGCTTCGCCCGCGATGCCCGGCAGGTCCGCTGGTGCCACTGTGGTGAAGACCGTCACCTGGCGAGCCGCCTCCGCGAGTCCCCGTGCGGCCACCCAGCCGTCACCGCCGTTGTTCCCGCCACCGCACATGACTGCGAGCGGCCCGTCAGCCGAGCGCCTCTCGATCTCCCGGGCGACAGAAGCGCCCGCGCGGTCCATCAGATCCGCAAGCGCTATGCCGCCCCCTGCGACCGCCCGCTCTTCTGCGGCCCTGGCGCCGGCCGCGGTCAGCGCATGAATCACGGGAGTCTCCCATCCCTGCGAGACGACCCCCGTTCGGGGGCCGTCACTTCACTCTTCATCTGGTGTATCCCCCACCTCGACCTCGTCGAGCATGGCGCGCGCCTCCTTGAACGACGCGGCGAGCTCGGCCATGGGGTCGGGCGGTATCTCCTTAGGCCGGGGCCGGCCTTCCTCGGTGATGGCAACCGCGGAGGCGACGGCGTTGGTATGCGTGAAGGAGAGAGAGAGATGCATCTCGACGATACCCCTCTCCTCGGCGACCTCAGCAGCACGCCCGGACAATCGAGGGACCGGCCGTCCTCGCTCGTCACGCCTAACCTCGACGTCGGTGAAGCGCATGCCCGAGAAGCCGGTGCCGAGCGCCTTGAGGACCGCCTCCTTGGCGGCGAAGCGCATCGCGTAATGGATCTCGGGCTTGTTGCGGGCGTCGCAGTACGCGCGCTCGTCTGCCGAGAAGATCCGCTCCTTCATCGCGGGTCGCCGCTCGAGCGCGCGTCGCATCCGCTCGATCTCGACGATGTCCACCCCGAGTCCGGTGATCGACACGGCGCTACTCCACCGTCACTGACTTGGCGAGGTTGCGCGGCTGGTCGACGTTGCATCCCCGCGCCTTGGCGATGTAGTAGGAGAGCAGCTGCAGCGGGATGGTCGCCGGGATGGCCGAGAGCGACTCGGTTGTGGCCGGCACGTAGAGCACGTGCTCGGCGTGGCGACGGATCTCATCGTCACCGTGTGTGGCGACCACGATCACCTGTGCCCCCCGCGCCCGCACCTCCTGGATGTTGCTCACGACCTTCTCGTATGTATGCCCCTGGGTGGCGACCACCACGACCGGGACCTCCTCGGTGATGAGCGCGATCGGACCGTGCTTCATCTCGCCCGCCGGATACGCCTCGGCGTGGATGTAGGAGATCTCCTTCAGCTTCAACGCGCCCTCCATCGCGATCGGCACACCGATACCCCGGCCGAGGAAGAGGGATGAACTCGCACCCACATACTCGTCGGCGCACTCCTTGAGTCCGCCAAGGTCCTCGAGGATGGCCGCGACGCAGTCGGGCACGTGCGAGAGCTCCGACCACAGGTGCTCGATACGCTCCTGCTGGACGGTGCCCTTCGCCTGAGCCAGCTTGAGTGCGAGCACGTAGAGGGCCGCGATCTGCGCCGTGAAGGTCTTGGTGGCGGCGACTCCGATCTCGGGACCCGCATGCGTGTAGATCACGCCGTCGCTCTCCCGCGTGACCCGGCTGCCCACCACGTTGGTGATGGCGATCACCTTTGCGCCGCGGTCGCGAGCCTCGCGCACGCCGGCAAGCGTGTCTGCGGTCTCCCCTGACTGCGTGATCGCGACGACGAGCGTCTCGTCATTCACGATCGGGTCCGAGTACCGGAACTCCGAGGAGACCTCGACCTCGACGGGGATTCGTGCCCACTGCTCGATCAGCGTCTTGGCCACGACTCCGGCATGAAACGAGGTGCCGCACGCGATGATGAAGACACGCTCGATACTCGCGACCTGCTCGGGTGTCATGTCGAGTTCCGAGAGCTGGATCTCTCCATCACACATCCGGCCACGCAGCGTCTCGCGGATCGCCTTGGGCTGCTCGAAGATCTCCTTGAGCATGAAGTCCTCGTATCCGTCCTTCTCGGCGGCAGCGAGGTCCCACTCGATATGCATCATCTCGGGGTCGCTCACCTCTGTGCCGTCGAGCGACTGCACGCGCACGCCCTCCGCGTTGACGGTGGCGACCTCATCGTCGTGCAGGACAAGCACCTCGCGGGTGTACTCGAGCACGGCGGGGATGTCGCTCGCGACGATGTTCTCTCCCTCACCGATGCCGATGATGAGAGGCGAGTCCTTGCGCGCCGCCACCAGCGTCTCCGGATGGTCGAGGTGCACGACGCCGAGTGCATAGCTTCCGTCGAGCCGCTGGATCGCGCGGCTGACGGCGGCCGTGAGGTCACCTTCGTAGTACGACTCGACGAGATGCGCGACGGTCTCGGTATCTGTCTCGGAGCGGATGATGTGTCCGGTCGCCGAGAGCTCTTCGCGCAGCTCCATGTAGTTCTCGATGATGCCGTTGTGCACCACGGCGATCAGGCCCGTGCAGTCGATGTGGGGGTGAGCGTTCTCCTCGCTGGGGCGCCCGTGGGTCGCCCAGCGTGTATGCCCGATGCCGAGCGTGCCGGGGACCGGCTTCTCGCCGACGGCGCCTGCGAGATTCGCGAGCTTGCCGAGACGGCGGACAACCTCCAGACCGGTGTCGCCCATTATCGCGATGCCGGCGGAGTCATAGCCCCGGTACTCGAGACGGGCAAGCCCGCCGATGAGCACGTCACTCGCCTGGCGCGGACCGACGTATCCGACGATTCCACACATAGGGGTACCTCTGTCTTCTAGACCGCGCCCTGAGGCGCGACGCACGAATACTGCTGGACACCCCGACGTGAACACGTGTCGGGGAACGGGGCCGGAACGGCCCCTGGAAGGGTGGGACACCGGTGCGACATCGCTTTGTCTCCGCGGTCGCCCGCGGGCTTTGTCGATGTCGTCACGACCCCGGTCAGGCCGGAGAGCCATCCGCCGAATGCCTCGATAAGCTCTCTCCTCGTCGACTGGCAGGTGCGCGAAGCACGAGCAAGTCCGGGCGCTTCGTGGTGCGTTCAGCTTGTGCGGCATCCGCCTCTCTCCGGGCAGCGATTCTGCACGAGTATATCAGCCCACCGCTCAGAAGCGGGTGACCGGCCTACCCGTCCAGCTCGGTGCGTACGACCTCGACCAGCCGCTCTACCACGACCGCCGCTGCGCTGCCTTCAGCAGCCTCGGCCATCACGCGCACCAGTGGCTCGGTCCCGCTCGCCCGCACGAGGACGCGCCCACTCTCACCGAGGGTCTCCTCGGCCTCGCTGATTGCCGCCGCGACGGCCGAGCTCGCTCCGAGCAGTCCTTTGTCCTTCACGGGGACGTTGACGAGCACCTGCGGATAGCGGGTCATCACGGTGCGGAGTCGGGACAGCGAGCTGCCCGAGCGCTTGATCGCAGCCGCTATCTGCAGCGCAGTGACGAGGCCATCGCCGGTGGTGTTGTGCTCGAGGAAGATGACGTGCCCGGACTGCTCTCCTCCGAGCGTGGCGCCAGAGGAGCGCATCTGCTCGAGGACGTAACGGTCGCCCACCTTGGTCTTGATGACGTTGATTCCATGCTCGCGCATGGCGACCTCGAATCCGAGATTGCACATCACCGTGCTCACGACGGTGTCGCCAGGCAGCGCGCCCCGCTTCTTCATCTGCACCGCGCAGATCGCCATGATGAAGTCACCGTCGACCTCGTTGCCCTCATCGTCGACGGCGAGCACACGGTCGGCGTCCCCGTCGTGAGCGATGCCGAAGTCGACCTGATGCGACTTCACGAGCTCCGTGAGCGGCCCGAGGTCCGTCGATCCGCATCCGTCATTGATGTCCATGCCGTTCCACTCGCAGTTGAGGCTGATGACCGTTGCCCCGAGCTCCCTGAGCGCACGCGGAGTCGCGACGCTCGCAGCGCCGTGACCGCAGTCGACCGCGATGGACATACCGGTCAGATCGATGTCGAGCGTGTCGATCGCGTGAGAGACGTAGCGTGCCACGGCGTCATCGGCGTGGATGATGCGGCCGATCCCGGCACCGATCGGGCGCTCCCAGTCGCGCTCGGAGACTGTGAACTCCTCGATCTCGTCCTCGAGTTCGTCGGGGAGTTTGAAGCCGTCGCGGCTGAAGAGCTTGATCCCGTTGTAGGCCGCGGGGTTGTGAGATGCCGAGATGACGACACCGCCGTCAGCACCCATCTCACGCGTCAGGAACGCTACGGCCGGCGTAGGCACGATGCCGGCGACCAGCGCGTCGGCCCCGCCGGAGCAGATGCCTGCCACCATCGCAGCCTCCAGCATCTCGCCTGAGCGCCGGGTGTCCCTGCCCACGACGATACGACCTCTGCCCTTGTCACCGAGGAAGTGTCCAGCCGCCTCACCGAGGCGGAAGGCGAGTTCAGGGGTCAGGTCCGCATTCGCGATCCCGCGTACCCCGTCCGTACCGAAGAGCCGCGTCATGCCTGTTCCTCCCATCAAAGCACAGGGCCCGCCACGAGGGCGGGCCCTGTCGAGATCGATCGGCGTTCCCGCGACCTAGCGCTTCGAGAACTGCGGGCGCTTGCGGGCCTTCTTCAGGCCGTACTTCTTGCGCTCGACCATACGAGGGTCACGGCGCAGCAGGCCGGCGCGCTTCAGGTCGCCGCGGTACTCGTCGCCCGCCTCGAGCAGTGCGCGGGCGATGCCGTGGCGAAGAGCCCCGGCCTGGCCGGTCACGCCACCGCCGTGGATCTTGGCGATCACGTCGAAGCGGCCGGTTGTCTCGGTCGCCCTGAACGGCGCCTCGCAGAACGTCACGTGAGCCTCGCGGCCGAAGTAGTCGGCAGCAGGCTTGCCGTTGACGGTGATGACGCCGGTGCCGGGTGTAAGGCGTACGCGGGCGACCGACGTCTTGCGGCGCCCGGTGCCCTGATAGACGGCCTTGTTCTCAGCCATGCGCTAACCCTCCAGGGTGATCTCGCGGGGCTGCTGGGCCTGATGCTTATGCTCAGACCCGGCGTAGACCTTGAGCTTCTTGCCCATGGCCCTGCCCAGTGTATTCTTCGGAAGCATGCCTCTGACAGCCAGCTCGATGACACGCTCGGGGCGCTTCTCGAGCATCGTGGCGATCGAGACCTCTTTCAGACCACCAGGGTACCCGCTGTAGCGGTAGTTCGTCTTGGTGGCCATCTTGTTGCCGGTGAGCCGGATCTTGCTCGCGTTGAGCACGATCACGAAGTCACCGGTGTCCACGTGGGGCGTGTACTGCGGCTTATGCTTCCCCTTGAGGATCTGCGCAACCTGGCTGGCCAGACGGCCCAGCACCATATCGGTTGCGTCGACCACGAGCCACTCGCGCTCGACCTCGCCGGGCTTGGCATGGTAGGTCTTCAATGGTCCTCCAAACGCATATATCATCCGGTGTTCGAGTCGGGAGTCACGGGGCCCGGAAGCGAACCCTTACACTCTATCCACCACCCCCACGGCTGTCAACCTGTCCACGCATCCGGGCGTATCCATCCCGCCCGCGGTGGGCGGCGCTCCGTAGCGAGGCCGCGCAGCAACGATATCGCCGCTCAGAGCCAGCATTCGTCGGGGTAGCTGACGTGCCACAGGGTCAGCCCGCAGGCTGGCGCCGTTGGACCGGCGGTGGCTCGGTCACACGCGGCGAGTGCCTCACCGAGCCATTCGGGATCGCGCCTGCCCAACCCGATCTCCACAAGCGAGCCCGTGATCACCCTCACCATGGAGTGCAGGAACGCGTTGCCCACGATGCGCACGGTCACGCAGTGCTCGCCGAGGTGCTCCTCGGGCAGGATCTCCACCAGCTCGAGGCTTCGGCTGGTGTTCCTCCCCTCCGCGCTCTCCGTGACGCAGAACGACCGGAAGTCGTGCTCGCCGACGAGGGCACGGGCCGCCGTGCGCATCGCGGAGAGGTCAAGGGTCTGCCGGGTCCACCAGGCGAACCTGCTGAGGAAGAGCGGCGGTATCGGGCCCGGGATGAGCCGGTAGCGGTACTCTCGGACCTCGGCGTCGAAGCGCGCCGAGAAGCCGGGAGCCGCCCTGCGGACGCCAGTCACCACGATGCCTTCGCCCACCAGCGCGTTGAGCGAACGCATGAGCGCTCGGGGCTCGGGTTCGTGCCCGTCGCACTCGAAGGAGACGACCTGGCCGAGCGCGTGCACCCCGGCGTCGGTACGCCCCGCACCCACCGTCACGACCTCGCGGCGCAGTGCTGTAGCGAGCGCGGTCTCGAGCCTCCCCTGCACGGTGTCACGTCCCGGTTGGCGCGCGAAGCCGGAAAACGGAGAGCCGTCATAGGAGACCGTCAGGGCCAGAGCGCCTTGTGAGTGTCGCTCTACGTCCATCTACAGCACCATCCCAACCGCGATCATCACAGACGCGCCGATGATGAGTGCAGCCTTGTCGACCAGCGTCATCATGCTCTCCGTATACCTGGTCCGTCCGGTACCTCCACGATAGCACCGGGCCTCCATCGCGGTCGCAAGCTCGTCGGCCCGCCTGAACAGGTTCACGAACAGCGGTACGAGAACCGGCACGTAAGCACGGGCACGCTTCACCGGACCGCCCGTGTCGAAGCGGGCGCCCCGTGCGACTTGAGCGAGCACGATCTTCTCCGCCTCCTCGGCCGTGGTGGGGATGAAGCGCAGCGCGACGGTCAGCATCATGGCCACCTCACCTGCGGGGAAGCGGACAACCTCGAGCGGACGCATCAGCCGCTCAAGCCCGTCGGCCAGACGCACGGGCGAGGTCGTCAACGTGAGAAGCGACGTGCCCACCACGAGCAGGACGATCCTCACGACAAAGAAGACGCCGGTCAGCACCCCTTGGGGATCGAGTCCGATGGGGCCGATCCTGACCAGTGTCACCGTAGCGGGATTCCACACCAGCCCGTGCGCCAGCAGGGTGAACACGAGGATGACCGAGACGGCGCGGATACCCCGCAGAACCAGGCGCGGAGGGACCGACGAGACCGCGACGGCTGCGGCGGCGACGGCGGAGGCTGCGGCAAGACCCGGGAAGCCGTCGACCGTGAAGAGCATCACCATGAATGCGGCGACCAGGCCCATCTTTGCGCGCGGCTCGAGGTGGTGGACGGGCGAGTCACCCGGGTAGTACTGGCCGAAGGGTACCGGGGCCTTCATCGCGCGGCCTCCCGGGCTTCTGCGATCAGGGCAGCCGCCTCGACCGGGTCCAAAGCGAAACGCCGCAGCGGGAGTCCGGCGTCCCGGGCGAGCATCTGGACACGAAGGACCTCCGGCGGTTTCAGACCCGCCTCGGCTAGCCGTTCCGGATTCTGGACGAGCGCGTCAGCTGCTCCGTCAAAGGCGACCCGCCCGCCGGACAACAGGACGACCCGGTCCGCTATGCCGAGGAACTCCTCGGAGGCGTGGGTTACCACCACAACGCCTGCGGTTCTCCGTGCGGCTTCGACGATTCCACGTACCGCCTCCCGACCGGCAAGGTCGAGTCCTGCGGTCGGCTCATCAAGCAGAAGGTATCCGGGGCTCATCGCCAGGACGCCTGCGATCGCCGCTCGACGCGCCTCCCCGCCGGAGAGCGAGAAGGGCGAGCGAGCGGCGAAGTCCTCCGCTTCCAGCCCGACGGCCGACAGCGCGCCGAGAGCCCTGACGCGAGCCTCGTCATCGGAAAGACCCTGGTTATGTGGACCGAATTCGACATCAGCCTCAACCGTCTCGGCGAACAGCTGCATCTCGGGGGATTGGAAGACGAACCCGACGCCGGGCTCGACGACTGCGAGCGGTCCGTCGACCGGACGGCCGTCGAGCGTGACGGATCCCGATTGCTGCGCGAGCAGACCCGCGGCCACGCGAAGCAGTGTGGACTTGCCTGAACCGGTCGCCCCGAGCACGAGGACGACCTCGCCGGGTTCGAACGCGACATCGACACCGACGAGGGCACGCGCCGCGAATGCGGTGTCGGCCGCGTACGTGTACTCGACCCCTGAGAGCGCCAGGCTCACAGCACCGTCACCACGCTCTCCGCAGTGAATGCGTCCGCCGGAACCGGCACCCCTGCCGCGCGGAGCTCCGCGGCGAGCCGGCCGATCGGCGGGAGCGTCAGGTCGCACCTGCCGAGCAGCTCCTCGTCTGTTAGCAGACGCGAGGGCACCCCGTCGTAGAGCACCGAGCCCTCCGCAAGTACGAGAACCCGGTCCGAGGCAGCCGCATCGGCGAGGTGGTGAGTGATGTGCATGATCCCGGTCCCGCCGTCACGCAGACGGGCGAGAACCGCCAGCACGTCTGAGCGGCCCTGCAGATCGAGCATGGCCGTCGGCTCGTCGAGCACGAGATAGGCCGGTGCCAGTGCCAGCGCACCTGCGATCGCAAGCCGCTGCTTCTGGCCTCCGGACAGGGTATGCGGCTCGCGCTGCTCGAGGCCTTCGAGTCCTACCGATTGGAGCGCGCTCGCCACACGCTCGTGCATCGACCGCCTGTCGACTCCAAGGTTCTCCGGTCC
>Ga0114946_10003358_pt1 | contig 10815 bp, 6 predicted proteins | sample WalLakDeSediment_FD_88676 | JGI IMG/M metagenome (GOLD analysis project Ga0114946, IMG submission 88676) | Lake sediment microbial communities from Walker lake, Nevada to study Microbial Dark Matter (Phase II) - Walker Lake 11/02/13 Deep Sediment | ecosystem: Environmental > Aquatic > Freshwater...
AGGATTTCGAGCATAGTTGGTTTTTTGAAAAAGGGTGAGCCACTTCCCAAATTAAGCAGCAAAAATAATGAACCTTTGGTTCGGTTCACATTCTTTTTAGCATTTAAGCCCTCGCTTTTCTCAGCCAATCTTTTCATATTAAACAAGCGTCCAAAAACGGACAACTTCTGCCCACGGACGAACAGTTTTTTTACCTGCTTTTTAACTCTGCTTTCTTTAACTAATTTGTTATCAGCAAGGTAATTGCATTGGTATGTTTTATGATATACAGTAACCCGGATTGCATAGTTTCAAAAATCCTCAAATTGTGCAACCAAGATAAAATCTTTGCAACACTCAAACAATTACTTCACCAAACCCTTAACAATGAAAAAACTGGCTTTCAGCATTCTATTTTCAACCCTGATTCTAGTTGTTCCTTCCCACTCTCAAACGCCCGTAAAAGAAAAACTTTCCGAAAGAATTGACTCCCTAATGGCCTTGCAACAACAGCCCGGTCAGCCAGGTGGTGTAATTGCGGTTATTCACGATAATGAAATACTGCACAAGAAAGCCTATGGAGTGAGTGATGTGGTAAAAGGCACAAAGATCGATGAAAATACTTTGATCGACCTTGCATCGGTGGCCAAGCAATTCACAGCTTTTGCCATACTCTTGCTGGAGGAGCAGGGCAAACTTGACCTTGATGCCGACATCAGGAAGTACCTGCCCGAACTTCCCCAATATGAACACCGCATCACCGTCAGGCATTTGCTTCAGCATACCAGCGGTATTGCATCTACAGATTTGCTCAGGCTGTTTGCCGATATGCCACTTGATATGGAATGGTCGCACCAGGACGAGTTAGACCTGATAAAAAAATATGCACAGCTAAACTTTAAACCCAATACCAGTTTCGTTTACTCCAACGGGGGTTATGCATTGCTCGCCTCCATAGTTGAATCGGTCAGTGGTATGCACTTCTCTGAATTTCTCAAGGAAAATATTTTCGAACCGCTGGGAATGAATTCAAGTCTGGTTTATTTAAGCCATGAGCACGAAATATTGCATATGGCCAAAGGATATAGAAGCCGTCAGGATAATTTTGAACATGTTAGCAGTGTTAACGACTTCAGTTATGGTTCGGGAAATGTTTTTTCAAGCATTCATGATATGATTCTATGGGGGCAAAACTTTTTGGCCCCCATAGTGGGCAGTAAATCCATGATGGAACGCCTTTTCAATAAATATAACACCCTCGAAAACGGCGACTCAATCATTTACACCTATGGTTTTTATGTAAGAAATCACAGGGGTTTGAAAGTGGTGGATCATCAGGGGGGCGTTCCGGGATTTACAAATTTGCTGGCTATCTATCCTGATGAAAAGCTGGTCATAATAGTGATGCTAAACAACCAAAGCATCGGTTCCCGTGCCATGGCAAACAGTATAGCCGGACTAATGCTTTCGGAAAAATTTGCCCCAATTGAACCTCCAAAGCCCAAAGTTGAAATAACCCTTGCTCCCGAAAAGGCAGAACCTTTCGCTGGCACATACAGAATGGAAGATGGAATGGAAATGACCTTTGCTATTGAAAATGACGAATTCTGGCTGTTACTTCCAGGGGATGTAAAGTTTCGCCTTTTTCCCGACAGCGAGACCAGTTTCTTTTTAAAAGACTTTGAAGCGGCATTAACTTTTGTTACTGATCCAAACGGAGCAGTAAATCAAATCGTGTGGAATCAGCGGGGACAGAACACCTATGCCAGCTTGGTTGATAAGTCTGAACCACTCACCAACAGGCAACTGGCCCTTTATGCCGGCGAATATTTCCAGCCCTATTTAGGAGCCGTTTACCCCGTAACTTTCGAGGAAGGCCAACTGAAAATCCAGCTACCCGGAACATTCGAAAAATACCTGGGCTTTGGCTCGCTTCAACTTACCCACGTTAGTGGTGATAGCTTTGAAACCGATTACCTGGATATGATGAAATTTACAAGAGATGAGAACAACCAGGTGAATGGCTTCGTCATTTTTGATATTGGAAGGTTGAAGAATATTACTTTCTTAAAAAAATAGGTCAGGAGAAATGTATCCTTTCTATATGCTAAAAAGGCCAGTTTTAAATTTTTGGTCTTAAGTTATAACAGATCAAGAAGCTGCATCAATTCAAATTTGCCACTAAATCACCAAAACACTAAATGACACAAAATACTGAATATCAGCTTTTTATTTTTGTGAAATTTTGTGACTTCGTGTTCCTGCCTGCCGGCAGGCAGGTTTGTGGCTAAAAAATAAACTTTTGAGACGACCTCGTTATAATTAAATTTTGAAGACAAGTGATCCTGCAACTAACAAAACAAGTAATTTCAAATGCAATCAAAAAAACATGTACTGCTTTTTCTATTATGCATACTGAACTTCTCCGCGTTTTCCAACAGTTTTGGGAAACGGCAGGTTAATGCTGAGCCTCTTTTTGACTATACGCCAATTATTGATGGTTTGCTTAACGATGCGTGCTGGCAGCAGGCCCAATGGATTTGCGATTTTGTTCAGTATATGCCTGTTGAAAATGCGGCACCATCTCAAAATACCTGCTTTGCTGTTTTTAATGACGACAACTACCTCTACATTGCCATAAGGGCTTATGATACGGCACCTGACAGTATTGTAAGGCGGCTTACCCGCCGTGACCAGATTGACGGAGATTACGTGGGAGTGATGATCGACAGCTATTTTGATCAAAGAACGGCTTTTTCACTTTTAGTAAGCGCTGCAGGGGCTAAGTTCGATGCCAGCATTGCTGATGATGGATCACGGCGCGACCTTAATTGGGACCCTATCTGGCTGGTTAAGACCAATATTGACCTCGAAGGCTGGACGGCCGAAATGCGGATCCCGTTTTCGCAACTGAGATTCAACCCTTCAGATAGCAATACATGGGGTTTTCAGGTTGAAAGGAGTATTTTCCGAAACAATGAAAAGGTTTTCTGGCAACCCATGTCGAGAAACGCCCCGGGCTGGGTTCATCAAATGGGCTTGCTTTCGGGCTTGAGTCAGATCAACCCGAAAAAAACCTTTGACATCACTCCCTATGTGGTAAGTTCGGCTGAAACTTTCGAAGCGGTTGAAGGCAATCCCTATGCCACCGGAAGCCGCTTCAAATACAATGGAGGGGTTGACGGCAAAATTGGATTAACCAATTATCTTACCCTTGACTTTACAGTTAATCCTGATTTTGGGCAGGTGGAAGCCGATCCCAGTGAAGTAAATCTCACCGCTTACGAATCTTTCTTTTCTGAAAAGCGACCCTTTTTTGTTGAAGGCAGCGATTTGCTCAGGTTTCAGCTTAGTTTTGGCGGTGGCAGCGGTGGCCTTGAAGGCCTTTTCTACTCCCGCCGTATTGGAAGAAAGCCCCAATATCAGCCCGGTGCAGGAGATAATACATATGTAAGCCTTGGCGACTTTACTCCAATTTTAGGTGCGGCAAAAATCACCGGCAGAACCCCGGGCGGGCTTTCTATTGGCCTGTTGCATTCGGTAACAACCAGGCAGTATGCCCTGGTAAACCATGATGGAGGGGAGACAAAACTCCTTGCTGAGCCCTTTACAAACTATATGGCTGGCAGAGCAATTCAGGATTTTAACAACGGAAATACTATTGTGGGAATTATGGGAACAGCGGTTAACAGGAATCTTCCTGAGGATCACCTGAAATTTCTGCATAATTCGGCCTATTCCAGCGGGATTGATCTTACCCATTATTTTGACGACAGGACCTTTATGCTAAGAGCCGCAGGATATTTGAGTCATGTAAGGGGAGAAAAAGAAGCCATTTCAAGAACGCAAAGCTCTCCGGTCCACTATTTCCAGCGCCCTGACGCGCCCCACCTCACCTTTGACCCCGACCGTACCTCACTCACCGGCACCGGCGGAAATATACAGTTCTATAAATTAAAGGGAAACCTGCGTTATGCTGCAGCTTTACTTGCAAAAAGCCCCCAGCTTGAAATTAACGACATGGGTTATTTAAGATTCACCGACCAGCTTTTCCAGGTTTCCTACATTGGATACAGCTTAAACAAGCCTGTGGGCATTCTTCGGTCTGCTAGCATTAACCTAAACCAGATGAGCTATTGGAACTTTAATTTGGAAAATGTGGGTAATGCCGGAGATTTGAATTATGGCCTTCAATTTATCAATAACTGGTCTTTCAGCAACGGATTCGGCTATAACACCTCAAACCTTTCCTCTTCGATGCTCAGGGGTGGTCCGGCGTTTCTGCTTCCTCCGGCAGCCAATGCCTATATGAACGTTAGGACTAATGACCGAAAAATGTTAAGCTTTTCAAGTCAGGTTTCAATTACTGAGGGAGAACAAAAAAGCCAGAAAAGACGCGATATAAATATTGGAATGACCTATCGGCCGGCCAATACCCTGATGATCACACTTACACCTTCATACGGAATCAACCGGAATAATAACCAGTACATAAGGGCAATAAGGCTCTCAGAAAGCGAAACCCGCTATATCCTTGCCGAAATGAACCAAAGGGTGGCGGCCATGTCGTTAAGGATAAACTATACCATTACTCCCGAACTTACATTGCAATTCTGGGGCCAGCCTTTCTTTGCCTCGGGCAGTTTCAGCCATTTCAAAAAAGTAACTGATGCCAGGGCCTCAGATTATCAGCAAAGATTCTCGGTTTTTTCAGCAGACCAGATTAATTATTCTGAAGGGCAAGGAACCTATTATGTAAATGAAGGCGAGGAAGGTAACCATTCCTATAGTTTCAGAAACCCTGACTTTAAAATAACAGAGTTCCTGGGCAATTTGGTTTTGCGCTGGGAATACAAGCCGGGCTCAACACTATTCCTGGTCTGGTCGCAAACCAGGGATCATTTTCACGCAGATGGAATAATGGATATTCCTAATGATACAAACCTTCTTTTTTCACAAAAAGCCCATAATGTTTTCATGCTCAAGTTCACCTTCCGGTTTGGAGCTTAATAAAACAGTTTGAAAATTAATTTTTAGTATCGGAAAAATCTTCAACGCAAGAACATCCATAAAACATGAATAACGCCATCAAGTTTATCCTGTTGGTTTTTCTTTCGACCAACGTAATGTCCCAGGACAAGATTCCGCTTGCCACAGATCATTATCATTTGAAGCTTTCCTTTGATTTTACAAAACAAACCATGCAGGCAAGCTGTGCCATGACAATCATCAATCAGTCGGATGCCATCGTTAAGCAGGTGCCGGTTTTGCTTTATCGCCTGCTGAATGTAGAGTCGGTTTCAAATCAGGAAGGCAAGCCTTTACCATTTATACAAACCGTAACCCAATTTGAAGGATTTCCGAAGCTTCAGGTTAACTGGATTGTAATAGATGAAGAGTTTCTTCCTAACGAAACCAAAACCATTCACATTGAATACAGCGGGTTTTTGCTGGGTTACTCAGAAACGGGCATGCAATATGTTACCGACCGCATTTCGCCCAAATTTACTTTGATCCGCAATGATGCTTATTCTTACCCTGTGCTGGGAATTCCAGATGTTTCTTCTATGAGGATGAATGCCTTTGCACATTTTTTCGAATATGAGATTGATGTGACCGTTCCTGACACTCTGGTTGTTGCAAACGGAGGTAATTTAATTTCCATGACGCAGCAAAATGACCTGGCCAATTACCAATACAGGAGTAAAATCCCAAACTGGCGCATCGATATCGCCATCGGGCCATACAAGAAGATGAGCGGGGGACGGCTCGATGTTTTCTACCTTGCTGATTCAATGGCTGCAACGTCAATTGTTAATCATGGGATAAGGGCCATGGAATTGTACAATAAATGGTGGGGTGAGCTTCATAATGAAAACACCATTACCGTGATCGAAACAGAGAGGGGAAGTGGCGGTCAGGCTGATGAAACGGCTATTTTATTGCCCCAGGAAGGGTTTGGAGTGGGTGATGACTTTACTTATTTATACCATGAACTATCGCACCTCTGGAATGCAAAAATCTCGGAGGAAAAGGGGTTCGAGCCAAGGTGGTATGAGGGGCTGGCAACTTTTTGCGAGTACCTGGTTCCTGAAAAACTGTCTTCTGAGCATGAGGGACTGCTGAAAAAAGGTGCAAACAATATGCTCAGACGATTGAGAAACGATATTCGCCGTACTCCCGCATTACTCGATGTGCCCATGGCAGACTTCGGCACCCGGAGCATGACCAGGCATTCTTACACCCAACCCATGGTTATGTTTGCTTTGCTCTATTATTGGCTGGGTGAAGAGACTTTCAACACGCTATTGGGTGGGTTTTACCAGGATTACCATGCCACAGGGGCCTCAACAAGAGATTTCACCAATTATTGCATCGACATATCAGGTGTGGAAAAACTGAAGGAATTTTTTGACGATTGGTTTTACACCACCAATTACACAAAATTAATACTTGATGGATTGGATGTGGATGCCATCGTAAAACATTACAATTGAAATCAGAAAAATTACAAGGACGCTACCAATTCATTTTACCAATTTTTTTATTGCAGTAAACAATCTATAACAGCCTTTTTCAAACGTAAAACGCTTTAACCATGAAAACATTAATCTTGCTTTTTTGCATGGCATTTGCAACCCATGCAGCCATTGCACAATATTACTTTTCACGCGAGCAGCTCGAGGCCGAACTTGACAGCATGTATGTGATCATTCACGATATTCATCCTGATATGTTTGCCGTTTTGCCACAGGGTGAATTCGAAACTCGGTTTGAGCATGCCAAACTTCAGCTTACTGATTCATTGACCATTTTTGAGTTTTACAATGTGATTGCGCCTGTGGTGGCCAGTTTGGCTGATGGGCACACTTCCATTTATTTTCCCAACCGCCAGTTGATGGAGTCGGATATTAAGATCTTTCCCTTTTCGGTGATGGTTGATTACCGCGATTCTTCAGCCGTGGTAAGAAGAGATTTCTCAGAATCCCTGAGCGGAATTTCTGAAGGTGCAGAGTTGTTGATTATAAACAATCGAAACATTAAAGATGTAATAGGTCAGATGTTGACATGCGTAAGCGGTGAGAAGGATTTTTTTAAGGCAGCCATGGTTAATCGCCTTTTCCCTGCATTGCTATTTACCCTGTATGCCGAGGAGGATTTTCTGGTGGATTATAAGTATGAAGAGAAGCTGGCCCAAAAAATCGTTCAGGGTTCATCCATTTCTGATATCAATGCTCGGCGGGGGGCTCAATCTGCCGCTGTCAGGCCAGATTACTCCATTTCATTTGATGAGGAAAACAAAATTGCCATCATTGATTTTTTAAGGTTTAACGATCCTGAAAGAATGAGGGCCTTTCTCGATTCGGCTTTTGCCCTGATTCACGATAGGGGCATCAATGATCTGATCATCGACATACGTCAGAATGGCGGAGGTAGATCCAGTGTAGGCGATGAGTTTTTTCAGTATATTTCTCCAGTGCCTTTTCAGCAGTTCGGCGGGGTCGTTGTAAGAATAAGCCAGCGGATGATCGACTATTTCCTTGAAAGACAAAATTTTCAATACCCGGATTCCATTGGAATAAGAACTCATTTTGAAACCAACCTTTCTGAGTTGCGTGAAAACCCTCTTCGCTTCGATGGCAATATAATTTTACTCACCAGTAATTTCAGCTTTTCCTCCGCGGCGGGCTTTTCCTGGGCGTTCAAATACTTTGGAATGGGAACTATCGTAGGTGAGGAGACGGGTGGATTGGCGGTTTGTTTTGGCGATGTCATTCCCCAAATCCTGCCCCATTCGGGCCTGCAAGTTGGTGTTTCGCACAAAAAGTTTTATCAATACGGGGCCACCGATGAAAATGTACATGGTACAATCCCCGACTATGAGGTTCCTGCAAATGAGGCCATGAATTTTGCTGTAAAAAAGATCATGGAAAACCGATTAATCAACCAGGCCAATTGATTCCTGATTTTTTGAAAAATTTGCTTTTATCAAAAAATCGCTGCAATGGAAAACATTATCTGGACAACAGGTCACCGGCTGAAATTCGGCAATATCATACATTCAGAAAATTGCTTTGTTCTTGATGAAAATGGCAACAGGCTGGTAGATCTTGAATCAGGTGTATGGTGCACCTCGGTAGGTCACAATAACAAAAGAATCAACAAGCTGATTGCTTCACAAATAAACCGTATCACGCATACCGGCTTTTGCTACTGCCATCCGGCCGTTTCTGAAGTTTCACAAAAGGTACTTGAAATAACCGGTTTAATTGGAGGTAAATGTGAGTTTCTTTGCTCAGGAAGCGAAGCCGTTGAACTTGGGCTGCGAATTGCAAGGAGCATTGTCGAGAAGCCCCTGGCCTTAACATTCAGCGACGCCTATTTCGGGGCATATGGCGAAGCAGCCAAACGGCCAAAAGACAGCTGGTTTGTTTACAATCGTTTTCATTGTGCATGTGCCAGTGAAGAAACAGGCTGTCTTGGTGAATGTGATGATTTTCAAAACATCCCATTTGAAAAAATTGGGATTTTCCTTTTCGAACCTGGCAGTTCTTCAGGATTGGTCAGGTTTGCGTCGGTTGAATTGATCCAAAAAGTGGCGGCAAGAGTCAGGGCGAACGGCGGTCTGGTAATGGCAAATGAGATAACCACGGGGGCAGGAAGAACCGGGAAATGGTTTGGTTATCAGCATTACTACATTTTGCCAGATATTGTGGCGATGGGCAAGGGAATTGGCAATGGTTACCCGGTAAGTATCACCGCGATATCTGCCGAAGTGGCTCGCAAACTTGGTGAAGCCCACTTTCTGTATGCGCAATCGCATCAGAACGACCCCCTTGGGGCCATGGTGGCGGGTGAAGTAATAAGCATTATCAAAGAAGATCAACTCTTGGAAAAATGTAATGAAATTGGAAATTTTCTTCTGGAATCGCTGAGAAGATTGAAGAAAGAATTTCCGGTTATTAAAGAGGTAAGGGGGCGTGGCCTGATGCTGGCCATTGAATTCGAGCAAGATGCCCTAATGATTTATGAAGAGCTGCTGAAAAAGGGATTTATCGTTTGCTGGCGTCCAAACACCGAAGTGCTCCGGCTCGACCCGGCATTGACGATTGAAAAGACAACCTTCGATGATTTTCTCAACGCCTTTGGCCAGGTGTTGGAAAATGTTTCAGAAAAAAAGCATAGTGTCTGTTAATATCTTTCGGGCTTACCTTGCCCTGCCCCTGAGCAGTATCTTTTGTCCGGGCTGTGGCTGCTGCCAAGCCTGCATATTGTTGCGGCCGAGCAATTGGTCGAGCCTGATGCCATGCTGCTGCGAAATATCGTACATGGTTTCTCCGGGTTGTGCAACATGCACGGCCTTTGCAGCCTGTTTGCGCTTGGGTTGCAGGTAAACAATCTGCCCGGGTTTGATTGTGCGTCCGTTTTCCAGTTCGTTGTAACGCTCGATTTGCCATGCACGCATGCTCATTTCTTCGGCAATGCGCTCGGGAGTGTCGCCCTTGCGCGCTAAAATGTATCTTACGCGGTTGTTGGTCTGCACGGTTCTGACCGCCTCAAAGGATACTGGGGCAAAGTCTTCGACGGTTTGTGTGCGAGCCGGCCTGGCCGGGCGGCTGCTGGCATTACGAAGGTTGGGTGAGGCAGGTAGCTCGGCCAGCATATTTATGGCCATTTTGTCGTATTGGGTTAGGTCGTTTTCCTCAATAACCCGAATAAGCAATTGGGCATACCGCGGATTGGTGGCATAGCCGGCCCGGCGTAATCCATGCGCCCAGGCCTTATAATCGGTGGGTTCGAGCTCGAAAAGGGGCGCATACCACGGACGGGTGCGCAAAAACTGTGAATGGTCGCGAAATGACTCGATGGGGTCGTTGTAGGCACGGAAACATTCGTTTTTGGCGTCGTCGTCCTGTAATACCGAACGGCCCGTCCATCCATTGCATTTTATGCCAAAATGGTTATTTGCATGAACGGCCAGGGTGCTGTTGCCAAAACCAGATTCAAGAATGCCCTGTGCAAGCTTGATGCTGGCAGGTATGCCGTTGGTGCGCATTTCTTCAATGGCTATATCGCGGTATGTTTCAATGTATTCTTCGCGGGTAAATCTGCGCTGGCCATCGGCATAGCCCTGCAGTATCAGGCAAAACAATACGGTAAACACAAAAAGTCTTTTAAGCAAGGCTTTAGTCGAATATCGCATAGAGGTTTATAGTTTATTGTTTTGTAATGATACGGCATTCTTCAAGCAAACGTTTCAAAGAAATATTTATTTTTTGTTGCGAAAGGCTTGGAAGCTTTCATTAGCTTTGTGTTCAGGATATTTGCCGGGTGTTGATCCGCTACATAGCCAACCTATGGAAGAAATCAAAAAGTATTTTCCGGGATTGCAAACTGTTCAACACGAGCGATTTGATGCTTTGTTGCCCTTGTACCTTGAGTGGAATCAGCGTATCAATGTCATTTCCCGCAAGGACATGGAGAATTTCAGCGTGCATCATGTGCTGCACTCGCTGGGGATAGCCCGAGCCATTGAGTTCAGGCCAGGCACCAGGGTGCTGGATGTGGGTACGGGTGGCGGATTTCCGGGCATTCCCCTAGCCATCCTTTTCCCGGAAACGGAATTTCTTCTGGTAGATTCCATTGGCAAAAAAATTAAGGTGGTAAATGAGGTGGCTCAGGCACTTGGCCTGAGAAACGTGCAAACCCGCCATGCCCGGGCCGAAGAGATTGTTGGTAGTTTCGATTTTGTGGTGAGCCGCGCTGTGACCGCCCTCCCAAATTTTGTGGAATGGGTTAAAGATAAAATTGCTGCTGAAAGCCGGAATGAAATAC
>Ga0114946_10003359_pt1 | contig 10811 bp, 9 predicted proteins | sample WalLakDeSediment_FD_88676 | JGI IMG/M metagenome (GOLD analysis project Ga0114946, IMG submission 88676) | Lake sediment microbial communities from Walker lake, Nevada to study Microbial Dark Matter (Phase II) - Walker Lake 11/02/13 Deep Sediment | ecosystem: Environmental > Aquatic > Freshwater...
CCGGCCCAGCTCCCGCAACGCTCTGAGCACCGAGCTGCTGCTCCGCATCCCCACCACCTTCGCCGAACTCGACGCCGACGACGCCGTGCACGTGGTCATCCTCACCGGCACCGACCCCGCGTTCTGCGCCGGGCTCGACCTCCGGGAGCTGGGCTCGACCGGCGACAACCTGCGAGCCGGCGAGGCCGATGGCGCCGGCCCGGCCGGCCCCTTCGGCCGCCGGGGCCCGATCCCGGCCATGTCCAAGCCGGTGATCGGCGCCATCAACGGCGCCGCCATCACCGGCGGCTTCGAGCTGGCCCTGGCCTGCGACTTCCTGGTGGCCTCCGAGCACGCCCGCTTCGCCGACACCCACGCCCGGGTGGGGGTGCAGCCCGGGTGGGGCCTCACCGTGCTGCTCCCCGAGGCCGTGGGTGTCCGGCGGGCGCGTGAGATGAGCGTGAGCGGCAACTTCCTCACGGCCATGGGCGCGCTCACGTGGGGCCTGGTGAACCACGTCGTCCCCCACGACCAGCTGCTCGACTTCTGCCGCGACCTGGCCCACGACATCGTGAGCAACGACCGCGACGGCGTGCGCCACATCCTCGGCACCTACGCCGAGGGAACCGCCGGCACCACGGCCGACGCCTGGGAGGTGGAGGCCCGCCGGTCACGGGAGTGGTCGGGCGGACGGATCGACCCGGCCGCCGTCGAGGCCCGACGCCAGGCGATCATCGAGCGGGGCCGCGCCCAGCTCTGACCCCGTGCGCTGACCCCGTGCTCTGCGACCCGGCTCCGACCCCGTCTCAGCGGAACGGCGGCCCCGACACCCAGGCCACCAGGCTGTGGCGCTCGCCGTGCTCGAGCGGCGTCACCCGGTGGTACTCGAACGCCGGGAACACCACCGCGGCGCCCCGCGCCCGCACCCGGGCCGTCCAGTCGGCCAGGTCCGCGGGGTCGAGGTCCACGCTCACGTCGAACAGCTGGAGATCACCGCCGCCGTAGTGGTCGGGATCGCTGAGCTGGACCACCACCGCGAGCTTGCGGAGGGCGACCTCGCCGTCGAGTCCGTCCTGGTGCCAGGTGTAGAAGGCGCCGGGCTCGTCGTACCGGGTGAACTGGAGGTCCTCCGCGAATCCGGTGAGCTCGAAGCGCCACCGCCGGTTGGCCCGGGCGACGAGGCGGGCCAGGCGGGCGTAGATCCAGTCGGCGCCGGGCCCGGGCGGCACCCAGGAGATCCGGGAGCGGCGCAGGGTCGCGTCCTCGCGGGCACCCGCGGCGGCGCTCAGCGCCCCGGTCTCGGCGGCGCGGGCGGTCCCGAGGGCCACGATCCGGTCGCACTCGCCGGGCGAGAACGCGCGGTCGACGATCTCGTGGCTGCGGTAGCCGGGCCGCGACGGGGCCGGGAGCAGCGGTCGGGCGTCGAGCGGGCGCGGTCGGGGCGGCGGGGCCACGGGGACGCGGGGACGCGGCGCGGGCCGGCTCAGCGGACGCCGAGCAGGTCGACGACGAAGACGAGGGTCTCGTTCGGCGCGATGACGCCCCCGGCGCCGGCCGCCCCGTAGCCCAGGTGGGGCGGGATGGTGATGCGGCGGCGGCCCCCCACCCGCATGCCGGCCACGCCCTCGTCCCACCCGGTGATGACCTGCCCGCGCCCCAGGGCGAACCGGAACGTGTCGCGCCGGTCCCAGGAGGCGTCGAACTGCTCACCGGTGCTCCACGCCACGCCCACGTAGTGGACCTCGACGGCGTGCCCGGGGGCAGCCTCGGGGCCCTCGCCGACGACCAGGTCGTCGAGCACGAGCTCGCTGGGGGCCTCGGTGGCCGGGGGGATCTCGACGACGGGCTTGGTGGTCTCAGACATGTCCGGACCCTACCGGCACCGCGGCTGCGCGGAGGCGGGGCAGGAGGCGGACGTGGAGCAGCACCAACCCGGCCAGCGCGAACAGGGCGCCGGCGAGGAACGCGCCGTCGTAGCTCGACGTGGCCGCGACCACCCCCAGGATCACACCCCCCATGGCCGACGCGATCTCGAAGAACATGGTGAAGGTGGCGACCACCGTGGACCGCTCGTCGTCGCTGACGGCGTTCACCGCGGCGGCCATCAGCGCCGGGTAGAGCAACGACGACCCGACGGCCAGCACCGCCGTGCCGACATACAGCCCGCCGGCCGAGGCGGTGACGGCCACGAGGCCCAGCCCCACGGCCGAGGCGACCAGGGCCACGGTGCCCGTGACCGCCGGACCCAGCCGGTCGGGCAGCTGGGCGCCGAAGCCCCGGATGAGGATGACGACCGCGGAGTAGAGCAGGAAGACCGTGGCCACGTCGGCCAGCCCGATCTCCTCGCCGTAGAGCGGGACGAAGGTGTTGAAGCCGATGAACCCCATGATCCCGAGCGCGAGCACCGCGCCCGGCCCGATCCCGGCGGGATGGAACCACGACCGCGGGCCGCGGCTTCCTGCCACCCCGGCCCCCGAGGACGCCACCCCCCGCGGGAGCGGGAGCGCGATCAGCAAGGCGACGAGCCCGCCGACCGCCGACAGGTACCAGACCGCGTCGTAGCCCCAGGCCGCGAGCACCCGTTCGCCGATGAACGGGCCGAGACCGAGCCCGAGGTACAAGGCGATGGAGAAGTAGCTGGCCGCCTCCCCCCGTCGGCTGGGCGGGGCCAGGTCGGCGACGAGGGTGGCCGCGCCCACGAAGAACGCGGCCTGCCCGGCGCCGACCACGAGCCGCATGCCGACGAGGGGCACCACCGAGTCGACCACGGCGTGGCCGGCGAAGCCCAGCGCGGCCAGGGCCGATCCGGCCAGGATGAGCACCCGCCGTCCCCGCCGGTCGCCGACCCGCCCGATGAACGGGCGCAGGACGATGGCCGACACCGCGAAGGATCCGGCCACCACGCCGACGACCGCGTCGCTCCTGCCGAGCTCGTCGGACACGTAACGCGGGAGCACGGGGATGGTGGCGCCGAAGAACAGGAAGAACGCCCCGCAGGCGAGGGTGATCAGCGCGAAGTCGCGGCTGAGCAGGCGATCGGAGCGGGCCACCGGGGGGACGATACCGACCGGCCCGGCCGGCGCCGACCGGGCCTCAGGCGAGGATGGGCCCGGCGAGCTCGGCGAGCGGGTACTCGGGGCGGGCACCGAGGTGCGAGATCACCTCGGCCGCGGCGAACGAGCCGAGCCGGCCGCACACGGCGGGCGCGAGCCCCGACGTGAGCCCGTGGAGGAACCCGGCGGCGTAGAGATCGCCGGCCCCGGTCGTGTCGACCACGTGGTCGACGGGGTAGGCGTCGATGACGTGGACCTCGTCGCCGACGAGGACCACCGAGCCGCGGGCCGAGCGGGTGAGGCAGATCGCCGCGCACCGGCCGCGGACCGCCTGGAGGGCGTCGTCGAAGGACTCGACCTCGTAGAGCGCGCAGATCTCGGTCTCGTTGGCGAACAGCACGTCGACGTGACGGTCGACCAGCTCGAGGAACTCGGCGCGGTGGCGGTCGACGCAGAGGCTGTCGGACAGGGCGAGCGCCACCTGGCCCCCGGCACGCGCCGCGATCCCCATCCCCTTGAGGATCGCCTCCTTGGTGAGGTCGACGTCCCAGATGTAGCCCTCGCAGTAGAACACCGCGCCCGCGGCGACGAGGGCCTCGTCGATGTCGTCGGGGCGCACGTGGCGGGACGCGCCCAGGTAGGTGTTCATGGTGCGCTGGGCGTCGGGGGTCACGGCGATGAGGCACCGGGCGGTGGCGTCGCCGTCGGAGGCCGCGGAGACCGCGAAGTGGACGCCGGCGGCGCGCAGGTCGTGGGCGAACACCTCACCGAGCTGGTCGTCGTGGACCTTGCCGATGAAGGCCACGGGGGCGCCGAACGACGCGATGCCGGCACAGGTGTTGGCCGCCGACCCGCCGGACGACTCGATGCCGGGCGGCAGCGCGGCGTAGAGCCGGTGCGCCTCCTCCTCGTCGATGAGCCGCATGGCGCCCCGGTCGAGCCGGTGGTCGACGATGAAGTCGTCGTGGACGTGGCTGATCACGTCGACGATGGCGTTCCCCATCCCCACGACGGCGAAGGCTGTGTTCGGCATGTGCTCTCCCGCTCGACCTCGATCCGGCCCCGCCGGGGCCGCTCGACCCTAGCCGGTACCATCCCGCGGTCCCCGACCCGCCGATGGAGGCCGACGTGACCGCAGGGTCCCCCGAGGAGCTCGACCGCTACCGACTCCCCCGGTCGGTGGTGCCGACGCACTACGACCTGGTGGTCGAGCCCGATCTGGCGTCGGGGACCTTCAGCGGCACCGTGGCGATCGCGGTCACCGTGGTCGAGCCGGTCGACGAGATCATCCTCAACGCGCTCGACCTCGAGCTCGACGGCCGCCTCGTGGGTCCGAACGGCACGGTGCTCGAGGCCGAGGTCACCCTCGAGCGCGAGACCGAGCGGGCCCTGCTCGACCTCGAGGCGGCGGCTGCGCCCGGGGACTGGCGCCTGGAGCTGTCGTTCCGGGGTGCGCTCAACGACCAGCTCGTCGGCTTCTACCGCAGCACCTACACCGACGCCGACGGCGGGGAGCACACGCTGGCCGTCACCCAGATGGAGTCGACCCACGCCCGCCGGGCCTTCCCGTGCTTCGACGAGCCCGACTTCAAGGCGCCCTTCGCGATCACGCTCGTGGTGTCCGACGGGCTCACCGCGCTGTCGAACGGGGCGGAGATCGAGCGGGAGGCCACCGACGACGGTCGCCAGCGGCTCCGGTTCGCCACGACGATGCCCATGTCGACGTACCTCGTCGCGTTCGTGGTCGGCGAGCTCGAGCTCACCGAGCCGGTGTTGTCGGCCGGCGGGGTGCCGATCCGCATCGCCCACCCGCCGGGCAAGGGCGCCCAGGCGACCTTCGCCCTCGACACGGCCCGCTTCGCCCTCGACTTCTTCGCCGAGTGGTTCGACCTCCCCTACCCCGGCGACAAGCTCGACCTGGTGGCCGTGCCCGACTTCGCGTTCGGGGCCATGGAGAACCTCGGCTGCGTGACGTTCCGCGAGGTGCTGCTCCTCATCGACCCGGCCACGGCCACCCAGCCCGAGCTCCAGCGCCTCGTCGACGTGGTCGCCCACGAGCTGGCCCACATGTGGTTCGGCGACCTGGTGACGATGGGCTGGTGGGAGGGCATCTGGCTGAACGAGGCGTTCGCCACGTTCATGGAGATGCTGGCCACCGACGCCTTCCGGCCCGAGTGGCAGCGCTGGGTCGACTTCGGCCTCTCGCGCACCGCGGCGTTCGACGTCGACGCCCTCGCCAGCACCCGACCCATCGAGTACCCGGTCGTCTCCCCCGCCGACGCCGAGGGCATGTTCGACCTGCTCACCTACGAAAAGGGCGCCGCGGTCCTGCGCATGCTCGAGCAGTACCTCGGCCCCGACACCTTCCGGGCCGGGATCCGCCGGTACCTGCGGGCCCACGCCTACGGCAACACCCGGACCACCGACCTGTGGGACGCCATCGAGGCCGAGGCCGACGAGCCGGTGCGTCGGATCATGGACAGCTGGATCTACCAGGGCGGGTTCCCGGTGGTCGGGCTCGCCCACGAGCCCGGCCGAACGCGGGTGCGCCTCACCCAGAGCCGCTTCCGCTACCTGGACGACGACGGCGCCGGCGAGCCGCAGTGGGCCGTCCCGGTCACGCTGCGGGCCGGGCGGGGCGACGACGCGGCGGAGCACCGGGTGCTGCTCGACGGCGACACGGTGGAGGTCGACCTGGGCGGCCCCGCCGACTGGGTGCTCGCCAACGTCGACGGGTCCGGGTTCTACCGGGTGCGCTACGCGCCGGCCGCCCGCGACGCCCTCCTCCACACGGCCCACGACCGGCTCGCCCCGATCGAGCGCTATGGCCTCGTCGACGACGCGTGGGCCCTGCTGCTGGCCGACGAGATCGACACGGCGGCGTTCCTCGACCTCCTCGCCGGCCTGGCGCCGGGCGAGGCCGACCTGTCGGTGTGGCAGCGGATCGCCGCCGCCGCCGGCGAGCTCGACCGGCTCGTGCCCGACGAGGACACCACCACCTGGTCGGCGTGGGTGCGGTCGCTCGCCCGGCCCGCCCTCGAGCGGATCGGCGACGCGCCCGCGGCCGACGAGCCCGAGCGGACCCGCCAGCTCCGGGGCACGCTGCTCGGGCTGCTGGCCCGCCTCGGTGGCGACGCCGCCGCCCTCGGACGGCTGCGCGGCGAGCACGACCGGGCCCTCACCGGCGACCGCGATGCCGACCCTGCGCTCGTCGCCGCGGCGATCGACGCCATCGCCCACCACGGCGGCCCCGACGAGTTCGCGGTGTTCCTCGAGCGGTCGCGGGTCGCGCCGACCCCCCAGGAGCAGCAGCGCTACCTGCACGCCCTCGCCGACTTCCCGGGCGACGCCGAGGCCGACCGGCTGCGCGAGATGACGCTCACCGACGAGGTCCGCACCCAGAACGCGGCGTTCGTGCTGCGCCGGGCGCTCCGCAACGAGGTCCAGGGGGCAGCGGCCTGGCGGTTCGTGCGCGACCGGTGGGACGAGGTCACCACCCGGCTGCCGTCGATGACGATCGTGCGGATGCTCGAGGGGCTCACCGTGATCTCGGACCCGTCGCGGGCGGCCGACGTGGAGGCCTTCTTCGCCGAGCACCCGCTCCCCCAGGCCACCGCCACCCTCGCCCAGCACCTGGAGTCGATGCGGGTCCACGTGGCCCTGCGCGACCGCGAGGCGGCACGGCTCCGGGCCGCGCTGCACCGGTGAGCCCGGCGCGCCGGCCGTGAGCTTCCCGCCCCGCTCGTGGGGACGGCCCCGCGTCGATCTGTTCGCGGTGGAGCCGCACGCGGTCCAGCTCACCTGGTCGGGCCTCGGCGCCGGGCCGATCCGCGTCGACGTGCGGCCCGGGCCCGGCGCCCGGGTGGTCGCCGGCGACGGCGGGCCGGGCGGGGTCGTGGTCGACGGTCTCGTGCCGGGCACACCGGTCGACATCGCGGTCCACGGACCCGGCCTGGCCCGCGAGGGCGTGGCGCTGCGGGCCCGGCCGCCCGAGCCGCCCCCGGGTCCCGAGCGCTTCCGGTTCGCCACGGTGAGCGACCTGCACCTCGGCGCGACCCGCTTCGGGCTGACCAGGCGCATGCGCGAGCGCGGCCACCCCACCGAGCCCCACCCCCTGCGCTGCGCCCGCGCCGCGCTCGCCGAGGCGCTCGCCTGGGGCGCCGAGCTCGTCGTCGTGAAGGGCGACCTGGTCGACGAGGGGCACCCCGAGCAGTGGGTCGCGGCCGACGCGCTGCTGGGCGGCCTCGGTGTCCCCGTGGAGATCGTGCCGGGAAACCACGAGGTCCGGCGGGGCCGTCTGTCCGATCCCCCGAGCCACCTCGGCGGCGGCACGGTCGAGATCACCCGGGGGGTCAAGGTGCGCGACGTGCCCGGGCTGCGGATGGTCCTCATCGACACGACGATCCTCGAGCGGGGCCACGGCCGGGTCCACCACCACGCCGACGCCCTCGATGCGGCCCTCGCCGACGCGCCGACGCCCGTCTGGATCGGCCTCCACCACCACCCGCAGCGCTTCGCGCTGCCGTGGTTCTGGCCGCCGGGGATCCCGGGCCGCGAGGCCCGGCGGTTCCTGCAGACGGTCGCGCACCACGCGCCCGACGCCCTGGTCACGACCGGGCACACGCACCGCAACCGCCGCCACGACCGCCACCCACCGCTCGTCACCGAGGTGTGCTCCACCAAGGACTACCCCGGCGGTTGGGCCGGCTACACGGTCCACGACGGCGGGATCGTGCAGACGGTGCGGCGTACCCTCGACCCCTCGGCGATGGCCTGGACCGAGTACACCCGGCACGCCGTCGGGGGGGTGTGGGGTCGGTGGGCCCCGGGCCGGGTCGACGACCGGTGCCTGGTCCACCGCTGGGACCTCCCGACCGGCGCGGCTGCGCCTCAGGCCACGAGCGAGAGCACCAGCCCCACCTGACCGAGGTGGTAGGTGCTCATCACCGCCACCCGCGCGCCCGGGAACGGGGCGACGAACTCCCGCCACCCGATCATGGCGTCGGACGCGTAGAAGAGCAGGGCACCGACCACGGCGAGCGGGCGACCGGTCCCGAACGCGGCGACGACCATCATCGAGATCACCACGAGGTACGCGGTGACGGGCCGGGCCAGCGCCGGGCGGCTGGTCCGGGCCGCGGTGACGATGCGGCGCCCGACGGTCACCAGGGCGACGGCGACCACGGCGAGACCGACACCCGCCCAGACGGCGGACGGTCCGAGCAGGACCAGGCCCACCACATAGGCGAGGTGGGCCACGAGGAACGACGCCAGCCCGGCGACGAAGCGGTCGGTGCGCAGCATCAAGAACACGTCGCCGGCGAGCGAGAACGCGAGGGCGACGACGAACCAGGCCCGGGCCCCGTCGTCGACGGGATCGATGGTGAGGGCGACGCCGATGAGGGCGACCAGGGTGGCGGGCTTGGTGAGGTGCTCGATGCCCCGCCGGCCGGTGCCGACCGACCACCAGTTGACGACGGCGAGGACGGCGACCAGACCGAGGAGGACGGCCGCCGCGGTGGTCATCCCTCGGCTGCGGCCAGCGCGTCGGCCCAGGAGGTGCCCTCGGCGAGGCGCTGGCGCCACTGCACCAGCTGTGCCGCCCGGTTGACGCCGAAGGCCCCGTCGAGCCGGCCGTCGCGGCCGAACAGGGCCACGAACCGGCCCTCCTCGGGCGCGCCGTGCACCACCCGCACGTCGTGGTCGGGTCCGCTGCGTCCGGCGAGCTGCAGCTTGAGGTCGTACTGGTCGGACCAGAACCACGGGATGGGGTCGAACGGCTCGCCCGCGCCGTCGGCGAGCAGCCGCCGGGCGGCGTGGATGCCCATCTCCACCGCGTGGTTCCAGTGCTCGATGCGCAGCAGCTCCCCGTAGCGGGGGCTCGCCCACCGGGCGACGTCTCCCGCGGCCACGATGCCCGGCGCGGCGAGGGTGGTGGCGTCGCACACGATGCCGTCGTCGAGCGTCAGGCCCGAGCCGACGAGCCAGTCGGTGGCCGGCCGCACCCCCACGCCGATCACGACCACGTCGGCCGCGAGGGCCGACCCGTCGGCCAGGCGCACCCGCGCCACGCGGCCGTCGCCGCCGGCATCGAGGCCGTCGACCCCGACGCCGAGTCGGACGTCGACGCCGTGGGCGCGGTGCACCTCGGCGGTCCAGGCGCCGAGCTCGAGGCCGAGCACCCGCTCGAGCGGCACCGGGGCCGCCTCGACCAGCGTGACGTCGAGCCCGAGGGTCCGGCACGACGCGGTCACCTCCGACCCGATGAACCCGGCACCGACCACGACCACGCGACCCGGGCCCCGCTCGAGGTCGGCGCGCAGCGCCGCGGCGTCGTCGGCCGAGCGCAGCACGTGCACCCCGGCGATCCCGTCGGTGCCGGGCAGGTGCCGTGGTTCGGCGCCGGTGGCCAGCACGATGCCGTCGGGGCGGAGGCGACGATCGTCGTCGAGCCGCAGCTCGCGTCTCGCGGCGTCGAGGGCGACGGCCCGGCGGCCGAGGATCCAGTCGGCGTCGAGGGCGGCGAGCTCGTCGGCGGCGGCGAGCGCCGTGCCGTCCGGCGCCACCGACCCGGTGAGGACCCGCTTGGAGAGCGGCGGTCGGTCGTACGGCGGCCGGGGATCGGCGCCGACGACCGTGATCGTCCCGTCGAAGCCGTCGCGCCGCAGCGTCTGCACGGCGCGGAGACCGGCCAGGGACGCGCCGACGACGGCGACCGAGCGCACGGTCACGCGGGGCGGCTGGTCAGCCGTCGAGCTCGGCGATGGAGATCGCCTGCTTGGGGCACCGGTCCACCGCCTCCTCGACCTTGCCGCGCAGCGCCTCGCCCGGGGTCTCGTCGAGGACGTAGAGGAAGTCGTCGTCGCGGACCTCGAACACCTCGGGGGCCACCCCCATGCACACCGCGTTGGACTCGCACCGGTCGAAGTCGACCACCACCTTGTACGCCATCTGGCCCCTCCCTCGTCGGGGGGATCCCGGCCGGCCCGGGTCCGAACCCATCATGGCAGGACGGCACGCTCAATAGGCCGTGTAGCCGCCGTCGATCACGATGGTGTCGCCGGTGTGGAACCGGTTGGCCGGGTCGGCGAGGAACACCGCAGCCGCGGCGAAGTCGGCCGGCCGACCCCAACGCCGGACCGGGGTGCGCCGGGTGGTGGCCTCCATGAACCGCTCGTTGGACTGCGCGCCGGCGGTCATCTCGGTGTCGGTCCACCCGGGGACGATCGCGTTGGCGCGGATCCCATGACGGGCGAGCTCGACCGCGAGCCCGCGCATCACGGCCAGCAGGCCGGCCTTGGAGTGGGCGTAGGACTGGTTGCCCGGCGCGCCGTGGATGGCCGAGGTGGACGACACGCCGACGAGCGCCCCGCCGCCGCCCCGGCCGACCATGTGCCGGGCCGCCTCGCGCAGGCAGAGGAACGCGCCCTCGGAGTTCACCCGCTGGACGCGGCGCCACTGGTCGAGGGTGAGGTCGACGAACGGCGCGCCCCCGCCGATCCCGGCGTTGGCGAACATCGAGTCGATCCGCCCGAAGCGCTCGAGGGTGGCGGCCGTGGCCGCCACCACCGCCTCCTCGTCGCCGACGTCGACGGCCACCGCCGCCGCACCGGAGCCGAGCTCGGCGAGTCGGGCGACGGCCGCGGCGTTGCGCACCGCGTCGCGGCCCCACACGGCCACGTGGGCCCCCGCCGCGGCCAGGCCCTCGGCCATGCCGAGCCCGATGCCGCGGTTCCCCCCGGTGACCACGGCGACGTGTCCGGTGAGATCGGTCATGGC
>Ga0114946_10003360_pt1 | contig 10811 bp, 12 predicted proteins | sample WalLakDeSediment_FD_88676 | JGI IMG/M metagenome (GOLD analysis project Ga0114946, IMG submission 88676) | Lake sediment microbial communities from Walker lake, Nevada to study Microbial Dark Matter (Phase II) - Walker Lake 11/02/13 Deep Sediment | ecosystem: Environmental > Aquatic >...
AATGCGTTCAAATACTGATATAAATTTTGATGTAGATTTTAGAAATTTTATTATCTATGGTGCAAGTACCTCAAATGTTCAAGAAAGTGAAACTTCTAATATTGTACCCGGTCGTGGACTATACGCTCAAATGGACGATCCAAGACACGTTCATCACGTTAATATGCCTGCTAATACTTCAGAAGTTGTAGAAAGACTTACTAGAATGATTCGGGGTGATGCAGATGTTACCCTTTAAAACTTAATACTGTTAAATGAAGAAATTGTTGTTGATTGATGGTGATGGTTTGGCATTCCATAGCTTGAGAGAGTCTTTAGAGGACTCTCTCACAGCTTTGGATGAGAAGATTGTCAACATGTTCGAGAAAACAGAAGCTACACACTATGTCATGTTTCTATCTAAAGGAAGATATTTTAGACATAGTGTATATCCAGACTATAAGAAACGAAGAGAAAACTACAAAGACAGAAAGACTTGGATTAGAACACTTAAAGCTGTACTTGAAGAAAAATATGACGCTCAATGGATGGAAGAAGTTGAAGCAGACGATCTAGTTGCTTATTTCTACAACAAGAGTTTCTTATATCTTCAAGACCCAGACTTTCTGGGACTTGCTGAAGAGTGTGCTAATCTTAAAATGTTAGAAGAAGCAGAACAAGTTGAACTTATTATCTGTACTCCAGACAAAGATTTACTACAGTCTATTCCAGGAAAACATTTTAACTACAGTTATAAACTGGAAGACAGAGATAATCCTAATTCAGTTATTGCAGGTTGGTGGATAGAAACTTCTGTTGACGAAGCTGCTGAATTTAGTAAGATGCAGTTAGTTGCAGGAGATTCCTCCGATAACGTTCCTGGTATAGAAGGACGTGGTATTAAGTACTGGGAGAAGTTTTGTTTAGCTAAAGTAGGAAATCCATCGTATGATGATATACTGGAAGAGTATATTACTAAATACGGTGTATCTCAAGGTATTTACAACTTCCAATTTAACTACAGAGTGTTACGTCTGTTAGACTCTGACCAAGACTTTATACGTGAAATAGGTAAGCTTCCTGAAAACATTACTACAAGTAAAGTACTTAAACCCAAAGAAGAAGAGCCAATCAATGTTGAAAACGCAGAATTTTAACCTATGCAAGAATTTCAAAGTAAATTAATCGACACTTTAGCTTATTTTGAAGAGAAGTTAATTCGGAAAAATACAGCTTATGGTGATGCAGCGTTAAATCCGTTAAATGTATTTTCTAAGAATTCTGCAGTAGAACAGTTAAAAACTTCTATAGACCATAAACTATCTAGAATTAAGAATGTAGGGTTAAACGGAGATGGCACTGAAGATAGTCTAGACGATTTAATTGGTTATCTAATACTTTTAAAGATAGAACTAAATAAGAACAAACAAACCTAAGTTACAAAGGTAATTTGTTAAATCTTAAATTCAATACATGGGTACTTTAACTAAACAGTTACCATATGGTAAGCTGTTATGGCTTAAACCTGTTAACAGTAATAGCCTACAGGTATGGACTAACTCAAGTGTAACTAACATAGAAGTTACAAAAGACTTGAATAGGGATATAAAATCTTTTACGATAGGTGAAAATTATACTATCCACGTTGGAGATTCTATAACCATACCTTGCGATGATTGTAATAAAAAAACTTACGAAGTTAATACAATTATTAGATTAGAAGAAAACTCGTTTCTATTATTAACACACTTAAAAAATAAAACAAGTTTATACATATTACCAGTTCTGGACAGACTTACTTTAACAGCTAAAGCTTCCAAACTGGATTACCACACTAAACAAGAAATAACGCATTATTGTGCAAATACTTATCTTATAAACGCTTACTTAGGTAAAGACGGAAAGACTATAGACTTACTGTACAGATTTTCAACACATCAGACTTACAGATTACTCGAAGAATGTTTACTTGGACATCCAAGAATTCTAAAAGTCGTAGATGGATTTAAAAACAAAGAGTACGTTATATTCAGATTCAATGTTCCGATAGATTATGTAGACGACATAGAACTCTTTAGAAACGGTAAATATTCTCAAATGTCCAGTAGACTTAAGCGTGAAATAATTAAGTTTCACAAGTTTACAAGTAAGTCCAGAGTGTACCAAGTACTTTATAAGAAGGAAGAATTAAGATTGCTTCTGGAAAGAGAATTAGCTGCAAGTATCAGTGAAGATTCAGAATTAGACAGTGTTCCAGACCCAATAAATGAGTATTTAGACATATGAGTAGTTTGTTTAGTAGTGTGTTTGAGGAGGGTTGGGCAACCACCCTCTCCAAGCACTTTTCAGAAGAGAAGTTTAAGTTAATAGGAATTAAAATAGCAACAGTAAGACGAAATACTACAGTATACCCTGACAGTAAAGACGTATTTAAAGCTTTTGAACTTACTAAGTATCAGGAAGTTAAGGTCGTGATACTGGGCCAAGACCCATACCCAGAAGGATCGGCTGACGGTTTAGCGTTTTCTAACAGTAAAAACACTCTACATACGTCACCTTCTTTAAAGGTGATTTTAGACGAAATAGGACGAGATTATCCTGAATCGTTATCTGATATCAACGATGGTAGATTAGACCCGTTAGACCTCTCCAGATGGGCCAAACAAGGTGTTTTATTGCTTAATACATCTTTGACTGTTGAGAAAGGTAAACCAGGTTCTCACTCCCTATATTGGACTGGATTTACTTCCGCAGTTGTTCGTTCTGTTAACGATAAAAACGATATTGTGTGGTTACTTATGGGTGCAGAAGCTCGTAGGTATCAGGATTTAATAACAAACCCACAGCACAGTATAATAAACGTTATACATCCCGCTGCTGGATTATATTCTGGTCACGACACTTTTGTGGGAAGTGGTTGTTTTAGAAAAGTTAACGAAGCTTTGGAAGCTTTAAATAAGAAACAAATAATTTGGTAAGTATGAAAAACTCAAAAGTAGTAAAAGTAGAAGCAGAAGCGTTAGAGTTTGATAATGGTATAGTGTTAAAATCTCATCACGAAAGTGATTGTTGTGAAAGTCATTATTTAGATTTTAGCGATTTAACTTTAGCAGATTTTGAAGGGTTAGAATTTGATTTAACAAGTGAAACTTTTTTTAGAAGAATAGAAGATTATGGTATTGAGTTAGTGCCTGTTAAAGGATTTTCTGTAAAAGTTCCTGGATATGGGTATAATAACGGGTACTATTCTCACGACTTAACGCTTGTTATTAGTAATAAAGAGGGTTTTACAAACACTTTTGATATTACTGAATGTCAAAGAGTTTCAGATGAGTAGCTTTTTATAGTAAAGTAACTGGTGTGGCGAAAAGAAGTTTCCAAAGTATCGCTGATGTGTTAGGGATAGAATCTCAGCATCGACTTCGCCAGTTACTTTTTTAAAACTTTAAATACATGGAGAAATATCCAGGACTAAATACAGAAATTTTCAGAATAGACTTTAGCGATAGGTGGTTAGAAGTTAACGATGTTTTTATGGAACATACTTGTGTAGATGGTGAATCTATCAGTACTTACTTAGAGGTAGTATCACACCCTAGAAAAGTTTGGTGGAAACGTATATTAAGTTTCTTAACTTTAGGAATCTATAAAGCTCCTTGGGAATATGAAGTAAAACGCATTAAACGTAAACAGAAATAACGAACAAATGTCAAAATACTATAAAACTGTAACACCAAAAAACTACCCTAAAAACAAAGGTTGTTATGAATTAGTTTGGGAAGGTATCTTTATGCCTTTTGACGTTATAAGAGGTTTAGATACTTGTCCTCCAGACGATGAAGATTCTGGTAATTATAAGAAAACTTATTGGTGGGTATGTCCCGCTGAAAAATCTCACTATTCTGGAGTTGACGCTATAGAAGTTTTTATAGACTTACCCGAAGTTAAAAGTTTTAAAACTTTAGAGGACGCTGTAGAATTTTGTATGCGGTGGAGAAAAGAGTGGTTACTTAAAGAAATAGGTAAAACGTCTATACCCGTTAAAGATTCAGAATGTACCTGTACTAGCAACAACTACGGATACGGTTGGGCTAAGTGTTATGATTGTGGTAAACTTAAAAAGACTTTATAATATGGAACTTCCTAAAACAGATAGAGAAGCTGAGAGAGCTGGATATGAAGGCTCTTGGGCTAACGGTTGGGGCGATGAACAGCCTGAAATTGTGAAAAATTGCACTCACACTCGGGATAAAAACGGTAATGGTAAACGTAGTTACGATTTAAATAGTCGAGGAATGCTTACAATTTATCTTTGTGATGTGTGTAAGTATTATTACCTTGTAGACTCAAGTGGATAGTTATGACAGCAGAACGATTCAATATTAAATACGGGTATTATCTGGAGAAAGGTCATTACGGATTAGCTGTAGATATACCTGAACTTGTAGGTTGGCTGGATAAGAAGTTTTTGGAATTTATAGAAATTCCAGGATTTCAATATTCTCAGATAAAATCTAAGTACGGTTATGGTCGCTTTTACTGTAAAGGACTCTCTCCAGAACAGATAGAAGAAGTAGAATCTAAAATAACAGAACTATGTCGAAAGAAGAAATAATTAAACAACTATTTGAAGAAGAATACGAAGGTTCTACTTATGAATCAAGTCTATTCTCTGTATACAAAGAACTTGTAGAACGGTGTATGGATAAGTACGTAGAAGTTAACTGTAAGTGTGAACATAAAATTGAAGAAAATGGGACGAAAGAAGAAACACTCGGACAAGGACACGATATTCGAGATATACCGTAGAATGTATCGAGAATCGGAGCCACTAGCTGATTTTGATGAGTTATTGGAAAGTGGAGCTACTGCTGTTGAAAGGTGGTATATGGATTACTATCTAGAAACCGACAGGCAGTATGAAATCATAGAAGAAGTTCTTAAAGAGCATAAAGTACCAAAGTGGAAATGGAAATACTTTAGGTTTGAGATTATTTTAGGAGCTTCTCCTACAAGTACTAAAAAGGAAAACCCCCAGACACTTGATTGAGTGTTTGGGGGCTTTTTTTAGACTCTCAAAGAGTATTATATCTCTCTTAGTTTTGATAATTCATCTGGTTCTGCTAGTAATATTAATTTATTTCCAGGTACTCTTCTCCATATGTAATAGAATTTAGACCTTCCTCTAGGTGTTACAGGCTCTTCACCCATAATAATATCTCCAACACCGCTTAGAGCATACTGTAAAGCTTTAATTGTATCTGGTACCATACTCATAATAGGTATAGGCATTCTAAATAAATTTTCCCAGTCACTCGGACTTATAAAGAAAGCTAACTCTCTTCTAGCTCTATTTAACATTCTATAGAGAGTTCGTGTAAAGTAATTTCTTTTCCAATCGGCCTGTCCATCATCATCCCAATCACCTCTTAAAGACATTACTATCGTGACTATGGCGAGTATACCCGAAAGTTCTGCGGATGCTGAACGTAATTGCCCCTGCTTAAACTCCACGTAATCTTCTAAATTCATATCTTGTATCTCAGAGTCGTGTTTGTTCTCGTCTTTATACCTATCTAACATTCTTTTAGCTCTCTGTTCGTTTATTTTATATTTAAACTTACCAGAAGCTAAGAAGTTATAAGCCCCAAAGGTAGCAATATTTAACGTTAATTGAGTCATTTTAGGTAAAACTACGTTTCCTATCCACGATAGTAAAGCACTGTCTTCTCTGGACATATCCGAAAATACAGCATTATATCTGCCCTCCACCATGGAATTAGTCATATGATTGTACCTAAGTCCTGAAAACCTGGCGTCTAGCATATCAGGCATCCAGGTTTTAAACCCCATAGCAGCGTTAGAAAGTAATCCCATGTACACCAGAGATAAGTTTTCTGGGTTCATAGTACCTTTAACTTTAGAGGACACGTTCATAGACATATTACGTATCTTGGTGTACATTTCTAAGTTTGTAACTTTACCAGAAGAATCTGTAATACCATCTATAATCAAAGTATCGTTTTCTATTCTAATAGAATCTTTAATAGATTTAGTACCTTCAGGAGTTCTCTCCATTCTAACAAGTTTATTATCTACTATAGCCCAATTTTTTAAGATACTAAATCCGATATTATTGTTTACTGCTTGTTCAGTTTTACGCATACCAAAGTGAGCAGTATCCCAATTAATCCATTTTTCTCCAAATCTAACAGACATGTGTTTTTTCACTACGTCTGTATAGCCAGGAGAAAATTCAAAAAGTCTGGTAGTTCCACTATAAATCATCATAGCTTCTCTCCCCATAACACCCATAGCCTCCGCTTCTGTAGTCGCTATTTGTGTCCTAGTATAGTAGTAACCGTTAAATCCTTCAAGGTAAGAGTTAGTTTTTACTTGTACAAAGTTACCTACCCAAAGTAACGGGGCAAAAGAAAGTTCTATGTTAGATTGCATTCTCTTTAAAGCTTGTAACCCCTTTGCCTGAGCTCTGGTAGCATCCTGAATTTTAATACCGTACAGGTGATAAGTTACGTATTTATCAAACATTTGTACTGGGTCGGTACTTTCTCCTCTAATTTTAGCCCAAGCCCCGTTAAGAAATTTCTTTTTACGCTTATTCTCAGTAATCTGCTGCATACCTTTTTCCATCATATAATCTCTGAGACCTTCTATATTAGGCTCTACTTCAGTTTTCATATAATGGTAGTTATAAGTCATTTGAGCAAAAGTGTATAAAGACTTATTTAAATCTCTAAGCTTCATACCCCTCATAATCCTACCTTTATTATCTTTTATGGGGTTAATAAAATATCTCGGTATGGAGTGCTTTGGTTTTCCAGTAACGGGGTCTGTTAAACCTTCTTCGGTCATATCCCCAAGCCCTGTGTCATCTTCTCTAACTTCAAGAATAGATGATGCCATTTCTTTTAAGTGTGAAATCTCGAAAGTTCCCTGAGATATCATACCGACTAAGTCTTGACGTATGCTGGGTAAGAAATTTTTAGGTAATTTTTCATCGCCTCTAAGCCCTAACATATCGTTAAATTCAGATATATAATCAGTAAAGAATTTATAATACTCAAGAAGTTCAGGTATTTCTCGTATTTTTTTATAACCTTCGCTGTAATATACATCTTCAACTTTCTCATTTATATCGTAGTATAGCCAATATCTATCAGTGTATTTTATAGCGTCTGGATTGTTATGGTTTTTCCAAGCTTCCAATCTACCTTCCCAACTTTTAGGGTCTTTTTTAGCGTGAAAGTCGTTAGTAGATTCAAACACAGCTAAGTTTTCTTCGTAAAGTATTTGGGCGTTACTTTTTTTAGTTAAGTTTACATTTAACCACTTATCATCTTTATTTCTCCTAGCTAATTCAAAGTCTTTAAAGAATTCTGAACTATGTTCTCCCCATAAGTTTTCTGTTTTGGGGTTTATCAACATATCAAACATGTCAGTTATAGACTTACCTCTCTTCTTAGCGGCCTCTTCTAACTTATTTGAAATGCTATCTAATTGAGTTTTAAACTCTTGAAGTTTTAATCTTCTAAGATTAGTAGCTTTAGCTAACATATCCGTTAGTTTCCTAAAGGGAACGGCTACTTGTTCTCCTAAACTTCTAAATACTCTACTCCACCAACCCACAGGCCCCATATCTTCCATAGCAGCTTGTTCTCCGGACGTTAATATTCTATCAGCACTTCTACCTTTAAGTTCTTCTAATATCCTATTAGCCTCAAAAGTAAGACTTTTAACATCTTGGAGATAGTCATTGAAAATTTTTGAATCCTGATATAGCTGCAGCCCTTCTACATAATACGGAGAAGACTCTATTACATTTTTTAAAGCTTCTATTTCTTTGATTTTATCTGTAATTTCTCCATTACTTAGGTAATTAGGATTTGGCTGTCCGTTAATTGCAGGATCATCAATGTTATTAAGTTCTGCAAGTTTACCGTCTGCGGTAATATCACTAAGCACTTGTTGGAAGGATTCAAACAGTAAATTAAAATCTTGATCTAGAATAAGTTTATCTAAAGAACGTTTATAGTTTTCTATTTTAGAACTTAAGCGTGTATACTCAGCGGAACCCCACTTTAAGCTCTTTAGCTCTATCTCAAGATTGTTTATTATAATACTTAAAGCTGTTAAGTTTTTATTGATTTTTTCTTGCTGCTTCTTATCCTTCAATAGTACTAATTCTTGTATAGGAATATGAGATAACATCATATTCTGATCGTTCTTTAACCCAGAAACCCCCTGCATAGCGAGGTATTTTATCTGTTCAGTTAAGTTATCCCCCTCCGCACGGCTTTTAACTGGTTTACCTTTATACCTGACGTATATGGGAATACCTCTGGATAATATAGTACCCTTAGAACCATAAAAAGTTTCTAATGTGTTGTTGTAATCACTAAGCTGTTCTTTTACAGCAACTTTCTTGATTTTAGGTATCCAGTTTGGGTCTATAATTTCATTTGTTCTCCAGTCTATCTTACCAGAAGCTTCATCGGGAGATATTGTTTTGTAGTCAAGCGTACCAGTGGTATTATCGCTAAATCTTATAAGTAAATCTACAGTTCCCCCAGTATCTTTTATAGGATTTAGTATGAACTGTTCTGTAAGAAGAATAGCCTGTTCGTTACTATTTATAATCTCTTGAATATTGCTTATTTTAGATAGTATATGACGCATACCCTGTTTAAGCCTACTAAGCTGTACTGGAGAAATGTTAGATTCTTTTGCAATTTCTAAATCAGTCATAGATTTAAAGTCAGGGTCTACTTCTGAAGGCTTTGTTAAATTAGAAAACTCTCCAGATTCTAGAAGACTTTCTACAAGCTTTTGGTTAGCAAAGTGCACTCTTGTACCCCCTAAAGCTTTAGTAACTGTATCTATTTTTTCACTGATGCTTTTAGCTTTTTCCAGACCAAGTTTTTTTATCATTTTTATAGTCTGCAAGTCACTACCTCTTTTACGGGATAATATGATTGTATCCAGAAAGTATCTTGATATCATATCCCCAGCTTTCAACCCCAAAGCTCTCATATACTTATTACCTAATACAGAAGCATCTACCTCTTTGGTTTCAACCATCTTATTGATTTTAACCATAGTAGCTGCCCACTCTTTAGGGTCTTGTATCTCCCCAATCTTCTTAACTTCTTTAGCTAAAAGTAAATCTCTTAACTCCGATTCAGTATACTTACTTGATACACAAGGCATATAATTAATTTTTAATTAACAAACAATTTCAAACATATCCATACTTTCAGCAAAACTTAATTTCTCAGCACTTGTCCAGTGAGAATAGTCTGGAAAATAATTATCAAAGTTACGAAAAATATCTTGAATTGCCAAATCTCTTTCAGAAACTTTTTGCAATTCTTTGTTGTTGTTTTCCACAACTTGTTGATTACTCTCAGGTACAGAAGAGTCCAGTCTGGATTTTTGTTGAGACTGTTCTCTACGTCTGTTTTCAGCTATTTGAGCAGCCGCAACATCATCCAACATTTCTAACCTACTGGAAAGTTTAAACATTTCTTGCTGTACCCCAGATTGAGACTCTTGGGTTAATCTACCTATCTCACCATCTATAATTTCTTTAGCTGCTTGTGCAAAAGGATTTTGAGACAGATTAAACCAACTTTTAATTCTGCGCCATAAAGCACGTACCCAGTTAGCGGATTGGTTATCCTGTTCAACCATATCTAATTTCTGCCCCGCAAGTTTATATGCTATCACTTTACCCATAGCTTCATGCTTTATGGCCTCCAGGTTTTCGTCATAAGCATCTTTATATTCAACTAAGGTATCCTCATACAGTTTGTAGTTAACTATATCTCTCACCATAAGTTTATAAAGCGGATCAGATTTATCTAAGAGTTCTACATAAAAGTGGGCAGCTTCTTCGGGTAATGTAGTTATATCAGCCCTATTTTCTATAATATCAACAGTTCTTTGAATTATATTTGCAACGGCTATAGCTCCAGAATTAGAGTCTCCCCAAATTTTACCGTTGCTGTCTATAATTTGTTTAACGCCATCAACTCTTACACCTAAAGCGTTTAGAAACTTATTAACGGCAGAGTTAAGTGCTGGACTAGGTTTAAGTTTAATATCGGAAGATAGTTGGAATTTGGATTGAGATGAAGTAGTAACTGCTTCAGTGTCTATAAGACCTGTTACTTTTTCTGGAGTTTTAGTTTCTGTGTTTACATTTGGGCTAGAGGAAAGTTTAACCCCTCTTGTATTAGTTTTAACTATCGAAGGTTCAACAGTTTTATAAGCCTCAAAAAATCTGTTTTGATCTCCATAAATGTTTACAGCTTTATACACCTCATACTTATCGTTCCAGCCAGCGTTTTTAACTTTCTTATAAAGTTTAAGTTCTGATTTTTTACTCTGCCTATTGTACACATACTTAGAAACATATTCGTAGTTAGTATTCTGACTTCTAGTTCCGAGGTTGATAATATCAGTGTCTTCCCTACTTGTAATGGGGTCTCTAAAAAACTTACCTGTATTTTTTCTAAGTCTTGGTACAACTGTAGTATCGTGTATAAGATTAGCGAATATGTAATCTTTAGCAGTTTCATCAAGTACAAGTTCCGTAGAATTAAAGTACTCGTTTATAATACCCATAACTCTTGGGAAATAGGTTTCTGCCGGAAGTAATTCAAAGAAAGAGAACGGATTTACCTGCACGCCTGATTGTATGATGGCTAAATCTAACAAGTCCCTGCCTATTTGATTTATAGTTGGGTCAGAGTGGTTTAGAAGTTCTCTAATACCTTCAGTAATAGAATTAGATTCTTCTACGGTATAAC
>Ga0114946_10003361_pt1 | contig 10809 bp, 11 predicted proteins | sample WalLakDeSediment_FD_88676 | JGI IMG/M metagenome (GOLD analysis project Ga0114946, IMG submission 88676) | Lake sediment microbial communities from Walker lake, Nevada to study Microbial Dark Matter (Phase II) - Walker Lake 11/02/13 Deep Sediment | ecosystem: Environmental > Aquatic >...
CGGTGGCCCACGCACGGTTCGACAACGGCGGCCTCCCCGAGGCCGAGGCCCGACGTCGCCTCGACCAGGTGGTCTCGGGCCTGCTCGGCTACTTCCCCTTCGGGCCGCCCCTGATCGCCGGGACCGTCCTCGCCGTGGTCCTCGCCCGCCCCCTGCTCGGCTGACCCCGACGCCGGGCCCGGCGATCGCTACGCTCGACCGGTGGCCCGTCCCCTCCCCACGTCCCGCCCGTGATCACCGTCCCCGTCGGTCTGGCCGACGGCCGGGGGTACGACGTGGTGGTCGGCGACGGTGCCCGGCACCGGCTCGCCGAGGTGCTGCCCCCCGGCGCGCGCCGGGCCGCGGTGGTCACCCAGGCGGGGGTCGGCGTCGACGTCGACCCGGGCATCGAGCACGCCGTGCTCACCATCGGCGAGGGCGAGCCGGCCAAGACCCTGGGCACCGTCGAGCAGCTGTGCCGGTCCTTCGCGGCACGCGGGCTCACCCGACGCGACGTGGTGGTGGCCGTCGGCGGGGGGTTGGTCACCGACGTCGCCGGGTTCGCCGCCGCGGTGTACCACCGGGGGATCCCGGTCGTGCACGTGGCCACCACGCTGCTCGCCCAGATCGACGCGGCGATCGGCGGCAAGACGGGCGTCAACCTCCCCGAGGGCAAGAACCTGGTCGGCGCGTTCTGGCAGCCGGCCGCGGTGCTCTGCGACACCGAGGTCCTCGCCGCGCTGCCCCCGCGCGAGCTGCGCAGCGGCCTGGGCGAGCTGGCCAAGTACCACTTCCTGGGCGGCGGGGACCTCGACGCGCTCCCGATCGACGAGCGGGTGGCGCGCTGCGTGGCGATCAAGGCCGAGGTGGTGGTGGCCGACGAGCGCGAGGGCGGCCGGCGGGTGGTGCTCAACTACGGGCACACGCTCGGTCACGCCCTCGAGGTCGCGGGGCGCTTCGACCTGCGCCACGGCGAGGCGGTCGCGGTGGGCCTCGTCTACGCGGCCGAGGTCGCCCGGGCCCTCGGCCGGATCGACGACGAGCGGGTGGCCGAGCACCGGCGGGTCGTGGCTGCGTACGGGCTGCCCGGCACGTTGCCGGCCGACACCGACCCCGACGAGATCATCGAGCTGTTCGCCCGCGACAAGAAGGCCCTCGACGGCATCACCTTCGTCCTCGACGGGCCCGCCGGGGTCGAGCCGGTGATCGGCATCGACGACGCGGTGCTGCGCGACGCGCTGGAGCTGATCCGATGACCGACGCCACCCGCCCCCTCGTGCTGCTGCTGTCGGGCCCCAACCTCAACCTGCTCGGCGAGCGCGAGCCCGAGGTGTACGGCACCGCCACCCTCGCCGACCACGTGGCGCGCGCCATCGCGGCTGCGTCCGCACTCGGCCTCGAGCTCGAGCACTTCCAGAGCAACCACGAGGGGGAGCTGGTCGACGCCATCCACGCGGCCCGCGGCCGGTGCGCGGCGATCATCGTCAACCCCGGCGCCCTCACCCACTACGGCTGGTCGCTCCACGATGCCCTGGCCGCGTTCGCCGGCCCCGTGGTGGAGCTGCACCTGTCCAACCCGGCGGCGCGCGAACCGTGGCGGCACACGTCGGTGGTGGCCCCCGTCGCGGCGGGAACGCTCGCCGGCTTCGGCGGGCTCGGGTACGAGCTCGCCGTCGAGGCTGTGGCCCGGCTGCTGCGGTGACCGCCGCGGCCCCCCTCCCGGCGCTCGACCGTCGGGCCCGGCTGGAGGGGGTGATCGGCGCGCTCGGGGGCACGGCCGACGCCCTCGTCGTGACCAAGGGCGTGAACGTCCGCTGGCTCTGCGGGTTCACCGGGTCCAACGCCACGCTCCTCCTCGCGGCCGACCGCCGCCTGCTCGTCACCGACGGCCGGTACGCCGAGCAGGCCGCGGCCGAGCTCGCCGCAGCCGATGTGGAGGTGGAGCTCGCGGTGACCTCGCCCACCGGACCGACGATCCGGGGCGCGGCCGACGGGCTGACCACGGTGGCCCTCGAGGCCGCGGCCGTCACGTGGGACGAGCAGCGGCGCATCGCCGCCGACTGGCTGCCCGACGCCGTGCTCGTGCCCACCGTCGACCTCGTCGAGCGGTGCCGTGAGCGCAAGGAGCCGGGTGAGATCGCCCGCATCGAGGCCGCCGCCGCCATCGCCGACGCCGCCCTCGCCGAGGTCGCGCCGTCGCTGCTCGACGGTCCCACCGAGGCCGAGGTGGCGTCCGCGCTGGACGTGGCCATGCGGCGCCGGGGGGCCGAGGGCCCGGCCTTCGACACCATCGTGGCCTCGGGACCCGACTCGGCCCGACCGCACCACCGCCCCGGTGCCCGGCGCATCGCGCCGGGCGACCTGGTGGTGATCGACATGGGCGCGTGCGTCGACGGGTACCGCTCCGACATGACCCGGACCTTCGTCGTGGGCGACCCCACACCCGCCCAGCAGCGCATGCTCGACGTGGTCACCGCGGCCCAGTCCGCCGGCGTGGCCGCGATCGCCCCCGGGGTGGCGTGCTCGGCGGTGGACGCCGCCGCCCGCGAGGTGATCGCGGCCGCCGGATGGGCCGACGCCTTCGTCCACCCCACCGGCCACGGGCTGGGGCTCGAGATCCACGAGGCCCTGCGTCTGTCGACCACCTCCGCTGCTACGCTCGCCGCCGGCCACGCGGTCACCGTCGAGCCCGGCGTGTACCTCTCGGGCACCGGCGGGGTGCGCGTCGAGGACACCGTCGAGGTCACCGCCGACGGGGCCCGGCCCCTCACCCGATTCCCCAAGGCCGCCGCGCCGGCCTGACCGCCCTCCCGACCGACCTCCCCCAGGAACCCACCGTGGCCGCGATCTCCACCAACGACCTGAAGAACGGCATGACCCTCGAGCTCGACGGCGGTCTGTTCAACGTGGTCGACTTCCAGCACGTCAAGCCGGGCAAGGGCGGTGCGTTCGTGCGCACCAAGCTGAAGAACGCCCGCACCGGCGCCGTCATCGACCGCACCTTCCGGGCCGACGAGCGGGTCGAGCGGGCGATCATCGACAAGCGGGAGATGCAGTTCCTCTACCGCGAGGGCACCGACTCGGTGTTCATGGACAACCAGACCTACGACCAGCTCCACGTGAGCGAGGCCGCGCTGGCCGAGGCCGCGGGCTACCTCGTCGAGGGGTCGACCGCGGTGCTGCTCATGTTCGGCACCGAGATCGTCGGCATCGAGCTCCCCGCCGCGGTGGAGCTGTCGGTCACCGAGACCGAACCCGGTGTCCAGGGCGATCGGGTGTCCGGCGCCCGCAAGCCGGCCACGCTCGAGACCGGGCTCGTGGTGCAGGTCCCGCTCTTCGTGGAGGTGGGCGACCGGATCAAGGTCGACACCCGCTCGGGCGAGTACCTCACCCGGGCGTGAACGGCACCCGCCGCGAGGCGCGCGAGCGGGCGCTGGCGTTGCTCTACGAGGCCGACTCCCGGGCCATCGCGCCCGAGGAGGTCCTCGTCGACCTGCCCGTGGCGCCCGACCCGTACGCCACCGCGCTGGTCACCGGCGTCGGCGCGGCGGGGGATCGGATCGACGCGTTGATCTCCCGCTTCTCCACGGGGTGGCGCATCGAGCGCATGCCGGTCATCGACCGGGCCCTGGTGCGCCTGGCCACGTTCGAGCTGCTCGAACGTCCCGACGTGCCCACCGGTGTGGTGATCTCCGAGGCCGTCGACCTGGCCGGGGAGTACTCCACCGACGAGTCGAGCCGGTTCGTCAACGGCCTCCTCGCCCGGATCGCGGCCGAGGTCCGGTCCGCGTCGTAGCTCGGAGGCGCGGGCGGGCCGTGTCGGCCCCGGCCGGGGCCCCACCGGGTGGGGAGCCCGGACGCGGGATATGGGGCGCGATGCCCGATGTGGGCGCACGAGGCCCGGGGGACGATGACCCACGTCGTCACCGAACCCCGAGGAGGACCTCATGTCCGGAACCATGCTGCTCGACACGAACTCCGTCGGCGCCGCCGAGCGCCGCGGCGGACGCCGCGTGGCCGCCGTCGCCGTCGTGCTGGCCGCGCTGCTCGCCGCAGCCGTGCTGGTGGCCGTGCTCGTCGCCGGCGACCGGGGGAGCGCCACGCCGGCGACGACCGACGGGGCCACCGCGGAGATCGTGCCGTGCCACGTCGGCGCGCCGTGCTGAGGGGGAGCGACCCGTGCCCAGGTTCATCGTCGAGCGTGAGCTCCCCGGTGCCGGTGCGCTCGGCACCGATGCGCTGCGAGACATCGCCGAGCGGAGCAACGATGTCCTGGTCGGGATGTCCGGCCGGGCGCAGTGGCTCGAGAGCTACGTCACCGACGACCGCATCATCTGCGTCTACGTGGCCGCCGACCCCGAATCGATCCGGGAGCACGGCCGGATCGGCGGATTCCCGGTGACGGCGATCCACCGGGTCGTCGACGTGATCGATCCGACCACGGCAGACGAGCGCCCCCCGGCGGTACGCTCCCGTGCTGATGCTGCTGGAGCGTGACCACGCGCTCTCGACCCTCGGCAGTCTCCTCGGCCGTGTGCGATCGAGCGGCCACGGGGAGCTGGTCGCCGTCGCCGGGGAGGCGGGCATCGGCAAGACCGCGCTCCTCCGATGCTTCGCCGACGGCTGCCCCGATGACATCGACGTGCTGTGGGGCGCGTGCGACAGCCTGAGCACCCCCCGCCCCTTCGCGCCCGTGGCCGACATGGGACTGGCCCGCCCGGACGCCGGCCGTGAGGACGTCGTGGCCGCCGTGCTGGCGCGGCTGGGAGCGCCCGGCCGGACCACCCTGATGGTGGTGGAGGATGCCCACTGGGCCGATCACGCCACCCTCGATCTGCTGAGCGTCGTCGGCCGGCGGGTCCCCGGCGCCGCGGCGCTCGTCGCGGTGAGCTTCCGCGACGACGAGATCGGGCCCCGCCACCCGCTCCGGCTGGTGCTCGGCGACCTCGGGGGTCGGTGCTCACGGATCCACCCCGCGCCGCTCTCGGTCGGGGCCGTGGCCACCCTCGCCGGACCCGACGCCGACCCGGCCGAGCTGCACCGGCTCACGGGCGGCAACCCCTTCTTCGTGACCGAGACCCTGGCCACGGGAGGCGGCGGGGTGCCGGCCACGGTCCGCGACGCCGTGCTGGCGCGCGTCGCCCGGCTCGGTGCGGCCGGACGCAGGGTGCTCGACGCCGCGGCGATCGTCCCCGGGCGGGCGGAGGTGTGGCTGCTCGAGGCGATGACCGGCCCCGACGCCGTCGGCATGGACGAGTGCGTCGACGACGGCATGCTGGTCGTTGTTGGCCATGCCGTGGCCTTCCGCCACGAGCTGGCCCGCCTGGCCGTTCTCGAGGCCATCGCCCCGGTCCGCCGGAGGGCGCTCCACCGGGCCGCGCTGGCCGCGCTCGCGGGCGGCGACCACGCCCGGCTCGCGTTCCACGCGTCGGAGGCGGGCGACGTCGACGGGATCGTGACCCACGGCCTGGCCGCGGCGCGCACCGCCGCCGGGGCCGGCGCGCACCGCGAGGCCGCGGCCCACCTCACCCGGGTCGCCGGGCACGCCGCCCGGCTCGCCCTCGCCCACCGTCTGGAGCTGTTCCGCCGTCTGGGCATCGAGCTGGTGACACTCGGTCGCGACGTGGACGCGCTCGCGGCCCTCGAGGAGGCGATCGAGTGCGCACGCGCCGTCGGCGCTCCGGCCACCGAGGGCGCGTTGCTGGTGGAGTGCAGCGCCCTGCACAGCAACGCGGGCCGCAAGGAGCGTTCGGTCGCCGCGCTCGACGCGGCGTGCACGCTCCTCGAGTCGGTCGAGCCGGGGCCCGAGCTCGTCTCGGCCTACGCAGCCCGGTGCGCCGACCACATGGTGGCCCGGGAGCTCGACGATGCCGAGACGTGGGCGGCACGGGCCATCGGGCTCGCCGAGGAGCTGGGGTGCCGCGAGGAGCTGGCCCATGTGCTCATCCAGAGCGGTGCCGCCCGCCTGATCGGTGGGCACGGCGACGGGCTGGCGAGGATCCGTCGGGGCATGCGGCTCGCCGCCGACGAGGGCTGGGACGACCTGGTCATCCTCGGGCTCATCCAGATCGGATCGGGCGGCGGGGAGATCCGCCGCTACGAGCTGGCGATCGACGCGCTCCAGGAGGCCATCGAGCTGGGCGAGCGTCGGGAGCAGATCGCCCGGGCGCAGTACGCGCGCGCCTGGCTGGCTCGCTGCGACTTCGAGCGGGGGCGGTGGGACGACGCCGGGAGTGCCGTGGTCTCCCTGCTGCGCAGCGCGAGCTGCACGGGGGTGACCCGCATGACCGCGTTGACCGTGCTCGGCCGGCTCCGCGCCCGTCGCGGCGACCCATCGGTCTGGGAGCCCCTCGACGAGGCGTTGGAACTGGCTCGTTCGACCGGTCACCTCCAGCGGCTGTGGCCGGTGGCGGCGGCACGGGCCGAGGCCGCGTGGCTGGCCGGCGACCTCGACGTCGAGGCCGACGTGCTCGGTGAGGTGTACGCGCTCGCGGCCCGGCTCAGCTACCCGTGGGCGGTGGGGGAGCTGGCGTTCTGGCGCTCGCGGCTCGGCTTCCCCGTGCCCGACGAGATCGTGGATCTCGCCGCCGAACCGTTCGCGCTCCAGCTCCGCGGCCGGCACGTCGAGGCGGCGGAGGCGTGGGACGCCACGGGGTGCCCCTTCGAGTCGGCGATCGCCCGGGTCGACGGCGGCGACGCGGCGATGGTGCGCGACGCGCTCCGCGACCTCGAGCACCTCGGCGCCCGTCCGGCCGCCGACCTCGCCGTCGCCCGCCTCCGGCAGCTCGGCGCGCGAGTACCCGGCGCCCGGGCCCGGGAGGACCCCCACGGGCTCACCCCACGCGAGGCCGAGATCGCCGCGCTCGTGGCCGACGGGCTCACCAACGGCGAGATCGCCGAGCGACTGTTCATCTCCACCAAGACCGCCGGGCACCACGTGTCGAGCGTGCTCGGCAAGCTCGGCGTGGCGTCACGGCGCGAGGTCCGGCGCGTCCGCGCCGCCGACTGACACGAGTCCGGGACGGCGCCGGGCGACGGCCCACCCCGCTGCTAGGGTGCCACCCGACCGTGAAGCGGGTCCCGTGAGGCCCGTACGGAGACGAGGACCGCCGTGGACGCACCCGATCGACCCCGCACGCCCCCGAACGACGAGGGCGTCGCCGCTCGATCGCAGGTGATGGGCCCCGACGACGTGTCCCGGGCGCTCCGGCGGATGGCCCACGAGGTCATCGAGCGCAACCACGGGCTCGACGACGTGGTCGTCGTCGGCTTGCAGACCGGCGGCGCCCCGCTCGCCCGGGCGCTCGTCGAGGCGCTGTCGAGCATCGAGGGCGCGCCCGTCCCGCTCGGCCTGCTCGACGTGGCCTTCTACCGCGACGACATCGGGCTGCGCCGCGTCCGGCCCGAGGCGGCCACCGCCATCCCGTCCGACCTCGGCGGGCGGGTGGTCGTGCTCGTCGACGACGTCCTCTTCACCGGGCGCACGGTGCGCGCCGCGCTCGACGCCCTCACCGACTTCGGCCGGCCCCGGGCCGTGCAGCTGGCCGTGCTCGTCGACCGCGGCCACCGCGAGCTCCCCATCCGCCCCGACTTCGTCGGCAAGAACCTGCCCACCCGCCGCGGCGAGACGGTCGACGCCTCGCTCGCCGGCGTCTCGCTCGTCCGGGACCCCGACGGGGACGCGGGCCCATGAGGCACCTGCTCTCCATCGCCGACCTGGGGGCCGACGGCATCACCGAGGTGCTCGAGCTCACCGACGCCTTCGTCGAGGTGAGCGCCCGCGCCATCCCCAAGGTCCCGGCCCTGCGGGGCCGGACGGTCGCCTGGCTCTTCTACGAGGACTCCACCCGGACGCGGCTGTCGTTCGAGGCCGCGGCTCGGCGCCTGTCGGCCGACACGATGAACTTCAGCGTCGGATCGTCGTCGGTGAACAAGGGCGAGTCGCTGCTCGACACCGCCCGCACGATCCAGGCCATGGGGGTCGACTGCATCGTCGTCCGGCACGGCTCGGCGGGCGTGCCCTGGCAGCTGGCCCGGTGGCTCGACTGCTCAGTCGTGAACGCGGGGGACGGGTGGCACGAGCACCCCACCCAGGCGCTCCTCGACTGCTACACGCTGCGCGCCCACCTGGGCTCGCTGGCCGATCGCCACGTGGTGATCGTGGGCGACATCGTCCATTCGCGAGTGGCCCGGTCGAACGTGGCCGCGTTCACCGCCCTCGGTGCGACGGTCACGCTCGTCGCCCCGCCGACCCTCCTACCCGCCCACCTCGACGGCTGGCCGGTCGCGGTGAGCCACGACCTCGATGCCGTGCTCCCGACCGCCGACGTGGTGTACCTGCTGCGCATGCAGCTCGAGCGCCAGCACGAGGCGCTGGTCCCGTCGCTGCGGGAGTACACGGCCACCTACGGGCTCACCGCCCGCCGCGCCGCCCGCCTCGGGGCCGAGGCGCTGATCATGCACCCCGGACCGATGAACCGGGGCGTCGAGATCGCCGCCGAGGTGGCCGACCTGCCCCGGTCGGTGGTGCTCGAGCAGGTGAGCAACGGTGTGGCGGTGCGCATGGCGGTGCTGTTCCTCCTCCTTGGCGCCGACCCGCCCTCGTCCGCCCCGGACCCCACGGAGGCCACGCCATGACCGATCTCGTCGTCCGGGGCGGCGCCCTCCTCGTCGACGGCGTCGAGCGGCGCGCCGACGTGCGCGTGGTCGACGGGGTGATCGCCGAGGTGGGCGCCGACCTGGGCGGCGGCACGGTCCTCGACGCGGGGGGCTGCTGGGTGCTCCCCGGCTTCGTCGACCTCCACACCCACCTGCGCCAGCCGGGTCGGGAGGAGGCGGAGACGGTCGAGACCGGCGCCCGAGCCGCCGCACTCGGCGGGTTCACCGCCGTGGTGGCCATGCCGAACACGAGTCCGTGCATGGACTCGGCCGGGGTGGTGCGCGAGGTGCTCGAGCTCGGCCGCGAGGCGGCGTGCGAGGTGCTGGCCTCGGCGGCCATCACCGTCGACCGGGCGGGTGAGGCGCTGGCGCCCATGGCCGAGCTGGCTGCGCTCGGCGTGCGGATCTTCACCGACGACGGCACGGGCGTGCAGGACGACCGACTCATGCGCCGGGCCCTCGAGTACGCGCGGGGCCTCGGCGTCACCCTGGCCCAGCACTGCGAGGTCACGAGCCTCTCCGAGGGGACGTGCATGCACGAGGGCGCCTGGTCGAGCCGGCTCGGCCTGCCCGGCCAGCCGGCGGAGGCCGAGGAGCTCATGGTCATGCGCGACATCGCGCTGGCCCGCCTCACCGGCGGGCGGATCCACTTCCAGCACCTGTCCACCGCCGGCTCGGTGGCCATGGTGCGCGCCGCGCGCGCCGCCGGCCTGCCGGTCACGGCCGAGGCCACCACCCACCACCTGCTCCTCACCGACGCGTGCGTCGCGTCGTACGACCCGGTGTTCAAGGTCCACCCGCCGCTGCGCACCGACGCCGACGTGGCCGCGGTGCGGGCCGGGCTGGCCGACGGCACCATCGACGCGGTCGCGACCGACCACGCGCCCCACACCACCGAGGACAAGGAGCGCCCCTTCGACCAGGCCCCGCCCGGGATGCTGGGGCTCGAGACCGCGCTCGCCCTGCTGCTCACCGACGTGGTGGGGGAGGCCGACCCGGCGGCGGACGGACCTCCGCCCGTCACCCTCGCCCGGACCCTCGATGCCCTCACCGCGCGTCCGGCAGCGATCGCCGGGATCGCCGACCGCCACGGTGGGCCGGTCGCCCCCGGGCGGCCGGCGAACCTCTGCGTGGTCGACCCTGCCGCCGTGTGGACGGTGGATCCGCTCCGCTCGGCGAGCCGCAGCCGCAACACCCCCTACGCCGGACGTCGCCTCACCGGGCGCGTGCGGCACACGATCTCGGGAGGAGTCCCCGTGGTGATCGACGGCGAGGCCCGCCGATGAGCGTGCGCGAGTCCCTCCTCGTGCTCGCCGACGGCACGGAGTTCGACGGCGAGGCGATCGGCGCCGATCCGCCCGATGGCGTCGCCACCGGGGAGGTCGTGTTCAACACGGTGCTCTCGGGCTACCAGGAGGTGATCACCGACCCGTCCTACGCCGGGCAGATCATCGCCTTCACCTATCCCCACATCGGGAACTACGGCACCACCGCCGCCGACGACGAGGCGGTGCGCCCCTTCTGCCGGGGGATCGTGGTGCGCGACCTGGCCCGCCGGCGCTCGAGCTGGCGATCCGACGACGACCTCGACGGCTTCCTCCGCCGCCACCGCGTGCCCGGCATCGCCGGGGTCGACACCCGACGCCTCACCCGCCACATCCGCGACGCGGGTGCCATGCCCGCGGCGTTCGGCACCGCCGACCACGCCACGCTGCGCGCCGCGGCGGCCGCCGAGCCCGGCACCGACGGCATCGACCTGGTCGCCACCGTCTCCACCGCCGCGCCCTACGTCGTCGGTCACGGGCCCCGTCGCATCGTCGCCTACGACTACGGCATCAAGCGGACCATGCTCCGGCACCTCGGCGAGCTCGCCGTCGTCGAGGTCGTCCCCGCGTCCACGCCGGCGGAGGAGGTGCTGGCCCGGGAGCCCGACGGGGTGTTCCTCTCCAACGGACCGGGTGACCCGGCGGCGGTGGCCGGCGCGGCCGACACCATCCGGGGCCTGCTCGGCGCGGTCCCGGTGTTCGGCATCTGCCTCGGGCACCAGCTCATGGCCACCGCGCTCGGGGGCACCACCCACAAGCTCCCCTTCGGCCACCACGGCGGCAACCACCCGGTGCGCCGGGTGGCCACCGGCGCGGTGGAGATCACCAGCCAGAACCACAACTTCGC
>Ga0114946_10003362_pt1 | contig 10809 bp, 8 predicted proteins | sample WalLakDeSediment_FD_88676 | JGI IMG/M metagenome (GOLD analysis project Ga0114946, IMG submission 88676) | Lake sediment microbial communities from Walker lake, Nevada to study Microbial Dark Matter (Phase II) - Walker Lake 11/02/13 Deep Sediment | ecosystem: Environmental > Aquatic > Freshwater...
CCGCCAGGGGATGCCCGACCAGGTGAGCACCTGGCCTGCCCCATAATAAACAGGGGCCAACGCGAAATAATGCCGCCAGAGGTCTTCCTCAGGATACAATAAACCGATCGGTGCGGCGTTGGTCCGGTCCAGGAACAGGTCATGATGTGCTTCTAACCAACGATTGTAATTTCCAATCGCCTGGTGTTGGGGGGCATAAGCCGGGTCGGTCAACAGGGTCATGCGAGTGCCGTCGTTGTATTCCGTACCCTTGATCGTCATACTGGCGCCGCAGGCAGCGGCCTCGGCGATGCCCTGCTGGTGGCGGCGCGGGGGATAGACTGGATCAAAACCAATGCCCACATCGTAGGACAGGACGCTCAAGTGGGCTTGATCGCCGACCAATTCACGCGTATTGCGGATGGTGAAGGCATTGTTTGCCAGGCGCGGTCTGCCAAGCGCACTTCGCGCGGGCGCATGATCCAGGCGGGGTAGGGCAAAGTTCTCCACCATGACCACATCCTGAATGTTGGCTAAAGCTTCGACATCGATGCCATAGATCAGGTAACTGTTTTGCAAACTGACAACGAAATTATTGGCACTGATCGGTGCCCCGGGTTTGATGCGGCGGATCGTCTCCGCCAGGTCAGCGACCATTTTGGTGACCTGATCACCCCGCCAGCGCAGGTAGGCCGCCACATCTTCCCGCTCGGGCAAGATTTTCTCAGGGATCTCCTGCCCCGTTTCTGAACGGTACAACGCACGACAGCGCTCACAGTAACAACCCGCCCCGCCCAACCAGGCGCCCATCAGGCTATTAGGACGATCCCCATACCACAGGTTATCAAAAAAGATGCCGTCTGCACCGCAATCCAGCGCACCGGTGACCCGATCAACCAAATGCTGTTTCCATTCCGGGTGGGTCCAATCGGTCATATAACGCCCGGCGTAATAATAAACCTTGCGTCCCCTGGGATCCTGCACATACCAATCCTTATCCGTAAAGCTCCCACTGTAAACACAATTTGAAACCTGGATATAGGCAAACACCCGGCAGTCGGCTGCGTGATAAACGTCTGCGGCTTTGCGAAAATCCTCCCAATCTTCCACTTCGATCTCCGGCGGAAAGCCCCAATCATACATCAAGTGCACCCAGTTCGTGTAGAGCTGCCCATCAACCAACCTGGCAATCGGCGCGGTATGGGCGGCCCTGTGAACACCCTCATCGACCGGGTAATCCATGAACTTAACCTTGTTCATACGAATCGTGCCCGGGCCAGCCCACAGGTAGATTGGACGATATTTACCAATGATAAATGAATGATTCAAGCGTAACTCCTGCGCCAGCAAACCAGGTCAATCAAAACCTGGAAAAAAGGGGTTTCAACGAAGCGTCCCCTGTACAATAACACTTTCAGCCTTCAGCTGGGCGGGCATTATTATCCCCGGAGCGTAGCAGAGTGGGACAACCTGCACCAGCGAAGTGCCAAGCGCCATCGGGCGCTGGCTCACCTATCACCTTTCAGCTTTCAGCTATCAGCTCTCACCTAGAAATCCCGCAGCACAGACCCGTTCAGGTCTCGATCCATTTCCCAGGGATAGACGATAAAAGCATCCGTGATCGCCGCATAATAATCGGGGCGATTGGTGCCAAAAAGATTGCGATAAGGGTTGAAATGCAGCACACAGGTATAGGGGAATCCACCTGCGGCAGATACCCGGTTTTTGACGGATGTAATCGTTCGCCCAGACCCCCAGACATCATCGACGATCAAGATTCGTTCGCCGGTGAGCAGATCGTCATCAGGGAACATCAAGAAATGCGGCCAGGCCAATAAGCGCGGCTTTTGCATCTCTTCCAGCTCAGAGGGGAAATCCACTGAGGCAATTAACAGTTTTTGGATGTCCATCGCCTCAGCCAGCATCCCGCCTGGCACAATCCCACCACGGGAGATCATGATCATGCTGTCGAAGAAAGATCCAAACTGGGGGAGAAGATGGTCTATTAGTTGGTCGACTTCATTCCAGGTGAGTACTTCTTTTCTTGGTTGCATGGTGTTATTCCTTCTTGCTTGGTGTTGTTTTTCTCATTACCTGGCTCAGGATGGCTGGCGGCCTGCCCAGATCGGGGTCTCCTGAATTGCGGGCGGTCTCTACACCCAGCGCCCAGTGATAGAGCGTTGTATAATAGCAGGCCCGGCTGAAGCTGCTGAAGAAGATTCCTAACGTCGCCAGGACGCCAGCCAGCATGAACCCAATTATAGCGGCGAGTAAACGACTGAGCATAGCATCTGTCACCGGGTCAGCGAGTAATAACCCAACCCAAAAACCGAGCATCCCACCGGCTAGGAACAGGAACCATTGGGTCACTCCCACAACCGGGCTGATGCCGACCAGGTCGGGATGAAAACGGAGCAGATGATCCTGTAACAGTTGTTTGATGCGCGCCGTCGCATCCCTCTGGCTGAGGTCCTCCAAGCTGAGCACAGGCAGCATCAGGTAAGAGGCACCTAGCCAATCCAGGTTGGCCGCCTTTTGGGAGCGAAATGTTTTCCTGAATAGGCGGATCACTTCCAACCCGGGCAGGCTCAGCATCCATAGAAAAACGTCCTGCCAACGGTGAAATTGACTCCGCTGCATTTCTGGCTCGGGTTGTGCTGGATCACCTAGGATCAAGCGATCAAAAGCCTGGCAGGTTTCCAAGGCAGCCACCTCACCCCACACCAGCAAACTAAACAGGAGTAGGACGCTGATCGAGCCAATCAGGGCCATACCCAGCGGTGATAGGCCGAGAAAGACGATCACCGCCCCCAGCGGGACGAACCACAGGATGGTCAGGGATATCCCGCCCATCCACAGGTAAAACCAGGGCTTCCGAAGTCGGGGATACTTTTTTGCCAGGGAAAAACAGGCATTAATGAAACGAAAAGCATAAATTATACGCTGCACAAGTACGATCCTACCTAAACAATTAATAAAAACAACCTTATTATAACGTGAGGTTGCGCCTGTCACGACACCAAATTACGCCGGCTGGCATTCTTAGAGCAAACTGGAAGGATCCACCTCGATGATCCAATCCGGGAGTTGACGTCCGCGCAGCAGTACGGTGGGATCAGGTCCCTGCAGAATGATCTGCCAGCGATAGCGTCCATACATCCGGGTGAAAAAACAAGGCACGGGGCCAATCATCTCGACCGGTAATCCTTCGCCTGAGATCCAACCCTGCAGGTGTTCAGCAAGGCTCAAGGCAGCCTCCTCGGCGACATGGGGGTCGTGATGTCGATATTCCAACCTGACCAACCTGGCAAAGGGCGGGTAACGTAACTGACGCCGGTAAGCCATTTCCTGCTCGTAGAAGGTCACATAATCATGATGGGCTGCCGTTTGGATGGTGTAGTGCTCCGGTTGATAAGTTTGGATGATCACTCGACCACCCAAGGGACTGCGGCCTGCACGCCCAGCCACCTGGGTTAATACCTGGAAGGTACGCTCGGTCGCACGATAATCCGGCAGGTTGAGGCCAACCTCTGCCAACACCACACCGACCAGGGTCACCAGGGGCAAATCCAAGCCCTTGGCCAGCATCTGGGTGCCGATGAGGATATCCGCCTCCTGGCGGGTGAACTGGTTCAGGATCCGCTCGTGGGCACCCTTCGTACGGGTCGTCTCCGCATCCCAGCGTAAGGTTCTTGCCCCTGGGAAGCGTTCCCTCACCCGCTGCTCGACTTTTTCCGTACCTGTCCCCAACTGGCGGATCTGGCTGCCACCACAGTCGGGACAGCGTTTGGGCACCTGGCGCTGGTAACCGCAGGTATGGCAAAGCAACCCATCCTGGGTGCGGTGATAGGTGAGCGGTTTATCATCCTGGGGACACATGACCACGTATCCGCATGTACGGCAAAAGACATAGGTGGCTGTCCCGCGCCGGTTGAGAAACAGGATCGCCTGCTGGTGCCTATCCAAGACGTCCTGGATGGCGGTTTGCATGTCATGGCTGAAGATACTGCGATTACCCTCTTTCAATTCAGTGCGCATATCAATAATCGCCACGCGCGGCAGTCCCAAATCAGCAGACTGACCCTCACCGAGCCTTACCGGCAGGGCGATTCCCAGGCGGCGGGCATGGTGGGCAATTGCCTCGCGATGTGCCAAAATTCGTTTAGGGAGCTCAATATAGGTCCAATTCCCATTCACAGCCTGGTAAAACTGGGTTACCTGGGGTGTGGCGGAACCGAGGATAATCGTCGCACCTGCCAGGCGAGCACAGGCGACAGCCGTATCCACCCCCCGGTAATAGGGCAGGCTGTCCTGCTGATCATAGGATTCCTGGTGACACTCATCGACCACGATCAACCCGATCTCCGCCAGGGGGACAAACAGGGCACTGCGGGGGCCGACGATCACTGGCAGTTCACCCAATCGGGCCCGCCGCCAGGTGTCATAGCGTTCTCCATCGGATAGCTGGGAATGCAGCACTCCCACCTTGCCCGGGAACCGGGACGAGAAACGCTGGATGGTTTGAGGGGTCAGGGAAATCTCAGGAACCAGGATCAAGGCCTGCTTACCCCCAGCCAAGGTTTCCTCAACTGCTCGCAGGTAGAGTTCTGTCTTCCCCGAGCCTGTCACGCCATGCAGCAAGTAAGGCGAGGGCGTTTTGCCCAGGCCGGTATCCCGCAAGCCGGAATGAATCTTCGCCCAAGCCTGCGCCTGGTCCCGGGTTAGTTCAGGCGGGTTGGTAGGAATGTAACCCAGATCTTCAAGGGGGTCCCGCCAGACCTGGGCATCAATGAATTCAATCCAACCCATCTTCTCAAGGGCTTTTAAGTCTCTGTAATTGGCCCCAGTTTGGTCATATATTTCGCCAGGCTCAACCAAGCCGGTTTCACCTGCCAGGGATTGTAAAACCAGCAATCGGCGATCATGCACCTTATGCACGCGGCTGAGGGGCTCTGCCAGGTGTTCGATATCCCCAGGGGCTGCTGCCAGGGTTACCTTGCGCACTGTTTTGGGGCTGACGCGCGGCGGCGGCAAGACCGTGCGCGTGTTGAGAACCCCTTTTCGGGCCAGTTTGCGTAATGCGCCGCGCCATTCAACATGCCGAATGGCTGCGTCAATCTGCCGGCCGCGCAGGTCACCCCGCGCTTGCAGCAAGCGGATGATGCGCTTTTCAAGGGGAGAATAATCGGAAATGTTAATGTGAAGATCCGGGTTGAGCCTGACCAATGTGTCTGTACGCTGACTCAAGCCGGGCGGCAGCATCAGGCTGATGCAGGCCCCCAGGGGGGCCAGGGTTTCCATGGCCAACCACTGCGACAAAGCCAACTGGGTGGGGGTCAGCGGCGGTAAATCTTCAACCAAATCATCCACAGGACGGGTATCCACAACCTCCGGGGCGTCAATAAAGCGCAAAACAACACCCTGGGCACGCTGTCTCCCAAAGGGCACAATCACCAGTGATCCCGTCTGCACAACTCCCACCAGGTCGGCTGGAAGGTGGTAATGGTACGTATCAGTTATTTGCGGCAGGTTGATGGCCACATCAACGTAGGCTTTCATAAGATGATTTTACCTTGAACAGGGATAGCGTTGGACGTTGGTTGAAGGCTGTTTTCTCTAGCCAAACCCCAAGTAAACCTGGCGGGATATTCAGTGCCACATCAATCCCTGCTTTCGTACCCATCCAGCTTACCAATCAAAGTCATCTCTGGTAAAATACCTTAATAACGCACATAAGCGGTTGATTTCTGCCTGGAACCAATACGCGAATGAGCCGATCGTGGCAGGAGCGGTCCAACGCCGAAAAAAAGAGACCGCCATTTTATCAGATAAATCAAGATCCATCATCGCCCTTACAGGACGCTTTGCAGATGGTTCGGAAAGTGGTCAATTGAGGTTAGAGGCAATGCCTGTTCCAATCAAGACTGGTACAGTACTGCGCAACCGGTATCAGGTCAAACAGGTGATCGGTCATGGGGGTATGGGGTGTATTTACCTGTGTACCGACCTGCGCCTTGAAGGCCGCCTGTGTGCCGTTAAAGAGGTGGAATACGACCTTGCACTACCTGAAGATATGCTCAAAGAAGCGCGGGAACAATTCCAGCGTGAGGCGACGGTCTTAGCGCGCTTAGACCATCCCAACTTACCCAAAGTATCTGACTTCTTTTCAATCCGCGACCGAGACTACCTGGTTATGGACTTTGTGCCAGGAAAGGATCTGCGCCAGTTGATGATCGAAGCCCAGCAAAAAAGCACCTTTCTCCCCGAAGCGGACGTCCTTGACTGGGCCAGCCAATTGGCAGACGCGCTTAAATACCTTCACACCCAAGAAACCCCTATTGTTCACCGTGACATCAAGCCAAGCAACCTGAAGTTGACCCCAAACGGGTTGGTAAAACTGGTCGATTTTGGCTTGGTAAAGATGCTGGCTCCCGGCGAAGTGACCATTACCATCTTGCAAGGTCAGGGTACCGCACTGTACACCCCCCTGGAACAATATGGTGGGGATTCCGGTCATACCGATGCCCGCAGTGACATCTATGCCTTTGGGGGTACCCTCTACCACTTGCTGACCAATGAGCCGCCCATCAATGTCCGTGACCGCTTCCTGAGTCCCGGTAACCTGCCTCGGATCAGGGAACTTAATCCCGACATCAGCGTACGCACAGAACGCGCCATTCATTGGGCACTTCAATTACACCCTGAGGACCGCCCCAAGGATATCGACGCGTTCATTAAGGCCCTTTTCGTTGAAGATGCCCCGGCGACGAAAACATTTCGCGGTGAACGGCTGCAGTCAAATATCCTCCGAAAGACAGAAAAACTTCTAATTTACCTGGCAGGGGGATTATTGGTGGTTAGTTTTTTGCTGACCCTGATTCGAAATTTCTGATTATTAAAATTTTTGCCGCCGTCCTTTGAAGTCTATCAAAGGATTGCCCAGCACGTTTAGAGAAACTGCGCCCGTTTATCGACGTTGTCGCTGCGGATAACGACCTTCCGTCCGCATCCACCAGCCTAAGGCCACAATCCATCCAATTAGCAATCCAACCACTACAATTTCAATCACAAAGCCCGTCCCCGATTGCTCAACCCAGACCTTCGTTCCTTCAACCCCCAGGTTAAGATAAGAATAGGACAGCAAGCCCCCAATCAGGGAACACAGCGAAGAACGCAAACCCCAGCGTGAGGATCCCCACCACCAAAAGCCAATGGCAAAGGTCACGGAACCTCCCACCCCCATGACGAGCACCCCTAAGGCCCAGTCACCCAGGGAGGGATAACCCGCGTTAAATGGCGGCTCAGGTGTGCTGGTGGGTGTGGGTTGCTGGGTTGGGGTCACGGTTGCGGTCGGCGTGGGCTCCGGTGTGGGCGATATCATCGGGGTCGGTGTAAAGGCAAAAACCGACATCAGTCCTTCTGGGGAAATATTGATTTGCAGGGTTTCAGATTGGGTCGCTAGGCCACTGCTAGCAGTGATATCCATACCGCCGGCTGCTTCAATGCGGTAATTGAAGAACGCCACACCGCCTGATGTCGGCGATTCAAATTGTTGGGTGATGCCCGGTTCCCCAGAAATCCGGAAATTGAACCGTACAATGGTACCATCGGGGACGATGTTTAGATTATGGTCAATAATTTGGGAGGTGCGGATCGTGAGGGTATCACCGACGGTGAAACTCGGCAGAGGTGTTGGCTCAGGGGTCAGTGTCACCATCGGGGTGGGTTCCTCTGTTTCCACTGGAGGTTCCTCCTCATCCACTTCATCAATGTCTTCAACCTCGGGAAGCACCAGCTCAAGGCGGATCACCTGGTTCGGGTTCGGTGATGTCTTCCTGTCTAGATCATAGCCGACAGAATTCAATGAAATCGGCAGCGCACCAGGCGGCACATACTCCTGCATCAAGACTCGGGCAGCCACATCCAGGAATGGGGGTGCTGTGCTGTAGAGCGCATAATAAGCCGTCACCTTCGAGATATCCGTTGCATCCAGGTAGCCAGGCGAATCCAGGGTAAAAACAATGACATTTTTCCCCGACAAGAGTTCCGGCCGCTCAGACAGGATCCGCTGCAATGCGTTAGATGAAGGATGGCGCGCAGAAATATCAATCGTGTTAAAAATCACCCAATCCGCATTGCGCAGGGTTGGTGGAATCAGTTCTGCTGTTTCCGTTTCCAGGTTGTCTAAGAATTCAGCCAATTGGACAAATGAATACGATGCCAGCCTGTTTTGCAGAATCTGTCCCCCGGCTTGGGGTCCGTAAAGGCTGACCAACGCGTTGGCAAAGGCCGTTGTGTTGACATCCGTGATGGGTGGGCAGCCATCACATTGGACAGCAGACCGAACATCTGTGAAGATGATCATATTTTCATACCACTGAGGTGGCGCTTCCAAAACAGCATCCAGTTCCTGCACACTGGGACTGATCAATGTAACCGCCGCTTGGGCAACATCAGCGGTAACTTCATTACCCTCTCCCAAGGATTCGATCTCCCCGGTAGAACCAATCACCCTTGAAAACGTAAAATCACCATAAAGTGCCATTTTCGCTTCCAAAATACGCAGCACTGAGAGGTCAACCCGCCTGGCAAAGGCTGAATCTTCTCGATACTTCTGGACAAAAGAATCAAGGGTCGCGGTCAGCGTTGTAAATTCATCCAGGTCGCCTGTGCTGATAAAATTATCCACAAATAGGAGGTCATTACCAGCCAGGAAGGCATTCCGAGCAACTTGGCGGGCGTCAAAATTGCTGTCATTGGGATCAAAGAAACGTCTGACAGCGCCGCTCCCAAGGTTTTCACTGATGATCAACCCCCCGCTCTCACGCCAATCGACAAACTCAGGTAGGGCCATCACCTGTTGCAGCGCATTTGGATCGAAGCTGATTGGCCGGGTGGTCGCACGGATATTGCCCTGGAAGCCCTGGTAACGGTTGTGAGATACCATCAACCCGTCTACGCGGCTGGGATTGCCAAGCGCAGGCGCGGTGACGGAAAAATAAGGCACCAACTCAACTTGTACTAACTGCTCTAAAGATTTCCTGACCGTAGAAACTTCCATCTCTGGCGAACGGTCCGCATTGCCAGTTCCCGGAAAATTCTGCGCAACCACGAGCATCCGGTTGTTACTGCCTGTATGTAAACCGTTGATGAATGCTTTACCCATCTCTCCCACCCAGAAAGGATTACCCCCAAAGGTGTTTACGCCTAATGAACCGGCTGCCTCATGATTGACGGACTCAAGCACATCCAAATTTGGGCCCAAATAGAGATTGAACCCCAAAATACCCAGCTCTCTTCCCAGTATTGCGCCAACCCGGTTTGCCAGGCTTAAATCCCAACTGGCGCCGATCGCCATTTGAGATGGCAATTTCGTCAACTCCGAAAGGATCTGATCCCCCGGGTAACCATTGCCTAATTGCTGTAAGCCAATTAACAATGGCACATAGACCTGGTCGATTGTGCTCCCGGTATCTTCTATATCAATGGACTGTAACGAGGATTCCCAGGCTAATTCTTGAAGGGTATGAATCATCTCCTGGGTGGAAGCTGCGATGTCTGCGTCCGGGAAGTTATTGTTTTCCGCAGTGAACACCACACCCCCAATATGGCGTTTGGTGATCAAATTATAAATTGCCGATTCCTCATCGACCACGTCCCCTTCAAAAGTAACCAGGAAAAGCTGACCAACCCGCTCCTCTGCCGTCATCAAATCCAAAATTGCTTCCGCCCGGGTTGGTTCCTGGGCGCGTGTGGTCAACACGCCGGGGCCAACCAGGATCAGCACAACCGCACACAAGATGCGCCAGATGAAGCCAAATCGCTTCACGATTCAGCCTCCAAGGCCGCTCGCGCCTCTTTCGGGTAATTGGTGATCAGGCTGTCGACGTTAAGTGCCGCCAGGCGGCGGATCTCATCAGGGCTGTCAACAGTCCATACATTGACCTGCTGCTGGTTAGCTTTGGCCTTTGAGACGAGGTCACGATCCACATCCTGATAATAGGGATGCAGCGCATCATATTTGAACCATCGCCAAACCCAAAGGTTGGCTTTAGTGGGTATGGTCAACAATCCCAGCTTACCCCCCGGGTAATGCCGGCGAAATCGCCTAAAGTTGAACGGGTTGAATGAGGAGCTCAGCACCTTCTCTGTATATCCATAGGTTTTCAACATTTTCGCCACCTTGATGGGCAATGCATCAAAGGGTGAGGCGTAATTCTTCATTTCAATGTTGATCAGGCATTGACCACCAAAGGTGTCCAAAACAGATTGTAGAGTCGGTATCTTTTCGCCATCCCCGGCATCCAGCGACTGGAGCGCTTCCAGGGGCAGATCCTTGACACGCCCAGAGCCATTCGTGGTGCGATCGACCGTATCATCGTGAATAACCACGATTTCTTGATCTTTCGAAAGCATCACATCCAGTTCGATCCCATCGGCCTGGTGATCCATGGCTAAATGAAAGGCAGCAAGCGTGTTTTCAGGGGCATGCCCACTCGCCCCCCGGTGGGCAATGATCAGTGGTTTATGCATTTTTCTTCTCCTAGAAGGTAATTATAGCACGCAGGGCTGATCATGTAACCCCTCTCAAACTGCACGCTAGAACAATCGTAAAGTGAGAGAGAAGTCTGTAATATCATATTTCGTGCGTCAATAAAACGACTTCTCCCTCACAGGGAGAAGGGAAAAAACCTCAACACTCGCTGGGAGAATTAAAAACCCCTCTCCCCTGGGGGAGAGGTTGGGTGAGCGAGGCCAGGTTGGGCCATTGATGTTTTTGGTATTGGGTCGGCGGCCATGTTTCTCATGAAACATATCTTCGCCTGATGC
>Ga0114946_10003364_pt1 | contig 10807 bp, 15 predicted proteins | sample WalLakDeSediment_FD_88676 | JGI IMG/M metagenome (GOLD analysis project Ga0114946, IMG submission 88676) | Lake sediment microbial communities from Walker lake, Nevada to study Microbial Dark Matter (Phase II) - Walker Lake 11/02/13 Deep Sediment | ecosystem: Environmental > Aquatic >...
GAGCTTATAAAATTTAATCTTTTGGGCAAGTTAAGGCCTAAATACGATCAGGCAAAAAATAATTTGAGGAAGATAGAGGAGATCATATATGATCTGGAAATAAAAAGGAGAAAATAGGTTGAGTTTTGAATTGGGGCAGAAAAATATTTAATACTATGATAATAGAAGAAAAGATAAGTAAGGTTTTGCATAAACTAGAAGAATTAAATAAGCAAGGCGGTCAGTGGAACATAGATAGGGAAACTGGCCAGTTTTTATATAATTTAATTTTGGGAAAAAAGCCCGAAATAATAATTGAAATAGGCTCTTCCAATGGCTATTCAACGATTTGGCTGGCCATGGCAGCTCAAAAAATCGGCGCTAAAATTATTACTTATGAGTTTGTGCCGGAAAAAGTGCGTGATTTAGTATCAAATTTACAAAAAGCAGGCTTAATAAAATATGTGCAGATAATACCCGATGACGCTAATAAAAGATTGGAAGAATTAAATGAACGCGTTGATTTTGTTTTTTTAGACGGCCGTAAAAACGAATATCTGCAGCAATTAAAATTATTAGAGCCGAAATTAAAGCCAGGAGCTATTATTGCGGCTGATAATATTGTTTCTCACAAGCATGTTTTGGGTGATTATTTATATTATGTTGCCAATGACAGTAAATATAAGTCTGAATTGAAAGATGTTGGTACTGGCTTAGAGATTTCTGAAAGATTGTAAAACGAATCAATAAATATCTTGCGAAGCTAATATGCAAACCGAATACTAATTCGTTATTTTTAATTGGAATTTGTAATAATATGTAAATATGTATCCTTTGGATTTGTATTAATTTGTAGAGTATGAAGATAAAAATTATAACAGTTTCTAAAACTAAATCAGAATACAGTCAGGCTGAATCAGAATTTTTAAAGCGATTACGGCAATATGCTGATATTGAAATTTTAAATTTAAAAGAAGAGCCGATTACTAAAAATAGAAATTATGATGAAATAATGGAAATAGAAGGGGATAAGATTTTAGATAAATTAGATAAGGAATATTTTAATATTGCTTTGCATGTTATGGGACAGCAAAAAACATCTGAAGAATTTGCCAATTTGCTTGAAGAAATTAAGGATTTTAAAGGAGGGAAAATATGTTTTATAATCGGCGGACCGCTTGGTTTATCGCAAAAAGTCTTAGCCGGCGCGGATTTGGTTTTGTCATTTTCCAAAATGACTTTTACGCACCAATTGATAAGGCTATTGCTGCTGGAACAAGTTTATCGCGGCTTTGAAATTTTAAAGGGAACTGATTATCATAAATAAAAAAAGGGATCTAGTCCCTTTTATATTATTGCGTATTTTTCGATTTTTTTTAATCTGCGTTTATGTCTTTTTTCCTTTGAAAATTCCGTTGTAAGCCATGCGTCAACGATCAATAGCATTTGAACGCTGTTAAATTGTCTGCCGCCTAAACACAGGACATTAGCATTATTATGTTCCCGGCTCAGTTTTGCGACTTCCTTATTGTAAGCCAAAGCTGCTCTGATCCCTTGAAATCTGTTGGCAATGATTGACATGCCGATTCCTGTACCGCAGATTAGTATTGCTCGGTCTGCGTTGCCATTTAGCACCATGTCTATTGCTTCTATTGCATGATCCGGATAATCAACAGATTCTTCATAAACGTTGCCGCAATCTATTGGCTGATGTTTGTGATGCTTTAAAAACCTAAGCAATTCTTCTCTGAATTTAAATCCCCCTTGGTCATTAGCAATGGCTATTTTCATTTTATCCCTCCTTTTGAGTTAAATTTAAATAAATAAAATAAAATTGTCAATATGTCAAAATTCAAAGAAAAAATTATTATTTCTGTCGGCGGGTCATTAATTTATCCTGAAGAACTGGATTTAAATTTCATTTTAAGGCTGAAAGAAATAGTTTTGAAATTTGTTGAGCAAGGTTATAGGCTGGTTTTGATTACCGGAGGAGGGAAAATCTGCCGTAAATACAATGAGGCAGCCAGGCAGTTAAATCCACAGGTAACCCCTAGAGAATTGGATTGGATGGGGATTAAAACTACCAAGGTTAATGCTGAATTAGTCAGGATTATGTTTAATCGTTTTGCTTATTATAAAGTTTTGGATCAGCCTAATGAGCGTTTAGATAAGAATAAAAATGCGGCTGTTATTGTAGCTGGCGGCTGGAAACCAGGAGCTTCATCAGATAATATGGCAGTTAATCTGGCAAAAAGGTTTAAAGCTAAAAAACTTATTAATTTATCTAATATTGATTATATTTACGATAAAGATCCTAATAAACATCCTGACGCTAAAAAGATCGAAAAGATTAGTTGGCCGGATTTTATAAAATTAGTCGGCACAAAGTGGGACCCGGGCGCTAATGTGCCTTTTGATCCCATTGCCAGTCAACTGGCTGCTAAGTTAAATCTAGAAGTTGCAATTTTAAACGGCAATAATATTTCTAATTTAACCAGTTATCTCAAGGGAGGTAGCTTTATCGGTACAATAGTTAAATCCTAATAATTTAATAAACAATTATCGGCTGCTTTAGCAGCCGCACAACGGCTAAAGCCGCTGGTAATTACTTTAAAACTTGACTTTTCCCCAGAAATACTTGACTAAATTTAACTATATGTTAAATTTAATATATATGAATATGATTAAACAAGTTTGGTATTCTTTTTACTTTTTTACTGACTTGAAACGGCCAGCTTGTTTAAATGTGTTTAAATAATTTACCAATTATTATATATAGGTAAAAAAAGAGCTGGCCAAACGGCCAGCTCTTTAAATTTTTTATCAATAACAAAAGGAGGAAAAATGAATCGTAAACAAAGGCGTAAGTTGAAGAGGTTATTTGGTAAAAATGGCGGTAAAAAAAGTTCAGAACCTTATTTTGTTGCCTCGGGAGGGTTTGATTTTTCAAAAGGAGGTAAGTTAAATGTTGAAAAAAAAACAGAAATGTCCTTTGCTGATGAATAAAATCATCCAGCGAGGATTGGTTGAAAATGGAAGGTTAAAACCAGAAATCCAGTTGCTATTTGATCGGTTGGGGGTGCGGGTTGTTAAATTAATTTGCCAAAATGGCGAACCTTTTACCCAATCAGGCGATCAGGTTTTAATCTCCGGTCCCCAGCCAATAATGGAAGCCCTCCTTAAAATTTTTCCCAAAGGCTTTATACATAAGCAGCATTGCCAGTGGGAAGATTAGGGAAAGTGGCTATTTAAAAAGGGGCTAATTTTAGCCCCTTTTAAATTGCTTGACATAATTTTTAATTATGTTATACTTATAATCAATACCGTAGACAATAGGTAGTCCAGTATAATAAAGGACATAAATCCTATCGAGGAATTGAATTTTATGGTTCAGGCCTTTTGGCATACTTCGAGAGCCTCAGTATGACAAAAGGGGTGTTTGTCTGCGGGATACCGCGGATTTTTGTTTTAATAATAATAACTTAAACATAGATCAATTTCACTGATAACACTGATTAAAAATCCGTGTAATCTGTGAGAAAAAATCAGTGTTTCACATCTATGCCTAAAACTAAAGAACAAAAAAAACAAATAGTTGATAATTTGGCAGAAAAATTATCCAATTTTAAGAGTTTGGTATTTACTGATTATAAAGGATTGACAGTGGCTGAAGCTTCAGCTATCCGCAAATTAGCCAAAGAACAAGGCGCGGAATATATTGTAGCTAAAAAAACTTTAATTAATTTGGCTTTGGACAAGGCTGGCTTAAAGGATATAGATGTTAAAAGTTTAACTGGCAATGTCGCTTTAATTATTGGGTTTGAAGACGAAGTTGCACCAGCTAAAATCGCGGCTAATTTTGCCAAGGATCATGAAGCTTTAAAGCTTTTGGGAGGAATTATGGAACAAAAATATATTGATTTAGCACAGGTCGAATTATTGTCTAAAATACCTTCAAAGGCTGAACTTTTGGCTAAGCTGGTAGGCAGCTTAAATTCTCCGGTTAGCGGTTTTGTTAATGTATTGGCTGGAAGTTTAAGAGGATTGGTTTATGTTTTAAATGCAATTAAAGAAAGTAAATAAGATTACATTTTGCCGATTAGCTGTAATCAGAAAGCTGCAATCAACAACTTTTAAGATAAATATTAAATAAAATAAGCTTAATTATTAATTAAAGAAAAAATATGGCAGAAGAAAAAAAAGTTAAAGAGGAAGAAACTTCTAAAGAAGAAAAAAAAGAGGTTGAAATTCCTAAAAAATTCAAATCTTTAGTTGAAGAAATTGAAAAAATGTCTGTTTTAGATTTGGCTGAATTAGTTAAGGTTTTGGAAGATAAATTCGGGGTTTCTGCTGCGGCGCCTGTTGCTATGATGGCAGCCGGAGGCGCGATTGGAGCTGCTCCAGAAGCAGAAGCAAAATCAGAGTTTGACATTGAATTAGCAGCAGCAGGTGATAATAAAATAGGCGTAATAAAAGTTGTAAAAGAGATTTCGGGCTTGGGTTTAAAAGAGTCTAAAGATTTGGTTGATGCTGCGCCTGGCATTGTTAAAAAAGGCGTTAAAAAAGAAGAAGCGGAAGAAATTAAGAAGAAATTGGAAGAAGCTGGCGCTACAGTTAATTTAAAATAAAGAAACAAAATAAAAAACCGCCCTTATAAGGCGGTTTTTTATTTTGTTTTTAGTGCGTAGTATTGAAGAATAATAGCTTATTATCATTGACTAAAAATATCTTTTTTTCTTTTTCTATAACTTCAAAAGTTTTTAGATTATCAAAATATTCGCTGTAATATTGCGTTACCAAGACGCCTTCTTTATTCAGAACAATTAATCTTTTATTGGCTGGTTCAAGAATATAAAGATGATTTGTTTCGTCATTGGTAAAAAAAGCGATAGGCGCTTCCAGGCTTGGTTCGAGATTTTTAACGCTAAAATTAGCTTTTAAGCCCTTATTGAATTTGTGGATTTGTCCGTCTTTGCCTAAAAGCCATATATTTGTATCTATGCCTAAAGAATTAATATTTGCTAAATTAAAATCAGCTTCTTTGAGCCAGGAAAGCCCTGCCAAATAGCCATTATCAGTTGCTTGGTGCCTGTAAATTTGGTTATTTTTAACGTCAATAGTATAAAGGCGGCCAAAATAAGAGGCAAAATCCATAATTTGGGAATTATTTTGCAAAACAACGCTAAACGGAGAAAATTTATCATTTTTAAATTCAATGAACCCGTTTTTATCATGGTAAATCAGGATTTTTCCATCAATTTTTCTGGCTTTGACTATTTGTCCGATATCAGAGAGATTAGAATGGATTTTATTTATTTCACGGCTATCCAAATTTATTTTATAAATATTGTTGTTAATTGAATCAAAAGCCAGGATATCATTATTTAAATAAATTATATTTTTAATATTGATATTATTTGTTTGTTCAGAGCTTAAATCAGCGATTAAAATTGGCTCGTCAATTATTGTAATCTTTCTTAGTTTGGATATAACTAACGCGGCCATATTGCTTAATTCTTCCTGTTTTTCTTTTTGATTTTGGGAATTAACTGGCAAAGAATTTAATAAGTCTTGGGCTTTTTTTATCTTTTCTCTGGCCTTGGTTTCATCGCCAAAGATAAGGTTGGATTCGGCAGTATTTATTTTTTCTTCTATTTGAGCTGCCAGATTTTGGAATTCTTCGGAACTAGCTGTTTCCATTTTTTGATGCTTGAAATAGCTAGTGCTGTATATAAATAAAATAAGCAATAAAATGCCGATAATTAATAGTATTTTGCTTAAATTAGGGATTTTTTTGAAATAATTGCCAAGACAGCCCATTTTAAATCGCAGATATATTTTTATTTTCTGAAATTTTTCCATAAGGGCGATATTGCTGGTAAAATATTTTTTTAGCGCTTTGCTCTTTCTATTGCAGAATAAATTTAATTTTGATAATAGATCGGGTAAAAAATCTTTTTTAACTTCTTTGACTTCTGAAACATCTGTTTCCAAAACATCTTCTTCTTTTTTAATATTTTCAATAACCTCGGGTTTTTCTTCAGTCTCAGTAATTTTTTTATTAATATCAAACTGCTGTTTTCTAAATAAATTTAAAAGATGACTGCTGGCTTTTTTGATTGTTGTTAGGAAAGAAGGCGATAAAAGGCTTTCGGTAGAAGACTCTGTATAATTTAATTCAGTAATAGAAGTTAAAGAAGCTATTTCTTGGCTTTTAAGCGGCTCGTCTTTGGAATTTTTAATTATGATTGCGGCAAAATTACAGCCTTCATGCTGAAGTAATGAATTTTTAAAATATTCAGCTGCTTTATGGACTGGCAGGGAAGTGATTATCTTTTGTATCCTTTCCAATGAAACATAATTTAAGAAGTTATTATTTGAAATAAACAAGTAGTCTGGAGGATTAAGTTCGCCCTGGATTAAATTAACAAAAAGCTTGCCATCATCTTTTTCTTTTGATTTTTGGGGCTGGTTTTCTTCTTGGCTTATTTTTTTTATATCAATTATTTTATAATCCTGCTTGGTTTTATGGATTAAAAAAACGCCGGTATTATTTAAAGAAGAGAGAAAAAGCCGATTATCTTTTAAAAGCCCGATAGCAAAATTAAATTTTTCTTTAATGGTCTGCTCGTTTAAATTGCCTACCATGTAAAATTTTTTTTCCCGAATCATTTTGATAAATTCTTTATTGGCTTCTTCTAGGCTTTTTTCAAAAGCTTTTTCTATCTCTAAATTTTCATTTTCAAATTGGTTATAATAGTTGTTTTCCAGGGAACTTATCAATTGGGCTATAATTTGGGAGTTTTCCCGGCTAGGAGTATTAATTTCTAAAACACCAAAAAGCCTGCCCATTTTATCCTCTAAAGCTTTGTTTGGTTCGCTGATAAAAAGCTTACTGGTGGAAGATGATTTGTTTGAGTAATAATGGATAAAAATTTGTGAAAATTGGCTTGTTATTTTTGCCATTTCTGTAAGAATAATTGACTTATTTTTGCTATATGTATTATACTAAATATAGATAAATTTTAAAAGAGGGCAGCCTAAATTCGTCAATTAAGCCAATTAATATTAAATCCCCAAAAATATGCTTGAACAATTATTTGGTTCACAAACCAGAGTAAAGCTTTTGCATATTTTTTTAATTAACTCTGATGAGCGCTATTTTGTCAGGGAATTGACTAGAGATTTGGAATCGCAGATAAACGCGGTGCGGAGAGAATTGCAAAATCTTGAGGAAATAGGCGTTATTAAAGAAGTAGAGGGGAAGGAAGGCAATCCTAAGCAAAATCGCAAATTTTATCAGGCCGATACCAAATTTGTCCTTTATTCTGAATTGAAATCTATCCTGCAAAAATCACAATTTTTATTGGAGAAAAAGTTTGCCAAAGCCTTGCAAAAAATAGGCAGGGTTTATTATTTGGCTTTAACAGGCTTTTTTGTCGGCAATAAAAGCCTGCCGATTGATATGCTGATAGTGGGTAAATTAAATAAGAAAAAATTTGAAAAATTGCTAAAAGGTTTTGAAAAAAATTTCCGGCGGGAAATAAATTATACCCTTTTGGACAAAGAGGAGTTTGATTACCGCCGCAGCGTGGCTGACAGGTTTTTATATTCTATTTTGGATTCTGAAAAAATCGTAATGATAGACGAGATAATGAATACTTTCGGTCAGGTTACTGACAAAGAAGAAAAGAATAATTAGTTTTATGGTTTTATTTATTAACGCATCTAAAGATAAACAATTAGATGTTTTTTTAATTAATAAAAGAAAAGTGACGGATAAGGTCGGTTTCCGGGGCGATTTTAAAGTTTCAGAAAAGCTTTTGGGCGTGATTTCTCAGCTTCTTAATAAAAATAAATTTAAATTTAAAGATTTAAAAGGCATAATAACCATATCCGGTCCAGGCCCTTTTACTTCTATCAGGATAAGCGCGGCAACAGCTAATGCTTTGGCTTATGCTTTGAAAATTCCTGTTATTGGTTTAAAAAATAAAAAATTAAAGTTAAATGATAATCAATTAGTTGAAATTGGCTGGCAAAAGTTAAAGCGGGCTAAAATAGGGGAATATATTAGCCCTTTTTATGATCAGAAGCCAAATATAACCATGGCAAAGAAATAAGATTAAGATGTTATTCTTTACCCGAAGAAGCGATTCATGAATCGCTTCTTCGGGTTTGTGGGCGGGATTATTTGTGTAATGGCTAAAATACAAATTGCCAGGCGAAAATAACCTATCTTTTTAATTTATTGACAGCTTTAGCTCGCATAGACGAAGCTTTGCCACTGAGCGCCTCCGTAAGTCAATAGAGTGGGTGTTTGCCAAAGGAAATCATGTTTTTATTACCCACAGTATTCTTGTTAAAAAAATTGAAAACTAGCTAAAAAGTCGCCCCAAAATTCGGTTGTGAAATTGATTGGCATTATTTTGGTGGCAGGGCTGTTATAAAAGTTTTGGGCAATGCCAAAAAGATAAATAGGGTTATAAAAAGCATAATAGTAGCCTCGGAGCCGGGTCATTTTACTTCATTAAGAATAGCAGTAGCAATTGCCAATACCCTGGCTTATTCTCTGCAAATTCCAGTTGTTGGGGTGGAAAACCGGCAACACTTGACAGATAATGAAAAATTGGCTAAGCTGGCATTATCCAAATTAAACCCAGCTAAAATTAATAAATACATAAATCCTTTTTATAGCCAAAAACTAAACATAACAATTGCCAAGCAAATAAAGAAAAAAGGAGGAAGGAAAATGGCAGAAGCGGTTATTTTGTGGGAAGGTAAGGAGTTTCCCTGCGAAGAGGCTTTGGAAGCCATCAAGAGAAGTCTGGAATATGAGCTGAATCTATCGCAAGGAAAACAAATCACAAGGGAAGTTGCTATTACTTTTAGTAAATCAACCGGTTTTTATGTTATTTATTATACTGAAGTGACTTGTGCTGACGGGGAGGCTTTAAATAATGGCTTTGTGGCCAAACAAGGTTTTTACCATCCATAAAGAATGCAGATATGTCTGATCAGCGAGCAGGTTTACTGTCTCGGGGTCAAGATTGTCTTTAAAAAGCTTGAGGAACGCTATTGTTCGGGTATGAATGATCAATACTGGGGCAAGGCTTGCCTTGGGCGTGTTTCTCTTGAAAATCAGCTATTAACTACTTTTGTGGAAGCAGTATTATGCGAAAAAGGCCTTGAAGGTATGACTTTTGAAATTGTGGCTTTTGCTTCTAAAATCCGATTGATTGCAATTAATGCTGATTTAATCCTCAGAAAAAGGCATTAAATACAAAGAGAATACAGCCGCCCAACCACTAGGTTGCGGCGGTTTTTTTATTGTAAAAATTTTAGGTGGGGAATCCACAATGTGCAATATTCTAGCGTTTTAGTTATGCACAATATAATAAACAGCTTTAATTTAAAGGAAAATCGACCTGTGTATAAAGTGGTTGACTGGTTTTATTGTGTGGGGTATAATGGATATATAAGATATAATTGTGGATGAAAGTGGGGATAACTAGGCATAATTGTGGATAACTTTTAATTAATAACCAATCACTAATTACCAATATATGTTCATTGGCGAATACCAACATAATTTAGATGAAAAAGGCCGTTTAGCTGTACCGGCTAAATTTCGCGGTAAGTTAATAAAAGGCGCTGTAGTTACCAAAGGCTTAGATAATTGTTTATTTGTATATACGGCTGAAGAGTGGCAGAAACTAGCCACTAAATTAGCAGCTTTGCCTATTAGTAAAGCTAATACAAGGGCTTTTTCCCGTTTAATGCTGGCTGGGGCCATGGATGTGCAATTGGATAAGCAGGGGAGGATTGTCTTGCCTGAATATTTAAGAAAATATGCTGGTTTGAAAAAGAAATCAATTATTGCCGGACTTTATAATCGTTTAGAGGTTTGGGATGAAGATAATTGGAATAAATACAAAAAAGGCACAGAAAAACAAAGCAGTGATATTGCAGAAGCTTTAGAAGGATTGGATGTTTAATTTGAAAATTTAATAAAAGATAGTCTCGCCAAGCGCGAGCATCTTATATATAAAAAAAATTGTTTATCATTTTTTTGAGGTAGCCCAATGTACCTTACAAAATTATATTAAAAATTGATAAGCAAGTAGGGTTTTATCCAGGTGAGAAACGGGAATATGCTTATCCCTGTTTCTCTCCTGTAAAAACTTTAAAATATAAAATTAGAGTTATTTAGGTGAATTCCAAGAAAACAGTCAAGGAGGGCAAGAAAATGTCAGGACAAAGCGGAGATAATTATTATGGAAAAAGGCGTACAAAGGAATTAGTAGTCGGAACTTCATCTTGTCTCGGCGAAGGGCAGTTGATTCGGGCCATTGCTCTAAAAATGGGCAATCGCGGAATCCCCTGCAGAGTGGAAAAACGCGATGGGAAACTTTCCCTTGTAGCAGCCGCCTAAATTAAAAACGGAGTTTTCTGTCAAAAGAAAACTCCAAACCAAAAATAAATATTTATATATTAAATTGTTGCAAATCATGAAATTTAAACATCAGCCAGTCTTAGTTAAAGAGGTTTTGCAATATTTATCCCCCAAAGCTAATGAAAATTTTATTGATTGCACTCTTGGCGCTGGCGGACATGCTAAAGAAATTTTGCGCCTCACAGCCCCGGCAGGAAAATTATTAGGCATTGATTTAGACCCCGAAGCAATTAAATCCGCGAAAGAAAATTTAAAAAATTTTAGAAACAGAATAGTTTTAGTCAATGATAATTATAAAAATTTAAAGGAAATTATATATGATACAGGATTTAATAAAATTAACGGTATATTACTCGACCTTGGCATATCCTCTTA
>Ga0114946_10003365_pt1 | contig 10806 bp, 12 predicted proteins | sample WalLakDeSediment_FD_88676 | JGI IMG/M metagenome (GOLD analysis project Ga0114946, IMG submission 88676) | Lake sediment microbial communities from Walker lake, Nevada to study Microbial Dark Matter (Phase II) - Walker Lake 11/02/13 Deep Sediment | ecosystem: Environmental > Aquatic >...
TGCGGCTGCTCTTCGTCCCGGTGCGGGGGCGCTTCGTGACCACCTTCGGGAGCTGGCGCTTCTGAGCGCCATGCGTCGAGAGGGGCGTCGCCATGCCCACGGTGCGCCGGTCGGCGACGCGCACCGGCCGCGTGGGCGAGGATGGGGGCGAGGAGCGTGACCATGACCGAACCCACCGCCCACGCCAGCGGCACCTTCGCCATCGGCGGCGACCTGACCGTCCACCGCCTCGGCTTCGGCGCCATGCGCATCACCGGCCCGGGGATCTGGGGCGACCCGAGCGACGGCGACGAGGCACGCCGCGTCCTCGCGCGCCTGCCCGAACTCGGCGTCGACCTCGTCGACACGGCCGACAGCTACGGCCCCTACGTCAGCGAGGACATGCTGCGCGAGGTGCTTAACCCGTACACGGGCATGCTGGTCGCCACCAAGGGCGGCCTGACGCGCCACGGCCCCGACGTGTGGCAGCCCGTGGGGCGCCCCGAGTACCTGCGGCAGTGCGTGCTGATGAGCCTGCGCCGGCTCGGGGTCGAGCGCATCGACCTCTGGCAGCTGCACCGCATCGACCCCGCGGTGCCGCGCGACGAGCAGTTCGGGGTGATCAAGGAGATGCGCGACGAGGGCCTCATCCGCCACGTCGGCCTCAGCCAGGTGAGCGTGGAGGAGATCGAGGCCGCGCGGGCGGTCGTGCCGGTCGCCACGGTCCAGAACCTCTACCACCTGGCACGGCGCGACAGCGAGGAGGCGCTCGCCTACTGCGAGGCGCACGACATCGGCTTCATCCCGTGGTTCCCGCTGGCGGCCGGGGCCCTCGCGCGGCCGGGTGGGCTGCTCGACGAGGTCGCCGGCCGGCTCGGCGCCAGCCACGGGCAGGTGGCCCTCGCGTGGCTGCTGCGCAAGAGTCCGGTGATGCTGCCGATCCCCGGGACGGGCAAGGTGGCGCACCTCGAGGAGAACGTCGCGGCGGCGCGGTTGCAGCTCACGGAAGAGGACTTCGCCGCGCTCGACGCGGCAGGCGCCGCGGCCTGGGCCGAGGAGCTCGCGCAGCGCGGTTAGGCGATGGCCCCGGTGGCCGCCGCGCGGGGAGCGATCGGCGTGACGGCGCGTCGGAGCTTCGTGGGTCCTATCGGAATGGAGCGCTAGGGCGGCGCTTCGATGTGGTTCGCGGCCGAAGGCGAATCTTAGGTTTGATAAGGCAGATTATCACACCTTACGGCCCTTCCCGTCGGCCTGGTTCGGTGACCCAGCCGCGCGGCCCGACGCCGCTTCGCCGCCGCCCCCGGATGCAACCCCCATGCAACCTCTCGACCGCTAAACTACGCGCATGCGCATCGGACCCTTGGGCACTTCCGAGATCGGCATCGTCCTCCTCGCGTCCTTCCCCTGGATCGTCGGCCTCGGCCTGACGGTCGTCGGCCTGGTGCTGCTGCACCGCCTCGTGCGCGCGAGCGAGCGGATCGCCGACGCGCAGGAAGCGGAGCGGCGCCGCGGTTGACCCTGCGCCCAGCGCGCTCGCGTAGGGTGGGCCCATGATGCGTCGCACCGTCGCCCGGCGAGGCCCGCCGTGAGTCGCGCCTTCGTCAAAGAGGACGCGCGCAGCGATGCCGAGCTGGTGCCGCCGCGGCCGCCGCTGCCCGAGGGCGCCCCGAACCTCGTCACGCCGCGCGGCTGGCGACTGCTCCTCGAGGAGCGCGACGCCCTGCGGGCCGAGCACGCGCGGACGGGCGCCGCCGGCGCGCCGGTCGACGTCCTCGAGGAGCGGCTCGAGGCCCTGCTGGCCCGCATCGCGAGCGCCCGGGTCACGCCGGCCGACGGCCGCGATGGCGTCGTCCGCTTCGGCGCCACGGTCGACGTCGAGCTGCTGGGCGGGCGCCGGCCCGCCAAGCAGCGGCTGACCCTCGTGGGCGTCGACGAGGCCGACCCGCTGGCGGGGCGCGTCGCCTTCGTCTCCCCCTTCGGCCGCGCGCTGCTGGGCGCGCGCGTCGGCGCGGAGGTGGCGATCGACGCCGCGGGCGGCGAGCGACGCTGGCGCGTCCGGGCGATCGTCGAGGCGGACGAGGACGCCGGGGCGGAAGCTGCGGCCGGGCACTGAACCCGCGCCGCGCCTCAACCCGCCCCCAGCCACGCGCGCGCCTGCTCGGGCGTCACGTTCGACCCGCACAGCACGGTCGCCACCCGCGCGCCCACCCAGTCGCCGGCGCCCGAGAGCAGCGCCGCGACCCCGACGGCGCCCGCGGGCTCGACCACCGCGCCCGCATGGCGGTGCAGCAGGCCCATGGCGCGCACGATGTCGTCGTCGTCCACCAGCCGTGTCTCGTCCACCAGGCCGGCCAGGTCCGCCACCGCCTCGGGTACCGGCACCCGCACGGCGATCCCGTCCGCGATCGTGTCGACCCGCTCGCCCGCGAGCGGGCGCCCCGCGGCGATCGACCGCGCCATCGCCGGCGCGCCCCGCGCTGCCACCGCCACGACCCGCGCGCTCGGTAGCCGCTCCCGCAGCACCGTCGCCACCCCCGCCAGCAGCGCGCCGTTGCCCAAGGGCACGAACACGGCGTCGAGCTGCGGCTCGGCGGCCACCATCTCCAGCGCGATCGTGCCCGCCCCCTCGCTGATGGCGGGCTCGCGGCCGTCCTCGACGAAGCGTCCGCCGTTGGCGGCCGCGAAGGCGCGGGCGGCCTCCTTGGCCGCGTCGAAGTCGCTCCCGGCCAGCCGCACGTCGGCGCCGAGGGCACGCATGCGCTCGACCTTGAGGGCGTTCGCGGGCTCGGCGGCGAACACCGTCAGCGGCAGCGCCCGCGACCGGCAGGCGTAGGCCATCGCCTGGCCGAAGTTCCCGGCGCTGGCGCACACGAGCGGCCCGTCGCTGGCGTCGCGCGCGAGGTACAGCTCGGCGCCCCGGCCCTTGAACGAGCGGATGGGGTTCATCGTCTCCACCTTCAGGAACATGCGCACGCCCAGCTCGTCGCCGAGCGCCTCGCACTCGAACTGCGGCGAGGCGAGGAACACCGGATCGATCAGGCGGGGGGCCGCCTCGATCCGCTCCAGGAGGATGCGACGCGCCTTCGTCATCGGGTCTCAGCCTTGCACGCCGGTGCGACTTGGTAGCCTGGGTCCCGTCCCGGGCGGAGGCCCGCTCCCCCGGTGGAGGTTGCCATGCCCCTGTCGGAGGTCGAGCTGCGCGTGCTGGGCGCGCTCGTCGAGAAGGAACGCACCACGCCCGAGGCCTACCCGCTCTCCACCCAGGCGCTCGTCACCGCCTGCAACCAGCGGACCAGTCGCGAGCCGGTGACCGACCACCACCTGCAGGACGTGCGCGATGCCGTGAACCGGCTGCGCGACCGCGGCCTCGCTGCCACGGTGCAGGACGTGGGCGACCGGGTCCCCAAGCACCGCCACCTGCTGGCGCGCGCGTGGACGCGCGACGAGACCGAGCTGGCGCTGCTGGCGGTGTTGATGCTGCGCGGCGAGCAGACGGCGGCCGAGCTGCGGGCGCGGAGCGAGCGCTACGGGGGGATCCCCGACCTCGCCGGTGTCGAGGCGGCGCTCGCCGCGATGGCGCGGCGCGACCCCGCGATGGTGCGCAACGTCGGCCGCGCGCCCGGCCAGGCGCAGGACCGCTGGGCACACACGCTGGGCGGCGACGAGGCGCGGCTGCAGCCGCGGGTGCGGACGGCGCCCCGCGCGCCCGACGCCAGCGGCTCGGCCGGCACCGACGCCGGCGCGACGGCCGCCAGCGCCGGCGATCTCGCGGCGCGCCTCACGGCGCTCGAGGCCCGGGTGGCCGAGCTCGAGGCGCGGCTGTCGGCCGCGGACTGACGCCCGGCAGCGGCCGCGGCCAGCCGGGGTCGCGCCCCCCGACCGCAACTGATAGCCTGATCGCATGAGAACCGTGCGCTCGCTCGTGCTGGCCGCGATCCTCGCGCTGAGCGGCGCGGGAACCGCCCAGACGCTCGTCGAGGTGACGACCGTCACCGCGATCGCGTCTCAGCTCTTCCCCGCCATGTCGTTCCCCCCCAGCACCCTGCGCGCCATGGGCAGCGGCACCGAGGCGGTCATCGCGCGGGTGCCCGACGCCGCCACCTGGACCGGGTGGGAGGTCTACACCGCCACCGGCTTCGCGGCCTCGCTCGAGCCCGCCTTCGTGTACGACATCGAGCGCGGGCTGCTGGTCGACGGCTTCTTCCGCGAGTCGACCACGACACGCGATGTCGGTGCGGAGCGCCACACGCGTGTCGTGTTCAGCGACGGCTCGCAGCAGGCCCTCCTCTACCTCATCCGCAGCGGCCGCGAGCTGGTGTGGCTCGTCGCCCGCAACCGCTGACCGCACCCGAGGGAGCGCCGTGAACCCCACCGAACTGCCCGCCTGGGCCGCCCTGCGCGACCACCACCGTGAGGTCGCCCCGCTGCACCTGCGCGACCTCTTCGCCGCCGACCCGGGCCGCTTCGATCGCCTCCACGCGCTCGCCGGGGACGTCCTCTTCGACTACTCGAAGCACCGCGTCACGGACGAGACCATCGGCCTGCTGGTGGAACTCGCGCGCCAGGCCGAGGTGCCGGCCCAGGTCGAGCGGATGTTCGCCGGCGAGAGGATCAACCGCACCGAGGACCGCGCCGTCTTGCACACCGCGCTGCGCCACCAGGGCGACGAGCCCGTGCGCGTCGACGGCCACGACGTCATGCCCGACGTCCGCGCGGTGCTCGCGCGCATGCGCGCGTTCGCCGACCGGGTACGCGACGGCGAGCATCGCGGCGCCACCGGCCGCGAGATCACCGACGTCGTCAACATCGGGATCGGCGGCAGCGACCTCGGCCCCAAGATGGTGACGACGGCGCTGGCCCCTTACGGTCACGAGCGCCTGCGGATGCACTTCGTCTCCAACGTCGACCCGAGCGACCTCGCGCGCACGCTCGCGCCGCTCGACCCGGCGACCACGCTCTTCCTCGTCGCCTCCAAGACCTTCACGACCCAGGAGACGATGGCCAACGCCCAGCAGGCCCGCGCCTGGCTGCTGCGGGCTCTGGGCGACGAGGCGACCCTGGCGCAGACGCCCGTCGTGCGCTCACCGGTGCGGCAGCACTTCGCCGCCCTCTCGACCAACCTCGAGGCGGTCGAGGCCTTCGGCATCGACGGCGAGCGGATGTTCCCCTTCTGGGACTGGGTCGGCGGGCGCTACTCGCTGTGGAGCGCGATCGGGCTGCCGATCATGCTGTCGATCGGGCCGGAATGCTTCGACGAACTGCTGCTGGGGGCCTACGAAGTCGACGTGCACCTGCGCACCACGCCGCTGGAGCGCAACGTACCGGTGCTGATGGCGCTGCTGGGGATCTGGTACCACGACTTCTTCGGCGTCGAGACGCACGCCATCCTCCCCTACGACCAGCTGCTGCTCCACTTCGCCAGCTACTTCCAGCAGGGCGACATGGAGAGCAACGGCAAGTCGGTGACGCAGGATGGCCGGCCCGTCGCGGCCGGCACCGGTCCGATCGTCTGGGGCCAGCCCGGCACCAACGGCCAGCACGCCTTCTACCAGCTGCTTCACCAGGGCACCCGGCTGGTGCCCTGCGACTTCCTGGCCGCCGCCCGCTCGCACCACCCGCTCGGCGAGCAGCACGAGATCCTGCTGAGCAACTTCTTCGCCCAGACGGAGGCGCTCATGCGCGGCCGCACCGCCGACGAGGTGCGCGCCGAGCTCGCTGCCGCGGGCGTCAGCGGCGAGCGGTTGGAGCTGCTGACGGCCGCGCGCACCTTCCCCGGCAACCGACCGACGAGCAGCTTCCTCTATCCGCAGCTGACCCCCGCGGTCCTTGGCTCGCTCATCGCGCTGTACGAGCACAAAATCTTCGTCCAGGGCGTGATCTGGAACGTCAACTCCTTCGACCAGTGGGGCGTGGAGCTCGGCAAGGTGCTGGCAAAGGCCATCCTGCCGGAACTCGCCGGCGACGCGCCCGCGAGCGGCCACGACGCCTCCACGAACGGCCTGATCGACGCCTACAAGCGGATGCGCTAGCGCTGCAGCGGCGCCCTCAGCCGGACCAGCGGGCCCGCTGGCGCACCAGCACCGCGCCGGAGAGCGCCGCGGCGGGCCACAGGAACGCGAAGCTGGCGAGCAGCGCCGGCACCAGGCCCAGCCACGCCTGCACGGCGCCGAAGCCGATGTAGGCGACGCCCGCGATGCCCCAGGTGAAGCCCATGAGCATGCCCGAAGCGGTGCCGACCGCGTGCGGGGCGAGGTCCTGGGCACTGACGACCAGCAGCGGCACGGAGGCGTTGGTCAGCATCGCGCCGGCGGCGATCGCCGCGAAGTAGCCGAGCGATCCGGGCGCCAGCGTCAGGACGAGCGCCAGCACCGGGGCCGCCAGCACCATCGAGCCGACCACGAGGCGGACACGCCCGATCCGCTGCTCCAGCAGCCCGCTGAGCATGCCCGCGGCCGCCGAGGCGATCCCATAGGTGGCGAGGGTCGCGCCGATGACCGCGGCGTCCGGCGCGAAGCCCCGCACGTGGACGAGGTAGAGCGGCATCGCGCTGCCGAAGCTCACGAAGGCTGTCGCACGCATGATCCCGGCGAGCGACAGCAGGCCGACGGGCCCGAGGAAGAGCGCCAGGTCGAAGACCTTGGGCCGCTGCGCACCGGTCGCCCGCGTCGACGGCGGCGAGTACAGGAACAGCGCGGCGGCGAGCGCGACCCCGACGAGCGCCAACCAGGGCACGTACTGCGGGCCGTAACTGCGCAGGATGAAAAGCACGACGACCGGCATGACCGCCGAGCCGAAGGCCCCGCCGGCGGCGAACACGCCGATCGCCAGGCTCTTGCGCGGCCCGGTGTCGCGCATCATCGCCACGGCACCCGGGTGGAAGGTCGCCGAGCCGAGGCCCCCGATCGCCAGCATGGCGACGAGCGCCCAGACGGTGGGCGCGACCGCGATGAAGCTCATCAGGACGGAGCTGAGCAGCAGGCCGAGCGCGGCGGCCCGGCGTCGCCCCCAACGGTCGGTGAGGGCGCCCATGAACGCCTGCAGCACGTTGGCCGACAGCGAGATCACGGCCACCAGGCTGGCGAGCGCGACCTCGCCCAGACCGAATCGCTGCTGCAGCGTGGGCAGATAGACGGGCAGGATGTTGGAGAAGGCGTCGTTCGCCATGTGCGCGCCGGTGATCAGCGCCGCGAGCGGGACGCCGACGAGCGCGGCTCGGGGGCGGAGGGCGACGGCCATGCCGTCGAGGCTACACCCGCACGCCCCCCGCCAACGTGCCGCCCGGGCGCCGCTGGGGCGCCCGGGCGGGGCACGACGGCCTCAAGCTGGGCGGCTCAGCGGTTCGCGTCGCGCAGCACGACGAACTCGACCTGGGTGACGAGCGCGATCACGACCCCGAGGACCAGCACGGGCCACGACCAGGCGGCGAGGACCAGCGTGAGCAGCACGACGAGGTTCAGGGGGAGCCTGACGTGGTCGACGCCGCGGCGGCGCATCACCAGCGAGCGCTCCTGGCCGGCGCGCCACCAACGGCCGAGTGTGGCCCGCCAGGCGCCCTCATGGGGGCGGTCGTTCGTTCGGGGGTTGGGTCCGGTGTCCGTCATCGTGGGTCTCCGATCTGCGGCGTTCAGGCCGGGCCTTCGCCGCTGGATGGGTTGAGGTCGGACGGGGCGGGCGCGGGGGCCTCGGGCGTTGCGACGCGCTCGACGGCAATCGTCAGGTTCGCGACCAGCGCGGCGATCGCGCCAATGGCGGCCCACACGGGGAGCAGGATGGTGCCGATCACGCCGATCGTCAGGGGGATCTCGATGAGGCTGCGCCCCTCCTCGTTCTTGATGGTGATGCGGCGGACGTTGCCCTCGCGCACCAGCTCCTTGACCTTCGACAGGACCGCCTCGCCGGACACGCGGAACTCCTCGCTGAAGGTCCGCTCCTCGCCCTCGCCGTGGCCACTACCTTGCTTCTCGGCTTCGCTCATGGTGAGCTCCTCTCGCTGCCGACCCTGGTGGGTCGTTCGCTGCCATGAGCGTAGGCGGGGCGTGGGTGACGCGTCATCACCCGATGGGGTGACGCCCCTCTCCCCCGTTGGGGTGAGGCGTCAGAGCAGGCCGCGGGCGCGGGCCCGGGCAACGGCCTCCGTGCGCGAGCGGACCTCGAGCTTGTCGTAGAGCCGTCGGAGGTGGGTCTTCACCGTATTCGGGCTCAGGCCCATGTGGCGCGCGATCGCCTTGTTGCTGGCGCCCGTGGACAGCCAGCGCAGCGCCTCGAGTTCGCGCTCGCTGAGGGCCTCCGCGTCGCCGCCGGAGCCCGCCACCGCCCGGTCGACACCTCGGTCCGTCGTGGCCGCCTCCGCGCGGTGGTGGGCGGCGCGCTCCAGCAGCGTGTCGGCCATGCCGGGCCGCAGGTCGTCCAGGCGGCCGCGCAGCAGGTCGCGGAAGAACGCGTGCAGACGGAAGGTGTCCGCGGCGTCGCTGGTGCGCGACAGGAAGAGGTTGGCGCGCTCCAACTCGCTCAGCAACTCGAGGGCGTCGCGGCGCCCCGTGACGGACGCGGCGGTCGCGGCGTCGAACGCATCGAGCACGCTGACCATGAGGAGGAAGTCGTGGGACGCGGGGTCGAGGCGCTGCAGCACCTCCTCGGTCAGGTAGGCGAGGACGTAGCGGTCGCGGCCCGTGAAGCGCTCGACGAAGTCGCGCGCGTGGGCCACATCGCGACCGCGCATGCCGAGCGCAGCCAACTGCAGGCCGGCACCCCAGCCCTCGGTTCGCGCCACGAGGACCGCGAGGGCGTCGGGATCGAGGACGACGCCCATGCGCGCGAGCAGTGCCCGGGCCTCGTCGCGATCGAACCGCAGCGCATCGGCCCGCAGCTCGACGAGCGAGCCCTGGAGACGCCAGCGGGCGAGCGGCAGCGCCGGGTCGACGCGCGTCGCCAGCACCAGCCGCAACGCCGCGGGCGCGTGGTCGACGAGCCAGCGAAGCGCGCCCAGCGTGTCGTCCCGCACCAGCGCGTGAATGTCGTCGAGCACCAGGACGTGGGCCTCATCGGTGACGTCGAGCAGGTTGACCAGGTTCACAAGCGCGCGATCGACCTCCCCGATGGTGTCGATCGCCCGGGCACGCGTGTCCAGGGTGGCCACGGACGATACCAGCAGCCGCACGAGTGCCCGCGGATCGTCGTCGCGCTCGTCGAGCCCGACCCAGGCGACGGGTCGCTCGGAGCGGCTTCTCGCCTGCGCCCAAGCGGCCAGCGCGGTCGTCTTGCCGTAGCCGGCGGGCGCCGACACCAGGGTCACCGTGTGGTTACGCATCGCCTCGTCGAGCAGCGCGTCGAGGCGCGGGCGCGCGACCGCGTCGCCATGGGGCCGTGGGGGGCGGAGCTTGGTGACCGCGGGCGAGACGCCCGGCGCGGCGGGAACGGGTGTGTCCATGGACACCTGCGAGCTTAGCGTGGCCGCGGGCCCGCGCCATCCGGAGACCGGCGCCGCCGTACCGTCGGCGGCGACACCATCACGACGCCCCTGCCGGGCGTACACCTGGGGCATGCGACGCCTCCTCGCGCTGGTGCTGCTGTCCCTGGCGGCCTGGGGCGGCGCCCACGTCCCGTTCTTCCCCGACGACGCCGGGCCCTTCGCGGTCGACGCCCCAACGGTCTCCAAGGCCTACTACCTGCGGGCCGCTCCCGGCATGGTGCACGCGTTCGTCGTGCCCCCCGTGGCACGCTCGATCCCGCTGCAGCTGTTGGTGATCGACGACGACCTCGGCGCCTCGCTCGCCCATCGCGTCACGCTCGACTGTGGCGACGGCGGGCGCGAGCTGCGCGCGGTGGACGTCGCCTTCTTCGAGCGCTTCTCGGGGATCGCCCACCGCATCCGGGTGGCAGACGCGATGGGCCCGACCGCGACGGCGTGCACGATCGAGGTCACCCAAGTCGCCGGGCCGCCCGGCCCGTACACCCTGTCGATCGGCGACGAGGAGCGCTTCTCGCTGCGCGACATCGCCGGGCTGCTGACGCTCGGCCGGCAGCTCGAGCAGTGGAGGGGCGGGGAGTGACAGTGATGATGTGCGTGGTGTTCCTTCGGGCGGGGGTGAGCCGCCGCACGCGACGGCCGCTCCGGTGTCAGGCTCCCGCGTGGCCAAAGGCGGCGGCGTAGATCGCCTCGATGCGCGCGACCTCGTCGTCACCGAGCGCGGCGAACTCCTTCGTGCGCGCACGGCGCGACAGGCGACCATGGTGCTGCCGCAGGAAGCGGTAGAGAAGCTCCATGGTGCGCTCGGGCATGTCGACGAGCTCGTCGACGGACCTCCGGAAGGCGTCGTAGTTGCGCAGGAAGGCCGTCTCGGAGGGGAGGTCCTCCTCGACCGTCTGGCGCACGCAGGCGTACAGGAACTCCGCATGCGGCGTCGCGTCGAAGAAGCGGTAGAAGTCGCCCGTGTCGTTCACGACCTCGACGTTGAACGCCGGCGTCGGCCGCCACTCGATGATCGGCAGGAGGCGTGCGGCGTAGCTGTCGAGCGCAGCTCGGTACGCGTCGATCCGCTGCAAGATCGCGGCCGAGACGGGGAACACGATGCCTGCGGGCGTGAAACCGTGGCGCGCGAGGACGTGGTGGATGAGGTAGCGGTGGATGCGCCCGTTGCCGTCCTCGAACGGGTGGATGTAGACGAAGCCGAAGGCGATCGCGGCGGCGGCGATGACGGGATCGAGGGCGCGGGCGCGCCCGCGCTCGCACGCGATCACGCCCTGGACGAGGCCGGGAACGTCCTCCGGTCGCGCGCTGACGTGTTCCGGGAGCGGCATGCGGGTACGCCGGTCGTGCTCGCCGACGAA
>Ga0114946_10003367_pt1 | contig 10803 bp, 11 predicted proteins | sample WalLakDeSediment_FD_88676 | JGI IMG/M metagenome (GOLD analysis project Ga0114946, IMG submission 88676) | Lake sediment microbial communities from Walker lake, Nevada to study Microbial Dark Matter (Phase II) - Walker Lake 11/02/13 Deep Sediment | ecosystem: Environmental > Aquatic >...
CGATGATCCGCAACATCGACCCCGATGCCTTCGTGGTGGTCACCGATACCATGGAGGTCATGAACTACCGCATCGGTAACCAGCCTCACTGGTAAAACGGGCAGCAGCAAAGCATCTTGGGGCGATCAGCCCGGCTTGCCTAGACGGGCTCAGCGGCACCGGTCCGCTTGGCCCAATCTGCGGCACTGCTGCCCGTTTTCCTGTTGGTGCCGGTTTTTGGGGGGAGACTGCTGGGTGCTCACCCTGCCCGGTTTGGCTTGGGACAGGGTGAGCACCAGAGATGGCTGTTTCGCCGCCTGCGGCGGTTAGTCGCTGGCGGTGAGTTTTTGTTGGACTTCGTGGGGGACCGGGGCGTATTCGCGGAAGTGGCAGCGGAAGCTGGCCCGGCCCTGGGTCAGGGACTTAAGGGTGGTGGAGTAACGGTGCTGCTCGGCCAGCGGCGTTACCGCCCGGATCAGCTGGTAGCGGCCTTGGGACTCCATGCCCTGGATCATCGAGCGGCGGCTCTGGAGGTCGCTCATCACGTCGCCCATCAACTCTTCGGGCACCATGATTTCCATGTCGTAAAGCGGCTCGAGAATCTGGGGGTTGGCGTTGCGGAAGGCCTCCTTGAAGGCCTGGGAACCGGCGATCTTGAATGAAATGTCGTTGGAGTCCACCGCGTGCATCTTGCCGTCGAAGACCAGCACCCGGACATCGCGGACATAGGAGCCGGTCATCGGTCCTTCCTGCATTTTTTCCATGACCCCCTTAAGGATCGAAGGCAGATACTTGGCGTCGATGACCCCGCCGACGATGCAGTTGTAAAAGACCAGCTTGCCCCCCCAGGGCAGCGCGATTTCGTCCTTGCCCCGCACGGTGAGATCGCTGGGATCGGGCATTCCCTCCTCGTAGGGCTCGACTCGCAGGTGGACCTCGGCGAACTGGCCCGCTCCGCCGGACTGCTTTTTGTGGCGGTACATGGCGGTGGCCCCCTTTCTGATCGTCTCCCGGTAGGGAATCCGGGGTTCGACAAAATCGACCTTGATCCCGTAGGACTTTTCCAGCCGCCAGCGGACCAGGTTGAGATGCAGTTCGCCCTGGCCCCAGAGGATCAGCTGTTTGAGTTCCGGTGAAAGTTCAGCCCGGATGGTCGGATCCTCGGCCTGGATCTCCCGCAGGGCCTCGCCCAGCTTTTCGTCATCCTTCTTGTCGGTGGTAACCACCGCGGTCCGGATCCGGGGCTCGGGAAAATCGATGGGCTTGAGGGCCACGGGAAAATCCTTGCCGTGCAGGGTGTGGTTGGTTTTGGTGCCCTTCATCTTCAAGGTGGCCCCCAAGTCACCGGCCACCAGCTTGGTTACCGGCTGGCGGTTCTTGCCGGCCATGATGAAGAGCTGATTGAGCCGCTCGGTTTCCCCGGTGGCGCTGTTGACCAGGTCCACTCCCTCGCTGACAACTCCCGAGCAAACCTTGAAAAAGGTGATTTTGCCCAAAAACTGCTCCACCAGGGTGCGGAAGACGAAAAGGACCGGGGGACCGGCCGGGTCGCAGGGCAGTTCGTTGCCTTCGGTCGTTTTTTCCGGGGGCATTTCGGTGGCCGAAGGGGCGACGTTGTCGATGAAGCCCATCATCCGGCCGCTGCCCATGTTGCGCTTGGCCGACAGGCAGAAAATCGGATAGACTTCCCGGTTGAGCATCCCGATCTTGAGGCCCTTGCGCATCTCGTCCTCGTCCAGGCTGCCCTTTTCAAAGTAAAGCTCCATAAGCTCTTCGTCGTTTTCCGCCGCCTTTTCCACCAGTTGGTTGTGCAGCTCGGCGGCCCGCTCCTTCTCGCCGGCCGGAATTTCCAGCTTTTCCGGCTTGCCGCCTTCGGGGGGGAACTTGTACATCGTCATTTTCAGCAGATCGATGATGCAGTCGAAGTTTTCCCCCTCGATCAAGGGATACTGCATGACGATGGCCCCCGGGCCGAAGCTCTCCTGAATCGATGCCACCGCGTTGAAATAATCGGATTTGGGATGATCCACCTGGTTGACGGCGAAGATCGCCGGAGTCGCGTAACGCTCGAGGTAGCTCCAGGTCAGCTCGGTCCCCACTTCAACCCCGTACTGGGCGTTGACCAGCATGACCGCGGTATCCGCAACCCGCAGGGCGGAAACCACTTCGCCGACAAAATCATCGAGGCCCGGAGTGTCGATGATGTTGATCTTGTAATCCCGCCAGTCGGTGTGCAGCAGGGTGGCGTAGACCGAGTTGCCGCGCTCGTGCTCGATTTCGTGGTAGTCGGAGATCGTGTTCTTATCTTCAATCGTGCCGCGGCGGTTGGAAAGTCCGGCCTCGAAAACCATGGTTTCGGCCAGGGTGGTTTTGCCGGACTTGACGCTGCCGAGGAGAACGATGTTTTTGATGTACTTGTCATCATAAAGCTTCATGGAGCACCTCTCTGTTGAAGGTTGGCGGACAAAAAGCTTGACGGCGGGATGGACCGGCACAATAGTAAGCGTTCAGCGACCGGCTTACCGGCAAGGACGGCATCCTGAGCCGATTGCACACGAGATCATCGTCCTATACTCTTTACCCCCAAAGATGCGGATCTGGCAAGACGACTTTCCACTTTATGGAGATAACAGCATGACCGGAAAAAATTTTCGCGCCCTGCGAGTGGAAGAAAGCCCCGGCGGCGGTTTCCGGCGCCGGGTGGTCGAGCGCGATCTGGCTGAACTGCCCGACCACGAGGTGCTGATCCGGGTCCAGTACTCATCTCTTAATTACAAGGACGCCCTCTCCGCCGCCGGCAACCGGGGGGTAACCCGGCGTTATCCCCATACCCCAGGCATCGACGCCGCCGGGGTAGTGATGGAAAGCCGCTCGCCCCTGTGCCGGCCGGGAGACGAAGTGGTGGTGTCCGGTTATGACCTCGGCATGAATACCCCCGGCGGCCTGGGGCAGTATATCCGGGTGCCGGCGGCCTGGGTCTTGCCCCGGCCGGCCCAGCTGAGCCTGCGCCAGTGCATGATGTACGGCGCGGCCGGCTTTACCGCCGCTCAATGTCTGGCCCGGCTGGTCGATTTCCCGGTGCGCCCCGAGGACGGCCGGATTTTGGTGACCGGAGCTACCGGCGGAGTGGGCATGGTTGCCCTGGCGATGCTGGCCCGACTCGGTTATCAGGTTCATGCCGTAACCGGCAAGGCGGAGCAGGCGGATTTCCTGCGCAAGTTCGGGGCCGCCAGAGTGCTGAACCGGGCCGAGGCCACCGATGAGAGCGGCCGGATGATGCTGAAGGGCAAGTGGGCCGGGGTGGTGGACACGGTGGGGGGTGCGATTCTGGCCACCGCCATCAAGTCCTGCCGTTACGGCGCCCTGGCTACCTGCTGCGGCAACGCCGCCTCGCCGGATTTGCCTTTGAACGTTTACCCTTTTATTTTGCGGGGAGTTACCCTGGCCGGCATCGACAGCGCCGAATGCCCCCGGGCTCATCGCCTGGCCATTTGGCAACGGCTGGCGGCGGAATGGCAGGTGCCCGATTTAACAGAAATGATTACTGAAATTTCCCTTGACGGGGTGGAAGAGAAAATCGAAGATATTTTGGCGGGTCGTCACCGCGGCCGGATTCTGGTTAATCTGGGCTGATTTGCCGCAAGCCCCCAAACCTCGGCAAAATCTGCGTTAAAACAACAATTTAGCAGAATCCCTCGGTCGCGGAAGCGATTTTCGCCAAAACCGACAAGCTAAGGAGTAGAACCACCGTGCCTCGATCAATAACAACTGTTTTTGTTCTCGCGTTGGTTGGGCTGCTCGTCGGGGGGTGCGGCTCGATGTTGCCGGTGGCCAAAACCCGCAGCGAGTCGCGCTGGGGGAGTTTTGATGAGGCCAAGGCGGTCTTTGACCAGATCATACCCTATCGAACCACCCGTGAAGATTTGCGGCAGCTCCATTTTGATCCGGTTCAGACCCCCAATATCCAGATCCTGACCTACCCCGAGATTATCCAGCTCTTCATGCCCAACTCTTCTTTTGACCTCAGGGAATTGGACCCCGGCCTGCGTCTTTGCGTGGCGGAATCGGCCAAATGCCAGGCCTACCAGCTTAACTTGCACCGGCTTGAATCGGAACGGCATGGCAGTCTCTTTCTCGATCTTTTCCGCTTCAAGCGTCAGACCCACCAGACCGGGTGGCGTTTTACTTCCCTGGTGGTCCTGGTTGAAGACCAGGTGGTCTATAAACTTTGGGGAGGGGTTCCCAAGGTCGATGAACATTTGTACCAAAAAAATCCCCTCGGCCCCCTGCAGGAGCCGGCGGACACCGCCCGGGACGCGGCCCTGTTCGGGGTCCTGTAAGCCCCGGGGTTCCCGGAGGTCGCCGGGTTATTTTAAGCGACCGAAAAAAGGCTTGATTGTTAAATTGCCATTGGCCTCTTGCGCTATTTGTGTTATTGGCATATTATGCTCATAATAGCAACGATTCCTATTTGGTTGCAAAGTCCCTTGGCCGGCGCCAAAAGTTTATTGCCGTTCCCCAGGCGGCCAGGAAATTTATCAGCTAATGGAGGCCCCCCGTGTCCCTAGGTACTACAATTCGTGTAACCAGGCAGCGCCAGGTGTTGTTGGATGAGTTGTGCAAGCTGTACACTCATCCCACCGCCGACGAACTTTACCAGATAGCCCGCAAACGTCTGCCGCGCATCAGTCTGGGCACGGTTTACCGCAACCTGGAGTTGATGGCCGAACACGGCATGATCCAGAAGCTGGAAGTCGGCGGGACCCAGAAGCGCTTTGACGGCAACGCGGCTCCCCACTATCATGTCCGCTGCCTCAAGTGCGGGCGGCTGGATGACCTGAACCTGCCCCTGGATCTGGATCTCGATCGGCAAGCCGGCGAACTCACCGACTTCACCATTTTGCGGCACAGCCTCGAGTTTACCGGAATCTGTCCGGCCTGCTGCTGATTGGTCGGATCATCCTGTTTACCACCGTGGTCGCTACCGGGAGTTAACCATAAGGAGCAGGCCGGCGACGGCTGGCTTCCCCAGCGTTATTTACCGAGCCTTGAGACTAAATCGCCGCCTTCCGGCTACCATGATAAAAAATTTGGCAAACTCAGGAGAATGTGATGAAATCATTGAAAGGCACCCAAACGGAAAAAAATATTCTCACTGCCTTTGCCGGCGAATCTCAGGCCCGCAACCGCTACACCTATTTCTCCGCCCGGGCCAAAAAGGACGGCTATGTGCAGATTTCCGCGATTTTTGAGGAAACCGCCAACCAGGAAAAGGAGCACGCCAAGCGGCTGTTCAAATTACTCGAGGGCGGCGAGGTGGAAATCAGCGCTACATTCCCGGCCGGGGTGATCGGTGACACCCTGGAAAACCTGGCCGAGGCGGCCGGGGGAGAAAATTACGAACATACCATCATGTATCCAGGATTTGCCAAGGTCGCCGACGAAGAGGGTTTTCCCGAGATCGCCGAAATCTTCCGTAAAATAGCGGTGGCCGAGGCCTTTCATGAAAAACGCTACCTCGCCCTGCAGGCCAATATCAAGAGCGACCGGGTTTTCAAGCGCGAGCAGCCTACGGTTTGGCAGTGCCGTAATTGCGGTTATGTTCATGACGGTGATGCGGCCCCGGATTGTTGTCCGGCCTGTGATCATGCCCAGGCCCATTTCGAGCTGCTGAAAGAAAACTGGTAGTCCCGGCGAGGCCGCTGGGCGTTTGTCCATCCCCCCGATTTTGGGGGCGCCGTTATTTTTTCCCAAACCCGCAGCCGTAAACGGTAGCGTGCGCCCCCTGACCGGGGCGGCCGCGGGATCCCGTTGACGACTTGGGCCGGGGGAGCTCGGAACTTAACCGAAAGGAGGTTTTTTGGATGAAGGCGACTGAAATTAAACCGGATATTTTCTGGGTCGGGGCCCTTGACTGGAACAGCCGCGATTTCCATGGGTACTTGATCGAAAAAGGCACCACCTACAACTCCTACCTGATCCGGGACGAAAAGACCGCCCTTTTCGATACCGTCCGGCAGGGTTTTAAAAGCGACTTGCTCCACCATCTGCACCAGCTTATCGAGCCGGAAAAAATCGACTACATCGTGGTCAATCACGTTGAGATGGATCATTCGGGCTGCCTGCCGGAGATGATTGAGCTGATCAAGCCGGATAAAATTTTCTGCTCATCCATGGGCCACAAAGCCCTGCTGGAGCACTTTCATCGGCCCGACTGGCCCTATGAGGTGGTGAAAACCGGGGACACTATTTCCCTGGGCCGCCGGACGGTAAAGTTCATCGAAACCCGGATGCTGCACTGGCCGGACAGCATGTTTTCTTATATTCCCGAGGAAAAACTGCTAATCTCCAGTGATGCCTTCGGCCAGCACTGGGCCACCTCCGAGCGTTTCGATGATGAAGTGGAGACCAGCGAGCTGATGGCTCATGCCGCAAAGTACTACGCCAATATCCTGCTGCTTTTCTCTCCCAACGTGCAGAAACTATTGGCGGAAGTCCAGGCCAGCGGCCTGGAGATCGACATGATCGCCCCGGATCACGGCCTGATCTGGCGGCGGAACCCGGGGGCCATCCTTGAGGCCTACCAGCGTTGGAGCCGCCAGGAACCCAAAGAGAAGGCGCTGATCATTTACGACACCATGTGGCACAGCACCGAAAAGATGGCCAACGCGGTGGCCAGCGGCCTGCTGGAGGAAGGGATCAATTCCGTCAAGCTGCTGCATGCCCGCAAAAACCACCGCAGCGATATCATGACCGAGGTGCTGGACGCCAAGGCCTTGATTCTGGGTTCGCCCACCCTCAACAACAATATCATGCCGGCCATGGCCGATGTGCTGACCTATATGAAGGGGCTGCGCCCGAAAAACAAGGTCGGCGCCGCCTTCGGTTCATACGGCTGGAGCGGCGAGGCGGTCAAGCATTTGAGCGAGCGCCTCGATGCCATGGGTATTCCCCTGGTGGCCGAGGGGGTCCGGATCAAGAATGTCCCCGCCCACGAGACCCTCAAGGATTGCGTGGAACTGGGCCGGGCCGTAGCCCGCGCCATGCGGTAATATTGCCGCGGCACCGCATCTCGGCGTGATCAGGTCCGGCGACATACTGGAGAGTATGGTCGCCGGACCTGTTTGCACCCGCACCAGCCTGGGCCGTGGCCCCATTTTACCTGCCAGACGGCGTTGCCATCTCGTTCTTTGTTCTTGTTCTAATGGTTGACCTGGGGCGGAAAACCGGGATTGCCCGGCCCGGCGTGGCTGCTGGTCGGAATTAAGCGGGGCCGGTTAGTCTGATTTTTTGTTATGGTGGTTCATGGGGTTACGGTCGGTTAAAAATCGGGTGTTGGAGCTGTTGGCCAGAGCTGGATTCTTGCCGGAGGTAAGGTTGGCCGCAGCGCGGGATCTGGCGCCTGAGGAATTGCCCCCGGCGGTGCTGGGGGAGCTTCTGGCCCTGCCCCGTCCCCAGGTTTTGAAGGTGCTTTTTGCCGCCCTCTGTCATCACGATCCCCAGGTGCGCTGGCGAGCGGTGAGCGCCATGGGGCCGGTGGTGGCGGATCTGGCCCGGCAGGACCTCGAGGCGGCCCGGGTGGTAATGCGCCGTTTAATGTGGAGCCTCAATGATGAATCCGGCGGCATCGGCTGGGGGGCCCCCGAGGCCATGGCCGAGTGCCTGGTCCATCATCCCGGTCTGGCTGAGGAATATAGCCACATCCTGGTTTCCTTCATGCGGGAGGATGGATTTTTTCTCGAATACCCGCCCTTGCAGCGGGGGCTGATGTGGGGTCTGGGCCGTTTGGCCGCCACCCGTCCCGGTCTGCTCCGGAAAAAGGGGGCCGACCATTACCTCTTGCCCTACCTGGACTCCTCCGACCCCGAGGTCCGGGGCCTGGCCGCCCGGGCCCTGGGCTTACTTGGAGCCGCAGCCGCTCGTCCATCCCTGGAGAAATTGAGCGGCCAACCGGAGCCGGTTATCTTCTATCAGCACGGCCGGCTGTTGAGGACCACCGTGGGCGAACTCGCCGGCGAGGCCTTGGACCGCTTGCCAGAGAGGAGATATTCTTCGGCCCCGGCCAGCAAGCCTTTTTCATCTCCTTAAATTCCTGTTAAGTTAAGTAAAAACCTGGCACTGCGGCCCGTTTGGCAAAACTCCTTGACAGGCCGCGGGCATCTCCCGTAAAACGTCACGATACTTTTCCGGGTCCGAGCATGCCCGGTTGTTTGACGTTAATTTTTCCCCTTGGCGGTTTATGAATTTTCAAGACATCATCTTTGAACTGGGGCGTTACTGGGCGGAAAAGGGCTGCTCCATTCAGCAGCCCTATGATATGGAGGTGGGGGCCGGCACCTTTCACCCGGCCACCCTTTTGCGGGCCTTGGGGCCGGAACCTTGGAGCACGGCTTATGTCCAGCCTTCCCGCCGGCCCACCGATGGCCGCTACGGGGAAAACCCCAATCGACTGCAGCATTACTACCAGTACCAGGTGATTATCAAGCCGTCGCCGCCCGATATTCAGGAAATGTATATCGAGAGCCTGACCAGCTTCGGCCTCGACCCCCTGGAGCATGATATCCGCTTTGTCGAAGATGACTGGGAATCTCCGACCCTGGGGGCCTCCGGCCTGGGTTGGGAGGTCTGGCTTGATGGCATGGAGATCACCCAGTTTACCTATTTCCAGCAGGCCGGCAGCCTGGACCTGTACCCGGTGACGGTGGAGGTGACCTACGGCCTGGAAAGAATCGCCATGTATCTGCAGGGAGTGGAGAGCGTTTACGATATTTCCTGGAATGGCCGGGTCAGTTACGGTGATATTTTTCTCCAGGCGGAAAAAGAGTTTTCAGCCTTCAACTTCGAGCACGCCAATGTGGAAAAGCTGCTGGAGTTTTTCGCCGCTTACGAAGCCGAGGCCTTCCGCCTGCTTGATCTCGACCTGACTCTACCCGCTTACGATTATTGCCTTAAATGTTCGCACACCTTCAACCTGCTTGACGCCCGCAAGGCGATCAGTGTGGCCGAGCGGACCCGTTATATCGGTCGGATCCGCAATATCGCCCGCCGGGTCGCGGAACAGTACGTGGCTCGGCGGGAGGCGCTGGGCTTTCCCCTCCTGCGGCGCAACTGAGGGGTTGATTTTAGCGGGGCGGGATTGCGGCGTGGGTTCCGGCAGACCAGGCGGGAAGGGCTTTTCCGGACCGGCTGGCGGCGGGATGGCTGACCCAGGCAAAAGGTGGCGGAAGTGCATGGGAATCGAACCCACCCACCAGGCTGTTAACCCGGTGCACCGGATTTGAAGTCCGGGAGGGCCACCAGTGCCCTTTCCACTTCCGTAGCTCCTGCCAACATAGTTGGTTCCAGCCTGAGCGACAACTTTTTTCCGCCCTTGGGGCCGGAAAAGATTGGCAGACCAGCCCAAGAGCATTATATGCCCCTGGCACCCGGCCATGATTATTGCCGTCCGGGCGCAATTTTAAACCCTTATAACATTCCCCGGGGTCACCCCGGCAAAGAACAAGGTATCAAGGAGCACGTCCCACGATGGAATGCCAGCGTTTTCAGAAACTTGTCAAAAACTGGTATCTGCAGGTCCAGGATGAGTCCATGGCCCCGGCCCGGATGGTGGCTTTTATGGAGAAACATCTGGTCGATTGTCCTGTTTGCCGGCTGGATCCCCTTGTGCGGGAAGAGGTGAATCGGATCATCGCCATTGTCCAACCGGCAACCAAAACCCGTAAGCCACCCGAGGCCGAAGCTGAAGAAGAGGAGGACATCCCCGACTTGGGCGAGGGGGATGATGCCGTTGCGGACTCTGACGAAGCCGAAGCTGAAGACGCTGATGAAGAAGGTGAGGAAGTACTGGACGACGATGACGAAGAAGTCTGAAACCAAAGCCCCCGCTTTCTTGGCCAGAAAGCGGGGGTTTTTTATTTAAACCGGACGTTGCCGGACTATGATCTGGTATGCAATCGCTGCAAGTTGTTGTCTATAAGGCTGTTTATGCGTGGTTGTCTCGTTGGTTGTTTTTCGTGTTTCCCCCAAAGTTACCCCCAAGCAACTCCCTCTTGTTGCCGTTGGTGTTCCTATTTTTTTGGATGGGGAAAGTCCATAAAAATACGAAAAAAGAGGTGGCCCCGGTAGCCGCGGTTTTGACGACCGGGACCGTTTGGCTTGGCGCGATATTCCAGTGAGGTGAAACCGTCGGCTCCTCCGGCACCGCAAAAAATTCCATCAAAACCGGGGGAGGGATCGCATTGGCGAAGCGGCCGCACATGTTCTGCCCTTTTCAGCTCGGATGACTCATGAGGATATTTGACGCTAACGGCATATTTAGTCGGCCCTGAAAAACACTTATCATTCTGATTTTGCTTGAAAAATGAGCAAAAATATATCGCTATGAATTGCAAGATACTGCATCACAACCCTTCAATTCCTGGTGATTTACGATGCAACCGAAACCATCGAAAATGAATCCGCAGTTGGATCTGTTCCGCCGTAGCCTTGCCAACATGTTGAGCCACCAGCATGAGCTGTATCGGTTGGCCGAGTTGATCGATTGGGTGGCGTTCGAGCGGGAGTTCGGAGTGCTCTATTCGGAGAAAGGCCGGCCGGGCATTCCGATCCGGTTGCTGGTGGGCTTGACCTACCTGGGGCATGCCTTTGGTCTGTCCGATGAGGAAGTGGTCAAGCGTTGGGTGGAGAACCCCTACTGGCAGTTTTTCTGTGGCGAGAACCACTTCCGCCATGATCTGCCGATCGATCCCTCCTCGCTGAGCCGCTGGCGCAAGCGGATCGGACCGGAGGGTTCGGAGTTGATTTTGAAAATCAGCGTGACCGCCG
>Ga0114946_10003368_pt1 | contig 10801 bp, 6 predicted proteins | sample WalLakDeSediment_FD_88676 | JGI IMG/M metagenome (GOLD analysis project Ga0114946, IMG submission 88676) | Lake sediment microbial communities from Walker lake, Nevada to study Microbial Dark Matter (Phase II) - Walker Lake 11/02/13 Deep Sediment | ecosystem: Environmental > Aquatic > Freshwater...
AACGCTTTTTTCATTGACAATATTCCGGCCCCCGATATCAGCCACTTCACTATTCCCGGTTCCACCGGTGGAGCCATCGGCATGCTCAATATTGCCTTGATCCGCGAGGTGAACTTTTTCGCCGGCGGTTTTCCTTCCCGTTTCGGCGACCGCCTGTCCGCGATCATGGATATCTATCTGCGGGAAGGAAACCGGACACGCACCCAGGCGGAACTGGGACTCGACATGTCCGGCTTCGGCCTGGTAGCTGAAGGGCCAATAGCCGATAAAAAAGGCTCATGGCTTTTATCGGCCCGGCACAGCTATCTCGACCTGCTCAGCAAAGCTTTTGATTTCGACGGTATTATTCCCCGATATGCCAACTATCAGGGCAAGATGGTGTTCGACATATCCCCCTACAGCCAAGTTTCCCTGCTGGGCATGGCCGGAAACGACCGGGTCAGTTACGACCGGGAAAAAGCGGACAAAGCAGATCTGGATAACCATGGCAGCTATGACGGCCTGTTGTACTGCGGCGGATTGAACTGGCGCCAGATCTGGCGCAATGGAGCATATTCAAACACTTCACTGTCCTTCTCCAGCAAGAGAACCACGTTGGAAAACGCTGGCTATGATAAAGATGAAGCTGTTTTCAGCCGGAACAGCGAGCGACAGGTGAATCTGCGCAACCACACCAATATTCGTTTCGGCTCCAGCGTGCAGATGCAATTTGGATTCGACCTGCAATACGCGCTCAACACTCTCAACACAGCCATTCCGGACTATTACGACAATTGGGGCAACCATTGGCCTGAAGTTTTTTTTCAAAGCCGCATTTCAGCCGGCAAAGCCGGGCTGTACAGCGACACGTCTGTCACGCCGTTGCCGCGCCTGACCATAACCCTCGGCGGACGGCTCGATTACTTTTCAGTTTCTTCAGATCTCGGTTTCTCACCCCGCACCGGAGTGTCATTCCAGGCAGGATCGAACACCACCCTGAATGCTTCCCTGGGCCTCTACCGACAGACTCTGCCCTTGCTGATCATCAACTTGAATAAAAGTCACAAATTGCCATCTCCAAGCGCCTTGCACTACCTTATCGGCCTGACGCAAATGATCGATGCAAGCGTGCGGCTCACTGTTGAGGCCTATTACAAGGATTACCATCGCCTGCCGCTTGACGTTGACAAACCCGGCGCATTTTTCATCGATGAGGTCATGTACGGGGGAGGGTTATTCCCCCGTTCGGGATTAGCCCCCGAAGGAAAAGCCCGGTCTTACGGATTGGAAATATCTCTGCAGAAAAAACCGGCGGGTCGCTTGTTTGGCATGATCTGCGCTTCTTTTTTCCGTTCGCAATACCGCGATTTCGATGGCAGGTGGCGCAACCGCATGTTTGACAATCGATTCATATTCGCCCTTGAGGGCGGTTACCGGATCAGCAGGGGCTGGGAATTGAACACCCGCTGGAATTACGCTGGCGGGACCCCGTTCACACCTTTCGACCTGGAAGCTTCACGGGCGCTGAACAGCGAAGTGCTCAACACTTCGCAGATCAATGCCTGGCGCAACCCGGCCATTCACAGCCTCAACCTGCGCTTAGATCGCCGCTTTTATTTCAAATCAGCCAACCTGATCATCTTCCTGGATGCCTGGAATGTCTACAGCCGAAAAAACGTGGCTTTTCGTTATTGGAACACCAGGGAAAACGAGCCGAAGATCGAATACCAGTGGGGATTCATTCCCATCCTGGGAGTGGAGTTCTCGTTTTAATGAAAAAAACTGCTTGCTTCAGGCTGAATTATGAACTATAATGATGTACTTCCTGCAGTTTCACAAACAAATCAGATCAATCATGTTCTCAGTCAGGTTCATGTTCAGATTTATGGGGTTATTGTAATGAAAGACGAGCAGATCAAGGAATACTACACACGCTACGGACCGATGGTGTTGCGCCGTTGCCGCATGCTGCTGCGAGACGAAGAAGCAGCAGTCGACGCCATGCAGGATGTTTTTGTCAAGCTTCTGAAAAATCGCCGCAACCTGCATCATGAATATCCTTCCAGCCTGCTGTTTCGCATTGCCACCAATGTCTGCCTGAACCTGCTGCGCAGCCGTAAAAATCAGAACCGGGTTGAAGGCGACAATCTTTTACACGGCATTGCCTGCTACGACGAAAAAGAAAAGAAAATGGTCATAACCGACCTGCTCGACAGGTTTTTCAAAAGCAGCAAGGTTTCGACCCGGGAAATTGCCGTAATGCATTTTGTATACGGTTATACCCTTAATGAAGTGGCTGAAGAATTCGGGCTCTCTCTGTCCGGTATCCGAAAACGCATTGCCAGGTTAAGACAGCAGGTACCGGAACACTTTCCCGAGGAGGTGAATCATGGGTTCTGAACCAACTCGTGAATGGCTTTTGGAACGTTATTTGTTGGAAGAATTGCCCGCCGCGGCCAGGCGCAAACTGGATTGCCAGCCTGGATGCGAAAAGGCCCTGGAGGCGGAACTCGAAGCACTAAGCCTTTCCAACCGGGAAATTCTGCGCGACTACCCGGCACAAGAAATCGTTCCCAAAATCAAAGAGCGACTGGCTGAAGAACAGAGAGCATCCCGTTCAGCCGACAATATCCGGAAAAAAACACTTTTTCGTTTAGTCTATTTGCCGGCAGCCGCCTCGCTGCTCGTACTGACCGGCCTTTTCTGGCTGAATTTGCAGAAATCGGACAAGGCGATGCTTTCCCAAGACCGGGAAATCATGGAAACGCGGATCAAGGGAGATAACTCGGTTGATCTCAAAGCTCCCTCGTTGCACGTTTACCGCAAGAGTACAAGAGGTGTGGAAGAATTGGCCGACGGCTCCAGGGCAAGTGAAAAGGATATAATACAACTGGCCTGCTCTCCCGCTGACAACAACTACGGCGTAATCGTATCTCTCGACGGTCAGGGCTCGGTAACGCTTCATTTTCCGGCCACTACCCAGTCCTCCACCATGCTGCCTTCAAAAGAGTTCAACCTGCTGGAGAACGCCTTTGAACTGGATGACGCTCCTGAGTTCGAACGCTTCATCCTGCTGCTCAGTGACCGGGAGATCCCGGTGGTCCAGGTATTGGCCAAGGCCCGCGAATTGGCCGCCGACCCATCGCTGGCCCGGCAGGCAAAAATTGACCTGCCCTACCGCCAGTTATCAAAGCTCATATTAAAAAGTGATTAAAGATGAAACGAATGCCGGTTTTACTTTTCATGCTGATTGTTTTTTTGGGAGATGCCGCTATCTGTCCCGCCCGACAATCGCCCTCGCCCGTAAGAAGATTTGTGATGGCGATCGGCGCCAACCACGGCGGGCCCGAGAGGATGGAACTGCGCTACGCTGTTTCGGATGCCCGGGCTTTTTCCGAGGTACTGCTGGAAATGGGCGGAGTACTGCCTGAGGACCTGATAATCCTGGCTGAACCTGATCGCCGTGCCCTGTTTGCCGAATTCGGAAGTTTGCAGAAAATGGTCACCCTGGCCCGCGATGATCGCGATAAAGTGGAAGTGATAATCTATTACTCAGGCCATTCGGACCAAAACCACCTGCTTTTCAAAAAAGACAGTTTTTCCTACCGGGAATTACGTCAGCAAATAGACCGGCTGGCCGCGGACGTAATGATAGCCATTCTCGATTCCTGCGCTTCAGGCGCAATCACCCGCATCAGGGGAGGCGTCAAACGTCCTCCTTTTCTTTTCGACAGCGCTTTTGACATGAAAGGGCGCGCCTTCATCACCTCCAGTTCCGCCGATGAAGTAGCCCAGGAATCCGATCAGATAAAAGCCTCATTTTTCACCCACAACCTGGTGTCGGGCTTACGCGGTGCCGCCGACCTCAATCAGGACGGCAAGATTACCCTGAACGAAGCATATCAATACGCTTTTCACGAGACGCTTCATCAGACAAGAGAAACCCTGCGCGGCCCCCAGCATCCAAATTACAACATAGAAATGACCGGCACCGGCGATGTGATTATTACCGACGTTCGCAAGAGTTCATCCTTGATTGTCTTCAGCGAAGAAGTAATGGGCCGCCTGTTCATCTACGATCAGCGGGAAAACCTGGTAGTCGAGCTCAACAAGCCGGCCGGCCGGCCCATTGAAATAGGCCTGCCGCCGGGAGTCTATCGGATCAGCAATATCCGCGGTGAAAAGCTTTACGCAGTTGAGATTGATTTAGTTGAAGACGCTTCGCTGCAGATCGTTCCGGAGATGCTGCTCAGCCGGGAAAGAACGCCTGCCAGGACGCGAGGAGATCAGGATTTATCAACCGGCGAAGTTGAACCTGAAATGACCGTGATTCCTTTTCGATTGAGCCTGATTGATTTGCCGCTTGCCGACCACCGACAGATACGTTTGAGATTTGCCGTATCACTTGTGCTGACCAGTGCCGCCGAACTCGATGGAGTGGCCTCGAGCTCCGGGGCCACCCTTTTTTACGGCTTAGCTCGCGGTTGGCAGATATCCTCTGCTTTTAACAAGTCCGGCTCTCTGCGCGGCGTCCAGATATCAGGTGGAGCCAATTTCAGCGTTGAACAGGCACAAGGAGGTCAGATCGCCGGTGCTTTCAATTACGCCGGCGCACTCAAAGGTGTCCAGATCAGCAGTGTTTTTAATATTGTTGATAAAGAAATGCGCGGCATTCAGATCAGCGCCGGAGCCAACCTGGCCGAAACACTTTCAGGCGTTCAGATCTCAAGCGGAATTAACATTTCCGGTAACCTGGCCTGGGGCTTGCAACTGGGAACCATCAATCTTTGCCGGGAAACTAACGGTGTCCAGGTCGGAGTGGTGAACATTGCCGACACAGTCAAAGGCACGCAGTTGGGCGTGATCAATGTGGCCCGCAGAAATGAAGGCGGCTCTTTCGGTGTTTTGAACATCAGCGGCAACGGTTTTCTGAAGGCCAGATTCGAAATCGACGAAATCGGTTTTTCCAATGCCGGCATCAGTCACGGCAATCGAAACTTGTTTTCCTCATACTTCTTCGGCCACAACCTGGTATCCGGCCAACAGTCAGCAGGAATGGGTTTGGGCACCATGCTGTCCATCGGTGGAGCGCTCGATCTCAGCGTTGAAGCTGTCGCCCGTTCTGTTTATCGCCGGCGGAGGTTGTTTCGTGAAAGCGGGCTTTTAAGCTCTTTACGGGCGACCCTGACCTATGAGTTACTGCCGTCCCTGGAATTATTCGCCAGCGCTTCCTACAACTTTTTCCACAACCTGGGTAATCCTGGCATAACCATTCCCAAACCTTTTCACCGCGCTTACTTTATTGAAAACCAGCGCTATAAGCACTGGCTCGGTTTGGCCGCCGGTTTGCAGGCAAACCTGGCCGGCTCCAGCAAGCGCGATCTAAGAAATAAAACTGAATAACGGGCAAAGCTTGTTGAATATGCCGAAATCCCCTCGCCCTGCTTGCAAAACCGCCCGGCTTGTATTATATTTGCTTCAGTATGCGCAAAAAAGGCCTGATCACACTGGCGGCGATCATTTTTTTCACTCTTATCCTGCAGGCTTTCCTGCTGGTCATGCAGCAAGAAGATGGATTTCCGCCAAGCCTGGAAGGAATTCCGGTCTACCCGGCGTCACGCTACAACGACTTTCTCTCTTCCCAAGGGGGCAATCCCCGGGTTTACGTCTTTCTCAGCGATGATACGGCCGCTTCCATAGTGGCCTTTTACGAAGATTTTTTTGCCGTCCAGGCCAGAAAGCTGACTTATCCATCAGGTTTGCTCAGGATATACCAATTCATGATCACTCCAAGCATAGTCAAGGACACTCCCCTGAAAGGAGTCGAAGTAATTCCTTTAAACCGGTTCAACCGCAGGATATTCAAGGCGCTGACCAAGATCAAGATCATCCTGCCGCCCCTGGAAGAAGAAAAGACGGAACGCACTGCAATAACAGATTGACTCTCAACCAGCGGCCTAATAAAAAGTCCTGTTATTTTTTGCCTACTTCCTTGCTTCTGAAGAGATTTAAAGCCAGGCCCCTGATTACCGGGCTTATGTTCTTATCATGAGCTACCGAGCGCAAATCACGGATATATAATTTCTTGACAAATTCAAGAGCGCGGTTTACCGGGGTTTTCGGATTTTCAACCAGGCCGAGGACGACCGGGTAATTCTTCGTCCATTCGCGGTTGTTGGCGATCTTAGTGATTATCTCTCCGGGAATACTGCGATTTCTGATCAGCAGCATGATTTCATCAACGGTAATCTTAGGGCTTTCCACAACAGAAATGGATACCATTTTATTGGGATCCTTGATCAGGATCATGCGCTCGGTTTTGCTTCCAGTCAAGGCCATTTTGATCCGTTCTGAAATTGACATTGAGTTAATTCTCTGTAAAGTGGTCGCGGCCTGGACAAAGCCCGAGGCTGGAGCTTCAGCGGAATCGGGCTCATCACCTTCAACTGGAGCCTCGTGAACGGCCAGGGGATCGATTTCCTGCAAAACCTCCTCGGCAATAGGAGCGGCCGGTGTTTCATGGAGGTAAAACTCCCTGATTTCCTTCAGTTTACCGGCGGTAAAAGGATTCAACCCGGGATTTGCTTCCATGACCGCGATTATTTCCGGAAAGGCGATAAGTTTGAGCTGGTTTTCCAGCAGCAATTCCAGGGCTTCGGTGCTGCCTGTGGCTGCGACCCGCATCAGCAGGCTTTCGGGCAGATGCAGATTGAGTATCACCGCTGCGATCAACTGCAGGTCGTTGTTAAGTAATGCCTGTTCCAGCAGAAAATTGACCACCCGCAGGGGAGGATTTCTTTTCTGCAGGTAGCTCAACTTGGTTTCCTGGGCGATTTTTGCGATTTCCTTGCGGGCCTCATCGCGCCACCTGTCTTCAATTTGCAGAAAAGCCAGTGCCTCCAGGTATTCTTCGGCGGTTAAAGGGAGTTCCCTGGCTAATAGATAAGTAGCCAATTCAACACCGGTGTTTCCCAGGGCAATCTGTTTTACCAATGGATTCTGAGACAGGGGTTCAGCTGGATTACTCAATTTCCTTTACTCTTTCGGGAGTTAGCACCAATTTCAAAGGTCGCTGGTCCGGAGAAAACGAAATGCGCGGCCCCTGGTTCAGTGAATAAGATAAACCCTTGGGATTACCGATATGCAGGGTGATTTCATAACCCCGTAAAACCAGCTCATTTCCCGGCTTGAAAATTCTTTCCAGGATCTCTTCCTGGCCTCTCCAGGCTCGCAGCCAGCATTCTTCGGTGAAAAAAAGCCGGGCTTCCAGCGCAATTCTATCCAGGCTGAATCTTTCCTCCTGATCCAAGTAAAAATCGCTCCCAACCTGACGGATCGAATACTCCAAGTCTTTAGAACCAGCAAATGGAAGCAATTGTTTGCCGAAAAAAAGATAAAGCGCCAGCAGCACGAAGAGTATGATTAAAGAGAAAGCAAACAGGAAACGATGCCGTTGATCGTGTTCATATTTCACCTTTTTTATTGTTTCCCTTGTTTCATCTTCATTTTCCCTGACTAGTGAGTCTATCAGTTGGCGATTTGCCTGAAAAAAACTCCTTTCATCGATTCCAACAGCTTGCAAATAACCCTTCAGGTAATATCTCAAGTAAAAAGGTCCGGGAATCATGTCGAAACGATTCTCTTCCATCGCTTTCAGGAAAGCCAGCCCGATATGGGTCACGGAGGCGATTTCTTCGAGCTCGACCTTCTTGGCGATTCTCTCGTTACGTAGAATTTCGCCCAGGGTTTTCATCGCAATGCTATTGTATAAAGAAATAATAAAAAAAGTCAACAATCAGGAAAAACCTCGGCCTTGCCAAAAAGCCTTTACCTTTGTTAGGATATAAGCGGTATTTTTCCAGGAGACTAAATGGCCAGTGACTTAGAGCTTGATGGCGCTCACTTCGATGAAGGCTTCTTTGCGACTCCACTGGACCGCCTGATGCCCCGCGAGGTGCGCCGGGTACTCCTGGTGGCCAGCCTGTACGACTACTTCATCCTCGAGGAAGACGGCCGCCTGCTCGACCTGCTGGGCCAGGCTTACAAGAACCGCGACCTGGGCTACGTGCCGCATCTCTCGCGGGTGACCGGCGGGGGGGCGGCCCTGGAATTACTGCGGCGTGAATCGTTCGACCTGGTGGTCAGCATGATGCGCCTGGGCGACATGGACCCCTTCACCTTCGGCCGCCGAGCCAGGGAAATAGTGCCCGGTCTGCCCGTGGTCGTTTTGGCTTACAACACCCCCGAATTGCACCGCCTGCTTGAGGCCGCTGAAACCGGTGGAGTGGAGCGGGTTTTCGTCTGGCAGGGCGACGGCAAGATCCTGGTCGGCATAATAGAATTCGTTGAAGACATGCTCAACGCCGCCCACGACAGCGCGCTGTTCGGGGTCGGCTCTATCCTGCTGGTGGAGGATTCCCCCGCCTTTTACTCGCGCTACCTGCCCTTGATATACGCCGAGCTCTGGGCCCAGACTGAAAACCTCCTGCTGCAGGAAGGTTTGAGCAGGCACGAGAGAAAGACCCGCCAGCGGGCCCGGCCCAAGGTGCTGTTGGCTTCCACTTACGAGGAAGGCTGGCGGCTTTACCGGGAGCTGTCGCCGCACCTGCTGGGCCTGGTGACCGACATTTCTTTTCCGCGCGGCGGAAAGGAGGATTCCCTGGCCGGGCTGGAGCTGGCCGCGGCGGTGCGGGAGCAGGATCCCAACCTGCCCATCCTGCTGCAGACCAGCACTTCGGGAGTGGCCGCCGAGGCCCACCGGCTGGATCTCTTTTTCGTGGACAAGAATTCACCGCGCCTGGAACTTGATTTTCGCCGTTTCCTGCAGGAACGGCTCGGCTTTGCCGCCCTGCAGGTGCCCGGAGAGGCGGATAACGACGGCCGCAGCCTGGGTAACCTGGCTGCTTTGCACGCCGAAGCGGAATTCCTGGACCCCGCCGCCCTGGCCGGCCTGATCGCCGACGGCAGCTTGTCCCGCTGGCTCAAGGCCCGCACCGAGGTGGAACTGGCCGCCCGCCTGCCGGAGATCAGCGCCCCGCAATTGCCGCTCCAGGAATTGCCGGCCAGGCTGAAAAACCTGCTGGCGGGCCAGCGCCGGGAAAGCCACCGGGGCGCGGTGGTGCCTTACTCGCGCCATTTCTACGACGATCACGCCCAGTTCAGCCGTATCGGTTCAGGCTCAATCGGCGGCAAGGGCCGCGGCCTGGCTTTCATCGACCGGGTGCTGGTCGACAGCCTGCGGTCCGATCCCTTCCCCGGGGTAAACATAACCGTGCCGCGCACCCTGGTTTTAACCACCGAGGTATTCGAAGAGTTCATGGAGCAAAACCAGTTGCTGGAAACAGCACTGGAAAGTGAAAACGACGAACGCCTGGCCGCGGCTTTCATCAATGCCGACCTGCCGCCGACCATGCTGGGCGACCTGCGTGACTTCATAGATCACGTGCGTTCCCCCCTGGCCGTCCGCTCCTCCAGCTTGCTGGAAGATTCTCTCTACCAGCCTTTCGCCGGTATTTATGCCACCAAGATGCTGCCCAACAACCAGGCCGCCCCCGACGCCCGGTTTCTCAACCTGGTCAACGCAATTAAGTTCGTCTACGCATCCACTTTCTTTAAAACGGCCAAATCCTACCTGCGCCATACGCCCTATCGCAGCACTGACGAAAGAATGGCCGTGCTGATCCAGGAAATAGTCGGTCGTCGCCACGATGAGCACTTCTACCCTGATTTTTCAGGCGTGGCCCGCACTTTCAATTACTACCCGGTGGCCGACGCCCGGCCCGAGGACGGGGTGGTCAACCTGGCCCTGGGCCTGGGAAAAACCGTGGTCGACGGGGGTGTTTCACTGCGTTACACGCCTCGCTATCCGGGAGTCTTTCCCCAATTCGGCAATGTCACCGAAATGCTGAAAAACAGCCAGCGCGAATTTTACGCCGTGGCCATGAAGCAATCTCATTCACTGGCCTTCACCGAGGAAGAACAGTACCTGGAGCGCCTCGACCTGGAAACAGCGGAACGTGACGGGGTGCTGGAATACCTGGCTTCGACTTATTCAGCAGAGAACGATGCGGTTTACGACGGCCTGGGAATAGCCGGACCGCGCCTTTTGACTTTCGCCCATGTCATCAAGCACGAAGTGTTCCCCCTGTCAAAGATATTGGTTTTTTTAATGGAGACAGGCAATCAGGCCATGGGTTGCCCGGTGGAAATCGAATTCGCCGTCAACCTCAACACCAGGCAAGCCCGGCCGGCGTTCTTCGGTTTCCTGCAGATCCGGCCGCTGGTGGTCGGCGATGAACTGGTCAATGTCGAGGTTGTCCAAAATACCGGTCCGGAAATCCTGTTGACCAGCGAAAAGGTTCTCGGCAACGGAATTTACCGGCTTTACGACCTGGTATACGTCAAGCCCGATCAATTCAACGCCGCGCATTCCGCCCGGATCGCCCGGGAAGTGGGCCAGATCAACAGCCGCTTGCAGGCCGAGGGCCGGGAATACCTGCTTATCGGGCCGGGCCGTTGGGGTTCGTCCGACTCCTGGCTGGGAATTCCGGTCAACTGGGGGCAGGTCAGCTCGGCCCGGGTAATAGTCGAGGTGGCCCTGCCGCAGCTCAACGTGGATCCTTCCCAGGGCTCGCATTTCTTTCAGAACATGACTTCATTACGCATCGGTTATTTCACCCTGCCTTTCAACGAAAGCGGCGCCGGCGTGGATTGGGACTGGCTGGCCGCCCTGCCGGCCGCCGAAGAGGGGTCTTTCGTCAGGCAGCTGCGGTTTTCCGCTCCCCTCGAGATCCGCATGGACGGCCGCTTCGGCCGGGGAGTG
>Ga0114946_10003369_pt1 | contig 10801 bp, 10 predicted proteins | sample WalLakDeSediment_FD_88676 | JGI IMG/M metagenome (GOLD analysis project Ga0114946, IMG submission 88676) | Lake sediment microbial communities from Walker lake, Nevada to study Microbial Dark Matter (Phase II) - Walker Lake 11/02/13 Deep Sediment | ecosystem: Environmental > Aquatic >...
CGCCCATACCCCCGTGGGTCACAAGGATGCGGGATGGATCCAGTTCCAGTCCCCGCTCCCTGAAAAGGTGGGCCCGGAGGGCCGAAACCAGTTCGTCGTCCCCGCGCGAGGGTGTGTAGTGGGTCGCACCGGCCACCGCATCCTGCAGAGCTGCGCTGCATATCGCCTCAGGGGTGTGAAAGTCCGGCTCCCCGATTCCCAGGGATAGCGCATCGGGATACTTAGCGGCACGCAGGGACATCTCTCGAATGACGCTGGGGGCAATGTTGCGAACACTTGCGGCGATTTTCTCTTTCATATGCATCAATCCATTTCTGTTCCTAAACGTATCCAAGAAGCCTCGGGACAAACAAAACAACCGAGGGAATATAAGTGACGATCAAAAGCACACAAATTTCCAGTGCCAGGAAAGGCATGACGGAGCGGATGATCACCGACAGTTTGAGCCCGGTAACTCCGGATACCACGAACAGGCAGACACCCAGCGGCGGGGTCAGCAGACCCACCACAATGTTGAGCACCATGACCAGACCAAAATGGAGCGGATCAATTCCGACGACAGTCGTGACGGCAAGCAGCGTCGGCGCCAGGATGATGATGGCCGCGCCACCCTCGAGAAACATGCCGATGAAGAGCAAGAAAAAGTTGATCAGCAGAAGGATCATGTAGGGGTTGTCGGTCAGCGAAAGCAGGGTCTGGGCGACGCGGGTCGGAATCTGCTCCGCCGTGAGCACCCAGGCGAAAATGTTGGCCATTCCGATGATTAACAGCAACACGGCCGTGGTCGTGCCACTCTGAACGAATATGTCGGCCATCTTGCTCAGGTTCAACTCCCGGTAGACCACCGCGCCCAGGAAATAAGCGTAGAGCACAGCCACGGCGGCCGCTTCGGTGGCGGTGAAGATGCCCCCCAGTATTCCTCCTAAAATGATCACCGGTGCGAACAGAGCGGGTCCGGCCGAAAGAAATTCCCTCCCGATGTCGATCCATCGGAACACCCCTGTTTCGCGGGGGTAGTGATAGCGGACCGCCATATAGTAACTCAGCGCCATCATTGAAAGCCCGAGCATGAGCCCAGGTACGATTCCGGCTGCAAAGAGGCCGCCGATGGATAGTCCCGTCGTCACTCCCATGATGACCATGAAAATCGACGGGGGAATGATGGGGCCGACAGTCGAAGAAGCCGCGGTGACCGCGGCGCTGAAACCGGGATGGAATCCTTTCCGTACCATGCCCGGGACCAGAATCGTGCCCATGGCCGCCGCGTCCGCTACCGCCGAACCACTGATACCACCGAAAAACATGCTGGCCACAATATTGGTGTGGGCCAAACCTCCCGGTATCCGTCCGACCAGCACGTTGGCGAAATCGATCAGCCGGCGGGTGGTCCCGCCATGATTCATCAGCTCGCCCGCGAGAACGAAAAAGGGCACGGCCATCAGCGGAAAGGAGTCCATGCCGGTGAAAATACGCTGGGGCATCAGACTCAACATGACCCCTTCGCTCCACAGAGCCGCGAAAGAGGTGAGTCCCAGGCAGATCGCCACCGGAAACCCCATGGCGAGGGTGAGGATAAAAACGGTTGCCAGAAGTATCGTCACCGCCACTCCTCGAAGGCATTACCACCCGTTAACGGTAGGTGTCGTTACCGGTCGCCCAACTCTCGGCGACCCCCATTTGCCCTCACCCCGGCAAGGGTGGGGAAAAACCCGTCCAGCAGATCGGCCGCCAGATCCACAACCATCATGGCGGCACCAACCGGTATCGCCATATAGGGGATGCTCATAGAAATTTCCATCGCCGCAGAGCGTTGAGAGATGTTAAATACCGCCAGATAATACCCCTCCCAGACGATAATTCCCAAAAAGCCGATCATAACCAGGCATACCAATCGAGCGACCACCCGCCCCATGGCCGGTGGTAATCGTTCAACCAGTGCCGTAACCCCGATATGCCGCCCTCTTCGCAAGGCAAGCACACTTCCAAGCATGCCCATCCAGACCATCAGATAGCGGGCCGCTTCTTCGCTCCAGGGCACCGGTTTGTAGACAATGAAACGGAAGAAGATCTGAACCAGGATGGTTCCGGTCATGGCAATGCCGAGAAAAACCAGGCTCCATGAACAAAGGCGCATCTGAGCCCGGGCAATCAGGCTGAAAAGGCGGGACACTGCCTTCATTGCGAACACCATCGGGCGGCGTCACGGGGTCTGTTCCCCGATGGCACCATCGGCCCATCCCTTCGGGTATTGATGCTGGCTGCCACCTGTGATAACCAAGTGGAAACTGTTCTATTGCCGTACCTTCTGGAGCAGGTCGTTGGCCATTGCAATGGTCTCCTGGACAATCTCATCGGCCCGGTCACCCACCTTTTCCTCGGCTTTTTTGGCCGCGTTCAAAGCTTTGTCCACCCACTCTTTACCGACTTTCTCGGTGATGAATTCGAGGCCTGCCGGTTGGGCCAGTTCACGGAACATCGCCAGCTCTTCCAGGGTGGGCTTATAGATTTCCATACCGAGGGATCGGAGTTTGTCCTCACCCTCAATGTTGGCCTGCTGACTGAAACCGTTGTGGGTGCGACCGACCAGCACGGCTTCCTCCTCGACGACTTGCCGCAGTTCGGGTGTCAATCGGTTAAACCAGCGGTCATTGACCATCGTAAACAAGGGGTTGTAGAGATGGCCGTTGAGCACCATGTATTTCTGGACTTCGTAGAATTTCATGTCGTGAATCAGAACGATCGGGCACTCCATACCATCGACCACCCCCTGCTGGAGGGCCATGTAAAGTTCGCCGAAAGGGATCGGGGTCGGATCGGCCCCCAAGGCCTTGGTCATGGCCATGTGAGCCGGGTTTTGCATGGTGCGAACCTTGAGGCCCCGCATGTCTGCCGGTGTTTTCAAGGGTCTGGTATTGTTTGTAAAGTGCCGAAAACCGTTTTCGGTGATCGACAGACAGCGCACACCGGTTTGTTTCAAAAACTCGGCCTTGAATTCATCACCGAACTCGCCTTCGAAAAGCTCCCAGGCGGCAGGCGCACTGCTGAACATGAACGGAATGTCGAAGACCATGACGGGCTGGAAAAACCCGGGAAGGGGGCCGGAGGAGACGAAAATCATCTCTATCGTACCCATACGGACACCTTCCATCATCTCGCGCTCGTCACCCAGCTTGCGGGCGTGAAAGGTCTGGACCTCCAATTGACCGTTGCTGCGCTTCTCCACGTTGTGTTTGAAGATCTCAAAAGATTTCACCGTGCGGTTGTCAGGTGTTTCCGGACCGGCGTTGGCGACTTTGATCACCATTTTGGCCGAAACGGCGGCGGCGAAGAAAAAGAGCGAAAGGGCCACCAGCATTGGGATTACCATCTTTCTCATTGAGTTTCCTCCTTGTGCATTGGGATGTTACCGGTTGAAAAGATCTTCTCCTACAGAATGGCGACTGCATTGTCAATTAGCTTCTTTGATCCACATGGGCCGCACACAAAAGCGGTTGCGGCTGCTGGCAGGGCGGCCATGGGGTATTCGGCCGCCCTGCCCGGGGCCACGTAGAAAAAAGGGGGGCATTTGGCAGTGGGAACGCTGGGGCAGGGATTTTCAGGGTTCGCGGTGTCGGTTTCCTGATCGAATATTGTCCGTAACTTCCAAATAAATTATGGTGGAACACAAAAATGGCTTACCCTCGAGCAGATCCGGTTCTCTATCCCATCGCCTGGAGAACCAGCTCCGTCAGATCCATCACTTCCAGGTCTGATTTTCTCTTTCTGGCCCGGCCTTTGATGGTGCGAACACACTGCTGACATGAGGTCACCACTATTTTTGCACCCGTGCGCTCGATTTCTTCGAGCTTTTTCTGGGCCACTGCGGCGGTAATACCCGGATCCACCATTTCCAGATTGCCCCCCCCACCGCAGCACACACTCTTGGCACGACTGTTCTCAAGTTCCACCACAGTTACCCCTGGAATGGCTTTCAGAATTCGCCGCGGGGCCTCAAAAACGCCGCTGTTGCGGCCCAAATCGCAGGGATCGTGGTAGGCGACGGTCGCATTGATCGCTTTAAGCGCGATATCGCCTTGGCTGATCAGCTGATCGAGAAACTCGGTGCTATGGTACAAAGACAGATCCGAGTGGTAATGTTCATGCCAGGTGCAATAGCAGGTGGGGCAGGAAAAGACGACTTTTTTAGCGCCCATGGCCTTGACGCTCTCAAGGTTGTGCCGGATCAGCGCCTGCATCTTTTCGGGCACACCAGCTCCGACCAAAGGAAAACCGCAGCACCACTCCTCTCCTTCTAAAATTGAGAAGTCCACCCCGGCCCGGTCCAGGATCTGAACCAAATTCACGGGAATACTCTGAACCATCGGGAAAAAGGAAGCCACACATCCGACGAAATAGACCACTTCCGCCTGCTTCTTGCCAAAAAAATGGGCTGGCAGCGACTGAAGTGACTCACTCCACTCGGCTCGTTCAAGATTGTCCTCATTCGAGATGTTCCGATGCAATGCCACGGATCCAACAGCCTTTTCCACCGCAGGGTGCATGCCGCGCTTGCCTGCGATCTGTTCCCGCATACCCAAAAAAACTTTTCTGAGGTCAACCCCGCTCGGGCAGGTTTGGGCGCAGGCCCCGCACAAGAGACATTTGGCATAAATATCCCGCATGTGATCACTGGCGTTGATATCGTTTCGCCCGAAATGTCGCGCAAGCTGTATCTTTCCTCTGGGGGTATATTTTTCAAGCATCAGTTCTTTGCAAATCGGGCAGGTTGCCTGACAGAGGCCACATTTGATGCACTGGTCGAATTCAGGGGCAAGCTCAATTGGAATCATGGGTTAACCTCATGCAACGGACCGGAATCCGTGCCGTTACAAAAAACTGCCGGGGTTTAGAACATTGTTCGGGTCAAAAACCTGTTTGATGCCCTTCATTATATTCATGGCCGGTTCACCAAACTCCATTTTTAAAAACCGTTTTTTGGCGATGCCGATGCCATGCTCGCCGGACAAGGTCCCGCCCATGCCGATGGCCGCTTCATACATCTCCTCAAGCGCCTTTTCCACCCGCTCCATCTCGTCCTGATCCCGCATGTCGGTCATTATCAAAGGGTGGAGGTTCCCGTCGCCGGCATGGGCCAGGACACCGATTTTCAATTGGTGCTTTGCTGCCAGCTCCACAATTTTTCGAATGATTTCAGGGAGCCTTTTCACCGGCACCGTTGCATCTTCAACGATGCAGTTGGGCCGCAGGCTGGCAACGGCTCCGAAGGCCGTCCTCCGGGCCTGCCACAACTTGTCCGCTTCTTCAGGGGTGCTGGCACGCGCTACTTCCGTTGCACCCTTATCTATGCAAAATTTCTCGATCCGCTCTGCCTGTGCCTGAACCACCAGTGGATCCCCATCCACTTCGATCAGCAAAAGCGCCTGGGCATCTTTTCGAAAATGGGCACCCCCGTAATTTCCGATCACATCCAAGATTACCCGGTCAATCAGCTCCAAGGTAGTGGGCACGATCCCCGAACCAATGATTGACGATACCGTCTTGGCCGCGTCATCCAGGCTGGCGAACATGGCCTGCAAAGTGGCTTTGGCCGGAGGCATGGGAATTAATCTGAGGGTAATCTCCGTGATAATGCCCAGGGTGCCCTCCGAACCGCACATCAGCCGGGTCAGATCGTACCCGGTCACATTTTTTAACGTTTTACCGCCGGTGCGAATGATGTCGCCAGTCGGCAGGACAACCTCGAGCCCCAGAAGGTAGTCCTTGGTGGTACCATACTTGACGCCCCTGGGCCCGCCGGCGTTGAGGGCCACGTTTCCGCCAATGGTTGCCACGAACATGCTGGCCGGGTCCGGTGGATAAAAAAGCCCCTGCCTGGCAACCGTTTTCTGAAGGTCTGCATTGACCACCCCGGGTTGAACCACGGCGCACATGTTGTCTGAATCGATTTCCAGAATCCGGTTCATGCGATGAAAGGCCATAACAATCCCGCCCTCTTTGGCCACCGACCCGCCGCAAATATTGGTGCCCGCGCCCCGAGGCGTCACGGGCACACGCTCCCGGTTGGCCAATCGCATAATGCTGGAGATCTCCTCCGATGTGCCGGGGAGGATCACTCCTTCGGGCATGAATTCAGGCAAAAAACCATCATAGGAATAGGCAACCAAATCCTCGATACTATCGAGAAACCAGCCGTCGCCGACAATGGCGTGCAGTTCTTTTTTGGTCGATTCTGAAAGCATAGAGATCCTCCTTACCCACTAAAAAGAGAGGCGCTGGATGCTCCCCTCCGCATCGAAAGATAGAGGGCCCAATGCATTGATCACTGTGAGCCCATCCCGCTTTCGAGCCTCATATAGAGGCGCCCGGGAGATACGGGGACCCGGGTGATTTGAAAAATGACCTTCCCGTACTCGGTGTTCAGGGTTGGGCTGCTCGCATTGAAGCCGTTCTTGTGCCTTTCTTCAAAGCTGGTAACCCTTTTTACGAATATCAATTCATCATTCCAGGCAGCCATAGGATGGTGGCTGGAAAAAGGCCACAAATAATGAGTCCCAGCAGCATGATGAAGATGTAAGGCGTAATTCCCCGATAAATTTCCATCATGCTGATTTGATCGGCCGCACCACCAGCCCCCTTGAAATAGAAGAAGGCATATCCCAGAGGTGGCGTCAGGAAGGATGCTTGAAGATTGATTGCAACCATCATCACAAACCAGGTGGGATGAAATCCCAGTTGTTCGGCGATGGGCACAAACAGCGGCAGACATATCATCGTGATACCAATCCAGTCCACAAACATCCCCAGGACGAGCACAATCACCATCATCGCCAAAAACGCTCCCCACTTGCTCCCCATGCCAAGAATTGCCTGGGACACCAGTTCGTCTCCTCCAAGCCCGATGAAGACTCCCGTAAAGCAGGTGGCACCCACCACAATCATCAATGCCATGGAGGTAATGGTGCCCGTCGCCACCACCGATTCCTTGAGAACCTTCCATGAAAAACGTCTGTAGGCGATCATCATGAACAGCGAGACGAAGGCCCCCATCGCAGCAGCCTCGGTTGGAGTCGCCACGCCAGCGAAAATGGACCCGAGTACCGAGATTATGAGCAGCGCTGGTGGAATCAAGTTCTTGATACTATCGGCGAGAATCTTTTTCTTGTCCAGCGCATCTCGCTCCTGCTTGGACATGGGGGGACCCCAGGCCGGGTTGATCCAGCAAACGATTGCGATGTAAGCCACATAAAGCCCTGAAAGAAGCATTCCTGGAATGAGGGCAGCCATGAACAGTTCGCCGACGGGAATCCCTGCGTAGGATCCCATCAGAACCAGCATGATACTTGGCGGGAGCAGGATGCCCAAGGTGCCCCCTGCGCATATGGTTCCCGCTATCAATTCCTTGCGATAACCGTAGCGCAGCAGCGGGGGGGTTGCCAAAAGCCCTATGGTGACGACGGAGGCCCCGATAATCCCGGTGCATGCTGCGAATATAGTGGCGACCACGATAACTGTCATTGCCACACCGCCTCTGATGGGGCCCAGAAGATACCGCAGAGATTCAAAGAGGCCTTCCATGACCCCGGACTTGTCGAGAAAGTTTGCCATGAGCACGAACAGGGGAATGGCTACGAGCACGTAGTTGTTCATCACCGTCATATAAATACGATTGATGAACATACCGAAGCACTCTGGGCCCCATCCGAGATATCCAAAAATGACCGCTAGGCCACCAAGCGTGAATGCAAGCGGATGGCCCATCATCAGCCCGATAATTAGGAACACGATCATAAGCAGGGCAAAGATCATTCCGGTAGTCATAGCTCTCTCCCCTTGGCCACATAATAAAGCCGTTTTATGAATTGCGAGGCGCCCTGGAGCAGCAGCAAGGCCGCAACTACCGGGATGACGGTCTTGATCGGATACAACGGCGCTGCGAATACCGAATAGCTCACTTCGCGGATGGCCCAGGATTCTCGGGCATAGAGGAACCCCTCGTGGAAGATGATTATCATGAACGGGAAAAAGAACACCGCGTAGGTGAACAGCTCAATCAAAGCGCGCAGTTTAGATGAAAAATGCATTACGACGATGTCTACCGAAATGTGCTTTTTGTGAAGGAGGGTGTACGCCGCAAGCAGCATGAAGTGAAATCCATAGATCTGTGTGCTGATATCGAAGGTCCAAACGGTAGGGCTGTTGAACAATCTTCTCGTGATAACTTCGAATACCATCACACCCATTAGGAGTAGAACGGTCCAGGAGAAAATCAACCCGGTCCACTCGGTGACTGCGTCGATTCCTTTTAGGATTTTCCTTATCAGTTCCATTGAATCGTTCCGCCTTTCCGATAAAGCCCCGCCCAATATGCCAACGTCCCCTTGCAGGTCCGCTCTCGTGCCTGCCGGCATGCGGAAAAATCGAATACTGGGTTTGCAAAAACGGGGATCATTTTTGATCCCCGTGGAGGTGGGCGTCCCTTCCCGAAGGCACCGGGGACGCCTCAGATTAGATCGGAAAAGAGCCCTTTCCGCCTTCAGGGGATCGCTGGGTACTCTTCCAAGTTGATCCCGAAGGTATATGGCGCCTCATAAGCTCTCACCGGCGCGAAGGATTTCATAAATTCGACCTGTGATTTGAGCACCTTTGCAAAATCGGGATTCTGGGCTGCCTCATCGGATAAAATTTGGTTGGTGATTTCCTGGATTCTCTTCAAAGCAGGCTCATCCAGATGAGTGATGGTGGTGCCTGCCTCGATGAAGTCCTGGGTGGCTTTGATGTTGCCATGGGCGTACCATGCGCTCATATAGGCGGTCGTGGCTCTACCTGCCTGTATTACGACCTCCTTGAGGTCGTCGGGAAGATCACTCCATGCTTTTTGGTTGATCATAACACCGAGCACGATAGCTGTCTGGTACCATGCCGGCGCAGACCAGTATTTGGTAATTTTCTGAAAGCCCACGGTCCAATCTACGACTGGAATGCTGAATTCTGCGCCGTCCACCACTTTTCTCGAAACGGCTTCGTATATTTCACTGCTATCGAGAAGGATCGGCGACGCTCCCAACTCTCGGAGAATTTTCTGTCCGAAAAGGCTTCCCATCCTAAGTTTTAAACCTTTGAAGTCCTCAAGGGTAGTAATGGGCTTGTGGGTGCGGAAACCGGCTTCAATCGGCGTGAAGTTTTGGAGGATCCATTTGGTTCCGTATTGGCCATAGAGGTCGTCGTAGACATCCTGCCCACCCCCATGGTAAATCCAGAGCATATAATCGATCCAGGTCATTCCCCACGGGGATGTCCCGAGCAGATCGAAGGCAGTGTTCTTCCCTGACCAGTAGGGGCCAAAATCTCCGGCCATCTCAACGGTCCCTTTCTGCACCGCATCCAGGTTCTGATAAGCCGGAAGCAATTGGCCCGCCGGATAGAGTCTGATTTCCAACCGGCCGTTACTGAGTTTGTTCACAGTTTCACAGAAGTATTTGTCGCCCTGGAACAGCGCGAGGCCCACCGGCCAGAGTGAGTTATAACGCCATTTGTAGACCTTTTCGGCAGCAACAGGCTGCGTGGAAAAAAAGGACCCAATAAACACGGTCAACATGACTACAACCAAGCATCTGCAAATCTTTCTCATAGCTCCCCTCCGGATTGTGAATAGGAAATCGTTAATGATGAGATTAGGCCATTTGCGGCCCATTAGCCGACCCACACAACGGGACTGCCCCCTTTTAGCACCCGATGCTGGCGTTAAGCGGGTGCAGAAAGCCAGATTTCGTAAACAAGGCCAGTATTGTTCAATACATCGATATTTAAACGAAAATCCACTCAGACATGAAAGTTATGGGAATGACCATATTATAGATAAAAACCGTGTCAATGATAAAATTATCATTCAGATTTTCTGCTTTCCTCAACTCTGCACCTTCCAGCTATGACGGCGGATTCTGGGCTTGACGCCCACCGTGTTTGAAGACTTCATCAAGTTCCACCTGCAAACCGGTAACCAGTGCGTTGGTCTGGCAGGCCATTCCCACCACCGCCAGCAGCTCGGCCAGCATCTCGTCCGTCAGGCCTTTTTTCCTAGCAGCGGCGGTATGGCTGTTGATGCAGTACTGGCAAGCGTTGGTAACGCTAACGGCAATGTAAAGCATCTCTTTAACCAGGGGGTCGAGAGCCCCGGGCGCCGTTACCGTTTTAACCCCCGACCAGGTTCGGCGAAGCAGCTCAGGCTGAACTGCGAGAGCCTTCCAGAAATTATTGATCCAATCAATTTGCCGGGTGGCCATAATATCATCATAAACCTCACGCACGGCCGGACTTGCATCCTCGTACTCAACCAGGTGAACGGTTGCCATTGTTCACTCCTTTCTAATGGAATTGCATCTTCTGGGATCTGACCATAACATACTCGATAGGCTCAGCCCATGATAAAGAAAGAAAAACCATATGCAGATCAGGGGTTTTACCATTCCGGGGTCAGTTCCCTCGAATCCCACCACTCTTTTCCATAATTGACGAAAAGCTGTTCGCCGGCGGCCACCGCCTTGATGGTGTGGAAAACAATCAGGTCGCGACTCATATCGTGCCAATACTCAGTATTGTGGTCGTAGGAGTGGTTAAACAGGCTGCCCCAACCGAGTACTAGGGAATAATAATCCGCGTCACCGTTTTCTTGCGCTGATTCCAGATTGAAGGCATAATCGTCAAGAATGCCGCTGCAGGCTTCCGCTTCGATCCGCAAATACGGGCACTCTTCCAAGGTGGTGTCCGGAGGCATGAAACTTTTGGTGAATATCCCATGGCCGAA